>PJUK01000552.1_pt1 | contig 11367 bp, 5 predicted proteins | sample 1512211 | NCBI WGS metagenome assembly PJUK01 (sample SAMN08177668, study PRJNA422409) | Feces metagenome, whole genome shotgun sequencing project.
CCAGGCCGCCACGAAGGCGTCCGAAGCGTTGATCTCCGGGTTGGTCCACAGAGGACGGCCTGACAGGAACACCGCCACCACCGGGATCCCCTGCGCCTTCAGCTTCTTCAGCAGCTCCAGGTCGGTCTTGCCGTTAGGCTGATAGGCAAGGTTGGCCACGTCGCCCTGGAACTCGGCATAGGGGTCCTCGCCGAACACCACGATCGCCACGTCTGGCTTCTGGCCCGAGAACTTGCCGTCCTTGGCCAGGGTCGCCTTGCCGCCGGCCGCCTCGACCGCTTCCTTCAGCCCGCCCCAGATCGACTGGCCGTGCGGGAAGTCGGCGTTGGTGTTGCCCGTGCCCTGCCAGGTCAGCGTCCAGCCGCCCGAGGCCTTGCCGATGTCGTCGGCGGCGCCGGCGACCAGCACGTTCGCTCCTGATTTGATCGGCAGCACGCCGTCGTTCTTCAGCAGCACCAGCGATTTCGCCACCGCCTCGCGCGCCACGGCGCGGTGATCGGCCGAGCCCAGGCGATCGAACTTGCCTTGCACCTGCGGCGCGACGCGGTCGAACAGGCCTGCCTTGACCTTGACCCGCAGGATGCGGCGCACGGCGTCGTCCAGCCGCGCCATCGGGATCTCGCCCGACTTCACCTGCTTCAGCGTGTTCTCGTAGAGGCCCTTCCAGCTGTCGGGGGCCATGTACATGTCGAGCCCTGCGTTCATCGCCTGCGGGCACGAGACGTTCGAGCAGCCCTCGAGCTGGCCGTGAGCGTTCCAGTCGCTGACCACGAAGCCCTCGAAGCCCAACCGGCCCTTCAGCACGTCGGTGATCAGGGTCTTGTTGCCGGTGATCTTCTGGCCGTTCCAGCTGGAGAACGAGGCCATCACCGTCAGGATGCCGGCGTCGATGCTGGGCGGATAGCCCTGGGCGTGAACGGCGACCAGCTCCTGCTCGGAGATCACCGCATTGCCCTGGTCGCGACCGTCCTGGGTGCCGCCGTCGGCCAGGAAGTGCTTGGCGCTGCCGGCGATGCGGCCCGGCGCGATCGGCTTGCCGGGCGAAAGCTCGCCCTGCAGGCCCAGCGTCATCGGCCCCGAATAGCTGGCGACGATCTCCGGATCCTCGCCATAGCCTTCATAGGCGCGGCCCCAGCGGTCGTCGCGCGGCACGGCCACCGTCGGACCGAAGGTCCAGTCGCCGCCGACCACCGCCACCTCTTCGCCGGTGGCCTGGCCGATGCGCTCGATCAGCGCCGGGTCGCGCATCGCGCCCAGGCCGACATTGTGCGGGAAGATGGTCGCACCGACGATGTTGTTGTGACCGTGCACGGCGTCGATGCCGAACATCAGCGGGATCGGCGTGCGCCCCGGACGCTTGGCGAGGGCCTCCTTGCGATAGGCGTCGACCAGGTCGGTCCAGGCCTTGGGCGTGGCGCGGTCGTTGCCGCCGGGCGCCGAATTGCCGCCGGCCAGGATCGAGCCCAGCGGATAGGTCGCCAGGTCCGCCGGGGTCATCGAGGCGATGTCGCCCTGGATCGTCTGGCCGACCTTCTCCTCGACGCTCATCTTGCTCATCAGCTGGGTGATGAAGGCCTCGGTCTTGGCGTCGGTGATGCTGGCCGGGCTCTTGGCCGCGGGCCACAGCTCGGGATGGGCCGTGGTCTGCGGGGTCGTCGCGATCAGGCGCGGCTCGCCCGCCAGCGCCGGCAGGGCCAGGCCCAGGGTCAAGGCCAGCGACGAGGCGCGGAGGAGCGGACGGCGAAGCTTCATGACGGGGCCCTTGAAAGCGAGAAAATCCGAAAAGATCGGCGCGGCGAGCCCGCCGCGCCGCAGTGGGAGCAACCCCTTGCAGGAGGGGCCTCCAGCAACGCGTCCACGCGGCCGGAGGGGGGAACCGACAGCCGGAAGACGGCATCCCGCCGACGCAATGCGCCGACGCTGGAGCGGGATGAAAGACGACGGATGACGAAGGCCGCGGCGCGATCGCGCGCTGGTCGGCCAAGCGGTTTCCTTCCCTTGTTTCGTTTCGCGACCGTCATGCCCGCCGCCCTTCGAGGCGCGTGGCGATAGCGGTCACATGGATCAGACACCATTTCTTGACAGCGCTGTCTATCTTCTTTTTGTATCGTTTCGTTTCCCTCGCCCGCCTGCCCGCTCAAGCCGCCGGACGCGCCCGACCCGCGATCATGTCGAGCGCCGCGTCGTGCGAGGGCGCGGCCTGCACGATCTCGGCGACGCGCCGCCGCCAGCCGGAAAGGCCCTCGCGCACCTGCGAGAGATCGGAGAGTTCGACCAGCGGATCATGGGCGACCGGCCGCACGCCCATGCCCTCCAGCACGTAGAACCAGGAAAGCTCGGTGAAGAGCTCGGTCGGCCGGTGCGGGATGCGCCCCGTGCCGCGGTAGAGCGCCAGCCGGTCGGCGAGGTCCGGCGGCAGGGCCGCGTGCGCCCGCTCGCGCCAGAACGGCTCGTCGCGCCGCGTGGGCTGGTAGTGCAGCACGATGAAGTCGCGCGCCGCCTCGTACTCGGCGATCAGGGCCTTGTTGTAGTCGGCGATGTTGGCGCCGTCGAAACCCTTGTCCGGGAAGTGGTCGAGCAGCTTCATCAGGCCGCTGGTCACGAAATGGATGCTGGTCGACTCCAGGGGCTCGATGAAGCCCGAGGCCAGGCCCAGCGCCACGACGTTGCGGTTCCAGAACGCCCTGCGGCGACCGCCGGTGAACTTCAGGATGCGTGGTTCGGTCAGCAGCTTGCCGGCCTCGCGCTCCAGGTCGGCCAGGGCCTCGTCGTCGCCGACATGGGCGCTGGAATAGACGTAGCCGTTGCCGGTGCGATGGCGCAGGGGGATCCGCCAGCGCCAGCCGGCCGGCCGCGCCGCGGCCTGGGTGAAGGGCGGCGGATTGGCGTCGCGCACGGTCAGGCCCGCCACCGCCCGGTCGCAGGGCAGGAAGTCACTCCAGTCCTCGTAGCCGGTCTTCAGCGCGCCCTCGATCAGCACGCCCCGGAAGCCCGAGCAGTCGATGAAGAGATCGGCCGCCAGCCGTTCTCCGCCGTCCAGCACCAGGGCCTCGACGAAGCCGTCGTCCTTCAGGGTAGAGCCCTCGACGCGTCGCTCCAGCCGGCGCACGCCGCGCTGCTCGGAATAGGTTCGCAGGAATTTCGCCACCAGTCCGGCGTCGAAGTGCAGGGCGTGGCGCATGCCGCCCAGGGGCCCCTGCCCCTGCCCGTCGGCGAAGGCCATGCGGCCCGCGTCGCCCAACGCCGTGGCCAGGCTGTAGTCTTCGACGTGGGGATCATCGCCCGCCGCCCGCAGCCTGTGCCAGATGTGATGGAAGGGCCGGCGGTCGACCGACGGCCCGAAGGTTCCGAACGGGTGCCAGTAACGCTCGCCCACGACCCGCCAGTCGTCGAAGCGGATGCCCAGCTTGAAGCTGCCCTCGGTCGCGGCCATGAACTGGCCCTGATCGATCTCGAGCAGCCGCAGGAAGTCGAGGATCGGCGGAATGGTCGCCTCGCCCACCCCGACGGTGGGGATCTCGGCGCTCTCGACCAGGGTGATGGTCGTCTTCGTCCCGCGCAGCACCTGGGCCAGCACGGCGGCGGCCATCCAGCCGGCCGTGCCGCCGCCCAGGATGGCGATCGAACCAATGGCGCGATCCATGGCGTTTCCTCCCCGTTCGCGCCCTCTGGCGGAGCGCGTGTCAGGAAAAGAGCCGGCGACGGGCTCGCAAGATCTCCGTCGCCGGCATGAGAGGACTTACATCCCCAGCTTGAACCGCGCGCCCAGCACGATCCGGCGATCGGCCGTGGCGTAGCGGAACGGCAGGTTCTCCCACTGCAGATAGCGGCCGGTGGGCTCCTCGGTCAGGTTGATGCCCTCCAGGACGACCTTGATCGCCGGGGTCACCTGGTAGCCGACCTGGGCGTCGAGCTGGCCATAGGCCCGCTCCCACGTGCCCAGGCTGTGGCGGTCCGCGCCCGAGCCGAACGAGAAGTCGCCCTGGTAGCTCTTGTCGCGCCAGGCATAGGAGACGCGGGCCTCGAAGCCGTGGCCCTCATAGAAGCCCTGCAGGTTGAAGGCGTGCTTGGCCACGCCCGGGATCGGCAGGTTGTCGTCGTAATCGTTCGACTTGGAGGTCTCGGAGTCCGAGAAGGTGTAGTTGGCGTTGAAGCCGAACCCGTTGTCGAAGGCGTACTGCGCCGCCAGTTCGACGCCCTTGATGCTGCCGCCGTCGCCGTTCACCGGCGCGGTGTAGACACCCAGGGTCGCCCCCTCGACCGAGCCGTCGGCCACGGTGCGCGGCACGGTGTCGGTCTGGATGAACGAGTCCACGCTCTTGTAGAAGAACGCGCCCGAGACGATGCCGCTACGCCCGAAGTAGCGCTCGTAGGCGATGTCGAATTGCGAGGCGCGGTACGGGTCGAGGTCCGGGTTGCCGCCGCTGCCGTTGGTGTAGAGGAAGCGGTTGAGGTTCGGACCCGGGGTCGAGCTGCGGGTGAAGTTGAAGGCCGAGCCCTGGCCCAGTTGGAACAGGTCCTGACGCGACACGACCCGGGCCGCCGACACGCGCACCTTGTCGCTGTCGTTGACGTCGAACACCGCGCTCGCGCTGGGCAGGACGTCGGTATATTCGCGGGTGGTCTTGATGGCGTCCGGATTGCCGATGACGCCGTTCCAGCTGTCGGTGCCCCAGTACCAGGGCGAGGTCGGCGTGCCGCTGGAGTCGATGGTCAGCTCGGTGCGCACGACGCGGACGCCGGCGTTGACGTGATAGCGATCGCCCGAGCCGCCCAGGTCGACCATGCCGTAGCCGGTGGTGGTGCGCTCCTTGATGCGGAACGACTGGATCGGGTCGGCGAACTTCTTGAACGGCGTCGAGGAATAGAGGTTCGACAGCCAGGCCACCGGGTTTTCCATCTGGCTGCGGTTCTGGAACAGCGCCGTGATGCCGCCGACCGTCAGGGTCTCGAACCGCTCGGGGTTCGACGCCGCCGTCTGGTAGGGCGTGATCAGGGCCGGCGAGGCCCCGAAGCGGCCGTCGTCGGTGGCGGTCTGGCCGCAGTTCGGACGGCCCGGCGTACCGGCCGGCAGGCCGCACGACTTGAAGCCGATGGCCCCGTCCTGGAAGTAGCCATACGGGGTCCAGTCCTGGCCGTAGGTGCGGCCGTTCAGCTCACCCTTGCCCGAATAGTCGGCCAGCAGTTGCCAGAACTCGGAGTCGATCTTGCGCTCGGCGTAGCGGACGCCGGCGCTGATCACCAGGTCGCCGGTTTCGCCGAACTCGGGCCGCCACTTCAGGTCGCCGCGGATCGAGGTGTTGTCGATCTGGGTGTCTTCGCCAAACACCCAGTGCGACTTGGCGAACACGCTGGAGGGCGTGGTGAACTGCGCCGCGTTGGCCGGGGTGAACTTCGGATTGTCGCCGTTGGCGTAGCTGTAGGTGAAGGTGGCCGGGGCGGTGGCGTTGGGCGTCAGGCCCGCGGCCGTGCCGTTACGCACGGTGTACTGGGTGTAGCGCACGTCGTTGTTGGCGCTGGCGCTCTCGTAGTCGGCGGTCGAATAGGCCGCACGCACGCTGCCGGTCACGCGTCCGCCGTTGTCCCAGTTCAGGGCGACCTGGAAGTTGTCGGTCTTGGCCTGGGAGTCCTGCAGGTACGAGGTGCCCTCGGCCGAGTTGGCCGTGACCGTGCCGCTCTGCAGCACGCCGTTGCTGTCGACGCTGGCGCCGGCGGCGTAGGTGGCGTTCTCGTTGGCGAACGGGAACTTGATCGAGGCCTCGCTGGTCTTGATCTTCAGGTCCGAGTGGAACCAGTCGCCGGTCAGCTGCAGCGAGTCGGTCAGGGCGAAGTCCAGGTTCAGCGAGGCGCCGAGGCGCTTGCGCTCCTGGTCGCGGTAGGTGGCGTAGCGATACTCGGGCGACCACACGTCGAGGGTTCCGCCGCCGACCACCGGCCGGTCGTTGAACGCCCAGCCGCCGCGGTTCTCGCCGCCCAGGACGTCGGTGTGCAGCTCGGTCTTGTCGTAGGACACGGTGCCCAGCACGGCGAAGCGGTCGCTGAACTTGTAGCCCAGCACCAGCGAGCCGGTCGGGTTCCAGTCGGTCTCGCCGGCCTTGTTGCCGCGCAGGTCGCCGGCGATCGTGATGTTGTCGCGCAGGCTGCGGGCGTTGCGGGTCTTCAGGTTGATGATGCCGCCCAGGCCGCCTTCCAGCAGCGAGGCGTCGGGCGACTTGTAGACGTCGACCCCGCCGATCAGTTCGGACGGAATGCCTTCCAGCGAGTTGGTCTGGTTGATCTTGCCCTCGCCCAGGCGGAACAGCTCCATGCCCGAGACGAAGATGTCGTTGTTCAGCACCGTGACGTTCTGGTCGAGACCGCGGATGCGAACCCGGGTGCCCTGGCCGTTCTCGCGGTCGATCTGCACGCCGGGCAGGCGCTGCAGTGACTCGGCGATGTTCTGGTCGGGGAACTTGCCCATGTCCTCGGCGGTGACCGACTCGATGATCAGGTTCGAGTTCTTCTTGGCCGACAGCGAGCTCTGCAGCGAGGCGCGGAAGCCGGTGACGATCACCTCCTCAACCGAGGATGGTTCCTGGGCCGAGGCCGGAGCCGCCGCATCGGTCGCGGCGGTCTGGGCCATGGCCTGGCCCGCGCCCAGCAGAACGACCGAGGACGCCGCCGCCATCAGCGCGTTCCGGGTCGCGTAAGTCTTCGAAATCATGAGCATTCCCCTAGGTTACGGCCGCAGAGAGCCGATCTCCGCCGACGGTGTCGACGTGAGCAAGTTCGCCAGTTTTTCGGGATGCCTTGCGCATCCTCCCTTGTTCTCCGGCCCTTCTCGGGGGTCGGCGGATGCAACCTAGGAGTAACGCGACAGCGCTGTCAATGGACAACGCTGTCAATCGCGTAACAAAATTCGCTTTCTTTATTTGTATGATTTATCGACGAAAGCAGCTCAGGCCGTCGCCGGGGCCGCCTTGAAGGGTGCAAGGGCCACGACCCGGCGTCCCAGGGCCATGCCCGGCTTCTCGACGAAGCGATAGGTCAGCCAGCCCAGCGGCAGGGTCAGCGCGGTCGCCACGAACTGAACCGCCAGGGTCTCGGGTTGCGACAGGACGCCGGCCAGCCGCTCGACGAGCGTCACCGCCAGGACCTGGACGGGACGATGCAGCAGATAGACCGAGAACGAGATCGTGCCCGCCCAGACCACGGCCTTGCTGGAAAACAGCAGGTCGAACGCCTTGCCCGACAGCCCCCTGCCCTGCCCCCAGACGAGGAAGCAGTAGAACGGAAGCCACAGCAGCAGGGTGAGCGCCTCCTTGTAGAGGAGGACCAGGGCCGCGGCGCCGGCGAACATGGCGGGCGTCAGGGCGTTGGCGCTGACCTTGCGAAGGTGGGGCAAGGCCAGCCGCGAGGCGATGCCCACCGCGAACGGGCCGATGTTGCCCGCCAGGTGGGACGCCACCTCGAACGAACCGAACACGCCCAGCCGGTAGGACGCGAACAGGCCCATGCAGACGGCGATCAGCACGGCCGCCCTCGCCGGCGTGCGAATCATCGCCAGCACCAGAGGGGCCACGAGGTAGAACTGCCATTCGAGCGAGATGCTCCAGGCGGCCGGCAGGAAGGTCATCGGCGCGCGCGGCAGCACCTCGCCGGGAACCAGGCCGTGCAGCATGACCGCGTGCAGGCCAAGGTGAGCCCAGAAGTTGTCGCGCTGCTGGTCCTCCAGCTGGACGATGCTGTCGACATAGGGCGTCCAGGCCGGCCCGCTCCAGTCGCGCGATTGGACGAAATCGCTCATCAGCGGGATGATCAGGTAGCCGATCAGGCAGCACAGCACGAAGCACGGATAGAGGCGGAAGAACCGCCGCACGACGTAGCGGCCGTAGCTCTCTTCCTTCGTGGTCAGCAGATGGGTGATCACGAAGCCGCTGACGATCATGAAGATCTCGACGGCGACAGCGCCCTTCATGACGATCTTGAACGGTCCGGGAAGGTCGAAATACCCGGCCATCTGGAAGGCGTGGCCAATGGCCACCCACAGCGCCAGATACCCTCGCAGCCCCTCGATCGCCTTGAAGTTGGATTCAACGGCCATAGTCGAACGCTCGCTATCGCTTGCCACCCGCCAGGATCAAGCACGCAAGTTCGACGAGCTCATGACAAGCTGAGCCATTCACTTAAGATTGAGCTTGGCCGTACGGATCCACAAAACGCGCAACCTATGCGGCCGATTGCTCAGTTGCTGGCCGGTCCCGTCGACTCGCGCACCACCAGCTCGAAATCCAGCAGGCGCGAGGGAGCCGCGCCGTCCTCGCCCTTCAGGTCGCCGCTGAGCAGCAGGTCGGCCGCCGCCGCCGCCATGGCCTGGATCGGCTGGCGCACGGTGGTCAGCTGCGGCCAGACGACCTTGGCGCCGGGCGTGTCGTCGAAGCCGGCCACCGACAGGGTCTCGGGCACGTTCAGGCGCAGGCGGTTGGCCACGGCCATGACGCCCAGGGCCATGTCGTCGTTGGAGGCGAAGATGGCGGTGGGACGATCCTCGCCCGCCAGCAGGGTCTCGGCCGCCTCGAAGCCGGAGCGGAACGAGAACCAGCCCTGGGCCACGCGATCCTCGCGCACGGCCAGGCCGTGGTCGGCCATGGCTTTCGCATAGCCGTCGTAGCGCAGGTGGGCCGCGCCGTGGTCGGGGTGACCCTTGATGAAGGCGATGTCCTTGTGGCCCAGCTTGATCAGGTGGGCGGTCATCTCGTAGGCGGCCGCCATGTCGTCCATGCGCACATAGGCCGAGCGGTCGAGATCGCGGTCGGGCGACAGGCGCACATAGGGCACGCCCTCGGCGTCCAGCACCGCCAGGACCCGGACGTCGTCGCAGACCGGCGGGGTCAGGATCACGCCGTCCATGCGCAGGGTGGCCAGCATCGGCGCCACCTGCTCCTCGACGTCGCCCTCGGAATCGAGCGGCTCGACGATCAGGTGATAGCCTTCCGTGCGACAGCGGCCGATGGCGCCCAGCTGCACGTCGGTGACGTAGGCCGGGCTCGGGTTGTCGAAGAACACCCCGATCAGATAGGCCTTGGAGCCCGCCAGACTGCGGGCCGAGATGTTGGGCCGGTAGTTCAGCGCCGCCACCGCCTCCTGCACCCGATCACGGGTGTCGGCCTTGACGTTGGGCTCGCGGTTGAGCACCCGCGACACGGTCTTGATCGATACGCCCGACATGCGGGCGACGTCGTGGATCGTAACCTTGGCGTTCAAGAAATGGCCTCGCGCGGCGTTGATTCAGCCTTCAAGCGAGACAACAAGCCATGACAACCTTGTCAAGGCGACCCCTTTTTGAACGGGGCTGCTGAAAACGGGGGACCTGCTGGAGGCTTCCGTAACGAAAACCTCGCCCCTCCTCTCCCGAAAATTCCCCGCGAAGGCGGGGATCCAAGCCGAGTCCGCGGGTGGATTCGCGTCCTCGCCAAGTCCCGAGAGGCAGCTTGGATCCCCGCCTTCGCGGGGATGCTCGGAAAGAAAAGCGCCTACGAAATCGAGGCCTGGCCGTCCGGCGTCATCGCCACGGCCGCGCCGATCAGCGCGGTGTGCGGGTGCAGGATCACGTGGGTCGGGATGTCCTTCACGTAGTCCGACAGCCGTCCCTTGGCCTCGAAACGCTCGCGGAAGGCGCTGGCTTCCAAGAGGTCGATGATCCGGGGCGCGATGCCGCCGGCGATGAACACGCCGCCGCGCGCGCCCAGCGCCAGGGCCAGGTCGCCCGCCGTCGAGCCGAGAATGGCGCAGAAGCGCTCGACCGTGGTCTTGCAGCATTCACGGCCGGCCACGGCGCCCTCGGTGATGGCCTTGGCGGCCAGTTCCTCGACCGGACGGCCTTCGATCTTGGCCAGCAGGACGTGCAGGTCCTCCATGCCGGGACCGGCCAGGATGCGCTCAACCGACACGCGGCCGTACTTGGCCTGCAGGCCGCGCAGGATCTCGATCTCGATCTCGTCGACCGGGGCGAACGAGATGTGGCCGCCTTCGGTGGTCAGCGGGGTGTCGCAGCCGTGACGGCGCACCATGCCGGCGGCGCCGAAGCCGGTGCCCGGGCCGATAATGGCCAGGTCGCCCTCGCCCGAGGTCGGCAGCGGACCGATCTGGCGCAGGTCCTTGGGCGACAGGCGCGGCGCGGCCAGGGCCTGGGCCGTGAAGTCGTTGATCAGGCGGGCGTTACGGAAACCGCCCGCGCGGCGCAGGCTGTCTTCCGACAGGCGCCAGTCGATGTTGGTGAAGTGAACGGCGCCGTGCTCGATCGGGCCCGCCACCGCGACCACGGCCTGGTCGGGATGCTTGACCCCCACCTTGGCCAGATAGTCCTCGATGGCGTCCTCGGCCGTGTCGTAGTCCTCGCCCTTGTAGGCGGTGGGCTCGATCAGCCGGGGATCCGGACCGTCGAAGTCGACCAGGGCGAAGCGCGCATTGGTGCCGCCGATGTCTCCGACCAGGCCCAGCCCGTGTGCGTTGGCGCCGTTCATGGGTTTCCCGTTCCCTTTAAGCAAACAGCACGGACGCGCCGGCGTCGGCGGCGCCGACCCCGTGTCGCATCCAGCTGAACAGTTCGCGCCCGAAGCCCGGCTTGGACGCCGGGACTGGTGCAGGCGTGCGGGCGAGGAGTTCCGCCTCGTCCACATGGATGAAGAGTTCGCCGGTGTCGGCGTTCATGGTGATCACGTCGCCATCCTGGACATAGGCCAGCGGCCCGCCCTTGGCGGCTTCGGGCGTCACGTGGATGGCGGCCGGGGTCTTGCCCGAGGCGCCCGACATGCGGCCGTCGGTGACCAGGGCCACCTTGTGGCCGCGGTCGAGCAGCACCGAGATCGACGGCGACAGGTTGTGCAGTTCGGGCATGCCGTTGGCCGACGGGCCCTGGAAGCGAACCACCACCACCACGTCGCGGTCGAGCTCGCCGCGCTTGAAGGCGGCGATGAAGTCTTCCTGCTCCTGGAACACGGCGGCGGGCGCGGTGATCACGTGGTGCTCGGGCTTCACGGCCGAGATCTTGATCACGCCGCGACCCAGGTTGCCGGCCAGCAGCTTCAGGCCGCCTTCCTTGCTGAAGGGGTTTTCGACCGGGCGCAGGATGGCCTCGTCGAGCGAGTTTTCCGGGCCTTCGCGCCACTTCAGTTCGCCGTCCTCCAGGTAGGGCTCCTGGTGGTAGTTCGACAGGCCGGGGCCGGCGATGGTCAGCACGTCCTCGTGGGCCATGCCGGCCTTCAGCAGTTCGCGCACCACGAAGGCCATGCCGCCGGCGGCCTGGAAGTGGTTCACGTCGGCCGAGCCGTTCGGATAGACCTTGGCCAGCAGCGGCACGGCCTTGGAGATGTCGTCCAGGTCTTCCAG
>PJUK01000554.1_pt1 | contig 11336 bp, 6 predicted proteins | sample 1512211 | NCBI WGS metagenome assembly PJUK01 (sample SAMN08177668, study PRJNA422409) | Feces metagenome, whole genome shotgun sequencing project.
CAGTGCCTTGAGTTGGGTCAGGAACGGTTCCAGCTTGTCCAGGGGCAGTGCGCTCGGGCCATCGCATTTCGCAGTCTTCGGATCAGGATGGGCTTCGAGGAATAAGCCTGCCAGGCCGACACCCATACCGGCACGTGCCAGGTCAGCGACTTGTTCACGACGACCACCAGATGCTGCACCCATCGAGTCGCGTTGTTGTAATGCATGTGTCACGTCAAAAATGATAGGCAGGTTGCCGGTCACTTTTTTCATGACGCCGAAACCCAGCATATCGACCACCAGGTTGTCGTAGCCGAAGCAGGTGCCGCGATCACAAAGGATGAGCTTGTCGTTACCGGCTTCGCGGAATTTTTCGACGATGTTCAGCATTTGTGGCGGGCTGAGGAATTGCGGTTTTTTGATGTTGATGACGCGGCCGGTTTGCGCCAGCGCGACGACCAGGTCGGTCTGGCGTGCGAGGAAGGCCGGAAGCTGCAGCACGTCGATGACTTCCGCTGCAATTTTGGCCTGATACGGCTCATGTACATCGGTAATCAGCGGTACGCCGAAGGTCTTCTTCACATCTTCAAAAATGCGCAAGCCTTCTTCCAGGCCTGGGCCGCGGTACGAATGTATCGATGAGCGGTTGGCTTTGTCGAACGATGCCTTGAAGACATAAGGGATGCCGAGCTTGCTGGTGACACGTACGTATTCTTCGCAGGAACGCATGGCGAGATCGCGCGATTCCAGCACATTGATGCCGCCGAACAGGACGAAGGGTGCAGCGTTGTCGACCTTGATTTCACCGTTGATATTGATCATTTTATTTGGCAGCTTAAAAGTACATTAAGTTAAACAGCATGGTTCCGTGGCCGGTGGCTACAGGTTGAGTTCTCGTTATTTTGCGCAGTGCGGACAGGCGCTGCCTTCGACGAATTCCGGCGCCAATTGTTCGCGCGGCGTGACGGTCGCATTGCAGCTCGGGCAGGTCGTCGCCAGGCTCGGTTCGAGGCGCGGATTCAGCGCGGTGCGATGGTCGAACACGAAACAGTCGCCAGTGTAGTGCGCGCCGCCGACTTCTTCGAAGTATTTGAGGATGCCGCCGTCGAGTTGATAGACGCTGTCGTAGCCGACGTTTTTCATGTGGATGGCGGCTTTTTCACAGCGTATGCCGCCGGTACAGAAGGTGACTACGGTTTTATCCGCCAGTTCATCCTTGTGCTGTGCCACCACTTCAGGAAAGTCGCTGAATTTTTCGATGCGGTAGTCGAGGGTGTTGTCGAAAGTGCCGACATCGACTTCGAAGGCGTTGCGGGTTTCCATCATGACGACTGGCTTGCCGTTGTCGTCATGGCCCTGATCCAGCCAGCGCTTGAGCGTGGTCGGGGTGACAGCAGGGGCGCGGCCTTCTTCCGGTTTGATCAACGGGTGCTTCATCGTAATGATTTCGCGCTTGAGCTTGACCAGCATGTATTTGAAAGGCTGGTCGTCGGAAAAGCTTTCTTTCACTTCCAGATCGCTGAAGCGTGCATCCGCGCGTACCCAGGCCAGGAAGCTATCGATGTTGGCGCGGGTACCGGCCAAAAACATATTGATGCCTTCCGGGGTCAGCAGGATCGTGCCTTTTAGTGACAATTCATTGCATTTGGCGAGAAATTCAGGGCGTTTCTCTGCCGTATCGTCAAAAGTAATGAATTTGTAGGCGGCGATGTTTACGAATGTGGCGGTAGCTTGCATGCTGGTATTTCTTTACTGTGATTGTTCTTATGAGAAGAACAATAATTCGGGCAATTATTCTGGCTGTTGCCCTGTATGCAGCACCAGCTCTGGCGATGGCTAATAGCTAAGGCATCGGAAGCGAGCAAGTGCGGTCAGGCAGGAACAAGCCGACATTATAAACTTCCGCTTTAGGAATGATGAAATGTCTGATCAAGGGGGTGGTCGCGGTAGAATACGGCCATGATTTCTCCGCAATTTATTCATCTCCGTCTCCATTCCGAATATTCGATCGTTGACGGCCTGATACGCATCGATGATGTGATCCAGGCCGCCGCTGCCGATATGCAGCCGGCGCTCGCGATTACCGACCTGGCCAACCTGTTTGGCATGGTCAAATTTTATAAAGAAGCCCGTAGCAATGGCATCAAGCCTATCGTTGGCTGCGACGTCTGGATCAGTAATGACAATGACCGCGACAAACCGTCGCGCCTGTTGCTGCTGGTTAAGAATAAGGACGGCTATCTGCAATTGTGTGATTTGCTGTCCCGCGCCTGGCTGACCAATTTGCATCGTGGCCGTGCAGAAATCCGTCCCGAGTGGCTGGAAGAAGTCGCAGCGGAAGGCAAGCAGGGTTTGATCGTCCTGTCCGGCGCGCATTTCGGCGATGTCGGGATGGCTATCGATAACGGCAACCTGGCTGGCGCGGAACGTTGCGCACAACGTTGGGCCAATTTATTCCCCGGGCATTTTTATATCGAAGTGCAGCGTGCCGACCAGCCGAATATGGATGCTCATGTGCGCCAGGCTTCGGTGCTGGCTGCCAAGCTGAACCTGCCGCTGGTGGCTACCCATCCGGTGCAATTCCTCGGGCCGGAAGAATTTACCGCGCATGAAGCGCGTACCTGTATTTCCGAAGGCGAAATCCTCGCCAATCCACGCCGTATCAAACGCTTCAACGAGCAGCAACGCTTCAAGTCGCAGGCCGAGATGGCGGAATTGTTCGCCGATATGCCGAACGCCTTGCAAAACTCGGTCGAGATTGCCAAGCGCTGCAACCTGGTGCTGGAACTGGGCAAGCCCAAGTTGCCTAATTTCCCGACGCCGGATGGTTCGTCTATCGACGAGTTCCTGGTCAAGGAAGCGCAGCGCGGGCTGGACCAGCGCATGGAGCATTTGTATCCGGACCCGGCGGTACGTGAAAAGCATCGTGAACGTTATCAGGCACGTCTGAAGTTCGAGACCGACACCATTATCAAAATGGGTTTCCCCGGTTACTTCCTGATCGTGGCCGACTTTATCAAGTGGGCCAAGAACAATGGCGTACCGGTCGGACCGGGCCGGGGTTCGGGTGCCGGTTCGCTGGTTGCGTACTCGCTCCTGATTACCGATCTGGATCCGCTGCAATACAACTTGCTGTTCGAACGCTTCCTGAATCCTGAGCGGGTATCCATGCCCGACTTCGATATCGATTTCTGCCAGGAAGGGCGTGATCGCGTCATTCAGTATGTGAAGGATCAATACGGCAAGGAAGCGGTGTCGCAGATTGCCACCTTCGGTACGATGGCGGCCAAGGGTGCGGTGCGTGACGTCGGTCGCGTACTGGATTTCGGCTACAACTTCTGCGACGGCATTTCCAAGCTGATTCCGTTCAAGCCGGGCAAGCTGGTCACGATTTCGGATGCGATCAAGGAAGAGCCGCTGCTGGCAGAGCGACTGGAGAACGAAGAAGAGGTCAAGCAGTTGCTGGACCTGGCACAACAGGTAGAAGGCATCGCCCGTAACATCGGTATGCACGCGGGTGGTGTGTTGATCGCACCGGGCAAGCTGACTGATTTCTGTCCGCTCTACACGCAGGGCGGCGATGCAGGTGTAGTTTCGCAATACGATAAGGATGACGTGGAGGCGGTCGGCCTCGTGAAGTTCGACTTCCTGGGTCTGACCACGCTGACCATCCTCGACCGTGCGGTGCGCTATATCAAGGATCTCGATCCGGCGATGGCGGACTTTGCGCTGGAGAAGTTGCCGCTGAATGACCGACCATCGTATGAGTTACTGACCAAAGCGAAAACCGTCGCCGTGTTCCAGCTGGAAAGCCGCGGCATGCAAGGCATGCTGAAGGATGCGCGGCCGGATCGATTTGAAGACATTATTGCGCTGGTCGCCTTGTATCGTCCGGGTCCAATGGATCTGATTCCGGATTTCTGCCGACGCAAGCACGGCGAACGTTTCGAATATCCTGATCCGCGTACCGAGTCCATCCTGTCTGAAACATACGGCATCATGGTTTATCAGGAACAGGTTATGCAGATGGCGCAGGTTATCGGCGGCTACTCGCTGGGTGGCGCTGACTTGCTGCGTCGCGCGATGGGTAAGAAAAAAGCCGAAGAGATGGCGCAGCATCGTGAGTTGTTCCGTGCCGGTGCCGCGAAGAATGATTTGTCCGCTGAGAAGGCGGATGAAATATTCGATTTGATGGAAAAGTTCGCAGGCTATGGTTTTAATAAATCACATGCTGCTGCCTACGCTTTACTTTCGTATCACACCGCCTACCTGAAGGCGCATCATCCTGCAGCGTTCATGGCGGCCAACTTGTCGCTGGCCATGGACGATACCGACAAGATCAAGATCCTGGTCGAAGATGCGATTGATATCTGCGGGCTGACTTTGCTGCCGCCGGATATCAACCAGTCCGACTATCGTTTCACGCCAGTTGGTGTGCCAGGCAAGAAAGCAACGCAGATACGCTATGGCTTGGGTGCGGTTAAAGGGTCGGGCAAGGGCGCGATCGATGCCGTCATTGAAGCACGCAAGGAACGTCCGTTCACTGATTTGTTCGACTTCGCCAAACGCGTCGACAAACGTCAAATCAATCGCCGCACGATAGACTCGTTGATTCGCGCGGGTGCTTTCGATTGCTTCAATGTTGATCGCGCTATCCTGCTGGCTTCAGTCGCCTTCGCAATGGAGTGCGCGGAGCAGGCCGAGGCCGCCGCGAATCAGGTCAGCCTGTTTGGAGGTGACGACAGCGATCTGGAAACGCCTCCGGAATACGTCAAGGTAGCGCCGTGGAGTGACAAGCAAAAACTGACGGAAGAAAAAGGCGCACTCGGCTTTTATCTGTCCGGTCATTTGTTCAATGCCTATGCTGAAGAAGCGAGTCGCTTTGCCCGTACCAAGCTGACCAAGATCGAACCTTCACGCGAACCACGCACGATCGCGGGCGTGATCTCGGGTTTGCGTACGCAAATGACCCAGCGTGGTCGTATCACTATCGTGACGCTGGATGATGGCAGTGCGACGGTGGATGTCACCGTCTATAACGAGCTGTATGATGCCAACCGTCATATGTTCAAGGAAGATGAATTCCTCGCGGTGACGGGCAAGGTATCGGAAGACCGCTTCTCCGGTGGCTTGCGTATCACCGCCGAGAAGGTCATGGATATCGCCGGGGTGCGCATACAGTACGCAAATTGCGTGCGCCTGTTGCTGCCTGCTTCGACTGATATCAATGTGCTGAAGGCGACGCTGCAACCCGCCGCACGTGCGGATGGCAGCCCGGTCGTGATTCAGTACCAGAATCCCAAGGGTGTATCGGAATTGTGCTTTTCAGAGCAATGGCGTATCAATCCGGACGACAACATAAAACAAAAACTAATCGATTTATATTCGGACAAAAATGTACAGATCGCCTATGACTGATCGTTTGAATTCGTTTGGCAGTAAAGAAACGAAAGCACAATTCATCCTCTCGCTTTTACCCATTACGCTGTTTTTCCCGATCGGGATCGGTTATACCGGCATCGTGCTGTTCATCGCAGCATGGCTGATTGAAGGACACTACCGCGACAAATGGCAGGCTATCAAGGACAGTCCGATGTTTTTCCCGGTACTGGCTTTAATGATAGTGACCTGTGTGGCCGGTGCTTTGCTGGACCGGCAACCTGGCTTCTGGAAAGCGTGGTTGCATTATCAGATTTACTGGTTTCTGCTCTTGTTCATTAGTGTCGGGGCGGGGCGGTGGCAGCAACGCGCATTGCAAGTGTTTTATGCCGGTGCCGTGCTGGCGGCGACACTGTTTTACCTGAACTATTTGCACCTGTTGCCGAACTGGGGGCTGGTGCAGAACTACATCAACTATGCAGGCAATAAATCCATCCTGCTGGGCATCCTGCTCGGCATCGCAGGTGGCTGGATGCTGAATGATATCTTTGCCAAACGTGATCAGCTGGTGTTGCGTATCGCCGCATTCCTGTACATCACGCTGGCCTTGCTGCTGTTCGCAAAAACCCGCAGCGGCAGCCTGATACTGGTGTTTGGTTGTGCTGTGGTATTGCTGCGTCACATTACTTTTTCCTGGCGCAGTATGTTACTGGTCGTCCTTACCGTGGCTTTGCTCGGCGTAGCATGGGAAACCGCAACCGGCTTCCGCGAGCGCCTGCTGGGCACGGCCAATGACATCAAGGCCTTCGTCGGCGGCGGCAAGATCAGTGATGAAGGCATACGCCTGGAGATGTATCGCATCACTGGCGAAATGATAGAAGAACATCCGGTGGTCGGTCATGGCATCGGCAGCTGGGAAGCCAACTACCCGGCGCGCGCCAAGGGTTTGCTGAGTGAAAACATGGCGACGCCGCATAATGATTACCTGTTATATACCGCAGAGATCGGTGTGATTGGCCTGGCTGCCTTGCTGTGGATCTGGTTCACACAGCTGGTTGTAGCGGTGCGCATAGGTGGCGCCACCGGCGTGCGTTTATTTACGATAGGGGTGGCGATTATGTTTGGCGGCATGGTGAATGCCATCCTGCGCGACGCCCTGTTTGGTATTGCTTTCATGATTTTGCTGTCGATCCCGCTGGCTGGCGTCAGCCGACATGCTTACCGTAACCATTATTCCGGAGATATGGATAAATGACGATTTCTCCACACCTGAAGCGCCTGTATGGCATGTTGGGGCCGTACAAGAAGCGCCTCGGCATTGCTTTCTTCGGCATGATCATGACCGCGCTGACCGAGCCCATGTTCCCCGCTGTGATGCGCGTGTTACTGGACAAAGGGTTTGGCGGCAAACCTACTTTTTCGCTGTGGCTGGTGCCAGTTGCCATCGTTGGTATTTTTGTCTTGCGCGGCATCTCCACTTTCACGACGACTTATATGATGACCTGGGTCTCGTCGCGTCTGCTCACTATTTTGCGCAAGCAAATGTTTGAACGCATGCTGGACGTGCCACTCGGATTTTATGCGACGCATTCGGTAGGTCGTGTCATCAACTCCATGATGTTTGAAGTGCAGCAAATCGTGGAAATGATCACCAAGGTGTACACCTCCATCATTCGTGATTCGTTGACGGTTGTTGTCTTGCTGTCTTTCCTGTTCTGGCTGAATTGGCGTCTGACCCTGGTCGCGCTGATCCTGTTGCCACTGATCGCGGTGGTGGTGCGCGCCAGCGGTCGCCGCGTGCGCCGATTGACGCGCGAGTATCAGACGGTAAATGGCGAGATGACGCAAGTGATAGAAGAAACCACGCGCGCGAATCAGGTCATCAAGATCTTTGGCGGCCATCAGTACGAGAGTGAACGATTCGAAGTACGTGCCGATAAGTTGCGTGGTTACACCATGCGTATGGCCAGTGCGCTGGCAGCCACCACGCCGGTGACCCAGATCATGGCATCGACTGCCGTGGCTATTGTGATCGTGATTGCCTTGATTCAGTCCGGGAATAACCAGACGACGGTCGGTGGCTTTGTTTCTTTCATTACCGCGATGCTGATGTTGCTGGCACCGTTGAAGAATATTGCAGAGGTAAATGGCCCCTTGCAACGCGGGCTGACCGCAGCTGAGGCGGTGTTCAACCTGATCGACGCCAAGCCTGAACGCACGACCGGCAAGGGTTTGCCAAAGCGTGCGATGGGGCGTCTGGATTTCGTCAAACTGTGCTTCACCTATCCGGGGCAACAAACGGCCGCGCTGCAGGACATCAACCTGAGCGTGCAGCCGGGTGAGACGATCGCTTTTGTCGGTATGTCAGGTGGCGGCAAATCAACATTGGTTAACCTGGTGCCGGGTTTCTATTCCGCTACCTCGGGTGAGATCCAGCTGGACGGCACATCTATCGAAGACATTTCGCTGAGCAGCCTGCGCAAGCAAATTGCGATGGTGAGCCAGCATGTGGTTTTGTTTGATGACACCATCGCTGCGAACATTGCTTATGGTGATCCGAATCCGGATCGCGCCCGTGTGTTGTCGGCAGCGAATGCCGCGCATCTGGACGAAGTGATCGCCAGCCTGCCGGAAGGGTTGGAAACGATGATAGGCGATAGCGGTTCACGCCTCTCCGGTGGTCAGCGTCAACGCCTGGCGATTGCCCGTGCAATTTACAAGGATGCGCCTATCCTGATCCTGGATGAAGCAACATCAGCGCTGGATTCGGAATCCGAACGTGCGGTGCAGGCTGCGCTGGATGAATTGATGAAAGGTCGCACCACATTGGTTATTGCGCACCGCCTGTCGACGATTGAACGTGCTGATCGCATCGCCGTATTGGCGGAGGGGCAGATCGTCGAGCTTGGTTCGCATCAGGAATTGCTGGATAAGAATGGTGTGTACGCGAACCTGTATCATCTGCAATTCGCCAAGGATGTATTTTGATCTGTCGCATACCTAAATGAACGCATCTGTCATTTTAAGTACCTATAACTCCGTCGAGTGGCTGGAAAAAGTCCTGTGGGGTTATAGCGCCCAGACTTATACCGACTTTGAAATTGTCATCGCCGATGACGGTTCAAGGGACGAGACACGCCAGCGTATCGAAGAGTTAAAGGCCTTGATTGCGATTCCTATCGTGCACGTCTGGCATCCGGATGATGGCTTTCAAAAGACCAAGATTTTGAACAAGGCGATACTCGCGTCACGTTCCGACTATCTGATTTTTACCGATGGCGATTGCGTACCGCGCAAGGATTTCGTGGCGACACATATGCAGTATCGTGAACCCGGTTATTTCCTGTCGGGTGGTTACTTTAAACTGCCTATGGATATCTCGAAGGCGATCAGCAAAGAAGATATCCTGCAGCAAAATTGCTTTGATTTGAATTGGCTGAAGGCACGCGGTTTCAAATCCAGTATCAAGAGCCTGAAGCTGACCGCTAAAGGTTTCGGTGCGAAGTTACTGAATGCGCTGACTCCGACCAAGGCGACCTGGAACGGTGCCAATGCATCCGGTTGGAAAGCAGATTTGCTGGCCAGTCACGGTTTTAATGAAGAAATGCAGTATGGTGGCGAAGACCGGGAACTGGGCGAGCGCCTGATGAATATGGGTTTGTCATCCAAGCAAATCCGCTACAGTGCGATCTGTGTGCACCTTGATCATGCGCGCGGTTATGTGTCGGAAGAAGCGTGGAAGAAGAATGATGCGATTCGCGCCCATACCAAAGCCAACAAGCTGACGAAAACGCCGAACGGCATCAAGTCGGTTTAGTTTAATAAGAATACCTAATGCAGTACGCTGGAGAAAATGTATGACAGAGAAGGCCAATATGGAACAGGTAGCAGTCGGTAAAGAGCGCGTCATCCTGTGCATGAAGTGGGGTACCAAATACGGCCCGGAATACGTCAATCGCTTGTACGCGATGGTACGTCGTAATCTGACCGGCGATTTCCGCTTCGTCTGCCTGACCGATGACGGCACCGGCATCCGTTCCGAAGTCGAGTGTTTCCCTATTCCTGACCTGAAGCTGCCGGATGGTTTGCCGGAGCGCGGCTGGAAGAAGTTGACGACTTTCGAAGCCGACCTGCATGGTCTGACCGGCACCGCCTTGTTCCTCGACGTAGACGTCGTGATTACTGACAAGATCGATGCTTTCTTTGAGTATCCTGGTGAGTTCCTCATCATCCACGATTGGAAACGTCCGTGGCGCGTGACGGGTAACTCGTCGGTTTATCGTTTCAAACTGGGTGCGCATGCTGACGTGTTGCAGCAATTCCGCACGACGCAGGCGGATGCACGCAGCGCCTTCCGCAATGAACAGGCTTTCCTGTCTGATGTGCTGCACAAGCAGGGCAAGCTGAGTTACTGGCCAGCTTCGTGGTGCTGCAGCTATAAATACCATTGCATCCCGACCTGGCCGACCAATTACTGGCGTGAGCCTTTCGTACCGGAAGGTACCAAGATTGTGATCTTCCACGGTGAAGTGAATCCGCCGGATGCACTGGAAGGACGGCGCAACCGTGCTTTGCGCTTCGTGCGCAAGGCACCGTGGATTGCCAATTACTGGAAAGAGTAAGCGGTTCGGACGCAGTAATAAAAAAGGAGTCATGTGCGGTACACATGACTCCTTTTTTTACGTCTGTCCTGGCCGATTTACATCAGGATAACGTCGTACTGTTCCTGGTGATAGACAGTTTCCACTTGCAGTGAAATAGGCTTGCCGAGGAAGGCACCCAACATCGCCAGATGTTGTGATTCCTCTTCGAGGAACATATCGATCACCACTTGCGAAGCCAGGATACGGAATTCGCGCGGGTTGAACTGCTTGGCTTCACGGGTCAGTTCGCGAAGGATTTCATAACAGATGGTGCGTGCAGTTTTGACCTGGCCCTTGCCGCCACATGCAGGGCAGGGTTCGCATAGGATATGTGCGAGCGACTCACGCGTGCGTTTGCGCGTCATCTCGACCAGGCCAAGCGCGGAAAAGCCGGAGACTGACACCTTGGTGCGATCACGCGAGAGCGCACGGTTCAATTCACTCAGCACCGCGCTTCTGTGTTCGGCATTTTCCATATCGATGAAATCGAGGATCATGATGCCGCCCAGGTTACGCAGGCGCAGCTGGCGTGCGATTGCGTGTGACGCTTCCAGATTGGTTTTGAATATCGTATCGTCGAAGTTACGGCCGTTGACGAAGCTGCCGGTATTCACATCGATGGTCGTCATCGCTTCGGTCTGGTCAACGATCAGGTAGCCGCCGGATTTCAGGTCTACGCGACGTCCCAGCGCACGCTGGATTTCTTCTTCCACGCCATACAAGTCGAACAGCGGACGTTCGCCCGGGTAGTGCGCCAGCTTGGGCAACAGCGACGGTGTATACAGTTCGGCGAATTGTTGCAGCTTCAGGTAGTTCTCGCGCGAGTCGACCTGGATGCTGGCGGTTTCGTCATTGACGAAGTCGCGCATCACACGTTGTGCGAGGTCCAGATCCTGATACAGCAGGGCAGGTGCAGGTTTGGTCTTCGCTTGCTGCAGGATATTGGCCCAGGTCTTGCGCAGGTATTCGACGTCGGACTGCAGGTCGGCATCGGATGCATCTTCCGCCATCGTACGGATGATGAAGCCGCCTTTTTCTTCCGGCAGGATCAGCTTTTGTACTTTTTCGCGCAGGATTTCGCGTTCCACTTCGTTTTCTATGCGTTGCGAAATGCCGATGTGTGATTCCTGCGGCAGGTAGACCAGCATGCGGCCGGCGATCGAAATCTGCGTCGACAGGCGTGCACCCTTGGTACCTATCGGATCCTTGATGACTTGTACGGTGACGGACTGGCCGTCGTACAGCATGCGTTCAATCGGCGTTGGCGAACTGGGTGGCGTCTCATTCGAGCGGGCGTCCCAGATGTCGGCAACGTGCAGGAAGGCGGCACGTTCG
>PJUK01000555.1_pt1 | contig 11317 bp, 10 predicted proteins | sample 1512211 | NCBI WGS metagenome assembly PJUK01 (sample SAMN08177668, study PRJNA422409) | Feces metagenome, whole genome shotgun sequencing project.
ACCATCGTGAAGATGCGCGCGCCGGGCATGTCGTTCATGAAGATGCCGATATTCACCTGGACGTCTTTGTGCACCAACATTCTCATTGTGGCAACGTTCCCCATTCTCACTGCAACGCTCGCACTGCTATCCCTGGACCGTTATGTAGGGACAAACTTCTTCACCAACGATCTTGGTGGCAATCCGATGATGTATATCAACCTCATCTGGATATGGGGGCACCCGGAAGTCTACATTCTCGTTCTGCCTGCATTCGGCATTTTCTCCGAGGTGGTGGCGACATTCTGCGGCAAGCGCCTGTTCGGTTACGCTTCAATGGTCTATGCGACCTGCGTTATCATGATCCTCTCCTATCTCGTGTGGCTGCATCACTTCTTCACCATGGGGTCGGGCGCGTCTGTCAATGCGTTCTTCGGCATAACGACGATGATCATCTCCATCCCCACGGGCGCGAAGATGTTCAACTGGCTCTTCACGATGTATCGTGGACGCATACGCTATGAAGTGCCAATGCTATGGACGTTGGGATTCATGGTGACATTCGTGATCGGCGGCATGACTGGCGTGATGCTCGCCATTCCACCTGCGGATTTCGTGTTGCATAATTCGCTCTTTCTCATTGCGCATTTTCATAATGTGATTATTGGTGGCGTTGTCTTCGGGCTGATGGCGGGACTGGTCTACTGGTGGCCTAAGGCCTTCGGATACAAGCTCGATCCATTCTGGGGTACCATGAGCTTCTGGTTCTGGCAGATCGGCTTTCTCTTTGCCTTCATGCCGCTCTACGTTCTGGGCCTTAAAGGCGTTACGCGCCGCGTCAGCCAGTTTGAAGATCCATCGTTGCAGATATGGTTTGTTCTGGCTGCCTTTGGAGCGTTTCTGATTGCGCTCGGCATTGCATCCTTTCTCATTCAGCTGGTGGTCAGCTATTTGAAGCGGGAACAACTGCGCGATCTGACTGGCGATCCATGGGGCGGACGGACGCTTGAGTGGTCAACATCATCACCGCCGCCGGACTATAACTTTGCTTTCACCCCTGTCGTGCATGATCACGACAGCTGGTATGACATGAAAAATCGCGGCTACGAGCGCCCGCTAACCGGCTATCGCCCCATCCATATGCCGCGCAATACGGGTGCTGGAGTTATTCTTGCCGGGTTGAGCGTCGTTCTTGCGGTTGCCTTGATCTGGTACATCTGGTGGCTGGCGATTGTGTCTTTCGTCGCTTTGCTGTTCGCCGCTATCGGGCACACATTCAATTATAAGCGTGACTTCTATATCCCCGCTGAAGCGGTGACGGCGACAGAAGATGCACGTTCAAAACTTCTCGCTGGACAGGTCGCACCATGACAGAAACACATCTGGACCAAACCGAGAAGCCGCAGTTTTATCTGACGGAAGAGCATCATCCGGAAAACAGCACCATGCTGGGCTTCTGGCTCTATCTGATGAGCGACTGCCTGATCTTTGCTGTTCTCTTTGCTACCTATGGCGTGCTTGGTCGCAACTACGCTGCCGGACCGTCGCCGGCAGACCTGTTTGACCTTAATCTGGTGGCTATCAACACTGCAATGCTGCTCCTGTCATCCATCACATATGGTTTCGCCATGTTGCAGATGCAGCGCGATGACAAGACGGCAACGCTGTTCTGGTTGGGCATTACCGGTATTTTCGGCGCATTGTTTCTTGCAATCGAAATTTATGAATTCAGCCATCTTATTCGCGAAGGCGCCGGGCCGGGCCGTTCGGCATTCCTATCCTCATTTTTCACGCTCGTTGGCACCCACGGACTGCACGTCACCTTCGGCATCATCTGGTTGGTCACGCTGATGTTGCAGGTCGTACGTCATGGCCTGATTGTCGAGAACCGCAGACGATTGATGTGCCTTTCGATGTTCTGGCATTTTCTCGACGTTATATGGATTGGCGTATTCTCCTTTGTATATTTGTTGGGAGTTCTGGGATGAGCGTACAAGGCGAGCACCACGGAGCCCAATCGGGCCATCACGACAATCATGGGTCGGGCGCGGATGAAGTCCATGCGACCTTTGGCGGATACATGACGGGTTTTGTCCTGTCGGTTATTCTCACCGCCATCCCATTCTGGCTCGTCATGGGCGATGTCTTCGCCAGCAGGCAGTTGACTGCCATGCTGGTCATGGGCATTGGCGCTGTCCAGATTGTTGTTCACATGGTCTATTTCTTGCACATGAGCCCCCGCTCCGAAGGCGGGTGGACGCTGATGGCGCTGATCTTTACACTCATCATTGTCGGCATCGCACTGGCTGGATCACTTTGGGTTATGCATCACCTCAATGAGAACATGATGCCGATGAGCCCGGAAATGATGAAGAATATGCCTTAGCTGCTTCGTTCGAATGTCATGATCCCGTCGGTGACTTAAGGATTCTATGGGTTTTGTAGGAAGCTGTGGCAATTCCGGCTACATTTGTTGAATATGCCTGCGTAACGAATAAACAGGCGGGAAACAAATGCTGACATTGCGACAAATCGAAGTGATCCGGGCCATCATGGTGACCGGGACGATTGCCGGCGCGGCCAAGCTCTTGAATGTCTCCGCTCCGGGCATCAGCAGGCTGATGAAATATTCGGAAGATTCGCTTGGCATCCGGCTTTTTGATCGTCGTGGCGGGCGCTATGTTCCAACGTCGCAGGCCCGCAACATCTTCGATTTGTTGGATACGGTGCATCGGAAAATAGACGACCTGCAATCGGCTGTTGCTGATTTAAGCAAAGGCAAAGCGCAGGAGCTTTGCGTGGCTTCCGTGCCGAGCATCGCCAATGTCATGGTGCCGCGTGCTGTGGCAAAGGTACGGGAGCGTTACAGCGACCTCAACCTCGACCTGAACATTCTCAAAATCGAAGAAGCCGTTGATTATCTTCTGTTAGGGCGCGGTGAGATCGTTGCAATATCATCGCGCTTCGAGCATCCGCTGATCAAGTTCGAGCCGCTTGCGAAGGGCCGATTGCTTTGCATTGTGCCGGAAGCAAATCCGCTGGCTTCGAGGGAAAAGATAACGCCGGAGGAAATGTCGGAATATCCGCTGATCGGCATTAATCCGAAAGATCCATATGGAGCAATCATGGCGGCAATGTTCACCAATGCAGGCCTGGATTATCGCATGAATATCAAAGCGCGTTTTGGAACGACCGTGTGCAGTCTGGTGGCGGCAGGGCTCGGCATTGCAATCATCGACGAGTTTACCGTCGCGCATGACGTGGTACGGGGGCTGAAGAGCATTCCCATTGACGCCGAGAGCGCCTTTCATACTTACATCGCCTACCGCAACGATCTGCCGCTTTCCGTCTACGCCGAACATTTCATTGATGTGCTGCGTCAGGAGATGAATGCTGTTAGCTCATTCAGTCGCAAAGACTGATGCTCATAAATTAACATGATGTTATGGATTGCTGTTAATTTGGTAGGCGATATTATCTCCACTATTCGCTAAGCTGATCATGGAAGGACGCAAGAAAACGCGCGCAGACCGGGATCAGTACAGAAATGACGCATGACAATAGTGCCCGACATTTGAAGGACTTGAATCCGTTTCCTAATGGAGCATCTCGTCTTTTCCCTGTGGTGGGCGACCCGATTGAACAGGTGCGTTCGCCAGAAGTCATGACGGAACTGTTCCGCGCGCGCGGTGAAAATGCGGTTGTTGTTCCATTCCATGTCTCATCATCCGGTCTGTCTGCCGTTTTCAGCACATTAACAGAGGTCGATAACGTCGGCGGCTTGCTGGTGACGATACCGCATAAGCAGCAGGCCTTTCAGTTCTGCACAGGGCTAACGGACAATGCGGTTTGCATTGAGGCGGTCAATGTCGTTCGACGGGCCGAAAATGGTTGGTATGGCGACAATACGGATGGGATCGGCTTTCTCAACGGGATCGAGCGGGAAGGGTTCGATGTCCAGGGGAAAACTGTGCTTCTCGTCGGGTGCGGCGGTGCGGGAACGGCCATTGGGCTGGAAATGCTGAGGCGGGGTGCCGCCCGCCTCGCTATTCACGATGTTGACGGAGAGAAACGTGATTCTGTGATCCGCAAGCTTGATGCTCGTTATACGGGTAAGGTCGCTAAGGGGAGCGACGACCCATCCGGGTTCGATTTGATTGCAAATGCGACACCGAGGGGCATGAAATCGAACGATCCCTTACCGGTAAACGTAACAAAGTTGCGTTCAGAGCAGTTTGCTGCTTGCGTGATTACCAAACCGCACGTATCGCCATTTATTGAGGAAGCTAGAAAACGGGGCTGCCAGACGATGATTGGTGCTGGAATGTTCGATGCGCAGGCGGAGGTCCTGGCGGATTTTCTGACTGGTCAAGACGGGCATCTGCACCATAGCGGTCGCGCTCCGTTGCCGACGTCCACGAAAGGGTAGGCTTATCTCTATATCTTGATCTCTATGAACTTAAGGGGAGGAACTAAAATGCATTATCGTAAGAAACTTCTGGCGCTGTCGACGGCGATATTCGCGACTGTTGGAGCTGCACAGGCGGAAGACGTGGTCAAGCTCGGCATGGTGGTCGAACTGTCCGGTCCGGGTGCTCCGGCAGGCACGAACTGGCGCGATGGCATCAAGATCGCAATCGACGAAGTCAATGCTGACGGGGGCATTCTCGGCAAGAAGGTCGAACTGGGTGAATATGATACCCAGACCGATCCGCAGGTCTCGCGCGCACTGGTGCAGAAGGCCATCGACGACGGCGCTTATGCCATTCTCGGCACGATCTATTCCGGCTCAACCATGGTCAATATGCTGGTTGCCCAGCAAAACAGCATTCCGCAATTCGTCGGTTCTGAATCGCCGAGCATTGTCGAAAAGGGCAACCCGTTCGTGTTCCGCACCTCGACCGGCGCTCAGAAGGGCGTTCCAGCACTGACGTCCTACTTCACCGACACGCTGAAGGCGAAGAAGGTCGGTGTGGCCTGGCTGAACAACGAATTCGGCAAGGGTGGCCATGACGTTTTCGTTGAGGAAATGAAGAAGGCGGGGATCGAAATCATTGCCGACGTTGCCTCCGAGCAGGCGCAAACTGACTATGCCGCCGACGTTGCCAAACTGAAGCAGGCCAATCCCGAGGCGATCTTCGTCTACATGAACCAGGAAGAGTCCGCGCGTTTTCTGATCGAAGCCAAGAAGCAAGGCCTGAAAATGCCTCTGGTTGGCGAAGTGACGCTGACGGAAGCCAAGGTGGTTGAGCTTGCCGGTGGTGCGGCTGACGGTGCTATCGCGCATGTCGGCATCACCGCTGCCGCAACCGAGGTGCCGAGTATCGGCGAATTCTCTAAGAAGTTCGAAGAAGCCTACAAGCGTAAGCCAACGCATGACGCGCTCAAGGGCTATGTCGGCGTCTGGACCACCAAATATGTCACCGACATGGTGGGCAAGCTCGACGGGGAAGCATTTGCTGAAAAGATGCATGGTCTTTGCCTGAAGGCGGCTGATTATCCGAAAGTGCTTCTCGACACCTGCTGGGATGACCGCGGAGAAATGTCCCGCCCAAGCTTCATGGTTCAGGTGAAGGACGGTGTGCCGACGGTCATTGGTACTGTCCCGGCAAACTGATCAATCCTTTCAGCAGAGGCGGCGGCCTGGCTGCCGCCTCAGACGGGTAAAGTCATGTCCCAGTTTCTACAGGTTTTGTTATCCGGTCTTGCGACCGGCTCCATTTACGCACTCGTTGCGATCGGTTTCACGCTGGTCTGGCAGGCTGCCCAGACCGTGAACTTCGCGCAGGGTGAATTCGTGATGCTGCCGGCGTTCTTCGTTCTGGCGGCAATGACCATTTTCGGCGTGTCGTTCTGGCCTGCTTTGCTCATCGGGCTTGTGGCCGCCTTGATCGTGCTTGGGCTTCTGTTCAAGAAGCTGATCGTTGAACCCATTCTGCCCCATGGGGGTATCACGCTGATCATCGCAACGATGGTTTTGGGCATCTTGCTGAAAGAGAGCGTGAAAGAGTTCTATTCGGCAGAAGCGCAACCGTTCCCGTCAATGTTCCCGAACGATCCCATTGATGTTTTCGGCGCGGTCCTTTCGCTGCGAGACATGCTCAATCTGGGATTGTCGCTGGGTATTGTCGTTTTGCTGACATTGTTCCTCAACCGGACACGTACGGGGCGCTGCATGCAGGCAACCGCGCAAAATCCGGCGGTGGCTGAGATACTCGGCGTCAATGTCAAGCGCATGATCCTCTATACGTTTCTGATCAATGCGGCTCTGGCGGCGCTTGCGTCCTATCTGATCAGCCCCGTCTATCTTGCGAAATTCTCCAATGGCGAAACGCTTGGCCTTATCGCCTTCATCGCGGCCATCGTCGGCGGTTTCAACCAGATCCGTGGCGCGCTCGTTGGCGGATTGCTGATCGGCGTTCTCGATAATCTCACGGCGGCTTATGTTACTGCGCAATATCGCGCGGCGCTGCCGCTGGTATTGTTGATCGTGATCATCCTCGTGCGGCCACAGGGCATCATGGGCACTTCCGAGGGGAGGACCGTGTGATGACCGCGCATAAACGCAATATTTCTATTGCCATATTGTTGCTCTTATCACTGCTCGCACCGATTGGGCAGGGCAACTATATCATCTATGTGCTGACATCCTGGCTGATCTTCTCCATTGCCGCGATGGGGCTTAACCTGACGCTTGGTTATGCAGGTCAGATCTCACTGGCGCAGGCTTCCTTCATGGCGATTGGCGCCTATACGACAGCGCTCCTGACACTGGCCGGATGGCACTGGTTTCTGGCAATGCCGCTTGGCCTCGTCCTGTGTTTCATTGTCGGCCTTGTGCTGGGATATCCAGCTCTGCGCGTCAAAGGACACTTTCTGGCCTTTGTGACGCTTGCGTTCAACACTCTGGTCTTTCTGGTGTTGCGCAACGAAGAATGGTTGACCGGCGGCAATTACGGTCTTGTCGGCATGCCGCGTCCTGATCTTGGTCTTTTCGCAACGACCAAGCAGATGCCATTCTACTATTTTACGCTTGGCGTGACGATCATAGCCGCGTTGATCATGTGGGGCATTGTGCGTTCCCCTTGGGGACGCGCCTTTAAAGCTCTGCGCGAGAACCCGATCCGCGCTGAAAGTCTGGGGGTAGACACGCGCCGCATCACGCTTCTGGCGTTTGCCATCGGCTCGGTCTATGGCGGGCTTGCCGGATCGCTGATCACACCGCTGGTTCAGTTTATCGAGCCGGGTTCCTTTGGTCTCGTCCATTCACTGCGCATTTTGCTGATGGTCGTTGTGGGTGGCGCAGGCTTCTTCTTCGGTCCCTTCATCGGAGCCGCAGTCGTCATTTTGCTGCCGGAAGTGCTTCGCTTCACGGAAGGCTACTATCTCATCATTTATTCCGTGCTGGTGATTGTCATGCTGGTCTTCGTGCCTTCGGGTTTGATCGGAGTGTGGGGCAAGTTCCGCGAAAAATTCTGGCCGAAGCGTCAGGTGCGCGGTGACATGAGCGAAGGAGCGCGGCTGAAATGAGCAGTCCTGTACTTTCCATACGCAATATCGAGAAGCGTTTCGGCGGCATTCACGCCGTTCGCGATGTGTCCTTCGACGTCAATCAGGGCGAGATACTCGGACTGATCGGACCGAACGGCTCCGGCAAGTCGACGCTGTTCAACTGCATTCTTGGCCAGCTTCAGCCCAATGGCGGTGAAGTGCAGGTCAATGGCAAGAACGTTTCCGGCATGCGGGCATCCGACCTCAGCAAGCTTGGCGTCGGACGCACTTTCCAGCAGCTTTCCGTCTTCCCGAAGATGTCCGTGCTTGAGAACATCATTCTGGCAGGTCAGGAACACAAGGGAACCATGGTTTCCCGGCTGTTTGGACCAGGCGATGCCGGACTGACCGAAGAAGCGGAACAGATGATTTCGTTCTTCCGTCTCAACCATCTGCGTGATGAATTGGCAGGGTCGCTTTCTTATGGCCAGCAAAAGCTGGTCGATGCGGCGATGGCGTTCATGGCAGGCCCCAGTCTTGTTCTGCTCGATGAACCGGCCGGCGGCGTCAATCTGACGATGCTTGCCAATCTCAAAGATCGTTTGGTCGCCTATAATGCCGAACATGGAACGACTTTCGTGGTCATCGAACACAATATGGAGTTCGTCATGAGCCTTTGCACGCGGATTATTGTGCTGGCGGAAGGCCGCATCATTGCTGAAGGCAAACCCGAAGAAATCCGGTCAAACCAGATGGTTATCGACGCTTATCTGGGAGGATGACATATGCTTGAACTCAAAGACCTTCACGGCGGCTATGGCAAGATCACCATTTTGAACGGCGTGTCTTTCTCCATTCCAAAGGGCACCATCACGACCGTGATTGGGCCTAATGGAGCCGGTAAATCGACCGTATTCAAGGCGATCTTTGGCCTCCTGAACATCCATTCGGGGCAAATCCTGCTGGACGGAAAAGACGTCACCCGCAATACGCCGCGCCAGATGATCGCCAACGGCGTGACCTATGTGCCGCAAGGGCGCAATGTCGTGCCGCAGCTTTCCGTCTACCACAATCTTGAACTTGGGGGCATCACATCGCCCGATCCTGCCAAGGTCCGCGCCCGTATCGAACAGGTCATGGACCAGTTTCCTATGCTGCGACAGTTCCGCGACCGCAAAGCAATCGAGCTGTCAGGCGGCCAACAGAAGCAGTTGGAGGTCGCCCGCGCTCTTTTGCTTGATCCGAAGCTCATTTTGATCGATGAGCCGTCCATCGGTCTGTCACCCAATCTCGTTCAAGAGGTGTTTCAAACACTTATTCGCCTGCGTGATCAGGGCGTCACCATCCTGATGGTCGAGCAGAACGCCAAGGCAGCACTTGCCATGTCGGATTACGGTCTGGTTCTCGAGCTCGGGCAAACGCGGATGCACGACGAAGCCGCAAAGCTTCTTGCTGATCCGCGCGTGGGGCAGCTGTTCCTTGGCGGACATGTCGAGCTTGATAATCCAAAAGCGCCGATAGCAGCACCAACCCTTTAAATGCGGATATACGGTAAACCGGACCGGGAGAGACTCTCATGAAAACTTCGATAGCAACGGTTTCGATCAGTGGTGATCTGCCACAGAAACTCGAAGCCATTGCCAAAGCTGGCTTCGACGGTGTCGAGATTTTCGAGAACGACTTTCTCACCTTTGAGGAAAGTCCGCGTCAGGTGGGGCGTATGGCACGCGATCTGGGACTGGAAATCACTCTGTTCCAGCCGTTCCGCGATTTTGAAGGCATGCCTGAACCATTGCGCAGCCGTACGTTCGACCGCGCCGAGCGCAAGTTCGATCTTATGCAGGAACTTGCTACAGACCTCGTACTGGTGTGCTCGAATGTATCGCCGGTGGCCATGGGCGGGATTGATCGCGCTGCCGATGATTTCCGCGAGCTTGGCGAACGTGCCGCCCGCCGCGATTTGCGCGTGGGTTACGAGGCGCTCGCCTGGGGTCGCCACATTAATGATCATCGCGATGCCTGGGAGATTGTGCGTCGCGCAGATCATCCAAATGTCGGTCTGATCCTCGACAGCTTTCATACGCTTGCGCGCAAGATCGACGTGAATTCGATCCGCTCCATTCCAAAGGAAAAACTCTTCATCGTTCAGATGGCCGACGCGCCGCTGATCGATATGGATCTGCTTTACTGGAGTCGTCATTATCGCAACATGCCGGGCGAGGGCGATCTGCCGGTTCTCGATTTCATGCGCGCAGTAGCCGCCACCGGTTATGACGGCTATTTTTCGCTGGAGATTTTCAACGATCAGTTCCGTGGTGGGTTGCCCGCGTCTATCGCCGCCGATGGCCGTCGCTCGCTGATCTATCTTGGCGATCAGGTCCGCCGTGTGGAGCCGGAAAACCGGCTTACGGTGACCCAAATGCCCGCGAGAGCCAAAGTGGATCGGGTTGGGTTCATCGAATTTACCGCGCATGCCGAAAGCGCCGATAAACTCGCATCGGTGCTCGGCGCTCTTGGTTTTCAGCTGGCGGGCAAGCATCGCTCCAAGGATGTCGTGCTCTATCGTCAGGGCCACATCAATCTGGTCGTCAACACTGATATACGCGGCTTCGCAAGCTCAGCCTATGCTGTTCACGGCACGACGGCCTATGCCATGGGCCTCGTTGTCGATGATGCTGCGGCGGCGCAAGCACGCGCGATTGCCTTGGGCGCAGAGCCATTCGAACAGCCGCTCGATCCGGGCGAAATTGGCATGCCAGCAATACGCGGTGTTGGGGGCGGTCTTATTTATTTCCTTGATGAAAAGACCGATCTTGCTCGTATCTTCGACATTGAGTTCGAACCTGTCGCGGAGACCGGCAACTCTCAGGGCGTGGGCCTCACCCATATCGACCATGTCGCGCAGACGATGAAGTTCGACGAACTTCTGACCTGGCTCCTGTTCTACACGTCGCTTACGGAATCGCGAAAATCGCCTATGGTCGACATTGTAGATCCGGCTGGTGTCGTGCGCAGTCAGGTCGTGGAAAATGACAGCGGATCACTGCGCATCACGCTCAATGGCGCTGAAAACCGGCGTACACTGGCTGGCCGCTTCATTGCAGAAACCTTTGGTTCCGGCATTCAGCATCTGGCCTTCGCGACCGACGATATCTTTGCAACCGCTGCCGCGTTGAAAGCCAATGGTTTTCACACGCTGGAAATTTCGCCCAACTACTATGACGATCTTGAGGCACGACTTGGCCTCGATCCGGATTTTACGGACCAGTTGAAAGCAGCCAATGTTCTTTATGATCGCGATGAAACCGGCGAATATTTTCAATTGTACAGTCCGACAGACGATCAGGGCTTCTTCTTCGAGGTCGTGCAACGGCGCGGCTACAAGGGTTATGGGGCCGTGAACGCCATCTTCCGTATCGCGGCTCTGAGGCGCTATCTCAGGCCCGAGGGCATGCCGAGAATGGTGCTTTAAGGCAAATCCCGACACGACCACGATCCGCTGCCTAATATTTCAGTTTCGCGCCGCAGACCTTTAAGTCTTTGCGGCGCGTTTTATCATTATGGAAAACTATTTTAACCCACCTCCCTGACGCCAATCAAACCTTCCTTGATAAATTCTATATAAATTGTAGGTTTTTCGCGAATGTGAGAGACCATGAATATAGATACAGTAGAAATATCAGCGGACGTGCTTGTGATCGGAGGGGGACCAGCCGGGTGCTGGGCCGCTTGGAATGCAGCTGCCAGGGGCGCGAGCGTCGTCCTTGTCGAAAAGGGTTATGTCGGCACCAGCGGCGCCACGGCGGCAGGCAATACCACCACGATATACACCCATCGCGGCACCGCC
>PJUK01000557.1_pt1 | contig 11307 bp, 12 predicted proteins | sample 1512211 | NCBI WGS metagenome assembly PJUK01 (sample SAMN08177668, study PRJNA422409) | Feces metagenome, whole genome shotgun sequencing project.
CCGATTCCATGACGTTCGACTTCTCGGCCGAGTGGACCTTGTTCTTGCGGCCGCGGGCCAGCTCGAAGGCCACGCGACCGGCGCGCTCGATCTCGCTGGTGGTGTAGAGGGCGGTGTCGTAGCCCTTCTTCTGGCCGTCGGGCAGCACGTCGATGCCGCGCGGCTCGCCGAAATAGACGCCGCCGACCAGTTCGCGCACGAACATGATGTCCAGGCCCGAGACCAGCTCGGTCTTCAGGCTGGAGGCGCCGGCCAGGGCCTCGAAGCAGTAGGCCGGGCGCAGGTTGGCGTAGACGTTCATCGCCTTGCGCAGGTTCAAGAGGCCGGCTTCCGGGCGCAGATGGCGCGGGGCGTCGGCCCACTTGGGACCGCCGACGGCGCCCATCAGCACCGCGTCGCTGGCCAGGGCGCGGTCGCGGACCTCGTCGGTCAGCGGCGTGCCGTGGGCGTCGTAGCTGGCGCCGCCGTAGATGGCTTCCTCGACCACCAGGCTGGGCACGAGGGCGGCCGCCACGCGGCGCACCTCCGCGCAGACTTCCGGACCGATGCCGTCGCCGGGGAGCAGGAGAAGCGTAGCCATTTCAGATCTCGCGATAGGCGGAAACGTCGAAGGAGGACATGCGGCGCTCGTGCACGCCGAGCTCGGCGCAGGCCGCGCGCCACGCGGCCATATGCGGCGAAGCGCGGTGGAAGGCCAAGGCCGCTTCGTCGGTGAAGTGCTCGAAAACCCGGATCAGCCCCGGATCCAGCGGATCCTCGGTCAGCGCATAGGCCAGGCAGCCCGGCTCGCCGCGCGATCCTGCCACCTGGGCGGCCAGGTGCGGGCGCAGGGCCTCCAGGCGCTCGGGCGCGATGCGGATGGAGCCGGCGAGGATCAGGGTCATGGGAAGTCCAGGAGGAGAGGCCTTGCGTCCTTCGAGGCCCGCTGCGCGGGCGCCTCAGGATGAGGGGTTCAACACACCCGCATCCTCATCCTGAGGTGCGAGCCGCAGGCGAGCCTCGAAGGACGCAACGACGCCTCAGCTTTCCAGCCAGGGCTGGCCGATGGCGCGCTTGCTTTCGAACACGTCGATGTCGGAGGCGTGCTGCAGGGTCTCGCCGATGGCGTCCAGCCCCTTGAGCATCTTCTCCTTGCGCACCGGATCGATCTGGAAGCTGAAGGTCTTGCCCGAGGGCGAGACCACCGTCTGGGCTTCCAGGTCGACGCTGACCATGTGGTTGCCGCCCTTGGCCTCGTCCATCAGGAGCGAGACCTCGTCGGGCGCCAGCACCACCGGCAGCAGGCCGTTGTTGAAGCAGTTGTTGTTGAAGATGTCGGCGAAGCTGGTCGAGATCACGCACATGATCCCGAAGTCCATCAGGGCCCACGGCGCGTGCTCGCGCGAGGAGCCGCAGCCGAAGTTGTCGCCGGCGATCAGCACGGACGAGCCCTTGTACTCCGGGCGATTGAGCACGAAGTCGGCGATCTCGTTCCCGTTCGGATCGAAGCGGAAGTCGAAGAACAGGCCCTTGCCCAGACCCTCGCGCTCGACGGTCTTGAGGAACTGCTTGGGGATGATCTGGTCGGTGTCGATATTGGCCAGCGACAGGGGCGCGGCGCGGCCGTCGAGACGGGTGAAGGCTTGCATCTTCGCGCCTCTCCTCAGTTCTTCAGGGTCTGGGTGATGGCCCAGTATTCGTTGCGGGCGCCGGTTTCGCCGGTGGCCGGATCGGTGAGCGTGATCTTGACTTCGCAGTCGGTCTTGACCGGCAGGCCCGACTTCAGATCGATCTCGTAGTCGCAGGCCGAGGTGCGGTCGAAGGTCATCTTGGCGAACATCGCCTTGACCTCGGGGCGGTCGGCCTCGGGGCCCATGCCGGCCATCAGCTTCTGCATCGTCAGCGCCAGGCTGGCGCGCATCGAGTCGGGATCCAGCGTCTGGGTCCAGCGCAGCACGGCCACGCCGCGGCCGGTCTCGACCTTCTGCACCGCCAGGGCGCCGTTGGACTTGATGGGCGAACCGCCCATCGGGCTGGCGATCATCTCTTCGTAGGTGAACGGCTTGCCGGCCTCGAGCTCGACATTGATCGGCAGGGAGATCAGCCCCTCCTCCTTCAGGAGGATGGCGGCGGCCTGCTCGGGGCTCAGGCCCTCGAACATGGCGACCACCGAGGTCATCGCCTTGGCCACGTCCTTGTCGTCGCCGGCCAGGGCCAGCATCGACTTGCGCATCTCGGCCACGAAGCCGGGCCAGTCCTCCACCGTCGAGGGCTTGAGCCCCTCGTCGGCGACATAGACCACGGGCCGGTTCATCAGGTCGCCCATCGCGGCCTCGACCTTGGCGGTCTCGGGCGTGGACGGCAGCTTCACCGACGTCGGCTTCAGGGTGACCCGATAGCCTTGCGGCCTGGTCTCGATGGTCTTGTCGTAGCGGGTCTCGCTGGTGACGCGCGTGGTCTTGCCGCCGCGCACGTCCTCGCGGGTCTTGCTCACCACCATCTCGACCTTGGCCGTCTTGGGCAGGTCGAGCGGCGCCGAGAAGACCTGCGCCGCGGCCAAGGCCAGGGCGATCATGGCGCTCACGACAGCAGGGTCCGCACGTCCACGAGGTGACCGGCGATCGCCGCCGCCGCCGCCATGGCGGGCGAGACGAGGTGGGTGCGGCCGCCGCGGCCCTGACGGCCCTCGAAGTTGCGGTTGCTGGTCGAGGCGCAGCGCTCGCCCGGCTCCAGGCGGTCGGGGTTCATCCCCAGGCACATCGAGCAGCCCGGCTCGCGCCAGTCGAAGCCGGCGGCCTTGAAGATGGCGTCCAGGCCTTCGGCCTCGGCCTGTTCCTTAACCAGGCCCGAGCCCGGCACGACCATCGCCTTGACGTGCGGGGCCACGATGCGGCCGTGCAGGAAGGCTTCCTGCACCACGGCGGCGGCGGCGCGCATGTCCTCGATGCGGCTGTTGGTGCACGAGCCGATGAAGACGCGGTCGATCCTGGCTTCGCTGATCGGCTGGCCGGCGGTCAGGCCCATATATTCCAGGGCCCGGTGGGCGGCGGCGCGCTTGTCGGGCGTGCCGAAGCTTTCGGGCTCGGGCACGTTGCCGGTGACCGGGATGACGTCCTCGGGGCTGGTGCCCCAGGTGACCATCGGAACCAGCGCCGCGCCGTCGATGACGACCGTGCGGTCGAAGACGGCGCCGTCGTCGGAGAAGAAGGTTTTCCAGTGGCTGACGGCCATGTCCCAGGCCGCGCCCTTCGGCGCGGCGGGCTTGCCCTGGACATAGGCGAAGGTGGTCTCGTCGGGCGCGACCAGGCCGGCCTTGGCGCCGCCCTCGATGGTCAGGTTGCAGAGGGTCATGCGGCCCTCCATCGAAAGGCCGCGCACGGCCTCGCCGGCGTATTCGATGACGTAGCCGGTGCCGCCGGCCGTGCCGATCTCGCCGATGACGGCCAGGGCGATGTCCTTGGCGGTGACGCCGGGACCCAGCTGGCCGTCGACGCGGACCAGCATGTTCTTGGCCTTCTTCTGGCGCAGGGTCTGGGTGGCCAGCACGTGCTCGACTTCCGAGGTGCCGATGCCGTGGGCCAGCGCCCCGAAGGCGCCGTGGGTCGAGGTGTGGCTGTCGCCGCAGACGATGGTCATGCCCGGCTGGGTGCGGCCCTGCTCGGGACCGACCACGTGGACGATGCCGTTGCGGATGTCGCCCATCGGGAAATACTCGATCCCGTTGTCGGCGACGTTGCGGCCCAGCGTCTGGAGCTGAAGGCGCGCCTCCTCGTCGGCCACGGCGTCGACGCCAGCGGCCTGGTTTTCGGTCGGCACGTTGTGATCGGCCACGGCGAGCGTGCGGTCGGGCCGGCGCACGGGGCGACGCGCGGCGCGAAGGCCGGCGAAGGCCTGCGGCGTGGTCACCTCGTGGATCAGGTGCAGGTCGATGTACAGGATGGCCTCGCCGTCGGTTTCGTTGACGACGTGGGCGTCCCAGATCTTGTCGTAGAGGGTCTTCGTTGCGCGGGTCATAGCGATCCGCATCTAGGCCCGATGGACGAGCGCGTAAAGCGATGAAACGCCGAAAATCCGCTGTGTGACCGCCACGCAGCGATCGATCCTGCCCCGAGCGGGCGGCGAAACAACGTCCAGGCGCACATTTCTTGCCCCGCAGGCGATAATGGGTCGCAAGCGCGATCGCCGCCTTGGTCCCCGCCCGGCAGGAACGAGGACCATTGAACGCAACCCTGAACGACTAAGGGCGCGCCGGTCATAGACCTGTCGGCGCGCCCTGGCATCGTTTGTATACTCCAGGGGCCGATGGCTCCGCCTGAAGAGGGCCGTCCACTAAAAAGGAGACGGTCTGGAAGCCCGCCGTGTCTGAACAGCGAGGGTGAAATCATCATGCCACAGAACAACGGTTCGTCAAGATGCGTGCTTATGCACAAAGCTTGACCATTCTGCGGTTCGCCCGTCTCAGCGCGACGAGGAAGCCTCGGCCCGGATGCGCTTGAGCAGATCGCCCCAGCTTCCCTCGGGCCTGGGCCGCATGTCGAACAGCATCTGGTCGCCCCGGCCGTCGCAGTTCCAGTCGGCCAGCACCAGGCCGGTCTTGGGCACGTAGACGGCGCCGGCGTCGATCACCCGGTCGCCGTCGCGGTCGACATAGAGCCGTCCCCTGACCTTGTAGAAGTTCACGCCGGCGATCGTGCGCACCAGCTTCATGTCGGCGCGGCGGATCCAGTCGCCGCCATAGCCGCCGGCGAACACCAGGCGGATCTCGTTGAGGTCGACCTTGCCGCCGCGCAGGCCGTTGGGCGCCAGCAGGTCGGGCGCCTGGCCGGCCCGGGGCAGCTCGTCGCTCGTCGCGGGCGGGGCGGCCGTGGCCGATGTCGCGCCCGCCAATGTCGAGCCCGCCAGCGTCGCGATCGCCAGCAGAGCCGCCGCCTTCTTGATGCGCTGCATGACCCCTCCCGAAACTCGCGCTGAAATTGCACGCAACCTAAGGATAGAGGCAACCGCAAAAGCAAAAGGCCCCGGTGTTTCCACCGGGGCCTTCGAACTTCCCGCCGTAGCGAGCGAGCTGCTTATTCAGCGTCCTTGCGGACGTTGACGCGCTCGGCGATACGGGCCGACTTACCGCGACGGTCGCGCAGGTAGTACAGCTTGGCGCGACGGACGACGCCGCGACGCTTGACTTCGATGCTTTCGATGCTCGGCGAGAGCAGCGGGAACAGACGTTCCACGCCTTCGCCGAACGAGATCTTGCGGACGGTGAAGCTCTCGTGGACGCCGGTGCCGGCGCGGGCGATGCAGACGCCCTCATAGGCCTGAACGCGCTCGCGCTCGCCTTCCTTGATCTTCACGTTGACGCGCAGGGTGTCGCCGGGACGGAAGTCCGGGATCGCGCGGACGGCCAGCAGACGGGCCGATTCTTCTTGCTCGAGCTGAGCGATGATGTTGATCGCCATGATCATTTCTCCTTGGGCTTACCCGTTTTCGGGCCGCCTTTTGCCTGTTGATTGGCGAGATGCTTTTCCCAGAGGTCGGGACGCCGCTCGCGGGTCGTTTCTTCACGCATACTGCGCCGCCACTGGTCGACCTTCTTGTGGTCGCCCGACAGCAGCACCTCGGGGATGTCGAGCCCTTCGAACGTCCGCGGTCTCGTGTACTGCGGATGCTCGAGAAGGCCGTCCTCGAAGCTTTCTTCCAGCGTGCTCTCGATATTCCCCAGAACACCCGGGGCAAGTCGAACGCACGCCTCGATCACCACCATCGCCGCCGCCTCGCCACCGGCGAGAACCGCGTCTCCGACGGAGACCTCCTCGAACCCGCGGGCGTCGAGCACCCGCTGATCCACCCCCTCGAAGCGGCCGCACAGCACCACGATGCCGGGCGCCTTAGACCACTCCCTTACGCGCGCCTGGGTCAGGGGCCTGCCCCGGGCGCTCATGTACAAAAGCGGCCGCCCATCCAGCTCCAGGCTATCCAGCGCAGAGGCGATGACGTCCGCTTTGAGCACGGCTCCCGCGCCGCCACCCGCGGGGGTGTCGTCGAGGAAGCCGCGCTTATCCTTGGAAAAGGCGCGAATGTCCAGTGTTTCCAAACGCCACAGGTCGGCCTCCTTCCAGGCGGTCCCGATCATCGAGACGCCGAGCGGGCCGGGGAAGGCCTCGGGGAACATGGTCATGACGGTGGCGGTGAACGGCATGGGCGCGGTTTAGCGGGAGATGGGGGGATTGTCGAAGGGGGCTGGGTCGCCCCCTTTGCGAAAGTAACCAATTAGATAAACGCATAGGCAACACGCCGCCACGGACCGTGGCCCCTTCAGGAAGAGGGCGATCGGCATGTGGGAATTCGCGGGAACGCGCACGGACGAGCATGCGAAGTTTCGAGGCTTTCGCAGCGAACTGGCCTTTGGCCAGCGACCAGACGGCATCGTGCATATTTCGGAGGTCCCAAGCGGGCTGGCCTGCGATTGCACATGCCCGGGGTGCGGCGACCAGTTGATCGCCCGCAAGGGCCCTAAGACCATCCACCACTTCGCTCACCACGGTAAGCATGGCGGCGGAAGCTGCGCCTACGCCGCCGAGACCTATGCACACCTCTGGGCCAAGGCCGTATTGATGCAGGTGAGGAAGGTCTGGCTTCCGAAGGTCATAGCCACGATAGACGGCAAAAGGCAGATCCTGCGGAGGGAGGAGCCCTTCGCGTTCGACCGCGCCGTATCCGAACGCAAGTTCGGCGGAGTTGTCCCCGACATCGTGCTGTATACAGGAACACGAAAACTCATCGTCGAAATCTTCGTCACGCACAGATGCGGCCGCGACAAGGTGGCGGCGATCCGGGCCATGGACACGTCCGCGATCCAGATCGATCTAAGGACGTTCGCGTCGGCTTCAGGCGACGACAAGGAAGAGAATGAGAGGCTGCGCAAGGCCCTCCTATGGGGGAGCCCGCGCGAGTGGCTTCACAATGCAGATCAGAAAGACCTGATCGAACAGCATCGACTGAACGCAGCCAGCAAGACGATCGCCCCTATCGAGCCCGTAAGATACGCCGCGTCGCCAGTCGCCGTCGCGCCGTATCTCGGCGAGCCGATCATCGCCGCCAATCTGCCGCCAAGCTTGCCCGACATCCCCGAGGCGGACAGTGTGCGTCACGTGAGCGAGATGCCGGACGTTTACGAAAGCCCGCTGCGGCGGCTTCTGTCGCGCGCCTTCCGCTGGCTGGGGCTGAACACCTAGCCCGAGGTGTCAGTCGATGCGGCGGGGTCTCGGAACGCCCAGCCCCGCCCTCGGAGCAAGCTCCCCAACAGGTGGAGGCAGCCGGCTTTTGGAAAACCGCCTCACATCTGCTATATCCCCGCCTCGACCCCGCACATTCCTCGAATTTCCCGGACCGCCCCTTGAGCGTCACCCTCGACCTGTCCCGCGTTGCGCCCGCTGAAAAGGCCGACGCGGCCAAGCCGCCCGTCAACCTGTCGGGCCTGACCCGCCCGCAGCTGATCGCCGCCCTGACCGAGAGCGGCGTGGTCGAGCACGGCAAGGCCAAGATGCGCGCCACCCAGGTGTTCCGCTGGATCCACCACCGCGGCGTCACCGACTTTGCCCAGATGAGCGACGTGGCCAAGGAAACCCGCGCGCGGCTGGCCGAGACCTTCACCATCGCCCGCCCCGAGGTGGTCGAGCGCCAGGTCTCCAAGGACGGCACCCGCAAGTGGCTGATCCGCATGGCTCCGGGCATCGAGGTCGAGACGGTCTACATTCCGTCGGTCGGCCGGGTCGGCGCCCTGTGCGTCTCCAGCCAGGTCGGCTGCACGCTGAACTGCAGCTTCTGCCACACCGGCACCCAGCCGCTGGTGCGCAACCTGACCACCGCCGAGATCGTCGCCCAGGTGCAGATCGCCAAGGACGACCTGGCCGAATGGCCGTCGGACAAGGAAGACCGCCTGCTGAGCAACATCGTGTTCATGGGCATGGGCGAGCCGCTCTACAACCTGGGCCAGGTGTCGGACGCCATCGAGATCATCAGCGACAACGAGGGCATCGGCATCTCGCGTCGCCGGATCACGGTGTCGACCTCGGGCGTCGTGCCGATGCTGGAGAAGCTGGGCGATACGACCCAGGCCATGCTGGCCATCAGCCTGCACGCCACCAACGACGACCTGCGCGACGTGCTGGTGCCGCTGAACAAGAAGTACCCGATCGCCCAGCTGATGGAGGGCATCCGCGCCTATCCGGGGCTTTCCAACGCCCGTCGCGTGACCTTCGAGTACGTGATGCTGAAGGGCGTCAACGACAGCCCTGACGAGGCCCGCGCCCTCGTGAAGCTGATCAAGGGCATCCCCGCCAAGATCAACCTGATCCCGTTCAACCCCTGGCCGGGCAGCCAGTACGAGTGCTCGGACTGGGGCGCGATCGAGACCTTCGCGGCGATCCTCAACAAGGCCGGCTACTCCTCGCCGATCCGCACCCCGCGCGGCCGCGACATCCTCGCCGCCTGCGGCCAGCTGAAGAGCGAGAGCGAGAAGGTCCGCGCCAGCGCCCTGCGCAAGCTGTCGATGGCGGCCATGGCCGGCATGCTGGAAGACGACGCCGACGACGCGGCGTAGGCTGCGCCCACTCTCCTATCAGCCCGTCATTCCCGCCCTTGTGGCGGGAACCCCTTGTTCCGCTCGCACGTGAAGCGCCGGAGGGCTGCTCAGCAGTCCGCCCCATTCGCCCTTGCGGCTGAAAGAGGGCTTCCCGCCACAAGGGCGGGAATGACGGGAGGGTATGGGAGGTCCCCCGCCGCGCGAGCCCCCTACGCAAGTCTCGCCAACCCGTGTTAGAGCTTGCCCCTCAAGTCCAAGGGGGGTCGCGTAAACATGCCTCAGATCCAGTCGCCCGAGATCCAGGCCTTCGCCAACGGCCTGCTGACGACCCTGACCCATGTGGGCGTGACCATGGCGATGCTGATCGCCGGGGCGGCGATCTACATCCTTCTGACCCCGCATCGCGAGATCAAGCTGATCCGCGAGGGCAACGCGGCGGCGGCGCTGTCGCTGGGCGGGGTGATGACGGGCCTGGCCATTCCGCTGGCCGCCTCGCTGGCGGCCTCGACCTCGGTGATCGAGATCCTGCTGTGGGGCGTGGCCACCCTGGCGCTGCAGCTGCTGGTCTTCCGCCTGACCGACATGATGCTCAAGGGCCTGCCCGAGCGGATCAACGAGGGCGAGGTCTCGGCCGCCGCCCTGCTGGTGGGCGCCAAGCTCGCCACCGCCATCATCATCGCCGCCGGCGTGGCGGGCTGAGGCGAAAGGAACGAACCGGAGCGGGGCGCGTGCATTTCCCCAAGCTTCCAGACTGGCTGGTCTACGGCGCCGTGGTCGCCGCCCTGCTGGTGGTCGCCGTCGGCCGCCAGGAGCGCGCCGACGCGCCGCCGCCGCCGCCGCCGGTGCCCGGCGAGGAAGGCGTGCCGCTGGGCCCGGCCTCGCCCTTCGACCCGTCGATCGTGGTGCAGGTGCCCGACAAGCAGGAGCCGGCCTCGGGCACGGCCTTCTCGGTGGGGCAGAACGGCGTCTGGCTGACCGCCCGCCACGTGGTCGACGGCTGCAAGCAGGCCGCCATCCTGGTCGCCGACGGACGCGGCGTGGCCGCCCGGGTGACCATCGACCCGCGCTTCGACGCGGCCATCCTGACCACCGAGGGCGGCGCGCCGGCCATGCCGGTCAACCTTGCCGACCCGCGCAAGGGCATGCGGGCCTTCCACCCCGGCTTCCCGCAGGGCCATGCCGGCGAGGTTGCCTCGCGCCTGATCGGCCGCGAGAACCTGGTGATCCACGGGCGCGGCGCCCGCACCGAGCCGGTGCTGGTCTGGGCCGAGGTCGGCCGCACCGACAACCTGAAGGGCACGCTGGCGGGCCTTTCGGGCGCCCCGGCCCTGGACAGCGCCGGCCGCGTGATCGGCGTGACCGTGGCGGAATCGCCGCGTCGCGGCCGCATCTACACCACCGCGCCCGAGAGCATGCGCACCCTGATCGCCCGCACGCCCCGCCGCGGCGGCGACGCCAGCGTGCCCGAGTTCGCCCCCGGCGAGGCCATCACCACCGACAACTACGGCCGCATCGCCGACGGCCTGCGCCGCGACCTGCGCGTGGCCCAGGTGGTGTGCCTGGCGGTGTGACCCTCATCTACATCCAGCAATTGCAGTCGTTCTTCCCGAACTTCCCCGCGAAGGCGGGGATCCAAGCTGCATTTCAGGAGCCCGCGCGGCCGTGAGCGACCCACCGACTCGGCTTGGGTCCCCGCCTTCGCGGGGAAGGACGGCTTGAGGGCTGCCGTGGAACGCGCAATCTAGGTCAGGCAGGGTCGCAGCGCAGCGTCGTGCCCGTATGGGATCCGCGCGGCAGGCGCATCGTGCGCTCGATGATCCAGACGTAGCCGGAAGCGGGGTGGGCCGCGCGCCGGAACCGCGCCGAGCAGCTCAGCCGCTCGGGCGCCACCCTGCCGCGCAGCTCGACCGGCCCGCCGTCGCGGATCAGCGCGAACTGGCACGTGCGACGGCCGAGCGGCTCGTCGCACTTGAAGTCGGCGACGTGCAGCCGGCTACGGTCGCCGCCGGCCGCCCGGTACCACCTGACCGCCAGGGCGCCGCTGTTGAGACGGTCGTGGTGGCCGATCTCGGCGAAGATGGTCTCCTGGAACACCTCGGCGCCCTCGCGCGGCGGAACGAGGGCTGCGGACAGGGCGAGGGCGAGCAGAAGAGCCATGCGGTCAAGCTAAGGCTGAAAGGCCTGGCGGCGCAACCTTGGGATAACGACGTTCGCGAAGGGGACATCAATGCAGCCTCGTCCCTCTCCCCCTGCGGGAGAGGGTGGCCCGCGCAGCGGGTCGGGTGAGGGGTCGCGCGAGCGAAAACGCCGCGACAGCGGTCAGGCTGTCGCGGCGCATGATGTCTGAGAGACCCCTCATCCGTCGGCTTTCGCCGACACCTTCTCCCGCAAGGGGGAGAAGGATCAGATCAAGGCCACTTCACCTCGGGGGGCATCGAGCTGAGGATCGACTCGGTGTTGCCGCCGGTCTTGAGACCGAACATCGTGCCGCGGTCGTAGAGCAGGTTGAACTCGACGTAGCGGCCGCGCTGGACCAGCTGCTGCTCGCGTTCCTCCGGCGTCCAGGCCTCGTTCATGCGGCGGCGCACCAGGGTCGGGTAGATTTCCAGGAAGGCCCGGCCGACATCCTGGGTGAATTCGAAGTCCTTGGACCAACTGCCGCTGTCGTGGTGATCGTAGAAGATGCCGCCGATGCCGCGCGGCTCGTTGCGGTGGGGCAGGAAGAAGTACTCGTCGCACCAGGCCTTGTA
>PJUK01000560.1_pt1 | contig 11287 bp, 10 predicted proteins | sample 1512211 | NCBI WGS metagenome assembly PJUK01 (sample SAMN08177668, study PRJNA422409) | Feces metagenome, whole genome shotgun sequencing project.
CTACGGCAATGGCAATTTCTGGATGATCAGCGGGTGCAAAGCCAACAAACAGACCATGGTCCCATTGGCGAGAGGACAGGGCCGCTTCGTTATAGCGTTTACCTTGTGCAATACTCTTCACCTGTGCCGTACCGGTTTTACCTGCAATTGAATATTGCAAACCACCTTTGATGCCGCGACCTGTACCGGATTGAATCACATCAACCATTGCATCATGCATATTGGTCCAGTCTTGTTCTGTGCCGTTAAACTGGATTTTGCCATCAGGCGCATTGTGTACCGCAAACTTTTTGGCACCTTTGGTTTCTCTGAGTACATGCGGCGTAACATGTGAGCCTTTATTGGCAGTAATCGCAGTGGCCATGGCCAGTTGTAATGGCGTTGCGGTAAATGCACCTTGCCCGATACTGACCGAAATGGTTTCACCTTTGAGCCATTTGGATTTGCGGGTACGCATTTTCCATTCTGGACTTGGGTAGAGGCCTGAGCTCTCGCTTGGTAAATCCACACCAGTTTTTTCACCAAAGCCAAACTGACGCATCCAGTCATTCATTTTCTCAATACCCATGCGATAGGACAGGACATAGAAATAGGTATCGCAGGAAACGATTTGAGCCTTATGCATGTTGACTGAACCATGTCCGCTTTTCTTATGGTCACGGAAGCGGTGACTATCGCCCGGCAGGGAGAAATAACCCGGATCTGAAATAGCGGTGCCCCAATCCACCAGACCGTAATGAATACCGCCTAAACCAAACATCGGTTTAATGGTTGAGCCGGGCGGATAAGCGCCTTGAACTGCACGGTTATACAGGGGCTGGTCAAGGTTGTCACGCAGTCCGCTATAGTCTTTTGAACTAATCCCTGTAACAAACAGGTTTGGATTAAAGCTTGGACTAGAGACCAGTGCCAGAATTTCACCTGTACGTGGATCCATGGCCACAATGGCACCACGACGGTCTGCTAATTGCTGTGCAGCAACGGTTTGTAGACCGTAGTCAATGGATAAATAAAGATCATTACCACGGGCTGGGTTCTGGCGGCCTAAATTACGCAGTACATTACCGTGGGCATCCGCTTCCACAGATTCATAGCCTGGTGTGCCGTGTAACAAGTCTTCATAACTTCTTTCCACCCCGATTTTACCAATCAGGTTAGTGCCTGCGTATAAATCCTTATCAATCGATTTGAGCTCTTTATCATTAATCCGTCCGACATATCCAATCACATGGGCAAACAATTCGCCATGCGGATAGTAGCGGGTCATCTGCGTTTCAATTTTCACCCCGGGAAAAGCATATTTTACTTCGCTGAATTTCGCGATATCGGCTTCAGTCAGGTTTAATTTGATTGCCAGACGTTCGGTTTTACGTGCAGTTTTGACCCGACTTTTAAAACGCTCTACATCTTCCTGACTGAGATTTAAAATCGGGATCAGACGGGTAATGGTGTCATCGATATCGCTGACATCGGCCCGGCTTAAGGTTGCGGTGAAGACCGGATAGTTATCTGCGAGCAACACCCCGTTGCGGTCATAGATATAACCACGGGCAGGTGCCAGAGGTTGTAAGCGAATTCGGTTCTTATCTGAGGCCGTTGTAAAGTCATCGTAATGAACAATCTGTAAATATGCATAACGACAGATCAGTAACAGGAGAAAAAAACCGACCAGAAAAATGGCAAAGAAGATTCGACCCTTATAAATGCGCTTTTCTTGTTGCATGTTTTTTAAAGGAAAGTGCTGTTTCATAGGGTGTCGACTTAATTACAGAGGTGAGAGATACAAAGACGCAATATTTTAACGTAAGTTGCATGATCATACTGTAGAATTTTCAACAATTCATGCAAATGTTGACGCGACAGTTTTTGACTTTGCAGACATTAAAATTATAGGGTCTTGTATATTAGAAGCAAAATAATTCTGTTAAAGTCACAAACTATTCGAAATAGGATTTTCCAATACAGACATAGGGAAAATGGAGAAAATAATGAGAAAAATTTGCCTTTTATTATCGGTTTTAACACTTACGGGCTTAAGTCATGCGGATGATAATCCATTTATGCCTGAGCCTAAATTGAAAGATGCAAACGTTTCAACATGGAATGTCGGGGCAGGTTTTACTAAAAAATTATTACATGGCAATTTGGAATGGGTCAATCCTTACGGGATCGCCTATGCGAAAGCAGGCGCTTTCTTAAATGATGACAACGAAATTGGTGGACAAGTCGGTTTTCGCTATCCGTACTATCTAACTGGTACTGATAAAAATGGTTATTACGTTGGGGTCTATGCAGGCCATCTAGACAGTAAAAATTATGGCGGTAAGCAAAAAGCCAACCTGGGTGTTGGTGCTGATCTTGCATATGTCTGGCTGAACAGTGAACGGATTAGTACCTTCAGCGTCGGCGCAGGAGTACGTGAAAAATTAGAAGATGGGGATGGCAACACGGTGAAAAAAGCACAACCCGTGTTGCAGTTTTCTTACACCTTAAGTTTTGGTTTATAAGAGGAGAATGCAGATTTATTCTTTTATAAGCCATCATGTATCAATAATTCTGAGAGTCATGCATGTTTGATTACGTCAATGAATTGTGGCAGATTTTCTTAAATCGACCAGACCATCTGGCAGTGTTAAGTATCATTCCCGTGACCGCCTTTGTAACTTGGGCGCACGTGTGGATGGCACTGAAAATGGTATTTTACCCAATTAATTTCTGGGGATTCCATTTAGGCCCGTTACCTGTCGGTTGGCAAGGGATCGTGCCGCGTAAAGCTGGACGTATTTCAGGCATCATTACCGATAATACCTTATCTAAATTGGGATCACTGCGCGAGTTTCTGGAAGCCATGGACCCTGAAGATATGGCCATGATTATTGGTGAACAGGTCGGTTTTGAGCTTGAACACCTGATTGATGAGGTGATGATCGATCGTAATGCGGTGCTCTGGGAAAATCTGCCTTATTCGATTAAACGCCGTATCTATGCACAAGCCCATAAACAATTGCCCAATACGCTTAGAGAACTTGTGACTGAGCTGACCATGAACGTCGAGTCATTGGTCGATATGCGTGAAATGGTGGTGAGCCAGATGGAAGGTGACCGCCGTTTAATGGTGCGCATGTTCCTGAAAGTAGGTCAGAAAGAGATCAACTTTATTTGGCATATCAGTGCGCTAATTGGGATGTTCTTTGGTATTTTCCAGATGATCGTCTGGTTTGTGGTGCCTTGGCACTGGACCGTCCCGTTCTGGGCGGCCATCTGGGGCTTTTTAACCAACTGGATCGCCATTTGGATGGTCTTCAATCCGATTGAACCACACTATATCCGCTATCCACAGATCTTCCGTTTGACCAAAGACCGTAAATTCCCGTGGATTATACCTGTCTTGAAGATTGGAACCTACAATGTCCAAGGTGCATTTATGAAGCGTCAGGAAGAGGTTTCGGATGTATTTGCCAGTGTAGTGACTGAAGATCTAATTACCTTAAAATCGATCATGACAGAGATGATGTATGGCAGCAAGAAAGACAAAACCCGTCGTATTGTCAAGCGCCATATCAATGAAATCATGGAAACCCCATTAGTCAGAACCTCATTGCAGCTTTCATTAGGGCCAAGAGAGTATGCTAGACTCAAGACTGACTTGATTGATCGCTCAATTGAAATTACCATGGGACCAGTATGTGACCCAGCTCTGAATGCAAGTCGTGCGCAGAAGATCTTTCAAATGTTTAGAGACCGCATCCGTGAACTAACACCGAAAGAGTTCCAGAATTTATTGCGTCCTGCTTTCCAGGAAGATGAGTGGATTTTGATTGTACTAGGTGGAGTGACTGGTTTCTTTGCTGGTTTAATTCACTTATTTGTTGCTTTCTTATAATTAATTTGATGTTGGTTGAGCGATAACTCTGTATGATATTGCTCAATTTAAGATTTATTGTTTTTAAATGAGGATGTTCTTTTATGCGCATTATTTTACTCGGACCACCTGGGGCAGGCAAAGGTACTCAAGCTCAGTTGATCTGTAAGCGCTACAATATCCCACAAATTTCAACCGGTGATATGCTCCGTGCTGCAATTCGTGAAGGTACTGAACTTGGCTTAAAAGCAAAAAGTGTCATGGAATCAGGCGGTTTAGTTTCTGATGAATTGATCATTGGTTTGGTGAAAGAGCGTATTGCTCAGCCTGATTGTGAAAATGGTTGTATCTTTGACGGTTTCCCACGCACAATTCCACAAGCTGAAGCATTAGAATCAGCGGGCATTAGCATTGATCATGTGATTGAAATTGATGTACCGGATGAAGAGATCGTGCAACGTCTTTCTGGCCGTCGTCAGCATCCAGCTTCTGGCCGTGTTTATCACACGGTTTACAATCCACCAAAAGTGGAAGGTAAAGATGACGAAACCGGCGAAGACCTGGTACAACGTCCAGATGACCAGGAAGAAACCATTCGTAAGCGTCTTGGTTCTTACCACAGCGAAACTGAGCAATTGGTTGGATTCTATCAAGGTCGTGCTGCTTCTGGTGAAAATGCACCGACTTACGATAAGCTAGATGGTTTACGTGCAATTGAAGACGTTCAAAAAGAATTATTTGCGATTTTAGATAAATAATCTGAATTGCAGACGATAAAAGAGCTCTGGTATAGGGCTCTTTTTATTTTGGAGAAAGACTATGCTACTAAAAGTTGTTCTGATTTTAGTTGTAATTTTTAGCTTGGTTTTACTGTTGTTTTTATTGTATCAAAGCCAAAAAATGTTGCGTCATGTGCAGAAACAGCAGGCTTTGGAAAATAAACTGAACGGTAAAGCACGTCAGCTACATCCAAAATTACAGCAGCATAAAAAACCTCAGGATTAACTGAGGTTTTTAACGGCAATGGCTTTGTTTGCGCCAAATTCAAAGCGATCCGGCCAGTTACAGACATCGGCAACCACACATTCATCACATTTCGGTTTACGTGCGATACAGCAATAACGACCGTGCAAGATTAGCCAGTGATGCGCATCGATAATAAACTCTTTGGGAATCACTTTAATCAAGCGATCTTCAACCTCGAGCACATTTTTACCCACTGCCAGACCTGTACGATTTCCCACACGGAAAATATGGGTATCGACCGCCATAGTCGGCTGACCAAATGCAGTATTTAGTACCACATTGGCGGTTTTACGGCCTACACCTGGTAAAGCTTCCAGTTCTTTACGTGTTTCTGGAATTTTGCCCTGATACTGCTCTACCAGAATACGACAGGTTTTAATCACATTCTCGGCTTTAGAATTATACAGGCCGATGGTCTTGATATATTCTTTTAAGCCATCCACCCCCAGATTTAAAATCGCCTGAGCGGTATTGGCAACTGGGTAGAGTTTATCGGTGGCCTTGTTGACACTCACATCGGTTGCCTGAGCAGACAGCAGAACCGCAATCAGCAATTCAAACGGTGAAGAATAGTTCAGCTCGGTTTGTGGATGCGGTCTTTGTTCACGTAAACGTTCGAAAAAAGTCTGAATCTGCTTTTTGGTCATATTTTTAACGGGCATTTAGATGTCCTGCAATTCATTTAAACGTTGTTGTAAAGCCAGTAACTGGGCTTGTTTTTGCTCATCTGCACGGACACTCAGCTGTTTTTCCAGTTTCTTGATCTGCGTGCGTACTTTGGCAAGTTCAATGGTAGTTTTAGCATCCAGTGCTGGCGTTTCTTTGGGTTTATCCACGAGGGTAATCACAGGCACATTGTTGAGTGCCTGAGAAAACTGGGCAAAGAATTCCACATCAATTTCTGCACGGACAATCGGGCCTTTACGGCTTAAACGACGTTTCTCTTCACGTTGAATATGTGCGTAGTAACGATGTCTTAAATCGTCCTGTTCAACGCTGCGTTGTTCTGCGCTTGGCAAGGGTTGGCTGTCTGCCACCAGATCAATGCAATCCACTGGACAAGGCGGAATACATAACTCACAGCCTGTACACAGATCGGTCAAAATGCTATGCATCAGCTTACCACTGCCGATAATTGCATCCACTGGGCAGGCACTAATACACTTGGTACAGCCAATACATTCATCTTCCCGAATGATCGCTTTCATACGCTGTGGACGACCATCCGCTTGAATTTCCCAGACACTGGGTTCAGCCGGAAGAGAAGGACGTTGCAATAGCGCTGCCAATGCATCAGCAACCGGTTGGCCACCCGGTACACACTTATTTGCCTCTTCGCCTTCTGCAATCGATTTTGCATAAGGTAAACATCCATCACGATGACCACATAAACCACATTGTGTCTGTGGTAAGAGCTGATCTATTTGGACGATAAGAGAATGTTGTACGGTTGATGACATGGACATGGATGAAGCAAAAAACAGGGAGCCTAGTATAGCAAATAATGACTTTAGGCAGGGTCGCCAAACTGGAAAATCATCCAGATCGCATGTTTGTTTTTTGCTTAAAAATAGTGCGATTGTTGATGTTTTTTAGTGCGAATTAAAAATAGGACCACGATATAAAGGATAAAGCTGGAAAAATATCACCGCATTTTTTAAGCAATTTTAGGTACATTTATTATAAAAATAATGAACATTTATTTAAATAAGTTTTTGATTATTAATAATATAAAGTTTGGCCTAAAAAATAATATTGTGATGCAATAGTAATCTGTATTAAATATATGCGATATTCTATTTTGGTGCATTTTTCGCACCAAGATAAATCATGGACTTGGGGGTGAATGTTGAAGTACAACAGCTTAAATGACTTTCTGGATTATGTTAAAGCGAGAGATCCTAATCAACCTGAATTTTTACAAGCTGTCGAAGAGGTCATGACCAGTTTGTGGCCGTTCATTGAGAAAAATCCTAAGTATGCTCAATATGGTCTGCTCGAGCGTCTGGTTGAACCTGAACGCGCCATCCAGTTCAGGGTATCGTGGATGGATGACCAGGGCCAAACCCATGTGAACCGTGCTTTCCGGGTGCAATACAACTCAGCGATTGGGCCTTATAAGGGGGGAATGCGTTTTCACCCTTCAGTGAATCTTTCAATCTTAAAGTTTTTAGGCTTTGAACAAACCTTTAAAAATGCCTTAACGACGCTACCCATGGGCGGCGGTAAAGGCGGTTCTGATTTTGACCCGAAAGGTAAATCAGATGCCGAGATCATGCGTTTTTGTCAGGCATTAATGCTGGAGCTCTATCGCCATCTCGGTTCGAATACCGATATTCCGGCAGGGGATATTGGAGTCGGTGGTCGTGAAGTTGGCTACATGACCGGCATGATGAAAAAGCTGAGCAATGACACTTCTTGTGTCTTTACCGGTAAAGGGATTTCATTTGGAGGTTCCTTGGCCCGTCCTGAAGCGACAGGTTATGGCACGGTTTACTTTGCAGAAGAAATGCTGAAAACACGTGGCGAAAGCTTTGCAGGTAAAACGGTTTCGATCTCAGGTTCTGGTAATGTTGCACAATATGCCGCAGAAAAAGCCATGTTCCTGGGCGCAAAGGTAGTGACCTTGTCGGATTCAAACGGCACAGTCTATTTAAAAAATGGTTTCAGCAAAGCATTACTTGATGAAGTGATGGAACTGAAAAATGAAAAACGTGGCCGTATTTCCGAGTTTGCTTCAAAACATGGTTTCGAATATTTCGAAGGTCAAACACCTTGGCATATTCCTGCGGATATTGCTTTACCGTGTGCGACACAAAATGAATTAAAAGCGGAAGATGCTGCAACTTTGCTGGCAAATGGCGTGATTTGTGTTGCAGAAGGCGCCAACATGCCTTCAACGCTTGAGGCGGTTGAAAAGTTTGTTGAAGCGAAGATTTTGTATGCACCCGGTAAAGCTTCGAATGCGGGTGGCGTTGCAACCTCAGGTCTTGAGATGTCTCAAAATGCTAACCGCTTGGGCTGGTCTTTTGAACAGGTCGATGAGCGTTTACATGCGATCATGAAAGAGATTCATCGTAACTGTGTCAAATATGGTACTCAGGAAGATGGCTCAATCAACTATGTTGATGGTGCTAATATTGCCGGTTTTGTAAAAGTTGCTGATGCCATTCTAGCGCAAGGTATTTATTAAAAGTCTCTTTTAAATTAAGAAAGACTTCCCATAAAAAAATCCGATGTTAAGACATCGGATTTTTTTATTTACAGCTATAAATTATGGTTTTTTAACAATCTCTTGTTCAACAACCATATCGAGTACGTCTGCAATGCTTGATTGATCAGCAGCTGGGTTTTGAATGTCAAAACGCTTCACTCGTACAATCACACGTTGTTGTGGATTGTGCTCAAAACCTTCGATTTGACCGTAGTAAAGCGACCAGTTTTTGTCAGCGTAAGTTTTTAAACCTTTATCGTCATATTTAACTTCACGCACTTGCATACAGGTTTGTGGCGCAACGCCTGTGCAAGATTTAGTTTCTGGTGCAATTTCCAAGAAAACAGTTTTACCTTCAGACTGGTATTTTGCTTCAGGTGTCATTTTACCCACGAATGTATATTTTTGACCTTTTGCATCCGCGATGACCAAAGTTGGTTGTTCTGGATTGCTTGTATTCACTTCATAAGCGATTTTACGTTTTTGTAAAAGGTCACCCGCAAACTGTTCCTGTTTCATCAATGCAGGTTCACAAGCCATCATTGTTGAAGCCAACGCACCGGTCACGATCGCACCGTTTTCGATTTTCCAAGAGGTATTTTGACGGTTACAACCCGTATCTACAGATAAACGGTCATTTGCCAAGAAGCTTAATACGATTGGACGTTTAGTATCAGCAGGTTGATATGACCAGGTATAATTGGTCAATACATTGTTATTTGTCACTTTAGCACCTGTGAATACGTGTTTTTGACCTTTGCTGTCCGTCACAGTCAAGATTGCTTGACCATTCACCGTACTGATTTCAAAAGGTACTTTCTTCTCGCTGAAAATATCAGCAGATAAACGTTCTTGTTGCATTAAATCGTCTGCACACGCCATCATGGTTGATACCAGTGGAGAAGTGACAATGGTATTGCCTTCAACTTTCCAAGTACCGCCCTGATTGTTACAACCGGTTTGGATTGCAAGCTTCTGGTCTGCGCCAAATGCTAAAACCAAAGGTTTAGACGCTTTTGAACCTTGGTAAGTCCAGTTGTATTCAGCCAAATTTTTTGCAGCAGTTGTATTAATTTGTGAAATCACGTTATCAGTCACATTTTGTACCGTTTGACACGCCATTAAAGAAAGTGGAAGTAAGGCAAGAACTAAATATTTAATTTTCATATTCAAAACAACGGGAAATAAATAACAGACCTAAGCTTAAAGTATTCTTAAAAAAAGAGCATGGGTGCCACTTAGGCATTAAGTTTGTTAAATGTTTTTATTTGTAAATTTTAAAAAATATAATGGATTTATAGGCTTGCTAATATTATATGCAAGCCTATTTTGTTTTTATGTGATTCAGTACGCAATTTAGTCGAATCGGTAAATATCCATCCCGAGGGAGCCCATCGAGAAGCTGCTGTGCACAATATTAAAGCGATTTCCTGTGCCCATAGCAAAGAAAAGTGGTGCAAAATGCTCTAGAGAGGGGTGATTTCTCTGTACATAGGGTAAGGATGGCCAGTCCAGCACAGCATCATAATCCTGATGAGTCAGTTTGTTGACCACTGCATTGCGGAAAGTGCTGGCCCAAACTGGCACATCGGCGTCTGCTTGCCAGGAAAGTTCAGCCAGATTATGGGTGATACTGCCTGAGCCGATCAGTAAAATCTGTTGTTCACGCAGTGGTGAAAGTACTTGTCCAATTTTATAAATCTCGTCGGCATTCATATGTATCGGTAATGAGATTTCAATCACCGGAATATCTGCATCTGGATACATATGCAGTAACGGCATCCAGACTCCATGATCTCGTGGACGGGTACTGTTGGCATGCGCAGCCAAACCTGCTTCAGCAAACAGCTTCAATATTTCTTCTGCCAACTGCGGTGCGCCAGGTGCCGGGTAGCGAATCTCATAAAGTGCAGGTGGAAAACCACGAAAGTCATGCCAAGTTTCAGGGCGTGTCGATGTACTGACTTCCAGCGCCTGACTTTCCCAATGTGCCGACATGACAATAATCGCTTGAGGTTTAGGCAGGTTGCTACTCAAGCGATTTAAGGCCGGGCCAACCTGTTCCGGGTCAAGGGCAAGCATAGGCGAACCATGAGAAATAAAGAGTCCGGGTAAGGTCTGGAAAGTCATATAGGGCACCTGATTAAAATGACATGATTATCGTGACAAAAAAGTGATGACAATGACAGCCATTAAACGTCAACATATTGTTCTAAAATCAGAACAGCCTTTAGGCCCGATGATAAGGATGATTATGGTTAATACTCATCGCTCTATATAACTGTTCAATGAGTAGGATACGCACCATCGGGTGGGGCATGGTCAATTTCGATAATGACCAATGCCAGGCTGCTGCCTTACGAACCGCATCTGAATGTCCATCCGGCCCACCAATTGCAAGCGCAATATCATTGCCTTCCAGCATCCAGTGTTTCATGGTATCTGCCAGTTTCTCGGTACTGAGTTCGCGCCCGCCGACTTCTAAGGCAATCAAGGTTTCATTTGGCTTGAGCGCATTTAAAATACTTTCACCTTCAATTTGACAGTATTTTAAAATATCTGCTTCGGAGTCATTTTTTCCGCGTTTTGCCATCGGTAGTTCAATCACTTGTGTTTGCACGAATGGCTGGATACGTTTGAAATAGTCTTCAAATCCGGTAAGAACCCAAGCAGGCATTTTTTGACCAATGGTAAGAATACGAATTTTCATAAGAACGGCTTATTTGGCAAATTCCACACATTATAAATGTTGCGGACCCGCATAGGGCAAAAGCTGCGGTTTATCTTGTCATAAATAATACAAAAAGCTGTTTTATATTTCCCATAAAAAACGCAGCTCAAAATGCGTATGAGCTGCGATCAAAGAGCCATCCGTCTGGAGTTCAGATGGCACTAAAATGAGTTCACTGAGTCAAACTTGATCTTTGTTTTATCGACTCTATTTTATTATGCAAGATATTGGTTATTTTTCAACCAGAAGATGTAACAAAAAAAGAGAGCCGAAGCTCTCTCTTTTATCAGTTACTGCTTAGTGACGTGCAGCTTTTGCCTCTTCCACCGGTTTTACAATCGGTGTTTTAGGTAAAGGCTTTGGTGTATCCGTTAACGCTAAAGGCAGGATTTCATCAATACTTTTCACAGCCTTGATTTCTAAACCTTCTTTCACGTTATCTGGAATCTCAGCC
>PJUK01000562.1_pt1 | contig 11257 bp, 12 predicted proteins | sample 1512211 | NCBI WGS metagenome assembly PJUK01 (sample SAMN08177668, study PRJNA422409) | Feces metagenome, whole genome shotgun sequencing project.
AGGCAGGACTCGAGGGCCTTTATCCCGCGATCGGTTGAACCCGATGGAGTATGGCGGCGAAACGGTTGTTCATAACACTAAACTTGGTGATATCGCTGCCAATGTCAAGAGCATGACGGTTGCGCGCGCCTCTGCCAGTGGCGTGGCGCGGGATTGGTGATATACAAAGCATGTTCCTTTTATGTTCGTTTGAGCAGGCTTCATCGAGTCGAAGCTGGGCCAGACGACGAAGCTGCGCATGTGGACGATGGTTGAGAATTTCGCCGGAAACAGTTCGGAGCAAGGCTTATGTCGCGACTGCCTGTCGCTACAGAAGAGTGCTTCGGTGCGCCGGTGTTATTCCTGCGGCAGCCCGCGCCTGGTGCGACATCCGGAATTGTACAAGCTGACGCTGGCGCATATCGATTGCGACGCCTTCTACGCTTCTGTTGAAAAGCGCGATAATCCTGAATTGCGCGACAAGCCGCTCATCATCGGCGGCGGCAAGCGCGGCGTCGTTTCGACAGCGTGTTACCTCGCCCGTATTCATGGTGTGCGTTCGGCGATGCCGATGTTCAAGGCGCTGGAAGCCTGTCCCGAGGCGGTCGTTATCAAGCCTAATATGGAGAAATATGCCCGCGTGGGGCGCGAAGTGCGCCAGCTGATGCGTGATCTCACCCCATTGGTTGAGCCGCTTTCCATTGACGAAGCGTTTCTCGATCTCAGCGGTACAGAACGGCTGCACAAGGCGCCGCCCGCCGTGGTTCTCGCACGCTTTTCCAAGCGCGTGGAAAGCGAGATTGGAATCAGCGCATCCATCGGCCTGTCCTATTGCAAATATCTCGCCAAGGTGGCCTCCGATCTGGAAAAGCCGCGCGGGTTTTCCGTTATTGGAGAAGCCGAGGCGCTCGATTTTCTGCGCGATAAGCCGGTGAGCATGATCTGGGGCGTCGGCAAAGCATTTGCGGCCAAGCTGCAAAGCGACGGCATCCGCAGCATAGGCCAGCTCCAGACGATGGATGAAGGCGGGCTGATGAAGGCCTATGGCACCATGGGCCAGCGTCTCTATCGCCTGTCGCGGGGGCAGGACAGCCGACGGGTAGAGCCGGAACATGATATGAAAAGCGTTTCGGCGGAAACGACCTTCAGCACCGATCTTTCCACTGCGGCCGATCTGGTTCCTGTTTTGCGTGCGCTTGCAGAAAAAGTATCGCGACGGCTCAAAGCAGGCGAAATTGCCGGGCGCACTGTCGTCCTCAAGCTCAAGACGCAGGACTTCAAGCTACGCACCCGCAATCGCCAGCTTTCGGACCCGACCCAGCTGGCTGACCGCATTTTCCGGCATGGATTGCAGCTTCTGGAAAAGGAGCTGGATGGCACCAAATTCCGGCTGCTTGGAATCGGTGTCGGCGAGCTATCCTCAAGCGACCGGGCTGACCCGCCAGATCTGGTCGATACGCAGGCCACAAAGCGTGCTGTCGCCGAAACCGCGATTGATCGCCTGCGCAACAAGTTCGGGCTGAATGCAGTTGAGACCGGCTATACTTTCTCAAAAGGTAATCTCGCCCGCACGCAGACACCATCCGACCGCGATCATGACGACCACGACTGAGTGATTGGCGGCCTGACGGGAATTCACCGCGTTATCCGACTTGTTTCCGCTTTAGACTCACGGTTCAATTCCCGCAGCTAAAACATGGAGGTTAAAAATGCTGACAGGCCCATTGTGTCGAGCAGGCCGCGCGCTCGTTGAGATTTCACGCGATAACCTCGCCAAACTATCCAAGGTGGATGCATCGGTTATCGAAGATTTTGAGCGGAAGATCGACAAGCCGTCCGCTGAAACGATCAATCAGCTACAAAGCGCGTTGGAAGATCTCGGCGCAGTTTTTATCCCGGAAGATGAACGCGGAGTTGGCGTTCGCTTGAAATTCACCGCCTCCGAAGCCAAACGCATAGCGATCCTCGAAGGCGAAGGCGGCATCATAGCCCAGGATGACGTCACCTGACACATTGGTGCCGTGGCCGTTCAAAGAGCCGTTTGTACTGCGAACGCCGGATTTCGTTTTGATACACTATCTGCAGGCATAAGCATTAAGGCAGAACTCTCTTGCGGGAGAGCACATGTGAGCGTCTGCCCCGCCTAAACGGGGCAAATCATTCAACCGCCGAAAATGGTCCGTCCACCGCTGAAACCCGATCCCGAACTGGTCGTAAATCCGCTCCTGTTCTTGCCGCCCGCGACAATGACCCCGGTAGATTTATCGGACTTTACCGTCTGGGTATCCAGGTTTCCGTTCGTTGGCGCGGTCGCAAATGCAGTTCCTGCCATCATGAATGCACCAACGGCTAACAAAGCTATGGTCTTCATCGTTCCTCCTTTGCTGGCCCCGCCAGCTGACGCCGATATACGATGAGATCATGCGGGCGTTGACGCACAATCCGGCGTTTAGAAAACGCCAGATTTGGCCTCGATGATATACGGCACATGCCGTATTTCGGCATCTAGACGCCCTCCACAGTATTGAAATTTCAGTCAGTTACTAAGCCGGGGCGAACATATTGCGGAGGCTGAGAGCCAAAAGACGGCATGGTTTGCCACACCCGATCAAAGTGCGGCAGAACACCGTGTGAATAGATTGCCACACCCAAGAAAATAAAACCTTGGATATCAACCGCTTACAGTGATTTTGAGAAAGAGATGGAGGCCTCGCCCGGAATCGAACCGGGGTGCAAGGATTTGCAGTCCTCTGCGTAACCACTCCGCCACGAGGCCTTCCTGAGAGCGTTTCCAAATCAATTGGTTCGGCTCTGCGCAGTTCCAATATTGATCCCTGCCCACTTCGTCAAGCGATTCGAGCCCTTTGTGTAAAAAATCCTTGGTGTTTTCTCTTGGCCTACGAATGAACGCCTGCGGCCAGTGTGATTGGGGAATTTTAGAACATTACGATCTGTTAACGCATTGGAAAGGACAGGCTGTGCAACAATAAGGCCATGAGACAAGCGCCGACATGGAGACGAGTGAAGCACGCGGCTTGCTTCGTTTTGCGCGTGGCCATGCTGGCCGCCCCCATTCTGCTGGCATTAGCGGCTTTGACCATGGTGACCAATCCGGACGGTAACAAACCGCCGGTTCCCGACAAGGGTGTTTCCGGCGCGACAGCGCCGACCGGAAATTGATCCCTCGTCGGCAATCTGACGTTACAAATTGCAACAGCTGGAAACCTCGCTGCCGAATCCTGGATTGAAATGGCTCGTAGAGTGCCGCAATCGTTCAATTGCGGAGATGATTTATGGCCAAGCTGCAGTTCTTTTTTGCAAAGGCCTTGCCCTATATGGGAACAGGCTTCATGCTCGTCAATTTTCTGGCTTTGCTTTACGCCGTCACCATACGCGGATGATTTCATGACGATTAGAAGCGAAAAGGGCGCCGTAGCGCCCTCTTTCATTTGACGACGTGCCAGACGCCGCCCTTGCCGTCGCCTTTAACGTCACCCATCTTCATGTCGTCGTGGTAACGATAAAGCGGCATTCCCTTGTAAGCCCACATATCCTTGCCGTCCGTGGCTTTGACGACAGAAAAGTCGCCGTCCGATTTTGCGCCTTTGTCGGCATGAAATGCAGGCCACATCTTCAGGCATTTGGCATCGCAGGACGATTTACCGCCTTCGTCCTTGTCAAACGTATAGAGCGTCATGCCCTTCGGCGTGGTCAGTATTTTGCCGGACTGGCTATCCATCATCTTGGCAGGTTCGGCTGCAAACGCGCCAGCCGTCGATAGCGCGACCAATCCGATCGCTAGAAGCATCGTTTTCACGGCATATCCTCCTTGGTTCGGAAGACAGGCATATGATCGTTTATAGTTCCGCCTGTTCTTCCGATCGGGAGTTTGCGCCCCGTTGCAGCCCGAAATATGGCGCAGCGATTCGGAAGCAAAGAATCAATTAGCCGGAACCGGACAACTGAGATCACCCTCTTCGCAGCTTAGATAAGTCCGCAGTTGCTTATTGCGCTGCTCGGTCAGGTCGGTTTTGCAGCTGGCAACAAGCATCGGATAGATGCTGCCACCGGAAGAATTGCCCGCATTGAAACCGCATTCGGCATCTCTGAATGCAATCCATGCGCGCTGGGCTTTGACAAACCGCGCCTTTCCATCTGCGTCATCGGCAAGACGCTTCTGGATTTCCCTGAAGTTGCCGGCGAGCTTCTTTTCGGCAGCAGAAAAATCATCGCCAGCGCATTGGGTCATCGTGGCCTGATCTTGCGCATTGGCGCATTTTTTAGAGGCCGCCGTCGCAGGCAGACAAAGAAAAAGCGAAGCAAGACCAACAGCTGCAATCCGTAGCATCAATATTCTCCCAAGCGTGACAGTTCCTTTTCAAAAAAAGTATAGCTATGTCAGTTTTAAATGCACATGAAACCGCTAAATTAGGTTAACCGAAAAGAAGCACGCGGAACATCTTTCGGAAGTGGCTTATCGCGCGCCCTCATCTGCGGCTTTTCTTTCAATCCAGTCCCGTGCTGCCTGCCAGCTGCCGAAGGCCATTCGCTGATTGTGCAGCGCGTAGGCGATCCAGCGTTCCTCGGGGTTTTCGCTGTCTTCAGGCATGATGGTGCCGATGCGATTACCATGACTGTCATGCACAGGATAAATCATCAAAACTCCCTCCCCGGAGGTTCCGCGTCGGCGTTGTTTACGGGCCGACCTTTCTGTTTATTGTTTGCGCTCTCGATTGCCAGAGCCGGACGAGCAGTTATTATTGCCCCCCACTATTCAGGGGTTAGGTGGAGACATAAACAATGCTCGCGACGTTTCTAGAATTTCCCACCTATGCCGTCTTTTTGTTTTTCATAGCTTTTGCTCTTATACTATTCGCTATAGGCTATTGCGCGCTACGATATCTCAATGTGCACGCCAAACACGATATTTTTTCCATACCTGCACCAGCCTTTCTCGGAACGATTGCAACCGCATGGGCGCTTTCCATTGGCTTTGTCGCTGCCGACGCATGGTCGCTCAATTCTCGCGCCGATTTTTCGGTGAGCAAGGAGCGCTCTGCCATCCACCGATTGCTGGATACAGCTAACCCCTTGGTTCTCAACGATGAGGAACTAAAGACTGCGGTGCTCAACTATCGCACCATCGTGGTCGACGATGAATGGGGACGACGGAACAACACGGCTTCGACATTGGAAGTGGATCACGCGATTCTGGAGATTCGCGCCATGGTCCAAAAGATTGCGCTTTCGGGCCTGCCCGGTCCGATTGTCTCGCAACTCGTCAATGATTTTGACGAACTTCAGGATGCCCGTAATGAGCGATTGGCGGTGGCGAGCGCGTCGATCGACGAATCCAAGTGGTATCTCGTCCTTTTCCTGACCCTGCTGACAGCCATCACGATTGCTTCGGTCCATGCCGACCGACCGCTTGCCGGGCGGCGTGCCCTGATCCTCTACGTGCTCACAGCCACGATCAGTCTTTGGATATTGGCAAACCACGCAAATCCCTATGTCGGGATGGGGGATCTCAAACCGGACCTGCTCTTCTCCGCACAACGGCACCCTGCGGCTCCAGCGCAGCCCGCTGGCTCGTGATTCATCTCTGGACTGGGGATTGCGGAAAAATCGACTGAACGCTCTCCTGCGCCTGCCTGAAGCCATCAGCATTCAATGACGGTTCTGCGGCCCAATGTGCCACTGCGGCGAAGTGATTCGCGCTCTGCACGTGACGATTTAAAGATGGAGAAATTTGCCTGAACTGAAACGGGTAAAACGCCGTTCAGTCACAGTCCATTGCTAATGCAATGCTTGACTAGTTTTGTGCAAGTGATTGAGATATTAAGCAACTTCAGCAATTGAAGTGGCTCCCCGGGCCGGATTCGAACCAGCGACCAACCGGTTAACAGCCGGTTGCTCTACCACTGAGCTACCGGGGAACAGGTGCTCGTTGCGTCAGCGATGTGGCGTATAGCAAAAGGATTTCGGGTTTGCAAAGGGCAAAATCGTATTTTTTCCAACTTTTTGCATCTGCCTCACGAAACCCTATATTCTCTGGGACATTCAGACGTAAAAAATATGCAGCAGCTGTGGAGAGACCTGGTCCAGTGAACGAAGAAACGAACCCCAAAGCGCCCCGCAAGGTCATTTTGATTCTTGGTCGGCGAATCCCGATTCCCCAATCGGTGATGATGCGCCGCATGTTGGGCGGCACTCTGGTGGCCGGTGGTGCACTGGGTTTTCTTCCTGTGCTGGGTTTTTGGATGCTTCCGCTTGGCCTGATCGTGCTTTCTCACGATTCTCACCGGGTTCGTCGTATCCGCCGGCGCAGCGAAATCTACATCTGGCGCAAATGGGTGCGCCGCAACGCGTCCTCAAATGCCAATGGTGGCACGGGAAACTGATATCTCGCGCCGTTGCAGGCCTGAGCGCTCAACAGAACCAACGCGATAGAAACGACATGGCCCGGCATGAAGCCGGGCCAATCCGAGTCCGCGTATCAGTTGATGGTTCAGGACAGATTCTTCCGCCGCTGCGCGTAACTGCGCCGCCGGACTTCTCCCGGCGTCAGATGGCGATATTTCCGAAGCGCAGTCGTCATGTGGCTCTGGCTGGAGAAACCCAACGTGGCGGCAAGCTCACTCAAGGATATATCGGTCTCGCGCAGGCATCGCTCGGCTTCGTCCAGCCGCAGTCGCATCAGATATTGATGTGGTGTGAGACCGAAGCTTGCGCGAAAACAGGTTGCAAAATGGCCCGCTGAAATCCCGATCAGGGATGCCATGTCCGGCACAGATACCTGCTGGCGATAATTTTCCCTGAGATAATTCTCAATCTGCCGGCAGGCATAATTGCTGAGCCCAAACTGTTGTTTGTTGCTACCGCGGGCGATAGACGCATTGCGCACCAGCACGCCTGTCAGCACCGTGCGGAACGCATCCATATAGGTGCTGCTTACATGAGGTGATACTTGTAGCTCGCCCCAAAGGATCTGCGCCAGTTGCAGGCACTGTCTGTTGGAAAAATGAATTGGCGTCCAGCTATGGGTAGCTTCTTCGCATTCTTCCGCCGAGAAGAACGACGTGTCGAGCGTCACCGTCAGATGCGCGGTATTTTTGGGCCACACAATTGCGCAGCTCATGTGAGCGGGAATGATGAACGTCATACCTGCCGGGCAATTGATGGTCTCCTCAGGCCCCTCAAAGGGCTTCCATCTCAACCCGCGCACCATTTCGAGCACGATGATGGCTATGGTTTCGAGCGAGTGATACGTCCTCTCGCCAATGTCTGAAAAACCGTAATCAATATCGGGTTTGCCACCGCCATCCAGCGATGCCAGCTGCATTGCGTTGATTACTGGCGATGGATCATAAGTAGAAAAATTCATTGAGTTATTCTTCATGAAGATGCTCATATTATCCTCAATCATCAAACCGAAAAAAAGAATAAATATTGGGAGCGCCACGGGTTTAATGGAACGGACTCGAAACCTGTATTCCCCCTGGATTTTAGAAAATCAAAACGGCCTTCCCTCAAAAACCGTGTGAATGCCGCAAATCAATCTTTAGTTGCAATTGAAAGATTATGCAACCGAATTATTGAAGCCGGACAAAACGTGTTGCGGCACGGAATAAGGCTCCGTTGTTGTATCCTTCCTTTGCTCTCATTAGCAGCTTCTCATGTAAATCAGGCGGATATTGGGGCTGTTGCACGCCATTGCATTTTTGCATCCATTGAAAACCGAAATGCAGCGCGGTTTGGGCTTCCTTGACGGCTTCTTCATCGACCTTGAATAATGCACAGGGCCTGTCCGAATTGAATGCAAAGCTGTCCACCTCGGTCGCGCTGCGTCACACCGCTGTAATAAAGGCCCGCTAAACAGGGGGCCACGATGTGGGGGTGCATTCGCGCTGTTTCTGCATTGGAACTGTTTTTGCCGCTTGTCGAGGTCTCATAAAGATGTTTCAATCTGAATTGCACGGCTGTGCAGAAAAAACAGAAGCAGCCGGCGATCCTGGGGAGGAGACGCCTATGCCAGCTTTTCTGGAGGTGGCGAGCGCGCGCGTTCGTTATGGCAATAATGAGGTTCTCAAAGGGGTAGATCTGTCGGTCCGCAAAGGCGAATTCGTTGCCCTGCTCGGATCGTCAGGTTGTGGAAAAACAACCCTGCTGCGTGCAATCGCTGGTTTCAACACGCCCAGCAGCGGCGCGATCAGGGTCAATGGTGCTGATGTGACTCGCCTGCCCCCGGACAAGCGCGGCATGGCGCTGGTATTCCAGTCCTATGCGTTGTGGCCGCACATGACGGTTGCGCAGAACATCGGCTATGGTCTGCGCATTCGCGGTATTGCCAAAGACACGATCAAGCAGAAGGTGCAGGAAGTTGCCCGCCTGCTTGGCCTCGACGCACTGCTGGAAAGGAAGCCCGCAGCTTTGTCCGGAGGTCAGCGCCAGCGCGTCGCGCTGGGTCGTGCACTGGCCATCCAGCCCGACATTCTGCTTCTTGACGAGCCCCTCTCCAATCTTGACGCGCGTATTCGTCTGTCGGTGCGTCATGAAATCAACGCCTTGCAGCGCCGTCTGGGTATTACGGCGGTTCACGTGACCCATGATCGCGAAGAGGCGATGGTCATGGCGGATCGGATCGTGATTCTCAACAATGGCGAGATCGCCCAGGCTGGCGCACCCGAGGAAGTCTACAACCATCCGGCGTCCGATTTTGTGGCCGCCTTCATGGGCGCGGAAAATCTGATTGAACTGCCTGTTGCGATCAAAGCTGACAGGATCGAAATCGCGGCAGGCGCGCATAACAAGGCAAGCACTATTCCAGCCGGAAGGCGCACTCTTTCCGACGGAATCGCTTCCGCGCGCTTCCGCAGCGAAGCTGCGCATCTCGTAAAGCCGGGCACACAGCGCGACAATGCACCTGCCCTCGTCCTCACAGGCAGGGTGGAGCAGACCAGCTATCCCGGCGGCCTTTGGCGACACATGGTCAGCATCGGCGACCGCCATATCATGGTCGATGCGCAGGAAAGCCACCAACCCGGTACGGATGTCGAAATCCAGATACCCGAACAGGCGCTGTTTCTGTTCGACAAGTAGTCCCGCACCAGTTTTGCCGGGCGGCGTTTCGGCTCGGCCAATGTCAGTAACTGCGGGCATCAACCAGTCCGCAGCAGCTTAAAAATTCCCGATGAAGCAACAGGATGCCTTGCATCCCAATCGCAATCCACAAACCGGATGATCCGGATTTAACAGGAGTTTTTCATGAGAACGGTCCTGAAAGCAGCAATGGTACTCGGTCTTACCGTGGCCCCTGCATCCGCCGACGAACTGACGGTGCTTACCGCCGGTGACCAGAACATGGTCGATTACGTCAACCAGTATCTCGGACCATTGTTCGAGAAGGAAAATCCGGGCACGACCGTGCGCGTTGTCGGCACCGGCCCGGGCGATGCCGGTTCGCAGAAGATTCTCGAGCGTTTCGAAGCCCAGTCCAAGGCGGATGTCGAAAAATGGGATACGGACGTTGCCGTCATCCATGAAAAATTCGCCGGGCCGATGGTCACCGGCAAATTCCTTGAGAATTATCGCGGCAAGATCGAAACCGGCAAGCTGGTAACCCGCGGCAATGCCAAGATGGCGCTCGGCACCAATGTCGACGGCTATGTCATGCCGATGTTCAACAGCCAGACCGCGCTTGCCTATAATCCCGCACTCGTCGCCACACCGCCCAAGAGCTATGATGAGCTTGTCGCCTGGGCCAAGGAAAATCCGAAGCAGTTCGGCTATAACGGCATCAAGGGCGGTGCTTCGGGCGTCAGCTTCGTCATGGGCTGGATTTATGCCTATGGCGGCGATGCGAACAAGCTTCAGCAGGGACCGTTTGAAGAAGGCGAAGCCAAGAATTGGGACAAGGCTTTTGCATCGCTGAAGGAGTTCACCAAGAACGCGACCCTGACGCCGGGCAATGCCGGAACGCTCGACATGCTAAGCCGTGGCGAAATCGCCATGGGTCCGGTCTGGGTGGATATGTTCTATTCATGGAAGGCCAATGGCCAGTTGCCGCCGGAAATGAAGCTTGTTCTGCCTGAGCCGGGCATGCCGGGCCAGCCGATGCATTATGTGATCCCGGAAAAGAGTGCGAATAAAGAACTGGCCGAAAAGTTCGTCGCGCTGGCAACCAGCCCGAAGGTTCAGGCCGAAGGCATTGTGAAGCGCTTCAACTGGTATCCGGGCATTGACGCCGATAACGTCAAATCGGAACTCGATGCCGACACCTGGAACAAGCTTTTCACCGATATCTCGTCAGATGATCTGGGCAAGTTCGGCAAGTCCTTCCCGATTGCGCCGTACAACACCGCCATTCTCGAAGCCTACGAACGTCAAGTTGGCAACTGATAACCGCGTTGCCGGATGCGCCGCCGCAGGCGCATCCGGCATTCCATCGTTTTCATGAGGTCTCGAATGTCGCCAAGACTGACGGGTTTACTGCTGGTCGCGCCTGCATTGGCAATCGTCGTGGTATTGTTCATCGTGCCGCTGTTCGGCGCCCTCACCGGAGCATTTTATGTGTCCGGGCAATGGGGTTTCGGCAATTTTACCAAGACATTCGAGCTTTATTCAAGCGACATTCTGTTCACATTGCTGATCGTCGTGCTGTCGTCGGCGCTGATAGCGCTGCTTTCCATCGTGATCAGCGGTTACCTGACGCTCGGCTCCAATCCGCGCGCTGTCGCGGTCCTGCGGTGGCTCTATCGCTGGCCCTTGTTCATTCCCTTTATCGTCGTCGGACAGATTTTGCGGACCTTTCTCGCCAAGAACGGTCTGATGAACAGCCTGCTGATCGAAACCGGCATATTGACGCCGTTGCAGGCGATGAGCTTTCTTGACTGGCGCGGCATTACCATCGCTTTCGTCTGGAAACAGACCCCGTTCGTCACCCTGCTGCTGGCAGGCGCTATGGCTTCGCTCGACAGAAGCACCATTGAATCCGCCCGCAATCTGGGCGCAGGACGCCTGCGTATCCTGATCGAGATTGTTCTGCCACAGGTGCGCCAGACGCTTCTTGTGGGGCTTATCTTAAGCTTCGTGACCATGATGTCGGTCCTGTCCGTACCGCTGATGATCAACGCGCAATCACCCACCATGATTACCGCCAATATGGCCTTCCGCATCAATGCCTATGGCGATTACGGTGTCGCCAATGCGCTTGGCACGATTTCGCTGCTGATGACCAGTCTGGTGGCGTGGATCTATCTGCGCCAGACCATGAAGGAGC
>PJUK01000566.1_pt1 | contig 11195 bp, 6 predicted proteins | sample 1512211 | NCBI WGS metagenome assembly PJUK01 (sample SAMN08177668, study PRJNA422409) | Feces metagenome, whole genome shotgun sequencing project.
AGCAACATCATATTTTGGACCGGAATTCTGATTCTGCCGATACTGGTGGGAACAGCGTTCGCCTATCTGCGCCATTATCATCACGAAGACGACTTCTGACGTAAAACCAGAAGCCGCCTATGGATTTAGAAGTTTATGCGCTTTTGCGCACGCTCTTTATTGTGTCGCTGAAACCAGCGAGAAGGCAACGCCCTTCGGATCAAGACATTGGATGATCCACTCGCCATTCGGGACTTCCGTTGGTCCGAATGTCACCGTACCGCCCAGCGATTTCACACGTTCGGCAGCAGCGTTCGTTCCATCCACCATGAAATAAAAGCCCCAGCCACTTGGCACATTCGGCGGTGCGGTCATGATGCCGCCCGCATCTGCTCCGTTTACGCTAAAGATCTTATATTTGCCCATTGCGCCCATATCGAAGTCGCGCGCCAGCTTCCAGCCAAACACTTTCTCATAGAAACCAAAGGCTTCTTCGCCATTCTTGGCATAAAGCTCATGCCAGCTCGGATGGCCCACCTTGCGCGAACCGAAATCAGCCGGAGGCTCCGGCGGGTCTTTCGGCTCGAACAGCGCAAAGACCGAGCCTTGAGGGTCTGCCACGACAGCAAATCGCCCGACGCTTGGGATATCATGAGCCGGTTGCAGGATTTTGCCGCCTGCGGCTGTGACCTTCTCGGACATGGCGTCTACGTCGGCCACGCCGATATAGCCAAGCCAGCCGGGCTTTGTGTCACAATTTTCGCTCGGCATATCGGAAAGCGCCATCATACCGGCAACCGCACAACCCGGTGCTTCAAACAGCGTGTAGTTCACGCCGGGAACACCTGAGTCTTTCGTGTTCCAGCCGACGACCTTGCCGTAAAAATTTGCGGCCTCGGCGGCATCTTCAGTCATCAGTTCGTACCAGACGAACGGTGATGCTCTGTTATTCATTGTCATTCCTCCCAGAATTTGATTTTGGCGTTCAACTGCAGCAGCTGTGGTTTGCTGCAGGCGCGGCATATTCATCGTGGCGCCTCACGAAATGCATGGTGCTGTCTTCGTTGCGTCCTTTGGGTGCGCGGTCGAGGATCATGAGTGTGCTGATCCACTCCTCAATGCCGCGCGCATAGCTGGAATAGGTATGGTAGATCGTGCCGTCGTCGGCCTTGATGAAGGCGCTCATACCGGGCAGTTCATCATGCGCCTGTTCCGGCGGCAGCTTGTCGAAATTGTAGAAGACGCGCCCTTCTTCGATCTCGGCCTTGTCGAACGATACATGGAAATCGAAGTTGAAATCACCGCCATAGGACGACACCCATGGAAAGTGCCAGCCCATGCGGCGCTTGTAGTCTTCAAGCTTCGCAAGCGGCCCACGCGAAACGGCAATGAGCGTGACATCGTGATTGTTGAGATGGGGCAGCGCGCCGTCGAGATTGTCGGCCAGGAATGAACAGCCGACGCAGCCCTGCTCCCATTCCGGCCCGAACATGAAGTGATAGACGACCAGCTGGCTGCGTCCGTCAAAAAGCTCTGCCAGCGTTCGGCGTCCTGTCGGGGTGTCGAAGACATAGTCTTTCTCCACCTTGACCCAGGGCAGCGCCTGTCTTTCCTGATTGACGCGATCGCGAAGATGCGTCGCTTCCTTTTCTCTGGCCAAAAGCGCGCGCCGCGCCTCCAGCCAGACTTCGCGGGATACGACTTCATTCATGATGCAAGTCCTCCTCCGCCCCCGGATGGTAAAACGCCCAGTTTTTATAGGATATTAGCTTGACGATTTACATTGATATCAATATTAATGGATCATGTCAAACGCTGCCGAAGTTCCTTTTGAAACGACCCTTTTAGTCAAAGACACCTGCCTTTGTCTGCATGTTCAGCGCGCGGCCCGCGCACTTGCACGGCGATTTGACGAAGCACTTCGTCCGGCTGGCATGACGAATGGGCAATTCTCCCTGATGATGTCGCTCAATCGGCCCTCGCCGCCGCCAATGAAGCCGGTTGCCGAATTGCTGGCAATGGATCAGACCACCCTCACCGCCGCTTTAAAGCCGCTGCAAAGGCAGGGCTGGGTGGAAATACTGGTCAATCCCGCTGACCGGCGTGAGCGCCTGCTGCAACTGACACCGGAAGGCAAAGCGGCACTGGCTGCCGCTGTCCCCATCTGGACCTCCACGCATGCGGAAATCGAAAAGAACCTGTCGCAAGGCAATGGCGACCAGATCCGTAGCGATCTGATTGCGCTGTCGTTCTAAAATTTCAAAACTCGGCCTCAGATAGTCTGCAAGAATTCATGCAGCACGACGGCCTGATTGTGTTCCTCGTCCTTCGCGCCATAGAGTAAAGTCAGCGGCGCATCACCGGCCTTGGCAACCAGCGCTGAGAGATCCGACAATTTATTTTGCAACTCGCGGTGATAGCGTTTCTGAAACTCGCCCCACTTCGACAGATCATGATTGAACCATTTGCGAAGCTCCGTGGACGGGGCAACATCTTTCGCCCAGAGATTGATGGCGGCCTTCTCCTTGGTCATGCCGCGCGGCCAGACACGATCAACCAGAACCCGGTAGCCATCATCAGGTGATGGCGCTTCGTAGATCCGTTTGAGGCGAATATCGGTCAAGTTGGAATCTCCGCATCGTCGCTACTGTCACTTATTTAACGTAGCTGCGGGGAATAGGCGACAACAGAAGCGCCACGCGGGGGCGCAGCGCTTCTGTGTTTCGCAGGATTACGCGGCTTTGCCGAGCAAACCGTGCGGATCCAAGACGAACTTTTTCGCCACACCCTGATCGAAGCTTTCATAACCGGCTGCCGCATCTTCAAGCGAAATGACTTCCGCATTGACGATTTCGGCAATATTCAAACGCCCGTGCAGGATCGCCTGCATCAGTTGTCGGTTATATTTCAACACCGGCGTCTGCCCGGTATGGAACGATTGCGCCTTGGCCCAGCCAAGCCCGAAGCGAAGCGACAGGCTTCCCTGCTTGGCCGCGCCGTCCACCGCGCCCGGATCTTCCGTCACGTAAAGTCCCGGAATACCAACGGACCCGGCAGGGCGCGTGATTTCCATCATCTGGTTCAGCACGATGGCAGGCTGCTCACCACCGCTATGGCCTCTGGCTTCGAAGCCCACCGCGTCAATGGCGCTGTCAACCTCGTTGCTGCCGGTGACTTCCGCAATCATGTCGCCCAGACGGTCGCTGGCGGAAAGGTCGATCGGCTCGAACCCGACCTTGCGGGCATGTTCCAGACGTTCCTTGTTGAAGTCTCCGACCATCACGACAGCCGCGCCAAGAATTCGCGCGGAAGCCGCCGCCGCCAGGCCGACAGGTCCGGCACCGGCCACATAGACCACCGACCCGACACCGACACCCGCCTTGACCGCGCCGTGAAAGCCCGTTGGCAAAATATCCGACAACATGGTCAGATCGCGAATTTTCTCCATCGCCCGGTCACGATCCGGGAATTTCAGCAGATTGAAATCGGCGTAAGGCACCATGACATAGCGGGCCTGCCCACCGATCCAGCCACCCATATCGACATAGCCATAGGCGCCGCCAGCGCGTGACGGATTGACGGTCAGGCAGACGCCTGTGTCCTGCTCCTTGCAGCAACGGCAACGACCACAGGCAACATTGAACGGCACGGATACGATGTCGCCGACATCAAGCATCTCGACATCTGCGCCCTTTTCGATGATCTCGCCGGTAATCTCATGACCAAGCACAAGTCCGGGCATCGCCGTCGTGCGACCGCGCACCATATGCTGGTCCGACCCGCATATATTGGTCGAGATGACTTTGAGAATGACGCCGTGACCGAGTTTCCTCCCATCAGGTGCAGACAGCACCGGGTCTTCGATATCACGGACTTCGACTTTTCCGGGTCGCATATAGACGACGCCACGGTTCCTGCTCATGTCTACCTCCTCCAGGTTGGACAACAAACGAAGATGTCAGAAGTGAAAACGTAACGGCGATGGGAGCAATGCTCAGTCTCAATCGCGACACGTCTCATTCAATTTGCACGCCGCAGAACAGCCGTCATAATTGCGGGTGATGATAATAGAACATTGTATATATTAGCGAAGCAGCTTGACTCTGGGTTGTGCGCAAGCTTCACATGACGCGGATTCTTTCCGCTCTTCCAGGGGACATTGGTCGGGCATGAAATCGCAAGGAGAGGCAGATGCTTAACGGTTTCAAACGGCAACTCGGGCGTGCGCTATCGGCACAGATTTTCCTGACGCTGGCTGCAATCACCGGTTTGACCGCAGGGCTTGCGATTGCGCCTGCGCCTTCGAACGCCGCTGAAACGCGCCGTATCGAGATAACTGAAGATAGCGATTATTTCGGCTTCGACCTGCGCACCCAGAAGAACCTCACGCTGGACCAGTGCAAGAGCACCTGCCTCGGTGACAATGCCTGCCGTGCCTTCACCTATAATCCGAAGGTGAAGTGGTGCTTCCTCAAGACGGATTTCAACAAGCTCAATCCCTCTGTCGGTTCCATTGCGGGTAAGGTTGTATCGGGCGCGGCCAAGGACACCGCCAAAGCTGACATTGGTGCCCCACCGGCCATCACCTTCTTCGCTGACAATCTTGTCGACGAAGCGCGCCGTTTCCGCACCTCTATCCTGGCTGCCGACAGCAGCGAGGGCCTCAGCACCCTGAAGGCCGATGCAGCCACGGCGCTCGCCAACAGCGACCCGCGCACGGCGATGGAAAAGTTTGCAGCCGCAGCGGGTGCTGCTCCTGACGACAGCGCGCTCTGGACCGGGCTTGCTCTCGCCACTTTGGCGACCGAGCCTTCCAACAGCGAAGAGACGGCCAAGTTCAAACGCGACGCCACATCAGCAGCCTGGAACGGCTATCAGACCTCGCGCAGCAAGGCCGCGCGCGCCGACGCGCTGAACGCGATGGCGCAGGCGCTTGACCGTCGCGAGCTGTCCCGCCCTGCGCTTCAGGCCTATGATGCGAGCCTCAATCTCGTCAATTCAGCTTCCGTTCGCGCTGCCTATGAAGACCTCAAGGCCCGCAAGGGTTTCCGCATCGTTGACCACAGCGTCGATAATGACAATGCGTCGCCGCGCATCTGCGCCCAGTTTTCCGAAGAACTGGTCAAGAGCGGTGCCGACTATTCCAGTTTCGTGACGCTGGATAGCGCTGCGCCCAAGGCGATTGAAGCCAAGGATCGCCAGATTTGTGTCGAAGGTCTGGAACACGGCCGCACCTATAGCGTGACGTTCCGCGCCGGCTTGCCTGCCGCCATTGGCGAAACGCTGCCAGCGCCGGTAACCCTGTCTGTCTATGTGCAGGACCGCGCACCCTCGGTACGCTTTACTGGCGACAGCTTTGTGCTGCCTGCCAAGGCGCGTCGTGGCATTCCGCTGGTCAGCGTGAATATGGATGCGGCCAAGGTGAAGCTCTATCGCATCGGCGACCGCTCCTTGGCGCAGCTTCTGTCTGGTTATCAGTTTCTGCGTCAGCTCGACGGCTATGATGTCAGTACGGTTTCCGACCAGATGGGCGCGCCCGTCTGGGAAGGTGAGATCGAAACGGCTGGCGGCGAGCTGAACAAGGAAGCCACCACCAGTTTCCCCATCGATGAAGCACTGCCGCAGCGCAAACCGGGCGTTTATGTGCTAACGGCAGAACCGATCAAGGCAAGCGGTGAAAGCTATGACACCAAGGCAACGCAATGGTTCGTCGTATCGGATATCGGCCTTTCGACCTATGCCGGTCAGGATGGCATCAATGTCTTCGCGCGATCACTTGAAACGGCTGAGCCCCTTTCCGGCGTCAAGCTGACGCTGCTGGCCCGCAACAATGAAGTGCTGGGTGAAGCGACAACCGATAGCGACGGTCGCGCCACCTTTACCGCCGGTCTCACCCGCGGCTCCGGCGGCATGGTTCCCGCCGTCATGATGGCCAATCAGGGCGAAGACGATTTCGTCTTCCTCGATATGGCGCGTGCTGGCTTCGATCTCTCAGATCGCGGCGTCACCGGTCGTGCAGCGCCCAAGGCGCTCGACGTCTATGCCTGGACCGAACGCGGCATCTATCGTGCAGGCGAAGTGGTTCATGCCGCTGCCCTTGCCCGGGACGATGCGTCGCTCGCCGTGGACAATCTGCCGCTGACCTTCATCTTCACGCGCCCAGACGGCGTGGAAGACCGCCGCCTCGTCTCGGACAGCAGCAAGGTTGGTGGACATTCCGTCGACCTGACACTGCCCGCCAATGCCATGCGTGGCACATGGAACCTGAATATCTACACCGACCCCAAGCAACCGGCGGTCGCATCGCAGATGTTCCTGGTTCAAGATTTCGTGCCAGACCGCATCGAGTTCGACCTGACATCGGACAAGCCGGAAATTGCGAGCGGCGAAGCTGCCAATGTGACCGTCGATGGACGTTTCCTTTATGGTGCGCCCGCAGCCGGTCTGGCGCTGGAAGGCGAAGTCACGCTTTCAACCAAGCGCGACTGGGACCGTTTCGAGGGCTATTATTTCGGTTTGGCCGATGAAGGTCAGGGCGAAGCTACCCGTCTGCCACTCGACCAACTGCCCAAGGTTGGCGACGATGGCAAGGCGACATTCCCGGTCGTGATTGACGACCTGCCATCCACCACCCGTCTGATCAATGCAGCCGTCACCGTTCGCATGCGCGAAAGCGGCGGTCGTGCTGTGGAACGCAAGCTTGACCTTGCCGTTCGTCCGCAAGGATCGATGATCGGTATCCGGCCAGATTTTTCCGGCGATGAAGTACCGCAAGGCGGCACCGCAAAATTCAGCTTCATCGCTTCCGACGCCAAGGGCAACCGCACCAACATTGACGGCGCGGTCTGGTCGCTGGTGAAAGTCGAGCGCAATTACCAATGGTATCGCAGCGGCAATAGCTGGAACTACGAGCCGGTCACATTCACCAAGTCGATCGCAACCGGCAAGATCGACCTCAAGGCCGATGTGGAAGCCAGCATCACTCAGCCGGTCGACTGGGGCCGCTATCGTCTTGAAATCGAGACGGGGGATGCTTCGGGTCCGGCTTCAAGCTACGAATTCGACGCGGGCTGGTATGTGGCCGCAACCTCGACGGAAACGCCCGACGGCCTCGAAATCGCGCTCGACAAGGATCATTATGCAGCCGGTGAAACCGCCAAGCTGAAGGTCAGCCCACGTTTTGCCGGTGAACTGCTGATCACCATCGGCGCAGAAAAGCTGCTGACGACCATCAGCGAAAGCGTTTCGGCGGATGGCGCAACCATAGACATTCCAGTCGGCGAGGACTGGGGTGCTGGCGCTTACGTCACTGCAACGCTGTTCCGTCCGGGCAGCGCGCAAGAAAGCCGCATGCCCGCCCGTGCTATTGGCCTCAAATGGCTGAAGGTTGATCCTGCCGACAAGCAACTGGCAGTCAAGCTGACGCCACCGGAGAAAGCCACTCCGCGCGGCACGCTCTCGGTTCCCGTTTCTGTGGAAAATGCAGGCGGCGAACAGGCCTATGTCATGGTCGCCGCTGTCGATGTCGGCATTTTGAACCTCACGCGCTATCAGCCGCCTAATCCGGACAACTGGTTCTTCGGCCAGCGCCAGCTCGGTCTTGAACTGCGCGATATGTACGGACGCCTTATCGATGGTTCGCTGGGCACCACCGGCAAGCTGCGCACCGGCGGCGACGGCGGCAACATGGCAGCTGAAGGCAGCCCGCCGACTGAAAAGCTGGTCGCGCTTTTCTCCGGCCCGGTCGAGCTGGATAGCGATGGCAAGGCAACCATTGATTTCGATATTCCGCAATTCAACGGCACTGTCCGCGTCATGGCCGTAGCTTGGACAGTCAAGGCCGTGGGTCACGCTTCCAGCGATGTGATCGTGCGCGATCCGGTGGTCATTACGGCTGGTCTGCCGCGCTTCATGGCGCCGGGAGATCAGGCGACACTGCGCCTCGATATCGCCAATACGGACGCGCCCGATGGAAATTACCGTCTTAGCGTCGAAACGAGCGACAATCTCGGCACGGAAATCGGCTCTTATCCCGACACGCTTGCGCTGGCCGGTGGCAAACGCCATTCCGTCGCTGTGCCGCTCAACGCGCAGAAGACCGGACAGGGCAATATTACGATACGCCTTGCCAATGATGCCGGACTGGCCATCGAACAGAAGCTTTCGCTGCCGGTGCGTCCCGTCGATCTGCCAGTCACGACACGTCAGGTGGTCAGCCTTCCGGCCAATGGCGGTAGTCTCAAGATCGATGGCGGCCTGCTTTCCGAAAGCCTGCTCGACGGTGCTTTCGTGAGCGTCGGCGTCACCCGCAGCGCGGCGTTCGACGTGCCGTCGCTTCTGATGGCGCTTGATCGCTATCCTTATGGGTGTGCTGAGCAGACCACGAGCCGCGCCCTGCCCTTGCTTTATCTGAGCGAGATGGCGGCAGGCTCCGAAGCAAGTGCTGGCCTTGGCGATCAGGATGAACTGAAAAAGCGCGTGCAGGACGCCATCTATCGCGTGCTGAGCTATCAGTCTTCGTCCGGTTCGTTCGGCCTGTGGGGACCGGGTTCCGGCGACCTGTGGCTTGACGCCTATGTCACCGACTTCCTCACCCGTGCCCGCGAGAAGGGCTATGTGGTTCCGCAGGAAGCCCTGCTCTCGTCGCTGTCGAACCTGCAAAATGCGCTCGGCTATACGACCGACGCCAAGGAAAAAGGCAACGAAATCGCCTACTCGCTCTATGTGCTGGCGCGCAACAAGAAGGCTTCGGTCGGCGATCTGCGTTATTACGCGGATACGCAGCTCGATAATTTTGCAAGCCCGATGGCGATTGCCCAACTGGCCGCCGGACTGGCGCTTTATGGCGACCAGCAGCGTTCGGACCGGGTGTTCAACGTCGCTCTCGACCGGGCAAGCACCAATACGGCATTTGACTATAATCGCTCCGATTATGGTTCGCGGCTGCGTGATGGCGCGGCCATGCTGGCGCTGGCCGCCGAAAGCAAGCCTGCGCCGAAAGTGCTGCCTTCGCTTGTCACGCTGGTCGGTTACGAACGCGACCAGGCGAAATATCTCAGCACGCAGGATCAGGCGTGGATGCTGCTCGCAGCCCGTGGTCTCAAGGAGAACAATGCAGCGATTAATCTCGATATCAACGGCACGGCCCATGATGGCGCTTTCTCCGAACGCGTCAATGGCAACGCGCTGGAAGCTGAACCGCTTGTTCTGACAAACAGGGGCAGTGATGCAGTGGACGCGGTTGTAACAGCCGTTGCGCCGCCCGCGCAATCGCTGCCTGCCGGTGGCGAAGGCTTCAACATCGAGCGTGCCTATTACACGCTCGATGGACAGGAAGCCAACATCACCAGCATCAATCAGAACGAGCGTTTCGTCGTGGTGTTGAAGATCGACGATCTGCAACAATGGCAGTCGCGCCTGCTGGTCACCGATCTTCTGCCAGCCGGTCTGGAACTCGACAATCCGGGCCTCGTTTCGAGTGCCGATCTCGGCAACTTCCCATGGCTCGAAAGCACGCAGGCCGCGCATCTCGAATTCCGCGATGATCGCTTCGTCGCTGCGTTTGACCGCTCGGCAGGTGAGAAAAAGCAGATTGTTCTTGCCTATGTCGTACGTGCAGTGACGCCGGGGCTTTACACCCATCCGGCGGCGACCGTCGAGGACATGTATCGCCCGCAATATGCTGCGCGCACGGCGACTGGCATGATGGAGGTCACTGCGCCGTAGGACGGGCTTTCGGATAAGATATGAAACGGCGTTGGAAAATAGCAATTGGCGGTGCCGTAGTTCTCGGCATCGCCGCCGTTGCGACGGTCGGCCTTGACTGGCTCGACCGCGCTTTTCCTCCACCCTTGCCTGAACGCCTGACCATTTCCACGGAAGTGATGGACCGTGACGGTGAATTGTTGCGCGCCTATGCGACACCGGACGGCTATTGGCGTCTCAATACACGCATTGAAGATGTCGATCCGAAATTCGTGAAAATGCTGATCGCCTATGAGGATAAGCGCTTTTACGATCATAGCGGTATCGATCTCTGGGCCTTGGCGCGCGCAGCGGTGCAGCTTGCAGGCAACCAACGCATCGTGTCCGGCGGCTCCACCCTCTCCATGCAGTTGGCCCGGCTCATCGAACCACGCGAAAGCCGCAGCTTCGGCTCCAAATTCCGCCAGCTTGCCCGCGCCATGCAAATCGAGCGCCGTTTGAGCAAGGACCAGATATTAGAGCGTTATCTGACACTTGCCCCCTATGGCGGCAATCTGGAAGGCGTGCGCTCAGCATCGCTTGCCTATTTCGGCAAGGAGCCACTGCGGCTCACCACATCGGAAGCCGCAATGCTCGTCGCGCTGCCGCAATTGCCGGAACGTCGTCGTCCGGACCGCGCCGCCAGCACCGCACGCATGGCGCGTGATCGCGTGTTGACGCGAATGGTTCAGGCCGATGTTCTGACCAACGACGAAGCCGAACGCGGCAAGCGCGAGGCGATCTCCGCCGCCCGTCATGCTTTACCCGCCCTTGCGGCACACTTTACAGATCTGGCGCTCAGGAAAGCGCCGACAGAAGCCCGCCACACACTGACGCTGAAGAAATCCGTCCAACGGGGTCTCGAAGCATCGGCCCGCGAGGCGGCATCAAAACTTGGACCCACAGTGTCAGTGGCCATGGTGCTGGCCGATAGCCGCAACGGCAATATTCTCGGCGAAGTCGGGTCCGCGGATTATTTCGATGGCAGACGGCAAGGCTGGATCGACATGACGCGCGCCGTGCGCTCGCCTGGATCGACGCTCAAGCCATTCATCTACGGGCTGGCCTTCGAACAGGGCATGATTGCGCAGGAAACCATCATCGAAGACCGCCCGCAGGACTTTGCCGGTTATCGCCCGCGCAATTTTGACATGAGCTATCAGGGCGATGTCAGTATCCGTCAGGCGCTGCAAATGTCGCTGAACGTCCCGACCGTCAGCCTGCTGGACGCTATCGGTCCTGCCCGGTTGACCACGCGGTTTCGGCAGGCGGGTGTCAGCCTGCAACTGCCCAAGAACGAATCACCCGGTCTCGCCATCGGGCTTGGCGGCGCCGGGATCAGCCTGCGCGATCTGGTGCAGCTTTATACCGGCCTTGCCAATGGCGGACGTGGAGCCGCCTTGCGCGACGGAACCGAAATGGCAGAGCCGACGCAACCGTCCGGCCCTATTCTCACAGAACAAGCCTCATGG
>PJUK01000567.1_pt1 | contig 11167 bp, 9 predicted proteins | sample 1512211 | NCBI WGS metagenome assembly PJUK01 (sample SAMN08177668, study PRJNA422409) | Feces metagenome, whole genome shotgun sequencing project.
CCGTCTACCAGCATGGCGTCTGTCCTTGATGTTCGCATGAAGTACGAGACGCCGGATAGATGCCTCGTTTCAAACCATTGATTATTGAACCGGATATTGTCAGAGAAAACACCCGCTGATTAGCCGGGTGAAACGAAGCTAATTCCTTCCATTTTGGAAGAAATAATCAGGCTACAATCTGCAATTCCGTACAGATACGGTTACGTCCCAGATCCTTGGCGCGATAAAGCGCGGCATCCGCGCGACGGAAAACCGTCTCAAACCCGGTATCCGCCGCGGTCAGAAAAGCGATACCGGCGCTGGTGGTGGTGCTGAAAGGAGCATGCGTCGTATCGAAAGACGCCGAAGCAAAAGCCTTGCGGATTTTGTCCGCGATCGCCAGAACATTCACATTGGACGTTTGGCGCAGGATGAGCACGAATTCCTCGCCGCCTATGCGCGCAATCAGCGCATCCTGCCCGGCATAGGCACGAATGATGCCTGCGAATTCCAGCAATACGCGATCCCCGACCGTATGGCCGTGACTGTCATTGATCGACTTGAAGGCATCCAGATCGAACACGATAACGGAATCGCCGATGCGCATCACATCGATGGCCAGACTGTCGTAAAGCGCCCGCCGGTTGAGCAACCCTGTCAGGCTGTCCGTGCGCGCTTCGTTCGCATGGCGACGCGCCACACGCGACTGCGTGAAGGTCAGTGATAGCGCCCCGATCCCCGTAATGCCGATGATCGCCATGATGGCATTGAAATCTTCCGCCAGATTGCTCGGCATACTGGTCAGCGTCCATTGCCGGTCAAAGACAATGACGGAACCGCAGAGCAAAAACGATATGGCCGTCAGCAGATAAAGCACCATCATGCCAACAACGGGAACCGGAGCCTCCTCATAGACCGAGACATATTCCCTGGCGGTGATGAACAGCAGAAATGCGGCAATGAAGTTGAAGAGCGCAATGCCGATACCGGCAACGCCCAAGACAATCGGCCCCAGAACAGCGGCAATCGCTATGATCGAAAATGCGACGAGTTGCTTCCTGTTGACCGGATTGCTGGATATCTGCCTTGCGCCGACAAACAGCAAAACGAAGCCCACCGTCATGACGCTGAAAGCAATGACCAGCGACGGAACCAGCGCCAGGAGGCCGGAATAGTTGAGCACGGCGCCCGCGCCGAGCAGGATCATGCCCAGGCAACCCCAGAGCAGGAACCTGTCCATCCGGTTCTGATACCAGACACTCAAAATCGTCAGCGCCACCGCAAGCGAACACAAGCCCGCTGCGAAGAATAGCGTGTTCTGGTCTAGCTCCAAGATTAACTCCGCACCCCTGTAAAGCGCTTGCGATCCGACAGTGCCGGATCGGCGCTCTAACTATTTATTGTCGCGCACATTCTGCCCGAGACCCGTCTTTCGCGGTTTTCGGCGCGTGCTCTCGCCCATATTGAAGCGGGAGTTTAGCGACAGAATGCCAAAGAATCGATACTTACTTATTTAAGTTAAGATCAAATTCTTACTGCCACCGCGCGGCGGGCAGAAATTTTTTACTTCTTGACCCGAACCGAGCCAATAAAAATCAAGCATCCCCCGATGTTTTATCTTCAATCTTTTCAAGGGGTTTCGACTGTTTCCGAATACTCCCCCGCCACAGCGCAAATCGCATCTGGTGTTTGCGGCAAAGCGGCAATCTCGCCCAACGGCACCGGCTTTACCGGCGCGCGCAGACGATAAAAACCGATCTGTTCCGGCGTGCAATTGCGCACTTCGGCCAGAATTTCAGTCACCGTGGAACTGCAAAGACGTCCCTGACATGGCCCCATGCCGCAGCGCACCATGGTCTTGAGCTGGTTGGGACCAACGACATGCGGCGCGGCATCGCGGATTGTTCCCACGGTCACTTCTTCACAGCGACAGACGATCACACCGCGATCCGCTGGGGCGCGAAAGGCCTGCCCCGGCTGATAAAGCGCATCAATGAAACCCCGCCCCCGCCCCAACCGTCGGCCCTGCTTGCGCAGAACATCGATCTTCGGTTGCAAGCCTGCTGCTCGTTCCGGAAAAATATCCTGACAGGCGGCCAGTGCCGCAATGCGCCCGCTCACCTCAGCAAGCAGGGCACCGCCGATACCGCCGCCATCGCCCGCAACATAGATCGCCTCGACCGAGCTTCGACCGTTCTCGCTCAGTTTCGGTTGGAAGCACTTCTGCCCATCGTTCCAGACAAGCGCGCAACCGGACGCATTGGCGAGATTATTGTTCGGAATAACACCCTGATGTAGAAACACACTATCGACGGCAAGCCTGTGTTCCTTGCCATTTGCCGTAAAAACGATGGCCTCGGCCCTCTCCTCTCCAGAAATGGCGATGCTCGTAACCCCGGAAAAGACAGGCACCGATTTTCGCACTTTCAAGAGCAGCGAAAGCCCCTTCAATCCATAAGGCGAGGTGAGGAACGACAGAAAATGCGGCATGGCTTTTCGGCAGTTTTCCGCCGGTGTCGTATCGAGCAAGGCAGCGATCTTGCCACCAGCTTTCAAAAGCTGCTCTGCGAACAGGTAGAGCAGCGGCCCTGTTCCCGCCAGCACGACGCGCCCTTCTGGAATGAGCCCGGCAGCCTTCAATGCAATCTGCGCCGCACCAACGGTCATCACGCCCGGCAATGTCCAGCCTTTGACGGGCATCGGGCGTTCCATCGCTCCGGTCGCAAAGACAACGCGGCGCGCATGAACGATCCCGCTTTTGCCGCCTGCCGACACCCGCAGTTCAACGCCGGTTCCGTTCGGTTCTTCCCGCTGTTCGACGCTCCAGACAAGCGCCTGCGGCACATAGGTTGTTTCGCTTGCCAGAAAAGCTTTCAGAACATCCTTGCCGTGCCAATAGTCTTTGCCGAGAAAGGGTCGGCGCTCAGGTCTATTCTGCTCAATGCCACGATAAATCTGCCCGCCCGCTGCCGGATTTTCGTCGAACAGCACCACCTTTGCGCCGATTGCGCTCGCTTCGGCAGCAGCAGCCATGCCTGCCGCGCCTGCACCAATGATGGCGAGGTCGTACAACATATCGAGCGCGTGAATGTCGGAAATTGTCCTAAACATTATCACTCCCCTCCACAGCGCGAGCGCCACTTTGGGATGAAATGACCATTCCGTCAGACACTTGTGTCATGCAGGCCTGCCGGTTCTGCACGCCATCGATGGTAACAAGGCACTCGAAACAGACGCCCATCAGGCAATAGGCGGCGCGTGGTTGATCGCCCACGACACTGTTTCTAAGCTTGGTTATGCCCTCGCCAAGCAAGGCGGCGGCGACCGTTACATGTGCAGACACGGTCAGCGGGCGCGCATCGAAGGTAATCGACACGGTTTCGTTCGGAATGTCGGTTTTACGAAACATGGAACCTCCGCCCGGAGAATGCATCATCCGCCAGATGCTTTGCATCGGTTGCGATTTGCTGCGCAATCGTAATGGCGTGATTGGCTGCCAGCGTTACGCCGGAATGGCACATGACCACGTAAGCGCCGGGATGGCTCGCGGACTGCTCATAGATCGGCAAGCCATCCGGTGTCTTGACGCGAAACCCGGCCCAGCTTCGCACGACATTGACCTCCGCCAGATGCGGAAAGGCCCGCACAGCCCGGTTGGCGAGAACCGCGCTGATATCCTGATTGGTGGCAATCCGGTCCGTATGCGTCTCCTGACTATCGCCGATCATGACACCGCCCTCATCGGTCTGGCGCAGCGTCGCCGCCGTATAGGGAAAGAATGGCGCACATTTTTCCGTCACCAGAATCTGCCCTTTGCTGCGCACCACCGGCGTATGCAAGCCGACACCTTGAGCCAGGACGGGGTTGCCATTGCCAGCCGCAAGGACAACGCGCTCGGTGAAAACTTCGCCCCAAGTGCCACGCAGCAGAAACCCGCCGTCTTGCGGAGTAACCGAGGTCACTTCGCTGTGCGGCTGATAGGAAGCGCCGAGCTTCAACATGCCTTCATGCAAAGCATGAAACAGACGCAGTGAATTCACGTCGCCATCCATGGGGGAATAGATCGAGCCGATAACATCACGACCAATTGACGGCAGCATTTTTGCCGTTCCGCTGTGGTCGAGCACGACATGCTCCGGCGCGTCATGGCCCAGTTCACGTGCAACGGCCTCTACATCGCCCGTGTACATTTCAAGCTCTCGCTCGTCGTAGCAGAAAATGAAGGCGCCCTTCTGTTTCAAGGCGACATCGATGCCGGTTACTTCACGCAGATCATCTGCCAATGTCGGCCACAGCCGCGCCGATTGCATCGTCCAACGCGCATAATGTGGAGCGCCGACACCCTTTCCCTGCACCCAGATGAGCGCGAAATTGGCACGTGATGCGCGCAACGAAAGGTCTTCACCATCAAGAAGCAGCGGGCGTATGCCAGAGCGGAGTAGCCCCCAGGCAATGGCCGAGCCCACCAGCCCTGCTCCGACGATAACAATGTTCTGATCCGGCAATCTGCGCATTCGACTGTTCAATCGCATCATTTCATATATGCCGCGGTTCACTGAAAGGCACGATCAGGAAAACACCAGCAGGATTTCACGCAGACGTTTGACAGTGTGATACCGCGCAGTCAAATTCCAAATGGAAGCAGGCAATCATAAGTTACGCGAAACGCTCCGTACACGCAGGATCATGATAATAGCTATTGAAAATTATTACAGAAATTGCGTAGAAATTAGAAAAAATTACCACGAATGCAACCAGCGGTCCCGATAGAACGGAACCCAGGAGTACGCCTGCAACCCAGGCCCAATTCATACAATGCGAGTACCCGCCATGTCGGATCACAACCCCAACTCTCTTTCCCCAAATCGCCGTCAGTTTTTGCTTGGAGCAGGCAGCGCGCTGGCGCTTGGCGCGACCGGCAGCTTCTGGATGCCCGGTCAGGCGCGCGCGCAGGATGCCGCGCCACGCAAGGGCGGCCACCTGATCATGGGTCTCGACACGGCGTCGAGTTCAGACCGCCTCGATCCGGCCTATTATCCGGAAGCCTATATGTATTCGGTGGGTTTCCAGCTCTTCAACACCCTGCTTGAACCGACCCCGGACGGTCGCCTCTACGGTGCGCTTGTCGAAAGCTGGGAAGCGACCAAGCCCGATGCATCGCAGTGGGTTTTCAAGCTCAAGAAGGGCATCCAGTTCCATAACGGCAAAGAGCTGAAGGCCGAGGACGTCATCTATTCGCTGAACCATCATCGCGGCGAAAACAGCAATTCCGGTGGCAAAGGCTTCCTGCTCGCCGTGACGGAATTGAAGGCTACCGATCCTTACGAAGTGACGATCACGCTCGACAAGGGCAATGCCGACTTCCCGGCAGCTCTGACCGACGTGCATCTTGGTATCACGCCGCTCGATGCGGATTTCGACAAGGGTATCGGCACCGGCGCTTTCATTCTGGAAGATTTCCAGCCGGGCGTCCGGGCGCTGACTCGCCGCAACCCGAACTATTGGGCGCCGGATCGCGCCAATGTGGAATCCGTCGAAACCATCGCCATGAGCGATGCGACCGCCCGCATGGCCGCATTGCTGAGCGGGCAGGTGCATGTCGTCAATCGCGTAGACGCCCGCTCGGTAGGTCTCGTTTCGTCGCGTCCCGGCGTGCAGATCCTGAAAACGCCGGAAAACACCATGTATTGCCTGCCAATGCGGGTCGACACGGCGCCTTTCGACAATAACGATGTGCGTCTGGCGCTGAAATACGCCATCGACCGCGAAGAACTGCAGAAGAGCATTCTCGGCGGCACCGGCTCAATTGGCAACGACAATCCGATTTCGTCGTCAAACCCGTATTATTCCAAGGACATTCCGCAGCGCGCCTACGACCCGGAAAAGGCGGCCTTCCACTTCAAGAAGTCAGGCTATAGCGGAAATATTCCGCTGGTCGTTTCCGAAAACGGTTTCCCCGGCGCGGTTGATGCGGCGCAGGTCTATCAGGCAGCAGCCGCCAAGGCCGGTATCACCATCGACGTGGAACGCGTGCCGTCCGACGGCTATTGGGACGAAATCTGGCTGAAGCGCCCGTTCGTCGCCTCCAACTGGGCCGTTCGCCCGACCGCCGACGCCATGCTGTCGATGATCCTGCAATCGGATGCGCCGTGGAACGAAACCGCCTGGAAGAACGAAGCCTTCGACAAGCTGCTTGCTGAAGCCCGCGTCGAACTGGACGAGGGAAAGCGCAAGAAAATCTACCATGACATTCAGGTAATCATGGTGGATGAAGGCGGCGAGCTTATCCCGCTCTTTGCCGACAACCTTGCCGCAGCAACGGACAAGATCAAGGGCTTTACCCCGACGCCATCCGGCGGCGATATGAGCGGCTATCGTCTGGCGGAAAAAATCTGGTTCGAGGAATAATCGACCGAACACAAGAAGCGTATCTGAACAAAAGCCTCCTTGTCGGGAACGCTCGGCAAGGAGGCTTTTTTCGTTGTCGCTTACTTGCCCCGCATCTGTTCGCCTGCATTTTTGGCAAAACGCAGGTTCCAGAAGGTTGCCGTCAGCGAAATGCCGGTGACGACGAGAAACGCCGTCGAGAAATCGGAGATGACGGGCACGTCACGGGCATGCAGGTTCATGGATGCATGCAGTATCAGTGCCGCCACACAAACGCCGACCGACAGCATGAGCTGCTGGAACGTTGAATAGAAGCTGTTGGCGGAACTCATCCGCTTTGCGTCCACCCGGTCATACGCCACGGTGTTATAGGCAGTGAACTGGAACGACATGGAAAAGCCCGACATGGCCAGCACGATGAAGATCAGCCAGTGCGGCCAGTCCGGCGTGAAAAAGGCGCAGATCGCATAGCTGCATGCAGAGAATATGCCATTGACGACCAGCGACATCCGGAAGCCGAACTGCCGGATAATGCGCGGCGCGAAGGCCTTCATGGCCAGCGCACCAAGCGCAGTCGCAAGCACCATATTGCCCGCCGCCACGGCAGACAGGCCAAAGCCGATCTGAAGCATCAGCGGCAGCAGAAACGGATGCGCGCCCTGCGTGATACGAGTGATCGACCCCGCAATCATCGAGGTTCCGAAGCTTTCAATCCGCAGCAGAGAAAAATCGAGCATCGGCGCCGGATGACGGCGCGAATGGACGATTGTGGCAACCCCGAAGACAATGCCGACCACAAAGAGTTTCAGCGCCAGGTTCCCGCCTTCGTGATTGCTCGCCGTTTCCAGACTGAACAGCAGGGCACCGAGCGCAATACCGGACAGGATCAAGCCCATGAAATCGAACGGTTCACGCGTTTCGCTTTTATATTCGCCGATATAAAGCGACACGAAAATCATGCCCAGAATGCCGATGGGAACATTGATGTAGAAAATCCAGCGCCAGTCCAGATATGTCACAAACAGACCGCCAAGCGGCGGCCCGAGAATGGGGCCCATAAGGGCTGGCACCAGCATCCACGACATGGCGGCGATGAGGTCTTTGCGTTCCACGGAGCGGATCAGCACCAGACGACCGACCGGCAGCATCATCGCGCCGCCTGCGCCCTGCAACAGCCGGGCCGCGACCAGACAGGGCAGGTTCGGCGCCTGCGCGCAGAGCACGGAACCCAGAATGAAGATTGCAATCGCGAAGCGGAAAACCGTGCGCGTGCCGAAGCGGTCGGCGATCTTGCCACTGGCCGGGATGAAAATCGCAAGGCTCAGCAGATAGGAAGTCAGTGCCACGCTCATGGAAGGCGCCCCGACATTGAAATCGCGCGCCATGGTCGGCAGTGCCGTGGCCAGAATGGTCGCATCGAGCTGTTCCATCAGCATGGCGCTGGCGACGATCAGTGCGATGATGCGAAAATTGCTTTTGCCCTCCGAAGCTGCGGCTTCGGCGGTTGAATTCTGGCTCTCGAGGCTGACACTCATGGCTATTCCAGCGCTGCGGTCTCGCTCGCCGAGACAATGCCGATCAGCGAGTAAACAATGGACGACTCACACAAAACTGCGAGCAGTAAACTCAGTCCTCCACCGTTGACGGCATATATCACAGATCACGGCGAAACATAGCCGCTCAAGAGAATTTGACCTCGGATTCATTTATGGATCAGAGCGACGTCGCGCTTGTGGTGCGTTTCAGCGACAGGTTCCGCTCGCGGATCATGGAGAACAGACCAGCGCCAACAACGATGAAAGCGCCAGCAATGACGTTCCATGTCAGCATTTCGTGGAAAACCAGCGTGGCGATAAAAGCGGTTATGAGCAGCTGGAGATAGGTCAGCGGCTGCAATTCCCCCGCTTCAAGGATTTCGTAAGCCCGGATGAGGCAGCAATGGCTCGCAATGCCGCACACGCAGCACGCTTCCAGCCACAGCCAATCCTCCGGCGCGATAGGTACGATATAAAAGACACCCACGGCTGTCAGCACCACAGCGCCGCCGATCGCCGTATAGAAGAAGCTTGTCATAGTGTCGTCATCCCTGCTGACCGCACGCATTGCCACGACATAAATCGCCAAGAGACAGGAAGCCGCCACGGCGAACAGAACATTGGCATCAAAATGCGCATTGACCGGGTTGATGATCAAAAGCACACCGCCCAGACCAAGGGTGACCGCCATCCAACGCGGCCACCTGACCTTTTCGCCCAGAAACGGTACGGAAAGCATGGTGACCAGCAAAGGCGAACTTTGAAAGATCGTTTGCGCTACGGCAAGGCCTGCCCGGCTCAAGGCAAAAATCGCTGCGACAACACCAACAGCCAATATGACACCCCGGGCAATCTGGAGAAAGGGATGCTTCGTGGACGCAGCCTTCACGATGCCCCCGGACCGCATGGCCAGCAGAATGACAAAGGCCGCGAACACCCAGTAACGGACCATCGCAATGAAGATTGGCGAATAGGCCGTGCCAAGATATTTCGACAGGCCATTCTGCACCGCAAAGATGGATACGGAGGCAATTTTGAACAGGTAGCCTCGGCTCTTGGGGGTCATATGCAATACTCAAAACCGCCCGCAACAGGTGAAAATCTGCTTAAAGGAATAGTTTTGAGTAATCTCCGCCATCACAGATTGCTACAACGAAACCCGTTATTTTTTGTCGTCGGCAGCAGAGGAATTTTAAATTCATTTTTGGTTCAGGGCGTCGTCGCGCTTGTGGTGCGTTTCAGCGACAGGCTACGCTCGCGGAACATGGAGAACAGACCAGCGCCAACAACGATGAAAGCGCCAGCGATGACGTTCCATGTCAGCGTTTCGTGGAAAACAAGCGTGGCGATAAAAGCGCCGATGACCAGCTGGAGATAGGTTAGCGGCTGCACTTCGCCCGCTTCGAGAATGTCATAAGCGCGGATAAGGCAATAATGGCTCGAAATGCCGCAAACACAGAGCGCGGCCATCCAGAACCAGTCATGCGGCGCGATGGGTACGAGATAAAAAACGCCCGCCGCCGTCAGCACCACGACACCCCCGACCCCCGTATAGAAGAAGCTGGTCATGGCGTCGTCATCCTTGCTCACCGCACGCGTTGCCACGGCATAGATCGCGAACATGAAGGTCGCAGCCACGGAAAACAGGATATTGGCATCGAAATGCGCATTGACCGGGTTGATGATCAAAAGCACGCCGCACAGGCCGATAATGATCGCCGTCCAGCGACGCCAGCCGACCTTTTCGCCCAGAAACGGCACGGAAAGCATGGTGACCAGCAGTGGCGCGCCCTGAAAGACCGACTGCGCCATGGCCATTCCGGCCCGGCTGAGGCCGAAAATGAAGGTGACGATTTCCGCCGCCAATAACACACCACGAGTAATCTGCAGAAAGGGGCGCTTCGTGGAAGCGACCTTGACGATTCCGCCAGACCGCATGGCCAGCAGAATGACGAAAATTGCGAACACCCAGTAGCGGATCATCGTGATGAAAATCGGCGAGTAATGCGTGCCAAGATATTTCGATATGCCGTCCTGCGCCGCAAAAATGGTCACCGCGAGGATCGTGAAGAAGTAGCCTTGGCTCTTGGGGGTCATACGCCATACTCTAAGCCGCCCGAAACGGGTGACGGTCTGTCTTGAGGGGATAAGTCTGAGTAATCCGAACGACGGCGGATTACCACAACAAAGCCAACTATTTTTTGCCAGTCGCAACGGAAACTCGATTTCACGCAGTTTATGGTTGAGGGAGCGTCCTACGCTTACCCTTCCTCTTTGCTCGCTTTTTGCATGGCCCTGATCGCTAGCGACGGGTCGAATATTGCAGCCTGTTGCACGATGTGCGCGCCGCAGGGGGAACAGATTGTCCGCGTGCAGGTTTATCCACCGCTGCGGGGCAAGACAGAAAGTGAGACGATGCAATGAAAAAGGCTCTTATTCTTACAGCGGCAGCATTTCTTGCGACAACCGGTCTGGCCGCCGCGCAGGATGCTGTCATCATCGAAGTGCCCCAGTCCGCACGCGATTATGTCATCGCCCATCCCGTCGATCCGGTCGTTATTCAGGACGATATCGCTCAGGGCTATGTGGTGCCGGAAGCTGTTGTCGTGCGCCCCATCCCGGACAATCCCGACTTCGGCTATATCTATGTGAATGGCGAACCGGTGATCGTTTCGATGCAGAACCGGCAGGTGGTTTATTATGACGAAGGACCCAATGCAGGCCCTCCCGTGCCCGTTGTGCCGGATGATGTCGTGACCTTCATTGAAAGCCATCCAATTGAGCCCATCACCATCGAAGGCGAGTTGACGGAAGGCATGGTGATACCGGAAGATGTGCCACTGGTGGCCGTCCCGGATCAGCCGAATTATTCCTACGTCTATATCGATCAGCGCCCGGCACTCGTTGAGCCGCAGACGCGCCGCGTCATCTGGGTGAAATGAATTCCCCTCCCTCCCCGCGCTTCAGAGCGCGGGGATATGCGGCTTCAGCTGTTCTGGCTGGTTCCTCTGAAGCGCTATTCTTCCCTCGCCAGTTTCGTGTCCGCAGCCTTGCGATGTGTGGAACCCAGCTTCCGGCCCGATGCCAGCCCTCCCTAGAAGCTCACCACTGTCGACATCTGGCAATCTTTAGCCGCTTGCATGAATGCACCCATCTAAAATATAGATAAATCAAGAATCAAATCTATTAAAGATGGGAAGAGCCGCTATATGACTGAGATTAATGAGATAATTAGCCAAAAACTTGGCGTTGATTCACCAATTGAA
>PJUK01000569.1_pt1 | contig 11141 bp, 9 predicted proteins | sample 1512211 | NCBI WGS metagenome assembly PJUK01 (sample SAMN08177668, study PRJNA422409) | Feces metagenome, whole genome shotgun sequencing project.
CGATCTTAAGACACGCAGCAGCCGTTTCGAGCGTGTGCGCAAGGAGATTGGCGCCAAGGATGACCAAATCCTTTATATGACGGAATACATGCATCCGCGCATGGAGGAAGTCGCGGGCACGCTGCCAGCCTGGCTCGGCGGGATGATTGAACGCCGACCGCGGCTTTATCAGGCGCTGGACCGCATAATCAACAAAGACCGTCGCGTGCAGACCGGCACCGTCTGGTGGTTCCTGACGCTTTACGCGGTGGCCGCGACGAAGCGCTTTCGTCGCGGCAGCCTGCGATATAAGCGGGAAATGGCGCACATTGATGCCTGGTTGGGTGTCGCTCTGCCGCTTCTGTCGATCAACTATCAACTTGCCTGTGAGGCTGTGACATGCCGCCGTCTGGTGAAGGGCTATTCCGACACGCATGCGCGCGGGAATTCCAAATTCGACCGGATTATGGCCTTGGTTCCGCAGCTTGTGCAGAAGCCCGACGGTGCCATTTGGCTTAGCCGCATTAGGCAGGCTGCGATGCTCGACGAAAATGGTGAGGCGCTTGAAGGCGCGATCAAGACTTTCGAGAGCGCCTACGCACCTTGAGAAATGGCGCTGGGCTCGCTTCGGCCTATTCCCAACGAATGGACCCGCACAGCAGACAGCTGGGGCGGGTCTTCCGTTGTGTTCGCGCTTTTCGCCGCGATCCAAATATTCGAGGCATATGCGAAGGAAAAGGGGCGCTGTTTCCACGCCCCTTTCAGGTCGGTCATCCAATTGTTCCCGGAGGACCACTCGCTTACATGTTGACCCCATATCGCTTCAGCGTTTTTGCCGCCACCGCGCGCAAGATGCGATCGAAAAGAAACCCGAGGCAGCCAAGGACGATGATGCCCACGAAAACCCAGTCCGTCCGTCCATAGTTTCGTGCGTTCCAGATTAGGGCGCCGAGCCCTTCCTGGGCCGCGACGATTTCAGCAGAGACGATGGTGAGGAACGAGTTGCCCATCGCGATCCGCGCGCCGGTGATCATAAAGGGCACCGTGGAGGGAACGACGACTGTTAGGAGCGTCTGAACCCTGGTCGCGCAGCGGCTGGCAGCCGCCTTGATGCGCAGATCGGAAACCGCCATAGAGCCTGCGAGCGCATTGAGCGTAACGGTGAAGACGGTCGTGTAGAAGATCAGCGCAATTTTTGAAGCTTCGCCCGGTCCGAGCCAGATTACGCTTAGAGTGACGAATGCAATCGGTGGAATGAAGCGGAAAAATTCGATGTAGGGATCGAATATTTGCCGAACAAGGCGAAAATAACCCATTGTCATACCGAGGGGAATGCCTACCGCAACGCCTGCCGCCCAGCCGCAGAAAATCCGGAAGCTGGAGGCGGTGATAGAGGTCCACAACGTTCCATCTTCAACCAGCTCCCAGAAGGCGATTGCTGCGAGGGCCGGTGAGGGAAAGAAAAGCGGCGACATCCTGAGACTCAGGATTTGCCACACAAGCAGGCCGCCCAGAATCGAAAGAGCGACGATTACTCCATGTGAAAGGCGCGCGCGCGCCGATTGCGCTCCGGGGACCTTGGGGGCCCTATCGGCGACAGAACGGGAGACTTCGTTCAATCTCATGCCGCTGCCTCCGTCAAAAGTCCTTGCGCGATCAATGTACGGTTGACCTCCGCTGCAATGTCCTGTCTCAAGCTCTCGATAAGTTCAGCCGCGCGGGGATGCGACAGGTCGCGAGGATGCGGGAGATCGATATTCAAGATCGTTTTCACCTTAGCCGCTGGTCCCGCCGTCATTGTCACTACCCGGTCGGCCAGAAGAATGGCCTCGCCAATGTCATGCGTGACAAAGATGATTGTCGCGCCTGTCTCACGCCAGATTTTATCCACTTCCCGTTGCAGCACCTCGCGTGTTTGGGCGTCGAGGGCGCCAAATGGTTCATCCATCAGGATCACCGACGGTTCGTTTGCAAGTACGCGCGCAATCTGGGCGCGTTGTCGCATTCCCCCTGAAAGTTCACTTGGGAATTTTTGTGCAGCATGCGAGAGCCCGACCATGCGGATATAAGCTTCAGCTTTGGCGGCTCGTTGGGTCTTTGATACGCCGCGCAGGCGCGCGCCATATTCGACGTTTTCCTGGACCGTGAGCCAGGGAAAGAGCGCTTCCGAACTCTGAAAGACGACACCCCGATCAATGCCGGGGCCGTGTACAGGTTGACTATCGACGACCAGCTGACCGGTGACAGGAACAAAGCCGGCGATAGCGTTCAGCAAGGTCGACTTACCGCAGCCGGAGGGGCCAAGCAGACAGACGAATTCGCCAGGCTTGATCATGAGGTCGACACCGCTAGTAACGACATGATCACCGATTTGAATGCCAACGCCCTCGATAGTGACTGAATTTCCTCTCGACATCGCGGTCATTCCTTAAAAAATCCCTTTTGAACGTAGTTCTCGATGTCGATGCGTTGCGGTGTGCGCTTCTGCTCATAAAGGAAATCGGCGATGCCAGCGAAGCTGACGAGGTCGGCTTCGGAGAAGTCTCGCGTCTGGAAGGACAGGCGTTCAATCAGAGGCACCGTGTCAGCTGCGCGCATTCTGGTTGCTTTCTGGAAGTCGATGGCAGCGGCGTTCCGATCAGTGGTGATATCGCGATTGACTTCGGCCACGACAGCCAGGAACTTCTTGGCTTCTTCTTGATGCGTCTTTAGCCACTCGCCCTGAGCACTAAGCCACATAGTATAGACGTATCCTACGTCGCCACTTGTCAGAAGCGTCTTGCCGCCTTGCTGCCTTCCCTGCTCGTTGAAGGGCGGCCAGCCGAAGAATGCGTCCACATCCCCGCGCTGGAGCAGGGCCGGAAGATCGGGAGCGCCGGCTGGCACAAGTATGACAGCGGAGTGATCGAGTTGATACTTCTTGAGTAACATGACGGCAGCATATTCGCTCACCGTCCCCTTGATCACGCCGAGCTTCTTAATCTGGCTGGGATCGCCAATGTCAGGACGGCTGATGAGTTCCAGATGGGTCCCTGACTCGCTGACGACAGCGAGCGGCTTGATGTCGGCACGGGCCAGCCGTATCATCACAGTCTGGTCGGCTGCGATCCCAAAGGTCGCCTGACCCGCGACGACGGCGTCCATTGCGTCGCCTCCTTGCGCCATGCGTAAGAGTTTGACGTCGAGACCGGCCTTTTCAAAGAGCCCTCGCTGTTCAGCGACATAAACCGAGATGAAAGCAGGATCCGTACCAAGCGCGACGGTCAGCGTTTCCGCCTTCGCCGCTGTTGCAGTCAAGGCAAGGCCGCAAAAGGCGGCGTTGATTAGATTTCGAATGATTGACATGCTGTTCCCTCAATTTTTTTGAATAGCGCACCGTGGCGGGCGCGTTTTACGGCGGGGGCTCCAGTTTGAGATCCACAACAACGACAATCAAACAGTAACGGTGGCCCGAAACAACGGAACGAAAAGGTATTAATTCATTAGAAAAATACATGATTGTCGACCTGAGCGGGAACAACCAAATTTGGGAGAGGAATTTGTAACGTCTTAGCGCTGTGCAAATGGCGATAGACCGGGCTATCAGATGTAAGGCTGTCTTTGTAACGGAGTTGGGTGTTTGGTTCCGTCATGTGATGGTGTGGTTTGACGATAAAGGCCTCTGGCTTTAAGTTGTTTGATAAAGTTTATGGGGTCAGCCAATCACGCACAGGCCGCCCGGAACGATTAAAACTTCGCCGGGACAGGAGCTTCAAAGCGATGTTGAATTTCCAGCTATTCAAATGGACTTTGCGATACTGCGGATGGCCATTGGTTTTCTTCTCCGGGCTGATTGGCGCGAAATTCGCCTTCGACAGCGAACACCCTATGGCATTGTTCACCATAGTGTACGCTGTCGCTGTCGCTATGCTGTTTATTATGGAACGCATTATTCCGTATGAAGGTAGCTGGCTTGAGGCGGATGGTGAGACCTGGAATGATATCGCTCATACGTTGTTGACCAAGGGACTTGTTCAACTCGCCGCACTTGCTGCGGCGCTGTTCCCTATGATAGCTGCCAGCTTCCTGCAGCCGCTGGCTACGCTTCAGTTCAGCTTTTGGCCGACCACATTGCCTTTTGTGCTACAGGTGGCATTAGCCGTGATAATTGCAGAGTTCGGCCTGTATTGGTCGCATCGCATCGCGCACGAGCGGCTGTTCTTCTGGCGCTTCCACGCACTGCACCACTCCGTGACCCGGCTTTGGGTCGTCAATACCGGTAGGTTTCATGTCATCGATTCCCTGTTCAAGGTCGGGCTAAGCCAAGCTCCGCTTTATTTCCTGGGTGCGCCAATACAGATATTTTGGTGGTTAGGTGCCGTCACCGCCTTTGCAGGCATTCTCACCCACTGCAATGTCGACATGAGGACGGGGATATTTGACTATGTCTTTAGTACGCCTCGCCTCCATCGTTGGCATCACTCGAAGGACATTCGCGAAGGAAACACCAATTACGGCGAGAACATTGTCTTGTTCGACCAAATATTCAGGACCTATCACAATCCGGATCGACCGTCATCCGCAGACATCGGCATCAAAGGACAGGTCGCAAAGGGATTTCTCGCTCAATTGGCACAACCTTTCTCGAAGGATGGTGTTCGTCAAATCCTTGGTTTGCCTTCAAAAAAATGATAGCGCGGCATTATTAATGCCGTTCAGGACGGAATATATGTCAGCGTTGCTTGCGGCACGCCAAACTGGCGGCAAATATTGCTTGAATCAACCCCGCCAAGTCAGGAAGCGCTTCTCGATCTGTCCGATGATGAAGTTGACGATAAGTCCCATCACAGAAAGGATTGTGACGCCGGCAAACAGCTTTTCAAGATCATAGAGCGATCCGGCTTCAAGGATATATGAACCGACGCCGAACTGGGCACCGAGCATTTCGGCTGCGACCAGCAGAATGATGGCGATGGAGATCGATACTCGCAATCCGGACAGGATTGCCGGAAAGGCAGCGGGCAGGATGATCTTGCGCACGATAGACCACCATCCAAGTCCGAAGCTTTGCCCCATACGCACAAGCGAACGATCCACATTATCGACTGCGCCGTACGTGGCAACCACGGTTGGCGTAAAGGTGCCAAATGCGATGAGCATATATTTCGACATTTCGTCGATGCCGAACCAGATTACGAAGAGCGGCAAAAGCGCGATCTTCGGGATCGGAAAAAGAGCGGCGACGAGCGGCACCAGACCTGCGCGGACATAGCTGAATAAGCCGATCATTACGCCCAGACTGACACCGATTGCGATGCCAAGGCTCGCACCGATGACAAGCCGCCGCAGCGATGGCAGCAGATGCTGCCATAGAAGGCCGGTCTGCCAGAGCTGGAAGAAGGTTTCCAGCACAGCAGATGGGTGCGGCAGTGTCAGATTGGATATGAAGCCGCTGCGAGTTCCGATTTCTGCCAGTGCGAGCAGCGTTATGAAGAGGATCAATGCCATATGGCGCACCGGCTGGGGTGCGAAGCCGCCACCCCGGAAGGGAACCGGGCGTACACTTTGGTCGGGCTGCTTTATCTTTGCGACTTCAACCATTGATCAACTCCTGATCCGCTGCCTGCGCTTCAGCCCGCATCAACTCCCAGAGCTGTTTCTGCTTTTCTTCAAGGACGGGATCACCAAGATGGCGCTCCGAAAGGGGGATATCGATATCGACAATCTCTCTGATCCGTCCTGGCCTTCGTGAAAGTACCACGACCCGATGGCCGAGCCGCACCGCCTCGTTAAGATTGTGCGTGACATAAACGGAGGTGAAAGGCTGGCGTGTCCAAAGCGCAACCAAGTCGTCCATCAACAGTTCCCGTGTCTGGCTGTCGAGCGCGGACAAAGGTTCATCCATCAACATGACGGCGGGGCGCACCGATAAGGCGCGTGCAATTGCCACGCGCTGACGCATACCACCCGACAATTGCTTCGGCAAAGCCTGCCGGAAATCTGAAAGCCGGGTGCGTTCCAGTACATTGGTTATGATCCAGTCCATCTCTGCTCGGCCAAGTCCATGGTCCTCCAGCACGAGTTTGATGTTTCCTTCCACGGTGCGCCATGGCAGAAGCGCAAAATGCTGGAAAACATAGGTGAGGGGATTGAGTGAATCCTTCGGCGGCGAACCGATCTGCAGCACCTCACCCGAAGATGGTCGTTCAAGACCGCCCAGAAAACGCAGAAGAGTGGACTTTCCGCAACCTGACGGGCCGATCAGGCAGACGATCTGTCCCTGCGGGATGGTGAGCGAGACATCTTTTAGAACTTCGACCGCACCATAAGAATGGCCGATGTTCTTAAGCTGCAAATCCATTTCAACTCCAGTCGGAAAGTCCGCCCTCCAACAATAGCATCCCGGTTTGAGATAAGGGACTTCAGGCTTGGTGCCCGACCAACCGCCGGCCACTGAATGTTCGGTCTTGCTCGATCTCAGATCGTCTTGACGTAGGATGTGTCGAACAGCTTCTCCTGCGTGACCGCTTCCTTCACCATGCCTTCAGACCGGAACCAGTCCAACTGCTCCACGCAGCTGTTGAGCGATAGGGCCAAACCTTTGTTGATGCGCATCGCGCCATCGATCAGGTTCTGTTTTGCGGTCTCGAACGGACTGTCGCTTTCGACATATTTGTGCACGATCTTCGCAATATCGTCGCGTGCTGCATCGTCTGCCGTATTGTCTACAAAGGCGGCATTATAATCATCGATTGCCTTGGAATAGGCTTTGACGAAGGCTTCCGTCATGGCGCGCTCATCACTCGCATTCTTGGTGGATGTAAATGCCGTTGTGACCTGATAATCCGGTGCATAATCGGAGACGAGGCCGATCTGCTTTGCCGCGCCTTCGCGGATGAGCTTTTTGGCGATGTTGGGCTGGATTGCCCAGGAATCGATCTGCCCGGTCGACAGAGCACCAACAACAGCGCCGAGCTTCTGCAAGGGGCGAAGCTGGATTTCAGAAAGCGGAATATTGTTGGCCTTGGCGATCTTGTGCGCCATGAAATGGAATGACGATCCCGCCGTCGTGATCCCGAAACTGTGTCCTGCCAGTTTGGACGGTTCAGTCAGTCCGCCTTCGTAGGCCTTGTTGGAGGCCAGAATGACGTTTCCGGTGATGCCTTTTTCTTCTGCAAGCGCGCCGCCGATCACCTTGATCGCGCCTTTGTCGGCGAGACTGATCAGACCGCCACTCATCGCCGTCACACCGAAATCGGCATCGCCAGATGCGATGGCGACGGCCATCGGCTGCGCGGCTTCGAAGAACTTCAATTCGATATCGAGACCGGCATCTTTAAAATAGCCTCGCTCATACGCGATATAGCTCGGCGCGTGGCTCGCCAGATGGAGCACCGCCAGATTACGTGTCGCGGCGCGGGCAGGCGACCCGAAAGCCGTGCTGACGCCCAATGCACCAAATCCCATCAATGTCTGACGGCGTGTCAGGGTGAAATCCATTCTGGCTCTCCTCCAATGCGAATGTTAGCCCGGCACAATAGATTTCCCGCTAAGCCCGACAAACAAAATTTCATTACGTCTCTACCATGAAAAATATGGAAGATTGCTTCGCATAAAGCCACGTGGGGGGATTTTCAATAAGATTAACGACTAACTTCCTTCGCGATAATCGATGCACCGGCATCGATTTTAAGCAGAAATGGAGCTAATCGTGCCAATATGGAAGCCGATGCGGTCTCGGGCAGCAAATGACCGCCCGCTAGAGCTTCGCCGTCAACATCGCTGGCCCAATCCGCCCAGATATCGAACGGTTCACGCCCGCCGCCTAGCGTCGGCCCTCTTCCCAGAAGACCAGCGCCGGCACGTGAATACGCCGACCTGCTACCCGATCAGCAAGATCGTCGGTTTCATCCACGCCAGCGCCGGCACGGTAGTCCTCGCATATCCAATGCCGGACGTCAGCGTTGTCAAAGGCTTTTCGATAATCTTCAAGTGCAAGTGGATGCAGCTTGTCGAGACCGTGCGCCATTTTCTGTAGGGTGGTATCGATCATAAAGCGCGGATTGCCACACAATAGCATTTCAGGCAGTGGCTCGGGCTGGGCCAACATGAACCAATGCCAGGCACCCATACCGAATGCTTTGCTCGCACCTTCCCACATTTCGGGTGTCGGTACGACCGTGACAGATACGAGCCCAAGCACCTTGCCCGGATGGTCCAGTGCCATACGATAGGCGACCCGACCGCCGCGATCATGCCCGACCACAACAAACCGGTCGTGACCGAGCGTCTGCATCAACTCGACCAGACTTGCGGCCATGCGTCGCTTGGATCCTGCACCAGTTGGATTGGAAGTGATGCGACTGCGCCCATAGCCCGGCAAATCCGGGACAACGACAGTGTAGGATTGCGCCAATACCGGTGCGATCCGGTGCCATGCGGCCATGGTTTCCGGATAACCGTGCAGCAGCAGGATCGGCATACCTTGTCCGCCTGTCGTGACAGCAAAACAGACCCCGTCCGTTTCAACATATTGCATTTCGAAACCGGGGAAGAGTTGCTCGATTGCTGGTTTCATTACTCACCATCTTAAGCTTGCCTGAAGCGAATTCAGCCAATCTTATAGACACCTTGTCAGGCTCCGGACAATCAGGATCAAAATGAGGTACGTAAATCAAAAAATGCTTGCTATTCGTTTTTCTTCACGTATCAATTGTTCCTGAGGATAGGGCGGTATGTCTTTTGCATGCTGTCCGATGGGGTGATCTGGGCGCAAAATGCCTTTGGGACGATCAGTCATTCAAAGAATAAACAGCTCAAAAGGGGGCTGTTTTGTTGTGCCGAACTCCGGGGGGCAATGTGTTCGGGGGCGCGGTTTGGTATCAGCCGGTCGTAAGCCGGCGTTGTTTGGAGGAGGTTTGCATGAAACGTCGTAATTTTCTGACCGGCGCGCTGGTTGCCGCAGCTTTGGGCATAGGCGCGATGACATCCACGCCGGTTTATGCTTCGCCGGAAAATCCGGTCATCGGCTTTTCCATTGATGATCTTCGCGTCGAGCGCTGGGCGCGTGACCGCGACTATTTCATTGAGGCGGCAGAAAAGCTAGGCGCCAAGGTCAATGTGCAATCTGCTGACGGTAACGAAGAAAAGCAGGTCAAGCAGGTTGAAAACCTGATTGCGCAGGGCGTTGACGCCATCGTCATCGTGCCGATGAATTCGAAGGTTTTCGATGCGGTCGTTGCCGATGCGAAGGCATCCGGTATCAAGGTTCTTTCCTATGATCGCCTGATCCTCAATGCCGATATTGATGCCTACATCTCGTTCGACAATGAGCGCGTCGGCTTCATGCAGGCGGAAGCCGTCCTGAAGGCCAAGCCCGAAGGCAATTATTATCTCCTCGGCGGCTCGCCGACGGATAACAACGCCAAGCTCCTCCGCGCCGGTCAGGAAAAGGCTCTCAAGGAAGCCATCGATTCCGGCAAGGTGAAGGTGATTGGCTCGCAGTGGGTGAAGGAATGGAGCCCGACTGAAGCACTCTCCATCATGGAAAACGCTCTGACCGCCGCGCAGAACAAAATCGATGCGGTTGTTGCTTCAAACGACGGCACCGCAGGTGGCGCCATCCAGGCGCTCGCCGCGCAGGGGCTGGCCGGGAAGACTGCTGTTTCGGGACAGGACAGCGACCTTGCCGCCGTCAAGCGCCTGATCGACGGGACGCAGACCGTAACCGTCTATAAGCCGCTGAAACTCATTGCTTCGGAAGCAGCCAAGCTGACCGTCCAGATGGTCAAGGGCGAAAAGCCTGAGTTCAATTCCAAGCTCGATAATGGCGGCAAGCAGGTCGATACGCTTTTGTTGACGCCGACTGCCGTGACCAAGGACAATATCGACATTTACGTCCAGGATGGCTTCTACACCAAGGAGCAGATATCCGGGAAATAAGTCTTTGTGCTGATCGCTGGAGCCTACTCCGGCGATCAGCACAACAGAATAGTGCGATCAGAAGTTTTGAAACAATGTTCAGCTTCCGGTCCCGCCAATGTATCGATGCTGTCTGTGACAGCGTTGTCTGGAGTAATTCCGCCGTGGGAGATGGTGTCGGCGGTCTTCGGATGGCTTATTCTGCTGCAACACTGCAAGGTCGTATGCGATGTCCGAATATCTTCTAGAGATGCGCAATATCGGTAAGGACTTTAACGGCGTGAAAGCGCTTGACGGTATTTACCTGAAGGTGCGTCCGGGCGAGTGCGTCGGCCTTTGCGGCGAGAATGGCGCGGGTAAATCCACGCTGATGAAAGTGCTTTCTGGCGTCTATCCCTATGGCGCCTGGACCGGCGAGATTTTGTGGGAAGGCCAGGAGCTGAAGGCCACAGGTATTCGCGATACAGAAGCGGCTGGCATCGTAATCATCCATCAGGAACTCATGATGGTGCCGCATCTATCGGTTGCGGAGAACATCTTTCTGGGATCGGAGCCGACGAGCGGGGGCTTCATCGATTATGACCAGATGAATGCGCGTGCGACGGAACTTCTGGCGCGCCTCAAGATACACGACATCAATGTAGCACTTCCAGTCTATCATTATTCAGGTGGCAAGCAGCAACTGATCGAGATCGCAAAGGCGATCAACAAGAATGCGAAGCTTCTCATTCTGGATGAACCGACATCGGCGCTGACGGCAGCCGAAACGCGCGTTCTTCTCGATCTCATCAAGGACTTCAAGGCGCAAGGAATGGCCTGTGTCTACATTTCCCACAAGCTGGATGAAGTGGCTGAAATTTCCGATACGGTGACAGTCATCCGCGACGGCACGCATATCGCCACCAAGCCCATGGCGGAACTCACCACGCCAGCCATCATCACCATGATGGTGGGGCGCGAGATGAAAAACCTGTTCCCGCGCGAGCCGCACGATATTGGCGAAGTCATTTTCGAGGCCCGCAACATAAATTGCTGGGAGGTGACTAATCCCGATCGCAAGGTGGTCGACAATGTTTCGTTTGCGCTTAGGCGCGGGGAAATCCTCGGTATTGCCGGACTCGTGGGCGCGGGGCGGACCGAACTGGTGTCAAGCCTCTTCGGTGTCTGGCCCGGAGCGCATGAGGGGCAGGTCTTTCTGGAAGGCAGGGAGTTGAAAATCCGCACGCCGCGCGATGCTGTTCGACAGGGCATCTGCATGGTGC
>PJUK01000572.1_pt1 | contig 11075 bp, 12 predicted proteins | sample 1512211 | NCBI WGS metagenome assembly PJUK01 (sample SAMN08177668, study PRJNA422409) | Feces metagenome, whole genome shotgun sequencing project.
ACACCCGCCATCGCCTTTGTCGGTGCGGTGGGTGCGGCGCTGGCGGTGGCTCTGCCGCGCGGCGGACTGCTTGTTTCGGTCATCGTGCTGCCGCTCACCATTCCGGTTCTCATTTTTGGTGTATCTGCTTCTTACGGAGCGACGGTAGACAACGCCCCCTTTCTGGCTCCATTTCTGGTGCTTGCCGCACTGACGCTGTTTTTCGCTGTGCTGGGACCGCTGGCCGCGAGCGCGGCGCTGAAGAATTCGGCGGATTGAGCATGATCCCGAAAAGTGGGAACCGCCTTCGCGGGGAAAACAGTCCACTGGACTGTTTTCTGATCCCGCTACGATCGGAATCGGATCATGCTCGACCGATTGACGCAGTTGAGCGCGGTCAATTGAACGGCATGAGGGGGGAGGTTAAGTATAGGTCATGACGAAAGACGCCGTGAAAACCGCAAGCTGGCTCGATATGGCCAATCCCACACGCTTCCTCGCTTTTGCGGGCAAGGTTTTGCCGTGGCTGGCGGGGCTTGCCGTTCTGTTCCTTGCCGCCGGTCTCGGTATGGTTTTCCTGTCGCCGGACGATTACCAGCAAGGCCTCACAGTCCGCATCATGTATATCCATGTGCCTTTCGCATGGCTTTCCATGATGTGTTACTCGATCATGGCAGTGTCGGCTCTCGGCACACTGGTCTGGCGGCATCCGCTGGCCGATGTGTCGATCCGCTCGGCTGCCCCCTTGGGTGCGGTTTTCACCGCATTGGCGCTTGCCACGGGTTCGCTATGGGGCAAGCCCATGTGGGGCACGTGGTGGGTGTGGGATGCACGCCTGACCTCGGTTTTCGTGCTGTTCCTGATGTATCTCGGTATCATCGCGCTATCGCGCGCCTTCGCCGATCCGGCCAAGAGTGCCAAGCCGGTGGCGGTGCTGACGCTGGTGGGCTTCATCAACATCCCGATCATCAAATTCTCGGTCGACTGGTGGAACACGTTGCATCAGCCAGCTTCCGTTTTCCGCATGGGCGGGCCGACCATCGATGGCTCCATGTTGCGCCCGTTATTCGTGATGGCGATTGGCTTCACGCTGCTATTCCTTGCGCTGCATATGATGGCGATGCGCAACGAAATATGGCGTCGCCGCGTGGCTTCGATGAAGAAGCTCGCCGCCCGCAACGCTGATCGCAAACGCGGCAAACAAATGCAGGAGGAGGGCGCGGTATGAGCAATCATCTCGGCTTCGTCATGGCCGCTTATGGCATCACCATCGCGGCGCTTATCCTGACTGTCGGCTGGATATATATCGATCAGCGTATCCAGAAGAATGAGCTGAAGCGGCTTGAGGCGCAGGGCGTGCGCCGCCGCTCGTCAAAGGCGCCGGTTCAATGACGGAAACGACACAAAAGCACGCCGCGCCGAAAAAACGCGCCACATGGGCAGCGCTGCTTCCATTGCTGGTGTTTGTGGGGCTTGCAGCCGTCTTCGCCGTGCAGCTTCTGTCAGGCAAGGATAGCTCGGCCATTCCATCTGCTTTGATCGGCAAGCAAGCGCCGCAAACCAATCTCCCGGCGGTCGAAGGCCTGATGCGCGATGGCGTTCCGGTGCCGGGCCTCAACAGCGAAGATTTCAAAACGGGTCCGGGGGGCAAGCTGACACTGGTGAATGTCTGGGGATCGTGGTGCGTTCCCTGCCGTCAGGAGCATCCGCTCCTGATGGAAATCGCCAGGGACAGCCGCATCCGTCTGGTGGGCCTTAACTACAAGGACCAGCCCGAAAACGCCCGCCGCTTTCTGGGCGATCTCGGCAATCCCTTTGCCGCTGTCGGCGCCGACCGCGTGGGTCGCTCAGCCATCGAATGGGGCGTCTACGGCGTGCCGGAAACCTTCCTCGTCGGCCCGGACGGCAAGATCATTTATAAGCATGTCGGCCCGTTCACGCCGGAGTCGGTGCGGGATGATCTGATGCCTGCGGTGGAAAAGGCCTTTCAATAATCATCGACCTTACAACGTCGTGGTTTATGGACGTTGCTGCGCTGCTCTTTTCCCTCATCCTAAGGAGCTGTTGAAAACAGCGCATCACCCTGAGCTTGTCGAAGGATCGAAGGGCTGAGGGAAAAACGCACATCTCCCCTCAGCCCTTCGAGACGGTTCCCTTCGCAAGCTCAGGGCCCCTCCTCAGGATGAGGGGGGCGAAGCAACAGGTTTACAACGAGCAGATTATGAAAAAGCCCCGCATTTGCGGGGCTTTTGCTTTTCTTTTGATAATCAATCCGGCAATTTCCGCACCGCACCCTTGGCGGCGCTGGTTGCCATGGAGGCATAAGCCTTCAGCGCAGTGGAAATCTTGCGCTTGCGATCTTCGGCGGGCTTCCAGCCCGTTGCTTCCTGTTCGGCGCGGCGTTCGGCCAGCGTTGCATCGTCCACGGCGAGGTGGATCTTGCGGTTCGGAATGTCGATATCGATGATATCGCCTTCGCGCACCAGACCGATCGTGCCGCCTTCGGCTGCTTCCGGCGAAACATGGCCGATGGAGAGGCCCGACGAGCCGCCCGAGAAACGACCGTCGGTGATCAGCGCGCAGGCCTTGCCCAGACCCTTCGACTTCAGATAGCTGGTCGGGTAGAGCATTTCCTGCATGCCGGGGCCGCCGCGCGGGCCTTCATAGCGGATCAGCACGATATCGCCAGCCTTGATCTTGCCGTTCAAAATGCCGAGTACCGCCGTATCCTGGCTTTCGAAAATACGCGCCGGGCCGGAGAACTTAAGGATGGAATCATCCACGCCTGCCGTTTTCACGATGCAGCCGTCTTCCGCCAGATTGCCGTAAAGCACGGCCAGACCGCCATCCTGACTAAACGCGTGTTCCTTGGAGCGGATAACGCCCTTTTCGCGGTCGGTATCGACGCTATCAAAGCGGCGCTCCTGGCTGAATGCCACCTGCGTCGGCACGCCACCCGGTGCCGCCGAATAGAACTTGTGCACCATTTCGCTGTTGGTACGGGTCACGTCCCAATGATCCAGCGCCTTGGCAACCGTCTGGCTGTGCACGGTCGGCAGATCGGTATTGATCAGGCCCGCTTTGTCGAGCTGGCCGAGAATGCCCATGATGCCGCCCGCACGGTGCACATCTTCCATGTGAACCGTATTGTTGGCAGGGGCGACCTTGCAAAGCACCGGCACGCGGCGCGACAGGCGGTCGATATCGGCCATGGTGAAATCGATTTCGGCTTCCTGCGCGGCGGCGAGAAGATGCAGGACCGTATTGGTCGAACCGCCCATGGCGATGTCGAGCGTCATGGCGTTTTCAAACGCCGGGAAGCTTGCAATCGAGCGCGGCAGCACGCTTTCGTCGTCCTGCTCGTAATAACGGCGGGCGAGATCGACGACTAGATGGCCGGCTTCTACGAAGAGGCGCTTGCGGTCGGCATGGGTTGCGAGCGTCGAGCCGTTGCCCGGCAGTGACAGGCCAAGCGCTTCGGTGAGGCAGTTCATCGAGTTTGCGGTGAACATGCCCGAGCACGAACCGCAAGTCGGGCAGGCGGAGCGTTCAATCGTCTTGACCTGCTCGTCGGTATAGTGATCGTCGGCAGCGGCGACCATGGCGTCAACCAGGTCGAGCTTCTTGATCTGGTCGTCCCAGACGACCTTGCCCGCTTCCATCGGTCCGCCCGAAACGAACACGACCGGAATATTGAGGCGCAGCGCGGCCATCAGCATGCCGGGGGTGATCTTGTCGCAGTTGGAAATGCAGACCATCGCATCGGCGCAATGGGCATTGACCATATATTCGACCGAGTCGGCGATGAGTTCGCGCGATGGCAGCGAATAGAGCATGCCGTCATGGCCCATGGCGATACCGTCATCGACCGCGATGGTGTTGAATTCCTTGGCCACGCCGCCAGCACTTTCGATTTCGCGCGCGACGAGCTGGCCGAGATCCTTGAGGTGAACGTGGCCCGGCACGAACTGTGTGAACGAGTTCACCACAGCAATAATCGGCTTGCCGAAATCCTCATCCTTCATGCCGGTGGCGCGCCATAGGCCGCGCGCACCCGCCATATTCCGGCCGTGGGTGGTTGTTCGCGAACGATAAGGAGGCATTTTCTGACCTTTTAGGAATTATTCTAACTTTATAATGCGGTATGACAGAACCACCCACAGCAGGCAAAGCGCAAATTGCCCCATATTGCCAGAAGCGGGACCATTTGCCGGTTTACGGACAACGAAAGGGGTTCTCTCGTGCGCCAGCTTTCGCAGGCGCAATTGACCCCAATCTAGCAGGTTCTTGTTATAATGCAAAAGAATTTGAGCTCAAAACGTAACGAAATTGCTTGAACTCAATTTGCTGCTGTCGCCATGGCTGTGTCGAGGAGGGCATTTGCCATCTTCATACGCTGTTCCGCATCGGCGCGAAACTCTTGTGGCAGGCGGTCTGGATGATTGCTCGCGGCAAAGGAGCGACGCAGGCGTTGAAGCTCAGCGCGCGTCAGACCGGGGCGAAGGTTCAACTCTCGCCGTATCGCGTCGGGCGACTGGTTTTGCATGCGCTCAGCGATTGCTTGCCGTTCAGTCTCTCGCTGGTCGCTCTCGGCCGACTTTTCCTCAAAATAGAAAAGCGGCGCAAGATCGATTTCCGGGCGTGAGGGTGCGGCACTATCGCCCAACCCTGCCGAAAAGAACGCCGATGCAAGATTGATCTGCGACCGGCGAACGGCCTCTTCCTGACCGGAATTCGCCTCGGTTTCTTTCAGGACAGTCGCAAAATCCGGGAACGCCCGCCGCATCGGTCTCAGCGCACCGCGCCGGCTGAAAGGGCGGTTGCCAGCGTGCGGGTCAGTATGGTGGGCGGGATCGGCTTCTGAAAGACCGGCACTTCAGGATAGCGCGCCGCAAGCTCGGCAGGCAGCCCGCCGCCGGTATGGATGACGACGAATGTGTTGCGGCTTTTCAGCCGGTCCAGGATAGGTTCCACATTGCCGTCAATCAGATTGACATCGAGGATGGCGGCATCGACTTCATTACGATTGATGAGATCCATGGCCTGCCGGACAGTGCCGACCGGACCGACAACCGTTCCGTTCGCGTCTTCCACAGTCGCGGCAACGTCGAGAGCGACGAAAATTTCGTCCTCCACAACCAGTATGCGTCGCTGTTCAAGATCGTTCATCACTGTCTTTCACCTCTGCGGGAGCCCACTGAGCGAGGCCCGCGCTTCCATACAGAAAATGCGCGAACACAGAAGGTAGTTCCCTTCGCCGCATGATAATTCACTTATGGTGAATCAAATCTTTACCGCCGGAAGGGTGCTCCAGAAGGTAATTAGCCGATAATCAGAATGCCGTGAAAGTCAGCGTTGTCAGGGACCGCACGATATGCGGGATATTGAGCACATTGTCGTTGATGAACTTGCCGATATCGTCGCCCTCGGCGATATAGATTTTCGCCAGCAGGTCGAATTCACCGCTGGTCGAATAAAGCTCGGATACGATCTCGCGCTGAAAGAGAGTGTCGGCAACCTCATAGGTTTTGCCGGGAGCGCACTGCAGTTGCAGGAATACGGGCTTCATGTCTCTACCTTTCGCATCGATGGCGGCGTTCGAGGTTTCAAACACGGTCGGGCTGGCGAAATCAAGAGCCATTGCGGAATGAGGGCTTATCAATCGCTGCAAATCCTGTTCGAAACCCGACTGACGGCCCGGCCAAAAGCTGTGGTCAAAAAGAGCATTGGGTCATAATTGCTCTGGTAATATATCAATTTCAGGTGATGATCGGCTTTGCGTCCCAAATCGCTGTTATAGTCCCGCGCTTCGCATCGGGAACAATTTTCGACATATATCGATGCATTTCGAGGAGTATCCGAAAGTCTCATGAAGTTTATGTCTGTTTTGTCCCCGGCCTTTGCCCTCGCTTGCCTTGTTTCCCTGGTTTCGATGGCATTGCCTGCTTCCGCGATGAATGCGTCCGAGAAAGCGCAGCTCGAAAAGCTCGATCCGGTAACCCGTCTGGAACAGCGCTGCGATGTCGAGGCCATGGAGCGGATTACCCGCGAACAGAATAAATTTTCGGTCGATAAGGTGCTGGCCTATGCTTTTTCCGATCCGGTGACGAAGAAGAATTCCATTGCGGCAGACGGTGCTGCCTTCCGCAGCCGCGAGCACTGGTACAAGCTCGCCTTTACCTGCAAGACGGATGATGAACACATCAATATAACGTCTTTTCAATATGATATTGGCGACGAAGTCCCCGCCGACCAGTGGGACAAGCACTATCTGGTGCCGTGATTCAATAAAATCGCTGTATTTATAAATAACTGATAATCTTTGCGTCAAAGATTACAGCGCGCGGCATTCTTTCATTGCGCTCGTTCAATATTCCGAAATAATTGGGATTGCCAGCTGGGGCGATGTGTGGTCTCTCAATACATCAATTATTGCTAAACTTATAATAATAATCGGTTTTCCGGATATGACACTTAATCTGACCATTGCATTTATTGTTGTCGGGTTGCTGCTTTGGTATTTCAAATGCCGCAAGCTTGGGTTTGTTTCGATTGCCGTCGGCATCGTTCTGTATGGCGCAATCGCGTCGGCCATCCTGCCCGATTATCTGATGAACCGCCTGCAGTCGTCCTATTCATCGACGCTGCAATCCTCGCTTGAAGACAATACCGCCTTTATCGTCTTCGGCATGGGCACGCAGACCGTCATGGAACGCGGTGAAAAAGTGGTCGAACCGCTCGCCTTTTCCTATGGGCCGATCCTTGCTGCCGTGGGCATGAACCATCACTGTATCGAGAGCGCCCTGAAGTGCACCTTCATCGTCAGCGGCGCAGATGTGGCCGGGACCGGTGTGACCGAGGCGGCATCGATCGCCGGGCAATTGGTGAAGGCCGGTATTGATCCCGCTTCCATCCTGTTGGACGAAAAGAGCCGGAATACTTGGCAGAACGCCAAAAACACCGCAGCAATCCTGCGTGCGATCAAGCCCGCGAAGATCGTGCTGCTGCAAGCAGCGCCGATCATCAAGCGTGACTTGCTCTATCTGGCACATTTCGGCGTGAAGCCCGAGCCGGTCGCAGCCGGGTTTCTGACGGCGGCGCATACCAACATGTCTTCGGCGGGACTTTCTTTTCTGGTGACCGATTTGGCCCTGCATGAAGCGATAGGCGTCTGGCGCTATGAGTTCTATAACTACATGGGATGGAATGAGCCGAAACAGCCACCGCTTGCGTTGGGCAGCGCTGCGCCTTCGGCAGTTCTCGCGCCTGCCCATTGAGTTTATGATGCTACCGCCCGACGCGTTTTGATAGGGCGCTGGAAAAAATATCCCCGAAATAACCCCAAAAGTGAGCAGATTTTTCGAAGCGGTTTTAAATTTCGGTGAGGTTGTGGCATCCTGTCGTCAAAGACCTCTGATACTGTCCTGACCAATGGCTACGAGGGATACCCGTGGGGGGCCCAAAGGAAACAATGGAGGCGGTCGTGAAATTATCGAGACTTTCGCTCACTTTGGCGGCATTGGTGGCAGCGGCCTCGCTGGCCGGAACCGTTCAGGCGAGCCACGCGGATCAGACGCTTCTGAACGTGTCCTATGATCCGACGCGTGAGCTCTACAAGGATTACAATGCGGCCTTTGCGGCGCATTGGAAGAAGGAAACCGGCGAAACCGTCACCATCCGCGCATCGCATGGCGGTTCGGGCGCGCAGGCCCGTTCGGTGATCGACGGCGTCAAGGCTGATGTGGTCACGCTGGCGCTCGAAAGCGATATCGACGCGATAGCGTCGCGCACCGGCAAGATCGACAAGGAATGGCGCAAGCGCCTTCCGAACAATTCGTCGCCTTATACATCAACGATCGTTTTTCTGGTGCGCAAGGGCAACCCCAAGGCCATCAAGGACTGGGGTGATCTGGTGAAGGACGGTGTGGAAGTCATCACGCCGAACCCGAAGACATCCGGCGGCGCGCGCTGGAACTATCTTGCCGCCTGGGCCTGGGCCTACAAGCAGTATGGCGGCGACGAACAGAAGATCAAGGATTACATCGCTGACCTGTTCCGTCACGTGCCGGTGCTTGATACTGGCGCACGCGGCGCGACGACCAGCTTCGTGCAGCGCCAGCTCGGCGATGTGCTGCTGGCCTGGGAAAACGAAGCCTATCTTTCGGTTGCCGAATTCGGCGAGGATGCGTTCGATATCGTTGTGCCGCCGCAGTCGATCCTAGCTGAACCCCCGGTCTCTATCGTTGACAAGAACGCCGAGGAGAACGGCACCACCAAGCTGGCGCAGGCCTATCTCGAATATCTCTATTCGCCGGAAGGTCAGGCTATCGCAGCCAAGCATTTCTACCGTCCGTCGAAGCCGGACCTCATCCCGGCTGACCAGCAGCGCAAGCTTCCAGACCTGACGCTGGTAACCATCGACGATCCGATTTTCGGCGGTTGGGCCAAGGCGCAGCCTTACCATTTCGGTGACGGCGGTACGTTCGACCAGATCTACAAGCCTGGCAAATAAGGGGCAGACAAAAGCACAGTCAGCCGGTCAGAACCGAAGCTGATATTTGCAGCCACTGAAAAAGGGAACAAAACAACAGCATGTCTTCGCTCCCTGCACGGGCCAGAGCAGGGTCGCACTTTCGCAAGCCGAGCGTCATTCCAGGTTTCGGACTGACGTTCGGTTTCAGTGTTGCCTATCTGACCCTTCTCATTCTCATTCCGCTGGCGGCCCTCGTGCTGCGCTCCAGCGAGATCGGTTTCTCCGGCTTCTGGCGGCTGATCACCGATCAACGCACGTTGAAATCGCTGGAAACAAGCTTTGGAACGGCATTCATCGCCGCGCTGGTCAATGTCGTGTTCGGCGTTATTCTGGCCTGGGTTCTGACCCGCTATCGCTTTCCGGGCCGCCGTTTCATCGATGCCATTGTCGATATTCCCTTTGCGCTGCCGACAGCGGTTGCCGGTATTGCGCTGGCCGCCATCTATGCACCGAATGGCTGGATCGGCAGCCTGTTTGCGCCCTTCGGCATCCGCATCGCCTTTACGCGCATCGGTATCGTGGTCGCGCTGATCTTCATCGGCCTTCCTTTCGTGGTGCGCACGGTGCAGCCGATCATGGAAGAAATCAGCCGTGAGGTCGAAGAGGCTGCGGCGACGCTCGGTGCCACGCGTTTCCAGACCATCTGGCGGGTGCTTCTGCCCAGCCTTCAGCCTGCGATCCTCACCGGCTTTGCTCTCGCCTTTGCGCGTGGAGTGGGTGAATATGGCTCGGTCATCTTCATTGCGGGCAACACGCCCTATGTGTCGGAAATCGCGCCACTGCTGATCGTCGTCAAGCTGGAGGAATATGATTACGCCGGTGCGACGGCGCTCGCCACCATCATGCTGGTGCTTTCCTTCGCGATGCTCTTGTTCATCAATCTCATTCAGGCGCGTTCGAGAAAGAAATACGGCTATGGCGAATGAAACAACAGGCACTGGCCGCGCCAGCCGCACTGGCCGCGCCAGCCGTAGCGCCGTGACGGAAAGCCGGACCACGCGCATCATCCTGATTGCGCTGGCGCTGGCGTTTCTGGCGCTCTTTCTGATCCTGCCGGTGATTGCGGTTTTTGTGGAAGCCTTCCGCAAAGGCCCGACCGAATATCTCGAAGCCTTGCTGGAGCCGGACGCCTGGTCGGCGATCAAGCTCACCTTGACGGTTGCGGCCATCGCCGTGCCGCTCAATCTGGTTTTCGGCGTGGCCGCCGCATGGGCTATCGCCAAGTTCGAGTTCAAGGGCAAGGCACTGTTGACCACGCTGATCGACCTGCCGTTTTCGGTGTCGCCGGTCATTTCCGGTCTGGTCTTCGTGCTGCTGTTTTCCAGTCACAGCCTGCTCGGGCCGTGGCTGGAGCAGCATGGGATCCAGATACTCTTCGCGGTGCCCGGGATCGTTCTGGCGACGGTCTTCGTCACTTTTCCCTTCGTGGCGCGCGAACTGATCCCGCTGATGCAGGAGCAGGGAACCGGGGACGAAGAGGCGGCGATTTCACTTGGCGCTAATGGCTGGCAGACATTTCGCTATGTCACGTTGCCGAATATCAAATGGGGCCTTCTCTATGGCGTTCTGCTCTGTAATGCCCGCGCCATGGGTGAGTTCGGGGCGGTATCCGTGGTATCGGGCCGCATTCGCGGTCTCACCAATACGATGCCTTTGCACGTGGAAATCCTCTATAACGAGTATAACTTCGTTGCAGCATTTGCGGTGGCTTCGCTTCTGGCTCTGCTTGCGCTTCTGACGCTGGCGATCAAGACAATCCTGGAGCTGCGCTATAGCGATGAGCTGGCGGGCAGCAACGGGCACTGAAGGCAATTTGGAAAGCTGATCCGGGTGGTTGAAACCGGGCTCGGCTTCAAGGATAAATGGCCGCGAAGCGGCAGGGGAAGGATAGGGAATGGAAGTTCGTGTTGCCGACGTGCGTAAGGAGTTTGCCCGTTTTCCGGCTTTGCATAATGTGTCGCTGGATATCCGGTCTGGCGAACTGATCGCGCTGCTCGGCCCGTCCGGTTCGGGCAAGACGACGCTGCTGCGTCTGATCGCCGGGCTGGAAACACCGACGGAAGGCACGATTTTCTTCGGTGAGGAAGACGCCTCGCAGAAGAGCGTGCAGGAGCGCAATGTTGGTTTTGTGTTTCAGCATTATGCGCTGTTCCGGCATATGACGGTCGCGGACAATATCGGTTTTGGCCTGAAAGTGCGCCCCGGTTCGACCCGTCCTGCCACCAGCGAAATCCGTCGCCGTGCGCTGGAATTGCTCGATCTGGTGCAGTTGCAGGGGCTGGAAAAGCGTTATCCCGCCCAGCTTTCCGGTGGTCAGCGCCAGCGCGTCGCGCTTGCCCGCGCCATGGCCATCGAGCCGAAGGTTCTGCTGCTCGACGAGCCTTTTGGCGCGCTGGATGCGCTTGTGCGCAAGGAATTGCGCCGCTGGCTGCGTGAAATTCATGACAAGACCGGCCATACGACCGTTTTCGTCACGCATGATCAGGATGAAGCGCTCGAACTGGCCGACCGCGTGGTGGTCATGAGCCAGGGACGGATCGAACAACTCGGCACGCCCGATGAA
>PJUK01000574.1_pt1 | contig 11067 bp, 10 predicted proteins | sample 1512211 | NCBI WGS metagenome assembly PJUK01 (sample SAMN08177668, study PRJNA422409) | Feces metagenome, whole genome shotgun sequencing project.
CGACGATCTTCACTGGCAGTTTCAGCTGCGTGAGGGATAGAAAATCGCCCATCATCATGGTGAAGCCACCGTCGCCGGACAGGGAGATGACCTGCCTGTCCGGTGCTGCGGCCTGCGCGCCAAGCGATTGCAGCATGGCATTGGCCATGGAGCCATGATTGAACGAGCCAAGCAGACGGCGCTTGCCATTCATCGTGAGATAGCGCGCCGCCCAGACGGTCGGCGTCCCGACATCGGCGGTAAAAATGGCGTCGTCTTTCGCAATCTCGTTGATCAGACGCGTGAGATATTGCGGATGGATCGGCTGGCCCGCCTTTGAGGGCTGGGCAAGATCGTCGAGATCCTTGCGCGCTTTCACATAATGCGCCTTGGCGGAATTCAGGAATGTCGCGCTGCGGTTCGATTTCAGTTTGGGTAACAGCGCATTGGCGGCTTCCTTCACGTCACTGACGATGCCAAGCGTGATTGGCGCGCGACGGCCGAGCTGCGATGGATCATGGTCGATCTGAACGATTTTCGCTTTTTCAGGATAGAAATTCCGATACGGAAAACTCGTGCCCAGCATCAGAAGTGTGTCGCAGTTCAGCATGGCGTGGTAGCCGGATGAAAATCCGATCAGGCCGGTCATGCCGACATCGTTCGGATTGTCCCATTCGACATGTTCCTTGCCGCGCAGTGCGTGAACGACAGGCGCAGCCAGACGGTCAGCAAGCGCCACCACGGAATCATGTGCTCCGGCGCAGCCGCTCCCCGCGAGGATCGTGATTTTTTCCGAGCCGTTCAAAAGATCGGCAAGCTGCCCGATATCTTTATCGGACGGAATGATCCGTGGTCGCGCCACATGGACCCAGGCTTTTGCGGACGGTTCGTCGATCTGTTTCAGCGCGATGTCCCCCGGCAGGACGATGACGGCCACACCCTGTTGCCCCACTGCGGCGCGCATGGCGCGGTGCAGGACTTCCGGCATCTGGGCGGGATTGGTCACCAGTTCGACGAAATGGCTGCATTCGCGAAACAGTTCCTGCGGATGTGTCTCCTGAAAATAGTCGAGGCCGATTTCCGACGATGGAATATGGGCGGCAATCGCCAGAACGGGTGTGCGATTGCGCTGGCAGTCGAAAAGGCCGTTGATGAGGTGAAGATTGCCGGGGCCGCAACTGCCAGCACAGACGGCGAGCTCGCCGGTTACGGCTGCTTCCGCGCCTGCGGCGAAAGCGGCAGTTTCTTCGTGACGGACATGCATCCAGTCAATCTTGCCAAGGCGGCGCAGGCTGTCGTTCAGCCCGTTCAGACTATCGCCGGTCACACCCCATATGCGCCGGACTCCGGCTTGTGCGAGGGTTTCGGCCAAAAGGTCTGCAACAGTCATGCTCATAATATCACCTCGTTGAAACTCCCGCCTTCAAACTAGGGCGTCAATGAGGAGATGGTAGCAGCTAATTTCGGCGGCGCCGCGCAACGCCGCCGCAAAGAATGCATCAAGCGCGGTGAAAACGGCTCTATGCCGTGCAATCGGTAATGAAACGTGCCAGATAGGCGTCGAAAACCGCTGGCATTTCACGAAAAGGTGCGTGACCGGCATTGTCGATAACGTGGGTTTTCCCCTCCCAGAGATTGCCGAAGCGGACGTTCGACACGAAGTCGAGTTCGACGAAAGGCTCGTCGCGCCCATTGACCACGGCGATGGGGAGCTTTGCCGCCGCCACGATATCGCGCTGGTTGCCACCGGTTCCGGCGGCGAATTTCTCGAACATGATGCGGCGCGCGAAACAGCTTTCCGCGATCCGCAGTCCTTCGTCCATCGCTATTTGCAGCTTTCGGAAGATGTGCCGCGCTCCATTGCCGAAGGGCAGCGGCGGAATATCAATCTGCACAATCTCAACGAGAATATCCTACCAACCCACCCGCCGATCTGATCCTGCGCAAGGGCAGCGATCATCTGATCGTAGAGGTCGCACTCAGTAAAGATATGAAAAGAGGCCGGGGAAACCCGGCCACATCGGAGATTGGTGCGGACGAGTTCGACGATTTCGTCGCCGACTTGTCGATGATGACTTGCGCCATGCCCGAATTGCACGCTTGTCTCGAAGACTCGCGCTGAAAAGCCAAAATCATGCTGTGACCAATTTAATCCTCATGTGGGTTTTCCAAATCCGCATTGCGTCGGAATGCTTTTTTAGAGAATATGGTTAGAATATGTAAAACGGATATACCAGAAAAATTGACAGTTTTATTTATTTATGAATGCAAGTATCTTGATTATATTCAATTAGAATTGAATATTTATAAGTGAATTATTATGTATTAATTTAAGGATGGCATCATGGCTCGCGTAACAACAATTGTTCAAGTAGATAATTTGTCTTCATATGACGTATACCTTGAGGATGGCGAAGATAAAGATAAAAATATGACATGTCATGCGGAGCTTATTCATAAATGTTCAATTGGGATACCGTGGATTGGTAAAAAATCCGAAAATTATAAAAAAATAACACTAAAATGTGGAAAGAATCAAGATAATTACATATACATATTCCAGGATTACTGGAATTCTTCCGATGCAGTAAAATTCAGTAAAGTCAGCCCATTTGATTATAATGATGGAAATCATGATCAGATGCAATACGAACCAACGGGAGCCGGGGATAAGTATCTGCAAATTATGGATGTATACGATAGCAAGCATGAGAATATCATAGATCAAATTGCATATTTGCGTCGGTTTGACACCTAGGTAAGTGGATAATCCGATCACGAATATGCGGGTCAGGGTGACGTACGGATTTGAAACGATGCAAAGGCTTCGCGCCCTTTCGAAGAGGTCGAAGTAAGAAAAATGCTAAGAAAAATCGGGAGCCCGCCCTTTTTAGACGGTGTTTCAGTCGAAGGAAACCTTGCCGCGCCCTTTTTTGATATCCGCGCGGCCTGATTTCGCCTTCAGGCGTCGCTCGACGGAGCCTTTGGTCGGCCTGGTCTTCTTGCGCGGCGGAGGTGGCGGCTCGGCGGCCTTGGCAATCAGGGCGATCAGCCGCTCGCGGGCATCTTCGCGATTGCGCTCCTGCGTGCGGAAGCGATTGGCCTCGATAAGAATGTCACCGTCCTTGGTGCCTTTCTGACCGGCCAGCTTGAAGAGGCGCGTGAGAATATCTTCCGGCAATCCCGATCGCGCCGCATGAAAGCGCAGCTGCACCGCCGTCGAAACCTTGTTGACGTTCTGCCCACCGGGACCGGAGGCGCGAATGAAGCTTTCCTCCAGATCGTCCTCGCGGATCGTCAGGCGATTGGTGATGCGGATGATGTTCCGGTTCTCTTCCATGAGAGAACGCATACACGCTTCGCTTCGGTTGGACAAAAGAAAACCCGGCACGCGCATGCTCCTCAAAAGTGCGAAGCGGTTTTGGGGTAAGGGCATGCGAGAAAAATCACGCGCGCCAAAGTGCGGGGCTGGATTGAGGGCAAAAGAAAACCCAGCACGCGGGCCGGGCTTTCTTCCTCCTCAGTATTTCTGAGCTTATTCCGCAGCGATACGGATTGCCGGTGCTGCGTCCTTGACCTCGTGATCGACGTGACGTTCGAACTTTTCGAAGTTGGTGACGAACATATCGACCAGCTTTTTGGCCTGCGCGTCATAGGCGGCCTTATCGGCCCAGGTGGAGCGCGGATCGAGAATGGACGTATCCACGCCCGGCACTTCAACCGGAACGGCGAAGCCGAAATTCGGATCGATGCGGAATTCGGCGTCGTTCAGCGAGCCATCGAGGGCGGCAGCGAGAAGCGCGCGGGTTGCCTTGATCGGCATGCGCTTGCCGGTGCCATAGGCGCCGCCGGTCCAGCCGGTGTTGACGAGCCAGCAATCGACCTTGTGTTCGGCGATCAGCTTGCGCAGCAGATTGCCGTATTCCGACGGATGACGCGGCATGAACGGTGCGCCGAAGCAGGTCGAGAAGGTTGCTTCCGGTTCGGTGACGCCCTTTTCAGTGCCTGCGACCTTTGCCGTGTAACCGGACAGGAAGTGGTACATGGCCTGTGCAGGCGTGAGCTTGGCGATGGGAGGCATCACGCCGAAAGCATCGGCGGTGAGCATAATGATGTTCTTCGGCTGGCCGCCCTTGCCCGTCTTCGATGCATTCGGGATGAAGTCGAGCGGATAGGCGCAACGGGTGTTTTCGGTCAGCGAACCATCGTCGAAATCCGGCTGGCGATTGGCGTCGAGCACGACATTTTCCAGCACAGTGCCGAAACGCTGCGTCGTGGCATAGATTTCCGGCTCTGCTTCGGCGGAAAGACGGATGGTCTTGACATAGCAGCCGCCTTCGAAATTGAAGATGCCGTGTTCACCCCAGCCATGCTCGTCGTCGCCGATCAGCGTGCGCGTCGGGTCGGCGGAAAGCGTGGTCTTGCCGGTGCCGGACAGGCCGAAGAAGACGGCGGTGTCGCCATCCGGGCCTTCATTGGCCGAGCAATGCATCGGCATCACGCCCTTGGCAGGCAGAATATAGTTGAGCGCGGTGAAGACCGACTTCTTCATTTCACCGGCATAGGAGGTGCCGCCGATCAGCACGATCTTGCGGGTCAGATCGACCGCGATCACCGTCTCGGTGCGCACGCCATAGCGTTCCGGATCGGCCTTGAAGGACGGCAGATCAATGATCGTCATTTCCGGCACATAGGAAGCAAGCTCTTCCTGGGCCGGACGGATCAGCAGGTTGCGGATAAACAGCGAATGCCAGGCATATTCGGTCACAACGCGGGCGTTGATCTTGTTGTCGGCGTCAGCACCGCCGATGAGATCCTGTACGAAAAGCTCCTTGCCCTTCGCATGCTCGATGAAATCGGCGTAGAGAAGCTCGAAGGCTTCCGGCGTGATCGGCTTGTTGTTGTCCCACCAGACCTGATCTTCGGTATTGGCGTCGCGGACTACGAATTTGTCCTTCGGCGAACGGCCCGTGTGCTGGCCGGTGCGGGCAACGAGCGCGCCCTGTGCCGTCAGTTCGGCTTCGCCACGGCGGACGGTTTCCTCATAGAGCCGAGCCGGTCCGAGGTTATAAAAGACTGCGGAGAGTTCCTTCAGTCCCGAAGTGGCAATGGAAGCGGCCGTATTGTGAATGCCGGTCTCTCTCATGGTGTCTCCGCCATCTTGGTTTGACAAATTTATCTGCCCTCCGTTTTTCCGTTCTCGGAGGAATGGCAGTCAGAAACAGATTAATTGTGGCAATTCAAATATTTAATCGATTTAAAAATTTTGAATTTTTTTTAAATCGTTTAACTATTGCGTTTTCGCGTGTATTTTTTGTGGAATACAATCTTTACGAGCGTTAACCAAAGAATGATTCGAGACGGCGCCTTTCACGGCTTCTTTCAGGGCTGCCACATTTTGTACCTAATTTGTACTGCACAAGCTGCATCACTATAATAAGATCGACGTGCAAATCAGGCGCTCGATGATCGAACCGCCCCACCAGCCGGTTGTTCCGGGTGGAATGCCAGATGGCAGAGCCCCAAAGGGTGATGCCCTGGCAAAACATGAAGGAGAAAGGTCCGCATGAAGGAAGCCTCGGCAACGCAGACAATTGCGCTGGTCGACGATGACCGTAACATTCTGACCTCCGTTTCCATTGCGCTGGAGTCGGAAGGCTATCGGGTTGAAACCTACACCGATGGCGCTTCCGCACTTGATGGTCTGATGGCGCGCCCGCCAAATCTTGCGATCTTCGATATCAAGATGCCGCGTATGGACGGTATGGAGCTTCTGCGCCGCCTGCGCCAGAAATCCGATCTCCCGGTTATCTTCCTGACCTCGAAGGACGACGAGATCGACGAGCTGTTCGGTCTCAAGATGGGCGCCGACGATTTCATCACCAAGCCGTTCTCGCAGCGTCTGCTGGTGGAGCGCGTCAAGGCAGTTCTGCGCCGCGTCGCTGCCCGCGACGGTACGGCAAAGCCTGCGGGCCAGCCGTCCAAATCGCTGGAACGCGGTCAGCTGGTCATGGATCAGGAACGTCATACCTGCACCTGGAAGGGTGAACCCGTTACGCTGACGGTCACCGAATTCCTCATCCTGCACTCGCTCGCGCAGCGTCCCGGCGTTGTGAAAAGCCGTGACGCCTTGATGGATGCGGCCTATGATGAGCAGGTCTATGTGGACGATCGCACCATCGACAGCCACATCAAGCGCCTTCGCAAGAAGTTCAAGGTGGTTGACGACGACTTCGAGATGATCGAAACGCTCTATGGCGTCGGCTATCGCTTCCGCGAGGCTTGATGCATAGGATTACCAATGCCGGGTGCGATAGCCCGGCATTGGTTTGGAATATTTGACGCACATCTTATCCGAAATGCGTTTCACATTTTTCGGGATGCGCTCCAACGAGTAACAAAAGCGAGATGGTCGCAGAGACCCAGAACGAAGGCCTTGCAGGCCAGAAAACGAGTTTGCAAGCAAACTTGCGCGAGCGCAGGGCACGGCGGCAGCGCTCGGTGTTCTGGCGCCGTCTGTTTGCGCCCTTTCGCAAGTTTCTCGGTCAATATCTCTTCTCAAGCCTGACGCGCCGCATTCTGTTTCTCAACCTTGCGGCGCTTGGCGTTCTGGTTTCCGGCATTCTCTATATGAATCAGTTCCGCGAGGGGCTGATCGACGCGAAGGTGGAAAGCCTTCTGACCCAGGGCAAGATCATCGCTGCGGCGATTTCGGCCTCGGCAACGGTCGATACCAACTCGCTGATGGTCGATCCGGAAAAGCTTCTAGAACTGCAAGCCGGGCAAAGCCTGACCCCCTCGCCCGATTCTCCCGATAATTGGGAATTCCCGATCAATCCTGAAAAGGTTTCGCCCCTGTTGCGCCGGTTGATTTCGCCGACCAGCACGCGGGCGCGTATCTATGACCGCTACGCCAATATGCTGCTGGATTCGCGCGCGCTCTATTCGCCGAGTTTCCCGTCCTCCAGCCCGGTGTTGAGCTACCCTCTGCCACCGATCGAGGGCGAAACGCCGGGGCTGTGGGAGCGTTTCAGCCGCTGGTTCACCGGCTTCTTCTATGGTGGCGGCTTGCCCGTTTATCAGGAACAGCCGGGCGGCAATGGTCTCGCCTTCCCCGAGATCGTCAAGGCGCTTTCTGGTTCTCCACAAACGGCGCAGCGCCGCACCGAAAAGGGCGAACTGGTGGTCTCTGTGGCCGTGCCGGTCCAGCGTTCGCGCGCGATTCTCGGCGTCTTGCTGCTTTCGACCGAAGGCGACGATATCGACAAGATCGTAGAGGGCGAGCGCATGGCCGTCTTCCGCGTGTTCGGTGTCGTGTCGCTGGTCATGGTGATCCTGTCGCTGTTCCTCGCATCGACCATAGCAAGCCCGCTGCGCAAATTGTCGGCTGCGGCGGATCGCGTGCGTCATGGCGTCAAGAACCGCGTTGAAATTCCAGATTTCTCGGAGCGACAGGATGAGGTGGGACATCTGTCCACCTCCATCCGCGATATGACCGACGCGCTTTACACCCGCATCGAAGCCATTGAGAGCTTCGCCGCCGATGTCAGCCACGAGCTGAAGAACCCCCTCACCTCGCTACGCAGCGCGGTGGAGACCTTGCCGCTCGCCAAGTCGGAGGAATCGCGCAAGCGCCTGCTCGACATCATTCAGCATGATGTGCGCCGTCTTGATCGCCTGATCACCGATATTTCCGACGCTTCGCGCCTCGACGCGGAACTGGCGCGCGAACATATCGACCGCGTGGATATGAAGACGCTGCTCACCAATCTTGTCACTGCCGCGCGCGAAGTGCGCCGCAACAAGGTTGGCACCGAGATCGTCTTCAATACTGGCAAGCTGCCAGCGGGTAAAAAGGCCTTCTACGTCGCGGGCCATGACCTGCGGCTTGGGCAGGTGGTGAGCAATCTCATTGAAAATGCGCGCTCCTTCGTGCCCGACGATACGGGGCGCATCGTGGTGACGTTGCAGGGCGAAGGCAGCCGCCTGCGCGTTCTCGTCGAGGATAACGGACCGGGCATCCCCATCGAGAATATCGAGCGGATTTTCGAGCGTTTCTATACGGATCGCCCGGCATCGGAGGCGTTCGGCCAGAATTCTGGCCTCGGCCTGTCGATCAGCCGTCAGATCATCGAAGCCCATGGCGGTACGCTGACGGCGGAAAACATTGTCGATCCTGCAAAGCCCGATCAATTCAGGGGCGCCCGTTTCATCGTCGATCTTCCGGCCAGCACATGACCCCGGAAGAAGCCAGGAGCGGCCTCCACGCCACCACCGTGCAATTGCGCGGAAAGGGCGTGATGATCATGGGCCGCTCGGGCGCGGGCAAGACCGAACTGGCGCTGACGCTGGTGGAGCGCGCATCGCTCCGCAGCGAACAGGCGGCCCTCGTCAGCGATGATCGCACGATGCTGCGCGCCGAAGACAATCACCTGATCGCCAGCGCGCCAGTTGCCCTTGCGGGCGGTGTGGAGATTCGCGGCGCTGGCCTGTTCAAGGTGCCTTTCGTCGCCAGCGCCACGCTTGATCTGGTGATCCTGCTTGTGGCCCGTGAAGAAGCGGAGCGTTATCCAGGCGGCGGAATCTGGAGCTTTGAAGGGATCGAACTGCCGCGTCTGCTTCTACCGTCACTGTCGTCGAATGGCGATTCCAACGCGCTGTCGCGGGCGATAGAGGCGACTTTGTTCTACGAACGGTGGTCGCCGGAGAATCGCTGACCGGCGATGGTTTCGATTCTGTGAAGATTTCACACCGCTGCGGCATTTTGCTTTTTTCAAGGCGGGGTGGAGATTTTTCACTTGCTATAAGGATTTGCCCTGCCAAGATGCACAACTCGCCGGCATGGTTCCGGCTACAGTACGATCCTTAAAACGAGACAGGTTTTTTGGAGTGATCGTACTGGAACAAAGCAGGTGCCATCTGATCATCTGGCGGGGTGATGCGGCGGGCGCGCGACGGGAGCTTTTATAGTATGATCGGACTCGTGCTTGTTACGCACGGAAGGCTGGCCGAAGAGTTTCTTCATGCCGTTGAGCATGTGGTAGGCCCGCAAGATAATTTCGAAACCGTATGCATCGGTGCGGAAGATGACATGGAGCAGCGTCGACGCGATATCGTCGAAGCTGTCGAACGCGCCGAAAATGGCAGCGGCGTCATCATCCTGACCGACATGTTCGGTGGAACTCCCTCCAATCTGGCCATCTCGGTCATGCAGGAAGGCAAGATTGAAGTCATCGCAGGCGTCAATCTGCCGATGCTGATCAAGCTTTCAAGCGTGCGGATCGGCGGCGACATCAAGACTGCGCTTCGCGAGGCGCAGGACGCGGGGCGTAAATATATCAACGTCGCAAGTCAGGTTCTGACAGGAAAGTAAATATGCGGTCCAGCGTCACCCTTACTGGCGAATACGATCCCGAAACTGCAATTTCCCGGTCGCTTGAGATCGTCAACAAGCGCGGGCTGCACGCCCGCGCCTCCGCCAAATTCGTCCAGCTGGTCGACGGCTATGACGCGCATGTCCGCGTTTCCAAGGACGGCATGACGGTCGGCGGCACCTCGATCATGGGGCTGATGATGCTGGCCGCCTCGCCCGGCTGCTGCATCGAGGTCAGCGCTTCGGGCGAACAGGCCGAGACGGTGCTCGACGCCCTGCAGACGCTGATTGCCGACAAGTTCGGCGAGGAGTGCTGATAGGACCCGCTTCCTATTTTGTTACCAAAAGACGTTGGAAGTTAGCTGTGCAGCGCTCGTCCGTGGGAGCAATGAGAGTTGCGGTGACTAAATCGATTCTTTCAAATTGCAGGTAACCGCTGTTTTTATATCTCAGGTCATATCCATATTCGTTATGTTTATTTTTGATTATCGAGTAGCACTCTAATGTTTTATAAGGTTTTCCCGATTTCCAGATGACTGATGATAGAGTGTATGGTTCCTCACCATGCTGTACAATGCTGTATAATGTTTCCTTGTTGCTATTTCTTATGTAAGTAATTCCGTCTGGAGGCTCACTAAGACCAGTGTTTTCTTTACTGTGCGCCTCTATTAAGTTAGCTTTCCCATATGGATTTTTTGCCTTGCTAATATAAATATCGATGACGCTGTCATTGTAAACGTTGTTTGCCCAAGCAGAGATTCCTTTATCTTGTGCTTGGGAAGGGAGAGTATCGATGTGCGATGCCATTGCAAGAATTAATAACATAAAGACAGTTTTTTTCATTTTATCTCCATAACATTAAATAATACGAAATTATAATTTGATAGGATCACCAAATGGTTCCTGAGGATAGCTGTTATATTTTCTTGAGGGATTTGAGAGCGGGATATTAATTGGTTTAATCGTTGCCTTGCGTGGGGGATTTATGGCTCACGATTGAACTCCGTGTATAGCGGTTTCAAGATCTGCCGATATGCACGTATAAAGATTTGTTTATATGAAGTTGTGCTTCGACCCGCGATCTGCTAGTCAAAGCGGCAGCCGGAGCGGCTTTTATCGACGATATTCCGCTCCCAAACCATGTCTACAACGCCATTCCGAACCGGGTTCATTGCCGTGTTGGAATTGTTTTTGATTGGAGCACGCGATGACCGCAAGCCAAGATTTCGTCGTCAAGGATCTGAGCCTGGCCGACTGGGGCCGCAAGGAACTCGACATTGCCGAAACCGAAATGCCGGGCCTGATGGCTGCGCGCGCGGAATTCGGCAAGACGCAACCGCTGAAGGGCGCACGCATTTCCGGTTCGCTGCACATGACCATTCAGACCGCCGTTCTGATCGAGACGCTCAAGGCCCTTGGCGCCGATGTGCGCTGGGCATCGTGCAACATCTTCTCGACGCAGGACCATGCCGCCGCTGCGATTGCCGCCACCGGCACGCCGGTTTTCGCCATCAAGGGCGAAACCCTTGAAGAATACTGGACCTACACCGACCAGATCTTCCAGTGGCCGGATGGCCAGCCGTCCAACATGATCCTCGACGATGGCGGCGACGCCACCATGTACATCCTCATCGGCGCGCGCGCTGAAGCGGGTGAAGACGTTCTGTCGAACCCCGGTTCGGAAGAAGAGGAAGTTCTCTTCGCGCAGATCAAGA
>PJUK01000575.1_pt1 | contig 11064 bp, 10 predicted proteins | sample 1512211 | NCBI WGS metagenome assembly PJUK01 (sample SAMN08177668, study PRJNA422409) | Feces metagenome, whole genome shotgun sequencing project.
ACCACCCTGGTCGACAAGGCGGGAGAGACGATGACAGAGGTGGTGCAATCCATACGCCGCGTCACCGACATCATGAGTGAAATCAGTGCCGCCAGCACCGAGCAAAGCGCCGGAGTCTCGCAAGTCGGCGAAGCCGTCATGCAAATGGATCAGGTCACCCAGCAGAATGCGGCGCTGGTGGAGCAGATGGCCGCTGCAGCCAACAGCCTCAGATCCCAGTCCCAGGACCTGGTGCAAGTGGTGTCCGTATTCAAGCTGGGCGATGGGGGGAGCCACGCCGCCCAGCGCCAGGCCTTGGGCGCCGCTGCGACGCCCATGCCCACCCGCACCTCAGCGCCGAAAGCAGCTCCTGCGCCACGCCCCGCTGGAAAGCCTGCCACCTTGGCAAAAAAGACTCCTGCTGCGATCGCTCCCGCCCCCGTTGCCAAAGCAGCGCCTGCAGCCGCCACGACCCATGACGATGATTGGGAAACTTTTTAACTGCTGAGGATCCCGATCCCGATCCTGCCTCCTTGCATAAGCCGCACAAAACGCATAAAGCAGCAATTGCGCGGGCCTGTGCAGACATGCAGGGATGCACAGGGATACACGGATCGGTCTTTCGCTGGTGCTGCAGCAGGGCTATCGCTGAGGATTCGATGGCCCTGGCCTTGCAATTGGCAGCGTGTTGAGGCTGGCCCCCTCCCCTAGCTGCGTGGCGCGGTGCCCCCGCGTGCAGGGCGCGCGGCCGGCGTGGACGCGAACAGCGAGACGGTCCAGTCCATGAACACGCGCACCTGCAGCGGCACGTGGGCGCGGGCCGGGTACATCAGCGTGAGCGGCATGGTTCCCCAGTCCACCGTGTCCAGGATCTGGACCAGGGTGCCCGCTTTCAGCTGCTCGCGTATGCCGATCTCCTGCAGCTGCGCCACCCCCAGTCCGTGCAGGGCACAGCTCACATAGCCCTCATGGTCGTTCACCTGCACGGCGGCGGGCAGGCGCAGCGACACGGCTTCCCCCTCCACAAAATACTGCCACTCCCTGACCCGCTGGTCCCGGCCATAGAAGTAGGTCACTGCCTTGTGGGTCTTGAGCTCTTCCACGGTGCGCGGCGTGCCATGGCGTGCCAGGTAGGCGGGTGAGGCGCACACCATCCTGGGCACCTTGCTGAGGATGCGGCTCACCATGCTGGTGTTGCCTAGCTGCCCCAGCCGGAGCACACAATCCACCCCCTCGGCAATCAGGTCCACCTGCTGGTCGCTCACGCCCAGCACCACGTCAACCTCCGGATAGGCCGCCTGGAACTCGTGCAGCCGGGGAATGATGGTCGAGCGAGCGATGGAGTTGCTCATGTCCGCACGCACCCGCCCCTTCGGGATCGCGTTGCCGCCGTCAAAGAAGCCTCGGGCATCGCCCACGGCGGTCAGCGTAGCGCGCGCCTGGTCGTAGAAGGCCGTGCCTTCACGGGTCAGCGTGGTTTTGCGGGTCGTGCGGTGCAGCAGCCGGGCACCCACCTCTTTCTCCAGCTCAGTGACCGCATTGGTCACGCGCGGGCGGTACATCGCCAGCGCCTCGGATGCACGCGCAAAGCTCTGGTGGTCAGCCACCGCCGTGAAGACACGCAGTTTGTCGATGAAGTCCATGGGCGCAGGGGCTGAAGGGGTTGGAGCGATTGAAGGAGCCGGATTGGCAGATTTTTAGTTATCCATTTTGTTATCCATATTGATAACAAAACGATTCACTATATCGATCTTCTGCAATGGCAGCTGGATCCCTACATTCCTTTCATGCGCCCCACAGCCCCTCCCCGCTGGCGGGGTGTGCACTCACCGCATGCGCCTTGTTCGCGCTTTTTTGCGCTTGTGTCGCGCTCTTTTTGGCACCTTCATGTGCCTTCGCGTGCCTTGTGGTCCCTTCTTTCCTTTTCCAGATCCATTGCAGACATGTCCATTTCACCGTCCCGCACTCTGCGCCTGAACATCGCCCAATGGCAGGGCAGCGACCGCCCCGACTACCTGATCGGCGGCCGCGTGCTGGCCGCCCTGGCCCCGGCGGCATCCGGCCCTGAAGTCACCATCGATGTGCCGCCCTCGGCCGCCGCCGTGCGCCCCGTCACGGATAGCATTGCGTCCAAGGCCGATCTGCTGACCATCGCAGAACGTGCCATGACCGCCATCCGCCAGCACCAACCCCAAGCCATCGTCACCCTGGGCGGCGACTGCCTGGTGGACCTGGCCCCCATGGCCTACCTGAACGAGCAATACGGCGACGACCTGGCCATCCTGTGGGTAGATGCGCACCCGGACATCGCGGGCACCACCCAGATGCGCAACGCGCACGCCCATGTGCTGGGCATGCTCATGGGCGAAGGCGATCCCGACTTTGGCCGGCTGGTGAAGCGCCCCATCCGCCCCGAACAGGTGCTGTATGTGGGCCTGACGGAAACCACCCCCTACGAGACGGAGTTTCTGGACCAGCGCCAGATGCAGCGGCTGAGCCCGGAACAGATTGCCCAGTCCCCCGACGCCGTAGTGTCCTGGCTGCGCCAGACCGGCACCACCAAGGTGGCCGTGCACTTTGACCTGGACGTGCTGGATGCCGCCCGGTACAGCTTTCTGCTCTTCAACGACCCCGCGGCGGCAGCCAGCACCTGGGACGGCGTCGCCCAGGGCCGCATGCGGTTGGAAGACATCGCACGCATCCTCCAGCAGGCCAATGAGGTGGCGGAGGTCGTGGGCCTGGCCATTGCCGAATACCTGCCATGGGACGCCATCCAATTGGCCAAGGCCCTGCGCACCCTCCCCCTCTTGAACAGGTAGCCGCGCGCCAACCCGGGTCGGCCAGCACCAGCCTGCGCCAATGGGCAGCAACCGGTCGCACGGGGTGGCACGTGGAGGCCATCAGCGACCGTCAACCGCCTGCACCGTGCGCCGCCCCGCAAGCAAGCAAAACCCGTTGAAGGTCGCCTGAAGCCGGCCGACAAGCTATCGCACCACGGCCGCAGGCCGTCACAGCCCAGCCCACCCGCTGCCAACTGGCGCCACGCAACGCCCTGGGGCCGGTGAAGCCCTGCCCCAGCTTTGTCCCGCCACTGCCCCAAGGCAGCGATATCGCCGCCCTGTCCATCGCTCCCCCATACACCCGTGCACCCAGATGCACACACCCATGCACCCAACTATGCCATATCCCACTTCACGCCTCACCCAGATTCTCGGCACCCAGTATCCCTTGGTTCAAGCGCCCATGTCCTGGGTCACCAATGCGCGCCTGGTCGCCGCAGTGTCCAACGCCGGGGGCCTGGGCGTCCTCGGCCCCCATGCCGGCCACAGCACCGCCCCCAGCAGCACGGAAGAGACCGTCGAACGCATGCGCGCGGAAATCCGCAAGACACGCGGCATGACCGACAAGCCATTCGGCCTCAATGTGATCCTGGCGGGCAGCGAAACCCCTGACGCGTTCAACACCGCATGGATCACCATGGCCCTTGAAGAAGGGGTGACGCACTTTATCTCGGTCGGCAACGCCACCGAACGCGCCTTCCACCTGATGAAGCAGCAAGGCGCCACGCTCATTCACCGCCCATTGACCCCCACCGTGGCCAATATGCGCCAGGCCGAAGCCCTGGGCGCCGACGTGCTGGTGGCCACCGGGCACGACGAAGGCGGCCACATTCCCGCCAGCGCCTGGGGCACCTTCACCATCGTGCCGACCATGGTGGACGCGGTCCGTGTCCCCGTCATGGCCACCGGTGGCATCAACGACCGGCGCGGGGTGCAAGCCGCTTTCGCCCTGGGCGCCGAAGGGGTCTACATCGGAACGCGCTTCATCGTGACCCAGGAGTCCCCGGCGGCCCAGAGCGTCAAGGACAGGATCGTTTCTTCAGGCTATGACGACATGGCCTTTGTCTCTCCGGTGCAGCGTTCCATCCGCACACGCACGGCCGACCAACTGGCTGGGTTGCTTCAGGACCGGCACAACGCCCTCGACTTGGACGACGAAATCCGCAAACTCGGCGGCCTCAAGCCCGGCATGCTGCTGGGCCATATGGACGAAGGCATCATTTCCGTGAACACCGGCATCGACATCATCCGGTCCGTCCCCAGCGTTCAGGAGCTGGTGGACAGCTTGCTGGAGGTGGGCTGAGCCGGTCTCGCCTGGTGCCGGGCGAGTCCGCAAGAAGTCGATCGGCAACTGCTGTGCCGCATTCCAGGGACTATGTGGTCGAGACTCGCACCACGTACTGCTTCTGTTGGGCCGCTATCTGCGAGGCATGCACCCCAATGCGGGGAATGCCTGGTCGCCTCCTGTTGCGACTTCAAGTCTAAGACATAGCTGCCCGCCGTTGCGGGCTATGTTTATACCTGCTCACGGCCAGAAGCATCCAGCCAGTTCTTCTTCGCAGTAGGCAGCTTTAGCCTAGTTTCAGTCTGCCAAATAGAAAAAAGGTCAATGACTGCTGCATACAAATCGGTCGTTCGGATCAGGCTCCGAGTACAAATGATGCTGAAATAAGGACAGACGTTGTAATTTTTTCCTGTAGCTGTCACAGCTTCCGTAATTTTTTGAATAAAATCAATAAATTGCAATCTAATTTAAAATAAAATTTCTCATCAGCATGGCAACTGAAGATAGGTTCAAACAAGCTGTCATCGCAACCCTTGCGAGAAGATCAGCCAATCAGTGTGCAAATCCAGACTGTGGCGCTCTTACTAGTGGGCCATCTGACGATCCGCATGATTCAGTCAATGTAGGTGAAGCTGCTCATATCTACGGAGCTAATCCAGGCTCTGCTCGCTACGATTCGACGATGACTTCAGTTGACCGAAGCTCAATCACCAACGCAATTTGGCTATGTGGGAACTGCCATAAATTGATTGATGATGATCCTGTGAAATATCCTTCGGGTCTTTTGTTTGAATGGCAACGTGCACATGAGCAATTTATTGCGGAGAAGGTCGGGAAAGCATCTGCGCGAATCAGAAAGAAGTTTGAAGATCGCCATCTCGAAGAATTCGGCCGTCTTAGCTATCTTTCCGAGCGTTTGATTCTTGAGAAGGGTGACCTTTGGGAGTATCGGCTAACAGCCGAAGTTCTCAGATTTGAGATGGAGCCAGTTCTGCATCGCTGGAATTCGTTTAAAAGAAAGCTTTACACACTTCCTAGCAGTAGAGTCACCAAGGAAGATTTCTTTCCTTGGATCGGAATAAAGCTGGAAGAGATAGTTAATATTTCGTACGCTTTCAGCGAACTCATCAATAAGGAGTTTGCTATTGCTTGGGGAGAACCGGGGGTTCCAGGAAAAGACACAGCAATAGTCGCAACAGCCCGACTATACAGCGAAATGTGTCAAAGCGCTCTAACATGGGAAGAGTCTATAAGATTCTCATTTTTAGATGAGATATTTGAGGAGCTTCAGGGCTTACTAATAGGGACTGCAGGAAAAATTATTGATGAGGCTGCAAAGCTACCGGTATTCTTGGCCGAAACAGTTAGCACCAATCCTGTAGAAGGGATCTTTCAGCTGAATCTCGTGCTGAGCTTGCCAGAAGGATGGAATGATAAAGTTAATGCGGCGCTTGAGCGAATACGGATTCAGCTTTCGATGTAGAAAACCTGCCTCTCCTAGCCGGTTGCGACAGTATCGATTCGTCCAAAATAGAAATTACATACAACTCTATGCGCCAAGCCAGAAAGATTTCCGTTGAGCCAACATAGAAATTCTAGCAAAGAGCATTTTGACGAGAAAGGCGTCGCCGTGCACGCAGAATTCTCGAACGACGAAGCTAGCGCTCGTTCGGCTGAAACCGGAAAGTGCTACTTATTTCATGCGATGATTGGAGCTTGAGCCCCTTTTCGGTTAAAAGTGGGATCAGCGGCACCATTGAGCATCGAAGCGCAGCATCACTTTTGGCCTTGATTCGCTCGGCAACGATAAGCACAGTTGTCGAACCCCCGATACCGACCTCCATGCCACCACTTTCCGAGTGACGATTTCCTCATTGATTTTTTCGTGCGACTTCTCTTGGTCTGTCGAACTACCGAGAGAGTAAAGCTCACTTCAAGAAATTGTTCAGACGCGCGTGCCAATAGGCCACTATTCGACGCCTAACTGACAACGAAACGTGCCCATGTACCACCCAAACATCTGGATCCCCCGCTTTCGAAACGACTTCATCCCGGCCATTCGCAGGGTCGAAGAAGTATTCCTGAAAAGAGTTCAGCCAACGTTCTCTTCGATAGATGTAGAAAGCGAAGAGCTGCAGAATCATCTATGGGAGGAGGCAATGGCCCAGCCTTGCTACGACGACGGCCCTGACGAAGGCCAAATTGCACAGGCTGTCCAAGACGCTGCAGTCTCACACTACCTAGGCCTCAAGGGGATGGAACAGGGACTACTCAACTGCTGCGCGCTCTTTCTTTACCACCTGTATGAACAGCATCTAATGCTATTCCTGCGGCAAGAACTGCTGGACTGGCGAGAACGAGACAACAAGAAGTTTTATAGACATGAGGTAGCACGCGATTTACTCGAAAACGCCAACGTGGACATCACGGCATTCACTGCATGGCCCAAACTTGAAGAGTTGCGTCACTTAGCCAACACGATCAAGCACGGTGAGGGCAAAAGCAGCGAAGAGCTGTTACATGCCGCTCCCCATCTGTTCGAAATGGCCGGGCTGAGCAACACGATGCCGCTCTCCGGGCGTGTCTACACGCCTTTGCTGGGGGAGGATATCTGTGTCAAACCTGCACACATCAGTGAATATGCTGACGCGCTTGAGCAGTTCTGGCTAGAACTGGGTGATGCTTTGATTACCAATTCAGTCGTCGAGTGACCTACTCAGCAGGCACTGCTTTGGGGGCTTCGCGTTCGCTGAATCGACCAGCATTTCCTAGAGGGCTTGTGCAGCTACAAGGGATTGAATCTAAAAGTCTCTGCACAAGGCGCTATGTAGCAGTGGCCGGTCAGTTGTGGTGCAGGCATGACAGGCTGCAACTGCTCCCAAGATCGGCACTGCAAGCCACCTTTGTGCTTCGGATTTGATCGAGCCTAGAATCGCGTGCAATCAACAACAATCGGCAGTAGTACAAAGGGCTAAGAAGAATGGGATGGCTGAATAGCGCAAGGGATGTACTAGCTACTGGCTGGGTTGGGTCAATCATTGGAATCTTCGGGATAGTGATCGCTGTGGGCACATACTTCCTAACCCGACAGCGCACCGTGTTCTGCTATGCGCAATCCGGTGAACGGTTGCTGGGCTTGGCAGAAGCTGGACTACCGAAGGACGTTACTGTTCAACATCAAGGGGCCAATATTCCCCGGCTCACTCGTACATTAATTGCCTTTTGGAATAACGGTGAGAAAAGCATTGTCGGCGACGACATTGTGGCCACTGACCGCCTCCGAGTTCGCTTTCCCGATGGTTCGCAAGTTCTCGCAGCAACTGTAGTGAAGCAGACCCGTGATGTGTGTCAAGTCGAAGCTTCGCAGACGCTTGGAAAGCCTGCGGAAGTCGCGCTTTCTTTCGCGTTCTTGGATGCAGATGACGGTGCAATTGTCGAAATACTGCATACATCAGAAAAGAGCCATGGAAAAATTTTTGGCACTATTAAGGGACTGCCCAAAGGACTTCGTGAAGTGGCAACTGTTGGTGATAGAAGCTCCAGCAGTGCCAAAACTATGCTTACGGCTCTCATGTCGCCCCGCAAATTTGCGTTGATAGTCGTTGTCGCAGGGTTTCTAGCATTCGCATGGGGGGCTTATGCCCTGCACAGCGATCTAGGAAGCTCGGGATGGGCACAGTTCGCGACTGTGGGAGGGCTCTTCTATATGACAATAGGTTTTCTGATGCTGTTTTTGATGCGACAAAAACACCCTAAGGCGCTCCATATGAAGGAATTTGATTAGACGATAGCTAGTCTCGAGCTATTGCAAAATGAGCAATTTGACGGCCAACCATCGGAGGAAATTTTGAGCGGATGCTTCAGAGGTGATTAACTGTCTATGGTCGATCAATAGTGTGAGATCAATCTAAGCAGAAGGGGCCAGCGGCAAGCTGCTGATGAGATCGCAAAGTGCCTACGGCCGCTGCACCTCTCACAACTGACCTTCACGCCGCCGGAGGCCACCATTGATGCCGGTCAGCCGAACCTCTCTGCCCGAAGACCAGCGTCGGCAGTTGCTACACGGCTGATATCGGTGCACAAGGTAAGGAAGACAATAATCGGTCGGGAGCGGGCGTTCGCGGCCAACAGTCATCGTTCTGCAAGCTGGCAACGACCGGCCTGAGCAGCAGCCCAACCTCCAAAGAAAATCACCCAGACCGAAGATCCACTGCCCCCCATGGGACGAGAGTACAAAATCAAATTTGCCGTGCCCGACAGCTACGACCCCGTGGCACTGCAACGGAAATTGCCCAGCCCGATCCACAGCGCGGCCCAGGGCGACAGCTACCAGTACGCCATAGAGCCGGACGGTTTTTATTTTGTTGACCACCTGCTGGACCGCACGGTGGCGGCTATAGCGTTGCAATGCCTCATCGATGAGGCACTGGGGCTTACCAATGCGGTGGAGCTGACCGAGCCATAGGCTTAGACGCAGCGTCACCACACCAGCCTTGCTACGTCGTTGCCCTGCCTGGTCGTACCAAATGCACGGCCTGGGGCTTCACGCCTTGCCTCTATCGCCAATCTGCTGTGCTATGCCGGGCCACGCCAGGCCCGATCGTGTGGGCCACACCCTAAGGCAGGGCCAGCACCGCGCAGTTGCACAGGTCTGCGCTCTCAAAAGCCGTCAGCTCACCGGCCTGCAGGCCGGGCACCGGGAACAGGCGCACGGTCAGCGGTTTGTTCAGGCGAAACGCCATGGTGCCGGTGTCGCGCATGACGGCGGCGATCTGGCTGGCGCTGGCATCGCCCGGCACGGGCACGGTATCCAGCCCGATGCCACAGACACTGCTGTAGGTCAGCAAGGCGCGAATGTCGAAGTGGCCGTGTTGCGTGCCTTGCGCCAGACCGGTGTCTTCCGTCACGGCCAGCATCAGGCCGCTGAAGCCGATCTGCGGCATGTGCTGCACGGACTTGAACACGCGGGTCAGCAAGGCCGATGCCTCCACCGTGCCGGAGGCCCCGAAGAACGGCACCCCCAGCAGTTCATAGACCTGCACCATGGAGGCGCAGGACTTGGAGGGTGCGGCCGAGGTGTCTATGCCGATGACGCGCCAGCCGGCATCCAGCGCGGTGGCGTTCACACAGGCGTTGATGCGCTCCACATGGCTGGACAGCGCATCGCCCAGCGCCTGCGCGGCGCGGGCCATCCATGCGGCATGGGGCAAGCTCTGGCGTTCTGGCTGCAGCGTGTGCAGCACATCGACCAGCAGATCCGGCGTCTCCAGGCCCAGCACCAGGCAGCCATCCAGCTCGCCACGGTGGTAGCCCGCAGGGAAGTACGGTATGCCGCTGGCGCAGTTGAAATTGACAGTGAAGTTGAAATTGCCCTCGCCCCGCGGCGTGCACGCGGCGATCTCCTGCACGGCTTGCACGCTGCGCTCCAGCAGCTCGCCGCCCAGGTAGCCGCCCTCATCCAGATCAATGTTGACGCAGGCATTGCACAGGTCGCCATACGCGGCAATCAGCGCGGGCAGCAGCGCCACTTCGGCAGTGGTGCGCGCCTCGCCAATCGCAAAGCGGATGCGGCGGCTGCCGGTGTTCAGCTGGGCCAGCAGCTCGGTGATATGGGCCAGCCCGGCCTGCGCGCTGGCGGCGCTGCGGGTGTCCAGGTACTCGCCAAACGGGTTGCTGACGATGCGGATGGACTGCACCGCATAGCCTGCCTGCTGCTCCAGCGCAGTGGCCAGGCGATCACATTGGCGCTTGGCCTGCGCCAGCGCAGCGGGCCAGGTGCCGGGCTCAGGGCCCAGGGTGAGGAAGGCAGTGACAGTGCGAACGCGCACCAAGGGGTGCAGAGCAGAAGTGAGCATGGAGCCAGGGCAATCGAAGACAGCGCTGCATCTTAAGGGCTGCCGGTGCCGCCTCGCTGAAGCGGGCGGCGCCGCCAAGCCGGCGCCAGCCGCCTGCAAAGCCGGGGTGCTAACCCCGTTCCTTCAGCCACAGCCCGAACTCTTTCATCACAGCGACCACGGGTTTCAGGCGTTCGCCGTCCTGTGTGAGCGCGTAATCCACCCGAACGGGCGCTGTGGGCCACACCGTGCGTTGCACCAGACCTGATTCCTCCAGGGCGCGCAGGTCCAGGGTCAGCGAGCGCTGCGAAATGCCAGGCATGTCCCGACGCAATGCGTTGAACCGCTTGGGCCCATCTACCAGGTAGGAAACGATCAGCAGGCGCCACCGCCCTCCCAGCAGCCGCATGGCTTCTTCCACAGAGCAGCCACTGACACTCACTTTCATAGCACAACTTTCCAGGCGATCTTCTAGGTATCGTTTTTTAACCTATCTGCAGTTTTTTTGCCTTCTTCCAGTTTGATACCTGCCGGTGAACACTCGCGGCAGCGCCGTATGTCACGGCGTACGTCAACGATCGGAAGCCTTCCATGAAGCTGTACTACATCCCTGCAGCCTGCTCTTTGTCCCCCCACATCGTGCTCCACGAATTGGCGCTGGACTTCACCCCCATCCAGGTGAACTACAAAACACACAGGACCGCGGATGGACGCAATTTCCTGGACCTCAACCCCTTGGGATATGCCCCGCTGCTGGAGCTGGACGATGGCAGCCTGCTGCGCGAAGGTCCGGCCATCCTGCAGTACCTGGCAGACCTTAAGCCAGGCGCGCAACTCGCCCCCGCACACGCCAGCATGGCGCGTTACCGGCTGCAAGAGTGGCTCAATTTCCTGACCTCTGAAATCCACAAGGGCTTCATCCCTCTGCTCTACCCGGTGCAAGCCGGCAGGTATGCCACCGAGTCCGCCACGCCCAAGCTGGCGCAGCGCTACGCCTGGATCGACGCGCAGCTTGCGGGCAAGGACTATCTGATGGGGCACTACACCGTGGCCGACAGCTACCTCTATGCACTCACCCAATGGGGGCAGGCCGAATGGCTGGTTCCCACCTACCAAGCCAATATCC
>PJUK01000578.1_pt1 | contig 10985 bp, 10 predicted proteins | sample 1512211 | NCBI WGS metagenome assembly PJUK01 (sample SAMN08177668, study PRJNA422409) | Feces metagenome, whole genome shotgun sequencing project.
ACCCGTCATGGGCGGGAAAAGTGCTACCTCGTCGCCGTCCTGGATGAATTCGTGGTGTTCGGCATGTTCCTGATTGATCGCCGCGCGGATAACGTCGCCATGTTCGAAAGCGGCTTCATATTCTTCGCCGTGGGTTTTCAGCTGGCTAATGAGTTCGCCGACCGTCACTTTCGGGGCAGGGAGGACGATGAGGTCCTCATCCTTGCCGATTTTCTCCCGCACCCAGGCGAAATAGACGACTTTAACGCTCACGAGCTTAATCCATCACGTGCTTCAGGCCTGCCTTGAAGTAATCCCAGCCCGTATAAAGCGTGAGGATTGCCGAAATCCACAGCAGGACAATGCCCAGTTCCGTTACATAGGGCATGATTTTATCACCGGCAGGGCCAGCGAGCAAAAAGGCCAATGCAACCATTTGCGCTGTGGTTTTCCACTTCGCAAGACGCGAAACCGGAACGCTGACTTTCAGTTCCGCCAGATATTCACGCAGGCCGGAAACCAGAATTTCGCGACACAGGATGATGATCGCCGCCCAGAGCGTCCAGCCGGCGATGGTGCCATCGGCGGCCAGAAGCAGCAGAATGGCGGATACGAGAAGCTTGTCTGCGATCGGGTCAAGCATGCGACCGATGGTCGAGGTCTGCTTCCAGATACGGGCAAGATAGCCGTCGAAGAAATCGGTGATGCTGGCCACGATAAACAGGCCAAGAGCGGTCCAGCGCGCGAAGTCGCTGGATTCGAGGCGCCCCTCCACAAAGAAGCACAACACCACAAGCGGCACGGCGACAATCCGTCCATATGTGAGGATGTTGGGCAAGGAGAGGGTATGTTTGTTCTGCATTGTTCCGCCGTAACGTTATTTTGTGCACATCAACAGGGATGACCAATAAAATCAACTCTTGTGCAGGTGTTCTGCTCGGACCTTATGACGCTGGCGCGCAAAAGCGCATCAAAATTGCGTCACCGGTCACGAAAATGATCGTGAATGGTGCGTGCCATTGCCTCCGATATGCCGTCGATCTGCATCAGGTCTTCCATCGCCGCACGGGAAACAGCCTTTGCCGTTCCAAAATGATGCAGCAATGCGCGTTTGCGCGATGGACCGATTCCCGCAATTTCATCGAGCGGGTTCTTGACCATTTCTTTCTTGCGCCGTGCGCGATGCGTGCCGATGGCGAACCGGTGTGCCTCATCGCGCATGCGCTGGATGAAATAGAGAACCGGATCGCGCGGCGGCAGGGTGAAAGGCTGCTTACCCTCCACGAAAAACCGTTCGCGTCCCGCTTCACGGTCCACGCCCTTGGCGATGCCGATTGCATTGACCAGATTGGCGATACCCATCTCGTTGAGAATCTGACGCACAGCCCCCACTTGCCCCTGTCCACCGTCAATGAGTATCACATCGGGCCAGGCCGGGAAACTGTCATTTATTTCAGGCACTTCAGGGCTTTCCGGATCGGGTGCTTCATCCGGCGCGCCATGCTCCTTCACCAGACTTGAGAAGCGACGCTCGATCACTTCGCGCATCATGCCAAAATCATCGCCCGGCGTGATATCTGTCGAGCGGATATTGAACTTGCGATACTGGTTTTTGACGAACCCTTCCGGTCCGGCGACGATCATGCCACCGACGGCGTTCGTGCCCATGATGTGCGAGTTGTCGTAAACCTCGATGCGGCGTGGCGTACGCGCAAGGCCGAATGTCTCTGCCATGCCTTGCAGCAGGCGCGCCTGCGACGAGGTTTCGGCAAGTCTGCGGCCCAGCGCTTCGCGCGCATTGGTCAGGGCGTGATCGACAAGGTCCTTCTTCTCGCCACGCTGGGGCACATTGACCTGCACCTTATGACCGGCGCGGGTGGAAAGCGCCTCGGCGATGAGCGACTGTTCTTCCACGGCCTCAGACAGAAGCACAAGGCGGGGGCAGGGCTTGTCGTCATAGAACTGCGACAGGAATGCGCCCAGAACTTCCGCCGGGCCAAGCGAGCTGTCGGCTTTTGGATAATAAGCGCGGTTGCCCCAGTTCTGGCCGGTGCGGAAGAAGAAGACCTGAATACAGGTCATGCCGCCTTCCTGATGGATGGCGAACACATCGGCTTCTTCGACGGTCTGCGGATTGATGCCCTGATGTGACTGGACATGCGAAAGGGCTGCCAGACGGTCGCGATAGACTGCCGCATGTTCGAAATCGAGATCGGCGGATGCCGCCTGCATGGCGGTGGCCAGATGGTCTTTCACCGACTGGCTCTTGCCGGACAGGAATGCCTTGGCCTCCGAGACCAGTTCAGCATAATCGGCATCGCTGATTTCGTGCGTGCACGGACCGGAGCAGCGCTTGATCTGATAAAGCAGACAGGGGCGCGTGCGGCTTTCGAATACCGAATCGGTGCAGGTGCGCAGCAGAAAGGCGCGTTGCAACGCGTTGATTGTGCGTCCTACCGCGCCGGCCGACGCGAAGGGGCCGAAATAGTCGCCCTTGCGAGAGCGTGCGCCGCGATGCTTGAAAATACCCGGCGCGCGATGATCGCCCGTCAGCAGAATATAGGGAAACGACTTGTCGTCGCGCATCAGCACATTGAAGCGCGGGCGCAATCGCTTGATCAGATTGGCTTCGAGCAGCAGCGCTTCGGTTTCGGTGCGCGTGACGACAAATTCCATCATCGCCGTCTCGCGGATCATCCGGACGATGCGATTCGAATGGGCTATGCCGCGCGCATAATTGGAAACGCGTTTCTTGAGATTGCGCGCCTTGCCGACATAAAGCACGTCACCGTCACTGTTGAACATGCGATAGACGCCGGGATTGTTCGGCAGCCGTTTCACGAAGGCGTTGATGATATCCTGACCGCTGAGACCTGCCGTATCCGGCAGTCCATCGGACGAGTCCCACTGGATCTGATCGGCCATTGAAGGCGCAGCAACAATTTCGGAACCGGTGTCGTCGCTGTCTTCATCATCTTCGGCTTCCGCATCGCCAATGATAATACCGGCCACGTCCTGCTCGTCGTCGGACGGCAGGTTAGAGCCAGTATCGTCATGGTTTTTGCGGTTGCCGCTCATTCAGTGATTCCTGCGATGTCGGGGGTTTCCCATGCCAGATGTTGCCCGCCGTCAAGCGCGATCATCTGGCCGGTAATGGAACGATTCTCCCAGAAGTAACGCACTGTGCGCCCGAATTCCGGCAATTCTGGCGCACGTTGCAAGGCGACCTTGCTGACTTGTCGTTCAAAATCACCCGGCCGCTGGCGTTCACTCGGCAAGGTCGGACCCGGCGCAATGGCGTTGACGCGAATGCGCGGGGCCAATGCCTGCGCAAGTGTGCGGGTTGCATTCCAAAGCGCTGTCTTGGACAGCGTATAGGAGAAGAAGTTCGGATTGAGCTTCCAGACGCGCTGGTCGATTACATTGACGATCAGCCCGTCCACTGCTTCCGGCAGAGCCTTGGCCATTGCTTCGGAAAGCATGACCGGGGCTTTGAGGTGAATCGCAAAATGCTTGTCCCACAAAGCCATGTCGAGATCACCAACCCGGTCATCCTCAAACAAGGACGCATTATTGACGAGCAGGCGGATCGGGCCGATCTGGCGCTCGGCTTGCGCAATAAGGCCGCGCACATCCTGCTCGGATGAGAGGTCGGCCTGAACGACGCAGGCCGTTCCGCCGCGCGCAATGATGGCATCGGCAAGAGCCTGACCTTCTTCGATGGAACGGTTGCAGTGGATCGCAACAGGGAAGCCATGGGCTGCGAGGTCTTCGACAATCGCCTTTCCGATGCGCCGTGCGCCGCCCGTCACGAGGACCGGACATTTTGCAAGCTGGCTGACTTCCTGTTCGTTCAACACGGTAAACACTTTCTTATCGAGATTCTCTCGTGATTTTCATGCCATTTTGCTCGTCAGATTGCATCCATTAATAGCGGGAAATACGTCCGCTACTGACAAAATGCGAACAATATCAGTTGCTTCTCGTAGCGAGGGAGTGAGTTGATTGCCCCGCAACAATCCGCACCTGCTCATATAGTCACAAAAGCTTGGCGTTGCGAGAATGCAACATCGCATTTTTGCCATTTTCTCGTCGGGTTTTCTTCACAGAAGCGGGCATTTCGTGCCGCAATTACCGACGATACCTCCTCCCCATCAGCACGGCATGGGCAACTTCGAACTCCCAACATGCTGCCCGCCCGATAAGGGACCGTGTCAAACGTAATTTGTGTAAGGAGAATGCTATGCGCACTCTTAAGTCTCTCGTAATCGCCTCGGCTGCGCTGCTGCCGTTCTCTGCGACTGCTTTCGCTGCTGACGCCATCCAGGAACAGCCTCCTGTTCCGGCTCCGGTCGAAATGGCTCCCCAGAACACCTGGGCTGGCGGTTATACCGGTCTGTACCTCGGCTACGGCTGGAACAAGGCCAAGAACGACATCGTCGGCACCGTAAAGCCTGACGACTGGAAGGCTGGCGCTTATGCTGGCTGGAACTTCCAGCAGGACCAGTTCGTATACGGTGTTGAAGGTGACGCTGGTTACTCCTGGGCCAAGAAGTCCAAGGACGGTCTGGAAGTCAAGCAGGGCTTCGAAGGCTCGCTGCGTGCACGTCTCGGCTACGACCTGAACCCGATCATGCCATACATCACCGGTGGTATCGCTGGTTCGCAGGTTAAGCTGAGCGGCAATGGCGACGACGAAAGCAAGTTCCGCGTTGGTTGGACTGCTGGTGCCGGTATGGAAGCCAAGCTGACCGAAAACATCCTGGGCCGCGTTGAATACCGCTACACCCAGTTCGGTAACAAGGACTATGACCTCGGTGGCACCACCGTTGGCAACAAGCTCGACACCCACGACATCCGCGTTGGTCTCGGCTACAAGTTCTAATTATCTGATAATTGAACACGGAAAACCGGGTAGGCAACTGCCCGGTTTTTTGTTGCCCGAATTTTCTTCGGGCAGACAGGCCCTCAATAACCTTCCTGCTGTGCGGTATCGATCAGCCATTTACGAAAAGCGGCCATCGCGTCCGTTTCCGGGCGCGATTGAAGTCGGGCCAGCCAATAGCTGCCCATCGTCACCGTTTGCGGGAAGGGCTGGACGATTGTTTCGGCGTGAAGCTGCCGGGTGAACATTGACGGCGGCGCAAGCGCGACACCTGCCCCCTGTATTGCAGCTTCCATCATGGCCAGCGACGAATCGAACATGATGCTTTTGGGTAGCGGCATGTCGCCGGTGACGCCAGCAGCAGCAAACCATTGCGACCATTCATCGGCCCGATAGGACCGAAGCAGCGTATGGCGAGCGAGATCAGGCGGTGTTTTCAGCTGACTGGCTATGTCCGAAATGCACAAGGGCGAAAGCGGCGCTTCCAGAAGGCGGATTGCCTCGACACCGTGCCACGCGCCGGACCCGAACCGAATCGCAAAATCCAGTCCCTCAGCGGCGATGTCGACGCGGTTATTATTGGTCGAAAGCCGCAAATCGATAAACGGATGCGTGGTCTGAAAATCGCGCAGGCGAGGGATCAGCCAGCCGACGGCCAAAGTTCCGACCACACCAACGCGCAGAACCTCGCGATAATGTCCGCCTTCAAAACGTTCCAGCGTCCCGGCAATGTTATCGAAGGCCTCCCGCAAGGTGGGCAGCAGCGTTTCACCTTCATGGGTGAGCAGCAATCCGCGCGGCAAGCGTTCGAACAGGGTGACATTGAGGCGGCTTTCGAGGCTTTTCACCTGATGGCTGACAGCGGCTTGGGTCACGCATAATTCGATTGCCGCCTTGGTGAAGCTGAGATGGCGTGCCGACGCCTCGAAGGCGCGCAGTGCATTCAGCGGAAGATGAGGCCGGACCATCGCTATACCCAAATTTTTCTAATGTCAGAGGCAAGATAACGTCGTTTGTTTCGGACGTATAGCTCGCTTATATCGAGAGTGCCGAATAGACGGGTTTTGATTTCAATTCACCTGCATCCGGTTTAACGCGCGTTATTTCACATGAGAAAACACCGATTCCTTCCGCATGTCTCCCACGCGGCAGGGAAATCGGTTCACAATGAGGATTGCGTATAAGTCATGAGAAAAACTACCGTTTCCGCCTTGAGCATAACTGCCGTCGCCAGCCTGTTGACCAGTGTCTCCGTACAGGCCGCAAACGCGCCGAGCGAGAAAGAAATCAGGCATCTGGTCGATGAAACGATCAAGCCTGTCATGGCCGAACACAAGATTCCCGGAATGGCTGTCGCCGTTACGGCGGGTGGCAAGACCTACTTTTTCGGCTATGGCGTCGCCTCTAAGGAAAGCGGACAGAAGGTGACCGAAGACACGATCTTCGAGATTGGTTCCGTCTCCAAAACCTTTACCGCGACGCTCGGCGGGTTGGGGCTTGCGGAGGGTGCGTTTAAACCGGGGGACACGGCGACGAAATACGCTCCCAAACTGGCAGGCAGCAGCTTCGACAACGTCTCGATGCTTGATCTTGGCACCTACACTGCTGGCGGTTTGCCCCTGCAATTTCCAGACAGTGTCACCGACCACAAGACGATGATCGACTATTTCAAGAATTGGAAGCCGGATTATCCTGCGGGCACGCAGCGCCGCTATTCAAATCCGAGTATCGGTCTGTTTGGTTATCTCGCCGCTCAAAGCATGGGCGAGCCCTTCGACAAGGTGATGGAAACGAGGCTCATTCCAGCCTTCGGCCTGAAGCACACATTCATCCAGGTGCCTGAAAGCCAGATGAAGAATTACGCCTATGGCTATTCGAAAGCCAACAAGCCGATCCGGGTGTCTCCCGGCGCCTTCGACGCGCAGGCTTATGGAATCAAGACCACTGCGCCGGACCTGATCCGTTTCGTTCAGTTGAATATGGACAGCACATCGCTTGGTCAGCCGATGCAAAAGGCCGTAGCGGCCACGCATACCGGCTATTACAAGGTCGGTGACATGACACAGAGCCTTGGCTGGGAGCGTTACGCCTATCCTCTGAGTCTGAAAACGCTGCTTGGCGGCAACACCTCCGATATGGCGATGAAATCGCACAAAATCGAAAAGCTCGCCCCACCTTTGCAGCCGTCGGACGACATGCTGCTGAACAAGACCGGTTCGACCGGTGGTTTCGGGGCCTATGTGGCCTTTGTGCCGGGCAAAAAGATCGGCATTGTGATGCTTGCGAACCGCAATTATCCGAACGATGCACGGATCAAGGCCGGTTACCGCATCCTGAAGGCGCTGGACGGCAATCAATAATCGCTGAAAATACAAACGCCCCGGATAGCGGCTGCCATCCGGGGCATTTGAAAGCTTGGCGCAGAACTTAGCCTTGCGGCAGCAAAGCCGCCAGTTCCGGATGCAGTTCCCGATAACGCTTGATCCAGCGCTTCAGCTTCGGACGTCCACGTTCCCATTTGCCATCGAAGCGCAGCGCGAGATAGCCCAGCACAGCAGCGACGGCGATATGGCCCGCATGCAGCTTGCCCGCCAGACGCGGCGGGGCCTCATTGAGCAGGTCGAGCGCACGCTCGGCCTTGCGCCATTGCAGATCCAGCCATGGCTGGTGGATTTTATCTTCCGGGCGCAGGCGGCGTTCATAGACATGCGCGAGCAGAACGTCGGCCAGGCCATCGGCAATGGCTTCATAACGCTCGGCATCGGTGCGCTTTTCCGCGTTGCGCGGGAAAAGCTTGTTGCCGGAAACGCGGTTCAGATATTGGGTAATGGCGCGGCTGTCAAAAACGGCCTTGCCGTCATCGGTAACAAGGGTTGGAATCTTGCCAAGCGGATTGGCGCTGATGAGGTTCTCCGGCTCCGCCGACGTGTTCACGACCACGCTTTCAAAAGGGACGCCTGCATAATGCGCGGCCATGCGCACCTTCGCGCTGTAAGGCGAGGCGGGTGAATAGAGAATCTGCGTCATGTGTGATTCCTGAGAATGAAGATTATTGGGTTGCCGGCATCATGACCGAACGGCTGCGGCAGGCGTTATTATTAACCTCCTGGCAGGCGCGATATTGGAGATCCTTCGTCATGCAGATGCGCACTTCCTGAAGATAATTGCGCTGGCAGGTGACAGAAATGCCGCTGGCCTTCATGCCCGGATTGGCTGCAAGGAAGGCTTTTTCGACCAGCATTGGGTCAACCCGGCGGTCACCGCTTACATTGCGAAGGCTGGGCGGAATATTGACCTGCTCATAGGCGTTGCGCAGCGTGTCGAAATAATCGCGTTGGGACAGACCCGAGCAGCTTCCGTGCTTGCGCCATTCATGGCCTATCAATCCAGCGGCCGGCATGATGTCCGACAGGCTGGAAATAATCTGGCGCGGAACATAACCGCCGCGGCTGCGCACATTGTCGAGCTGGCAATTGGTCGGATAGCCCCATTCATTTTGGGGCCAGAGACCATGGGCGACGAAGCCGAAAGGGCGCTGGTTGTTGCATTGCTGCTTGTTGGCGCGACGGCCTTCCGACGCGCAATAGCTCGGTGACCAAGAAAGCGACAGCACATAGAAGTCGAAATCGCCGGGCACATCGCCATTGTCCTGGTCGTCAGCAAGAGCTGCACCCGACAATATTGTCGTCGCCATCAGGGCAATCGAAAGCAAAGCGCTTGGGACAGCCGCCAGTCTTCGCAGCATGGAACCTCCGGTCAGGTCAGCGGAGGACGCGGCAGCTTGGCGCGTCGTAGACATACCAGCGGTCGAAGCCTTCAACGCAGAATTCCACGTTGCGACCGACCGATGCAAAACCCTGACCTTCTTCGACCAGATACCAGACGGAACGGTATTGGCCGTCACTCAATACGGCGGTGGCCTTGCAATAGGTGCGTTCGATTTCTGCCGGGTTGGTCTTCGGCTCATAACGGGTCAGCTGAACATCGCTCATCGCTGAAATGCCGACTTGCGGCAGTTCGGGAACGTGGCGCACCTGATAGCCGAAACGCGAGACCACCGAGCGCAGCACGCTCTGCTGGTTGCAGACGGTGTTATCGACCACGGCTGGTGCAGACTGAAGATAATCGGCAGCGCTGGCGGGCAGGGCTGCAAAAGTCACCGGCAGGACGGAGGCGGCGAAGAGGGCGGCCCGCGAAAAGCGACCGAAGCGATCCAGTTTGCCCGAGGTAAGTTGCATGTCTCTATCCTGTCCCAAAATGCGAACGCGAAGCGCGCGCTTATGTCTGTGATAGCCGAAGCTTTGCTTCGCGCAGTTTCTTTCAGCGCGCGGCAGCGGTCAAGAGCGATCCGTCTCGCCGCGTATCCACCGAACACTGAAATTGCTACCCTTTTCTTCGGCCAGCAGTTTCGTAAGGCTGGGAAGCACGGTTTGCATCTCACTTTCGAGTGTATAGGGCGGATTCACGACAATCATACCGGTGCCATCGAGGCGCGGTTCGGATGAGGGCGGGCGAATCGCCAGCTCGATCTGCATGATCTTCGGAATCCCGGTTTCATGAAGCCGCTTGGCGAAGCGCTCGGTTTCCTTGCGGTCCTTCACCGGATACCACAGCGCATAAGTGCCGCCGCCGAAGCGCTTGTGCGCCTTGGCGAGACCATCCACCATACGGTCGAATTCGCCTTCAATTTCGAAAGGTGGATCAACGAGCACGAGGCCGCGTTTTTCCTTTGGCGGAAGATGCGCGCCAAGCGCCAGCCAGCCGTCGAGTTCAATGACGCGCACCTGATAATCGCCGTCGAAGCGCTTTGCCAGTTTGGCCGCATCCTGCGGGTGCAGTTCCAGCGCTGACAGGCGGTCCTGCTTGCGCAACAAATGCCGCGTCACATAAGGCGAACCAGGATAGTGGCGGAGTTTTCCGTCCGCGTTCACCGCACGCACCGCATCGAGATAAGGCTTGAGCAGTTCCAGCACTGCCGGTTCAATCTGGCCTTTTTCGACCGCTTCGATGACACGGTGAATGCCGCCGGTCCATTCGCCGGTCTTGCCCGCTTCGACGCCCTTCAGGTCGTAAAGTCCGATGCCCGCATGGGTGTCGATGACGCGAAAGGCCTGATCCTTGCGCTTCAGATAGTCGATGATACGGGCGAGGATGACGTGTTTGACGACATCCGCGAAATTTCCGGCGTGATAGGCGTGACGATAATTCATGATCGCGCTTGTTTCACGGCTTTCCGCTTTCGGCAAGAGGATACCAATTTCCGATTCGCCACGACTGTCATAAATGTGACATACAGCGGTCACCAACCGCATCTTCACCTGAGTCGAGCTTGCAATGTCCGGTGGCGTCCTTCTGATCGTCCTGTTTGGCGCGTTTCTTCACGCGAGCTGGAACGCCATCGTCAAAAGCAGCGGCGACAAGTTTTTCGCTGCCGCCAGCGTGACCGGCGCTGCCGGTTTTATCGCCTTGTTCATCGTGCCATTTTTGCCGATGCCGAATGCGGTCAGCTGGGTCTATATACTGATGTCGACCGTCACCCAGACTTTCTATATGTCGCTGGTGGCGGCGGCCTATAAATCCGGCGATATGAGCGAGGCCTATCCCATCATGCGCGGCACGCCGCCTTTGCTCGTTGCGCTGGTCAGCGCGCCGCTGGTGGGCGAGGTCATGGGCTGGAAGAGCTGGCTCGGCATTGTGTTCATCTGTTCGGGCGTGCTGGCCATGGCGCTGGAAGCAAGGCGGCGCAATCGCGGCACCTCCAGTCGCACGGCCATTCTGGCGCTGACCAATGCCGGGTTTATTGCCGGTTACACCATCATCGACGGTCTTGGCGTGCGGGCGTCGGGTGCGCCGCTTTCCTATACATTGTGGCTGTTTGTCATCAATGCCGTGCCGTTGGCGGGCTGGGCGCTCTATCGCGAGCCCGACCGTTTTATCAGCTATATGCGCAATCGCTGGCGTCCGGCGCTGATCGGCGGCGTGGGGACGCTCGGTTCCTACGGGCTGGCACTCTGGGCGATGACCATGGCGCCGATTGCCGTGGTGGCGGCCTTGCGTGAAACCGCCATCCTGTTTGGCATGATCATTTCTGCGGTCGTGCTGAAGGAAAAGGTAGGGTTGC
>PJUK01000580.1_pt1 | contig 10965 bp, 8 predicted proteins | sample 1512211 | NCBI WGS metagenome assembly PJUK01 (sample SAMN08177668, study PRJNA422409) | Feces metagenome, whole genome shotgun sequencing project.
GCCGGAGTGCGGTCAGCATAAACGCCAAGCGCGTTCACCCGCGCTTTGTGGCCGGTCATGTAAGCCGACATGGTGTTGGCGCTGTCGGTCGCAATCGAATGGGTCGATGACGTGCCGATAAAGGCAACCGGCGGAACATCATCCATATTGAGACGGCCATTGGCCTTGCCACCCGCCATGCCCTTGGACATGATGCGCGCGCCGGTGCGATGCGCGACCGAAAGACCATCGGCCACCAGGAAGATGATGTTCTTGGCTTTCGCTTCTGTCGCGGTCGGGTACACATCCCAGGTGACGGCCTTCGTCTCGTCGCCAGCCGAGATTTCAACCTTATAGGCGCCCGGCTCTGCAATTTTCAGATCGCGCAGAATGAGGGCTGAGCCGAGAACCTTGTCCTCGCTCCCCTTTTCTTCCGCAACGAATTCTGCTTTGGCGCCAAACACTGTTTCGTAATCCTTGCCGTTGACGGTCACCTTGACCTCTTCCGGCTTCACCACCTTGTCGAGTTCCACTTTGAAATCGAATGGCGAGCCGACCAGAATCGTGGCCCTGTCGAGCGGATAGATATCGGCGGCATTGGCGGCGCCGCTCAAAATTGTTGCGGACGCGAGAGCGAGCAAAAGCTTGCGCATGTTGGAAATCCCTTCCTACAAAGTGTCAGGTTTCCATAAGCAAGCTAGATGACGCGCATATAACGGTTTTGCATTTGTGATCGGAGGCCCACAAAGGCCCGCTTCGACGGCGTGGCAAAAGCGGTTAAAAAACCGGTCGTTTCGTCCGCGGAATGGAAAATTTCAATGCAATGAGAATAAACAAGATTTTATCGCATATGAAAGCTAATTCCGCGTTAGGTTTTCCTAGCGCGACTAGTTCAAAACCCGATCTATGAGGGGAAAATTTGCCGTTGAGACGAGCTGGGCGCTGTAAAAAGGATCTCTATAGCAACGCTTCGGATGGTAGCGCGAAGAAGTTAAAAAATCTACAGCGCTTAACCAAAAAGCACAAAAATCATCGTTCCTTTCGAAAGGGCCAGTGAAACTCGACTGGAAACTCGAATCGTGCATCGGAACAGTTGAACAGCTTTTCCGAGAAAAATCCAGTTCCCGTTGCAGGAGCAATTTGGCTGACGCGCCCTGCCCTTTTTGCGCTGGTCACTTCATTTCCACACCGTTGTGCGGGGCGCGTCCTGCCGGATATGAACCGGACAATCGGACGCCAAGGCGCACTTGACGATTCGGGCATCCATCCCCGCCTAAAAGCGTGGACGATGACAATAAATGACTCCACCTGCGGTCGCCAGCATGCCGCTTGCAATGATAGACTGCCGTCTAATTCCAATAAAAGTCTTTAAAAACAATTCGATAAAGCAATTCGATTCGGAAGGATAAAATTCTTCGTAATTTTTAATTGCCTGCTAACCCTTTGTTAATTCGGGCAGCTCTTGCGATACAAGAAGAATCGGACATAATGACGGTATTTAGGCGGTATTAGTTCCGATGCCGTCACTAGGGATCCCAAGTCAATGAATATCGCAAATTCAACAGCAGCAGTGTCGTTTGACGACATGATATTGACGCAGGGGAGAGAAATCTCTCGCAAGCTCAATCTGCTGCGCCATGAAAACTTCCCACCGGATGCGCGGAAAAATCTGCGTCAGTTTTCTATGGCCGAAGCTGCATATTTCCTTGGCGTCTCCCCCAGCAATCTGAAGAAGCTACACCTTGAGGGCAAAGGCGTCGAGCCGACTATACTGACAGGTGGACGCCGCGCCTATAGCGTGGACCAACTGCATGAACTGCGTTTGTGGCTTGACCAGAATGGTCGCGCCGAAGTGAAGCGTTATGTTCCGCATCGCCGTGGCCATGAAAAGCTTCAGGTCATCGGCGTTGTGAATTTCAAGGGCGGCTCCGGCAAGACCACGACTGCCGCGCATCTGGCGCAGCATCTCGCCTTGACCGGTCATCGTGTGCTTGCCATCGATCTCGATCCGCAGGCCTCTTTATCGGCACTGCACGGTATCCAGCCAGAGCTGGATGAATTCCCGTCGCTTTACGAAGCCATTCGTTACGATTCCGAAAAGAAGCCCATCCGCGATGTCATTCGCCGGACGAACTTTCCCGGTCTCGATATTATTCCGGCCATGCTGGAGCTGCAGGAATATGAATATGACACGCCTTTGGCCATGCAGAATGGCGGCGAGGGCAAGATGTTCTGGAACCGCATCGCGACGGCTCTGGCCGAAGTCGATGATTCCTACGATGTGGTCGTTATCGACTGCCCTCCCCAGCTTGGCTATCTGACGCTGACGGCGCTGTCCGCTGCAACATCGGTGCTAATCACCGTTCATCCGCAGATGCTCGACCTTATGTCGATGTCGCAGTTCCTTCTGATGCTCGGCGATATTCTCAAGACCGTGCGACAGGCAGGCGGGGCGGTGCAACTCGACTGGTTCCGCTATCTGATTACCCGTTATGAACCGACCGACGTGCCGCAGGCCCAGATGGTCGGTTTCATGCAGAGCATGCTGGCCTCTCACATGCTCAAGCATCAGATGCTGAAATCGACGGCGATTTCGGATGCCGGCCTGACCAAGCAAACGCTTTACGAAGTCGAACGTTCATCCATGAACCGCGGCACCTATGATCGCGCGATGGAAGCCATGGAAGCGGTCAATTCGGAGATTCGCGGGCTTATCCACGAAGCATGGGGGCGTTAGACTGCCGTCTAAAACGGCAAATACGCAATAAAATCAGGTCTCTGACCGGTTTGAGGAATAGAGAATGGCCCGGAAGAACATATTTGACAGCGTGATGCGGAACGAACCGGCGGCGGAACAGCCTTCCCAGCCGGTCGATGCCATATCGCGCCGGTTCGGCGCTGCCAAATCGCTTTCCGCTTCGATTGATGAACTCGCCAAGCAGGCTTCACAAAGGCTGGATGGCGAAACTGTCGTTGAGCTTGATCCCAACAATCTTGATGCGTCCTTTGTTGCCGACCGTCTGCCTGAAGCCGACGATCAGGAATATCAGGAGCTTCTCGAAGCCATTCGCGAGCGTGGCCAGGACAGCCCTATTCTGGTGCGTCCGCATCCTGAGACCAGCGACCGTTATATGATCGTCTTTGGCCATCGCCGTGCCCGTGTTGCACGCGAACTGGGCCTCAAGGTCAAAGCCGTCATCAAGCCGCTTGCCGATCTGGAACATATTCTGAGTCAGGGTCAGGAAAACTCGGCGCGCGCTAATCTCAGCTTCATCGAGCGGGTTTTGTTTGCGGCACGTCTGGAAGCGCTTGGCTTTGAGCGTGAGGCTATTCAGGCCGCTTTGACCATCGACTATCAAACCCTGTCGAAGATGCTGACCATTCCGAAGGCGATACCAGAAGCCATTCTTCTGGCTATCGGCCCTGCCAAAGGTATTGGTCGTGATCGCTGGCTTGAACTGCGTAAGCTGATCGAAATTCCCGGCAAACAAGACGCTGCAGAAGAACTAATGGCGACCGCTGCATTCAAGGCAGCAACGTCGGCTGATCGCTTCGAACAGCTTTACGGTTATCTGAAGGGCGCCCGTCAGAAGAAGTCCGTCACCAAGGCCGCTTTGCGCCCCGGTGCGACATGGACCGCTTCGGACAAGTCCGTCAGCGCCACAATCAAACAGAACGGCAAATCGACAACGCTGGCTCTTGGTGCAGCCAATGGGCCTCGCTTTGCCGAATGGATCTCGCGTAATCTGGATACGCTTTATGCGTCCTTCCAGAACGACGAGAAGTAACAAGCTTTCGGATTGGAAAGCGGTTTCCGCAGCCCGGTCCAGTGTCTGAGTACGATTATCTGCGTATCTGTATCGAGACGATCAAGAGCATTTCCAGCGAAACTCTGAAACGGTTTTGCGGGTCATGCAGGCGTTAAATTGAAGAGATGAGTGGTAGCCAACAATCCGGTTGGAAAATCGCTCAAGCGAAAAGGAACGAGATAGCAAAAGAAAAAGGCCCCCAAACGTCGCCGCGTGGAAGCCCTTCTCATTGGTTTAGCAGCTAGAGAATCGCAAATCCACGAATCACTGTCAAGTGTCTTAAGCGTCTTTTCGGCGGGTGGATTTCTTTTGCCTTGTGGAAGGTGAAAGAAAATGGAGATGCATTTGGCTTCGACGCCGTTTGGCAGTCGACCGATGACGGCTGCCTTGTTGGCAGCGCAACGCAATGCCCGACAAATGCCGCAAGACCTTGCCGTCGATAAGTGGCAGATGCATCGCTGGCTGTGCGAAGCAAAGACGATTTATGGGTTGAATGATCGCTCACTGGCGGTTCTGTCAGCATTGCTGTCCTTTCATCCGGACAATCATCTCAAAGCCAATGAAGGACTGGTCGTCTTTCCATCCAACAAGCAATTGGCGTTGCGTGCCCATGGCATGGCGGACGCTACATTGCGGCGTCATCTTAGCGCGCTGGTCGATGCCGGTTTCATCACGCGTCAGGACAGTCCGAACGGCAAGCGTTATGCACGTCGGGCCAAAGGCGGCGAGTTGCAGATTGCATTTGGCTTTTCGCTCGCTCCTTTGCTGTTGCGCGCCGAAGAACTCGAAACCTCCGCTGAACAGGTGAGGGCCGAGAAGGCTGGATTACGCGAGCAGCGTGAACGCTTAACCTTGCTGCGTCGCGATATCGCCAAGCTGATTGAATTTGCTATGGTCGAGAAGCTTTCCGGTGATTGGTCAGCAATCAACCAGCGCTTTCGGGCCATTGTTGATACGATTCCACGTCGTGCCGAACGCGATGAACTGGCTCTGTTGGTCGCCGCAATGGAGGCACTTTTGGTCGAAGTCGATAAGTTGTTGAATATTCATCAAAATATCGAAAATTTGAGCGGCAATGAGTCTCAAAATGAGCGGCAGCAAATTGAATCAAATCCAGATTCCTATTTTGAAAAGGACAGCGTTTCGCAAATCGACCAGTGCCAGATGATAACCGACAAGGCACAGCCAGAACCGACGGTCTCGCTCGATATGGTTTTGCGCGCCTGTCCGGAGATTGAAGCCTATTCATCCAGCCCTATCCGGCAATGGCATGGACTGATGAATGCCGCAGAGACAGTACGCAGTTTCATCGGGATTGACGCCAAACTCTATGATTTGGCTAAAAAGACGCTTGGAAACTATAATACGGCCATCGCAATTGCCTATATTCTCCAGCGTTATGATCAGATTCGATCGGCAGGCGGTTATCTGCGGATATTGACGGAAAAGGCTGCGGATAGTGGTTTTTCGATCAAGCCGATGATGCTCGCCGCGCTGAATGCACGACGCCGCGCCCAATAGGCAGTAACAGCAAATTTATCAAATATAACGTTTCTAAGAGGCGAAAAAGGAGAGTAATCGATACCGAAAGTGCTTAGTGCTACGCAAGACAAGGAAACAAAGGAAGATATTATATGTTCCTAATATTTCAACAACTTGCATTTGGAAGCACCATAGGTCTGATCAATGTTGTTCTGCATGCTTTAGCAACAATCCTGGTTATCAGGACGACGCGACTTCTCCATAAATCCCTGCGGAAATACGCTATGTTGGCGCTGATATCGACAATGTCGGTTGCCGCGTCGGTTTTGCTGGCAACACAGGTCATCGAAATCATAATATGGTCGGCGTCCTATACCATGGTTCTCGCCATACCCGCCGGGGCAGACGCGCTCTATTTTGCTTTCGTGAATTTTACCTCGCTCGGATATGGAGATATAGTTCCGCTCGCACGCTGGCATCTCATGGGTCCGATGACCGCAATGAATGGCGTTTTGCTCTTCGGCTGGTCTACAGCGGTTCTATTTCAGGTCCTGACAGTCGCGTTACAAAACCAGAAAACGCCGCGCTTTATTCCAAGACTGGCCCCTGACGAGTAGGTCAAATAGCCAAGTAAGGGCTCTCATCCGACAACCGTAATATTTAAGAACGGAGTATCCGTGCAGTGAACTTGACTATCGATTTCATCAAATATGTTTCTATTGTTTTCATCGGTCTTCTGCCGATCATGAACCCGCTCACGACAATTCCGCTCTATATGGCTTTGACCAAGCGGATGAGCGTAGAGAACAAGCGCAAACAGGCTGTCAAAGCCTGCATCTACGCGTTCTCGATCCTGACGGCATTTCTGCTGCTGGGGCAGGGGATCATCGCGCTGTTCAATATATCGCTTCCGGGCATCCGAGTCGCAGGCGGCATCATCATCATGATCCTGGCGCTGCGAATGATCTTCTCTGGTGAAGACACCTCGTCGGAGGTCAATGTCGAGCCTTCCGAGATCAAGAAGGCGGAAATCGATTATTCGTTTTCGCCACTTGCCATGCCCAGCCTTGCGGGTCCGGGGTCGATTGCCGTGGTGATGAGTTTTGGTTCGCAAATTCCCGCCGAACACACCATCATCGGCCATATTATCGTGATCGTGGCCATTCTGCTGACGGTCAGCATCGCTTATGCGGCGCTGTCATCGGCAACGTTCCTCGAAAGAATGCTCGGCGATCACGGCATGCAGGCGATCACCAAGATCATGGGCTTTCTCCTGACCTGCATTGCCGTGCAGTTTCTGGCCTCCGGCGTTCACGATTTCTATATCGAGTTCGCCAAGCTGTAAGCGTTCATCTCATTCCATGGCGATGCTGTGATCGACTTCCTGCGCAACCTTTGGCTTGCGGAGCAAAAGAACGAGCGGCATCGCCAGAAGCGACATCAGCATCAACAGCTTGAAATCATCGATATAGGAAATGATTGTCGCCTGTTCGGTGATGATATTGTCCAGAAGCGCGCGTCCGGCAGCTGTTGTCGGATTGAGATATTGTGAAACGACAGCGCCATCGAAATTATGATTGAATGGCGTGACATAGGCGCTGATAGCGGCGTGGTTGGCCTGCACATTTTCCGTCAGCAGCGCTGCAACAATCGATATGCCGACGCTCGATCCGATGTTGCGGGACAGATTATACAGGCCGGTGCCGTCGCCGCGCAGATGCGCGGGGAGGGTGGAAAAGGCAATCGTGGTCAAGGGCACGAACAGGAAGCCCAGACCTGCACCCTGAATGAAGCCAACCCGCACAATGGTCCATTGCGAAACATCAGGCGTCCAGCCCGTCATTTCATACATGGCCCAGGCCGTCAGTCCGAGACCGGTCAAAAGCAGATAACGTGAATCCACGCGGCCAATCAGCTTGCCGACCAGAAACATGCAAGCCATGGTGCCCATGCCGCGCGGTCCCATCACGATACCGGCTGTGGTCACTGGATAGCCCATCAAGGTCTGGAGATAAGGCGTCATCAGCGCCAGCGATGCCAGATAGGTCACGCCGATGATGAAGATGAAGAGCATGCTCACCGCAAAATTGCGGTCGAGAAACAGCTGCGGTTTGACGAAAGAATTTTCTGCCGTGAATGTGTGCACCACAAGCAGGTAAAGGGCTGCCGCGCAAACCAGCGACTCGATGACGATTTCGCTCGATGAAAACCAGTCCATCTGCTCGCTGCGGTCGAGAAACAATTGCAGTGAGGCAATGGCGAGACTGAGCAGGCCGAAGCCGGTCCAGTCGAGACGCGCCGTCCGGTCTATCCTGGTTTCAGACACAAAGACCATGATGCCACCGAAAGCCAGCGCACCAATCGGCACATTGATGTAGAAAACCCAGCGCCAGCTCATATTGTCAGTCAGCCAGCCGCCGATGACAGGCCCCAAAACCGGGCCGACCATCACCGAAACGCCGAAAAGCGCCATGGCGGAGCCACGTTCTTCCAGCGTATAGATATCGAGCAGAATGCCTTGCGACAGCGGCACCAGCGAAGCGCCGAACAGGCCCTGCAACAGCCGGAAACCGACAATCTGCGGCAGGGATTGTGCAAGCCCGCACAAGACGGAGGCCAGCACGAAGCCCGCAATAGCCGCCAGCAACACGCGCTTGCGACCGAATTTGGCGGCCAGAAAGCCGGACGGCGGCGTCATGATCGCAGCCGCCACGATATAAGAGGTCAGCACCCAGTTGATCTGGTCGGCGCTTGCCGAAACGCTGCCCTGAATATAGGGCAGTGCGACATTGGCAATCGTCGTATCCAGCGCCTGCATGATGACCGCGAGAATGACGCAAGCGGTGATCGCGCCGCGATGCGCGACGATGGACGCGCCGGAAATGGCGACGTTAGACATGGTTTCCGCCACCGAAGAGATTGGTAATGAAGCGCGGCAGACCGCGCGAATGGCCGGTATCGACCTCCACATTCACGCTCATGCCGACACGTAGCGGCGGTTGGCCATTCTTATTGTCGATGCTGACGCGCATGGGGATGCGCTGCACGACCTTGACCCAGTTGCCGGACGTGTTTTGCGCCGGCAGCAGCGAGAAGCTGGAACCCGAAGCCGGGCTGATGCTGGCGACTTTGCCCTCCCAGCGGGCATCGGGATAGGTATCGACCGAGATCGTCACCGGCTGGCCGGGTTCGATCCCGGTCAGTTCGGTTTCCTTCGGATTGGCGGTGATCCAGAGATGATCGGATGAAACGAGCGAAAAAGCCTGTTGCGCGGCTTGCAGATAGGAGCCGACCTGCAAGCTGTTCACATTGGTGACGATGCCGTCGAAGGGCGCACGAACTGTCGCGTCATCAAGCTGGCGCTGGGCTTCATCGAGCTTGGCCTTGGCCTGTAGAAAAAGCGGGTTTTGCTCCACCGGTTGGTCCGCATTGCCGCCGAGCTCAGCCAGCGCCGACTGGGCCTGCGCCTTCGCCACGGCAACCTTCTGCTTGGCGGCATCGAGGTCGTGTTTCGCCTGATCGAAAGTCGCGCGCGATGACGCGCTGGTCGCCACGAGATCCTGCTGCCGCTTGAAGGTCGCCTGATAGAAGGGCAGATCGGCCTCGGCCTGCGTGATTTCAGCAAGCGATTGCTGATAGCTGGCCTGAAGCGCAAGAATCTGATTGCGCACATGGCCGAGTTCGGCCTGAGCGCCTTCAAGCGCAATGGCAAAGGAATCCGGCTTCAGGCGAAACAACACCTGTCCGGCTTTGACCAGCTCGTTTTCATGCACGTCAATACCAGCGACAAGGCCCGAAACATCGGTCGAAATGCCCACCATATCGGCCTGCACATAGGCATTATCCGTCGAAACATAGCGCCCGCCGGTAACGTAGAAATAGCCGCCGACAACAAGCGCCAGCGGCAGAAGAGAAAACATCATGCGGCGGCGCTTTAACCGGCGGCGAGTGGCAATCTCGCTTGCGGCGGGCTTTTGGGACGCGTCGGTGGCCGCTTGCGGCTGTGCGGTCGGACCCGTGCTTTCAGCGCGGGTTTCCCGACGTGCTTCAGGCTCATCCCGTTCGATAGTGGCGGGATGCTTTACGATATTGGACGTGTCAGTCATGATCTGTATCTTCGTTGACGATTTCAGGACTTACGGGAGTCCGGCAAGCCCGGGAGAGATTGTCTTTCATCGACAGGAGGGTCTGGATCAACTGCTCCTGTTCCGCCTGCGAAACACCTTCAAGCGCCTCGGCCCGCGTCTGGCCGCCGAGTTCGCGCATATCTTCCAGAAGGGGCATAGCCGCCTCGCATATGAAAATCAGATGCGCACGCCGATCGGTCGGGTGGGGTCGTCTTTCGACAAATCCCTGTTCAACGAGCCGGTCGAGAATGCGCGTGAGAGTTATAGCCTCCACGTCCAGCAGATCAGCCAGACTGCGTTGCATGATCCCGTCATTCTTCGAGAGGAAAGCGAGCGTTTGCCACTGGGCCCGTGTCAGGCCAGTTCCGCGTGCGCGCTGCTCAAAACGTTTGCGAAGAAGGCGGGCCACATCATGCAACAGAAAACCGAGAACGCGGGTGTCCGCCACTTGTATGCCCACTTATTTATAAGCTACCTTATTATTTGTAGCTTATGACAAGTGTCTTGAATATGGCAAGCGAATTGGATCGCAGGCGGCGGCCCGCGATTTCACAATCACGTGACAACTTTTTGGGAGTGGGCGTTGCCGGTCAGTGCGCTGGTTGCGGCGTGACGGCTTCCAGCCATTGCGCGCGATAAGCGGCATAGACATTGCCGGAAGCGTCATTATCCGGCTGATAGGTTCTGCCGTGCTTTTCCTTCGGCGTCGCACCCGCCAGAAGCCCGGCACCGGTGGCCGTTCCCGTCGATCCGGCAATGGCTTCAACCTCGCGTCCCGAGAAATTCGCCAATGCTTTCAGATAAATAGCATTATCGGAAAAAGGGCCTTCGACCACAATAGGCCCCCTAGCACCCAGCAGGCCAAGGCAGCTTTCCGTCATCAGCGCGGCATAGACGCACGCGGCAGCATAACGTTCGGCATCGCTCGCCTGATCCGCATTGCGCCAACGCAGATGCGTGTTGGGGAAAGGGCCACAGTTCGGAACGGCGGAAGGCAGAGCCATGATCCCGTGATGCAGAATCTGCGCGGCAAGGGCATCGTATTCGGTGGGGGAGGGTCTTTGCAGCCCTTCGGTCATCAGATCGAATTCGCGCCCGCCCATATAACGCGCCGAAGGCACGGTACAGCCATAGGCATCGACATTGGCCAGCGTGTCGCGTTTTGGGTCTAGCCCGTCGAGATTGCCGCCCACGGCGAAGCTCACCACCCAAGTGCCCGTCGAAACCACCGAAAACGCGCCTTCGCGATCCATCAGATGGGCGAGCAGCGAAGCATTGGAATCGTGAATGCCGCAATGTACCGTAACGGGCAAGGGCAGTCCTATTTCCATCGCGATCGCTGGCATCAGCGGCCCAAGCGCGTCGAAGGCGGAGCGCAGCGGCGGGAATTTTTCGCGAATGTCCAGACGGTCGACAAGCGCCGAAAAAGCAGATTGCTTCGGTAGCCACAAATCCGTGTGACAGCCAAGCGACGTGACTTCTGACGCGGCAATGCCGGTCAGACGCCAGGCCCAATATTGCGGATAGGTGAATATGAAATGCGTGCGCGCAAAATCGGCGGGGAAGGC
>PJUK01000583.1_pt1 | contig 10896 bp, 5 predicted proteins | sample 1512211 | NCBI WGS metagenome assembly PJUK01 (sample SAMN08177668, study PRJNA422409) | Feces metagenome, whole genome shotgun sequencing project.
GCACCGACGAGCCGCCTTGGAATTCGTGGAAGATCACGTGGTAGGGCTTGCCCATCACGGCGGCCAGCACGTTCAGGCGGCCGCGGTGCGGCATGCCCAGGACGATGTCCTTCACGCCCAGCGAACCGCCGCGCTTGATGATCTGTTCCATGGCCGGAACCATGGCTTCGCCGCCGTCGAGGCCGAAGCGCTTGGTGCCGGGGAAACGCTTGTGCAGGAAGCGCTCGAAGCCTTCGGCCTCGACCAGCTTCTTGAGGATGGCGACCTTGCCTTCCTTGGTGAAGGTGATTTCCTTGTCGCGACCTTCGATGCGCTCCTGCAGCCAGGCCTTCTCGGCCGGGTCGGAGATGTGCATGTACTGGACGCCGACGTTGCCGCAGTAGGTGCGGCGCAGGATCGACAGGATCTCGCGGATCGTGGCGGTCTCCAGACCCAGCACGAAGTCGAGGAAGATCGGACGGTCGTAGTCGGCCTCGGCGAAGCCGTAGGTGGCCGGGTCGAGCTCGCTGGCGTCCTTGGCGGGATCCAGGCCCAGCGGGTCGAGGTTGGCGGCGAGGTGGCCGCGCATCCGGTAGGCCCGGATCATCATGATGGCGCGCAGGCTGTCCAGCGTGGCGGCGCGGACGGCTTCGGCGGAAGCGCCGGGAGCCTTGGCCTCGACGGCCTTGGAGATCTTGGCTTCGACGGCGGGGGCGACGCTGGCCCACTGGCCGTCAAGCGCCGAAAGCCAGTCGGGACGGGCGGTGGGAACGCTCTTGGGCGTCCAGGCCGGGTCCTTGGCGGCGCGTTTGACCTGATCGGCCTGCTCGGCGAGCGAGGAGAAGAAGGCGTTCCAAGAGGGCTCGACCGACCCGGGGTTCTCCGCCCACTGGGCGTAGAGGTCCTCAACGAATGCGGCGTTCGCGCCGTAGAGGAAGGAGGTCTCGGTCAAGACCTGATTGATGATGCCTGCGTCGTCCGCCATCGTCTTCGCCTCGATGCTCGCCCGCCGAGGCCATCCGGCGGGATCACGAGCTCGTTTCAAACATGAAGCGCGACGACCGGTTGGCCGCTATCCATTTTCGGCCGCTGCGCTTCGGATCCGTTTACGGGACCGGTTAGACACCGGTCCCGTAAATATAGTCTCTCAATCACCCGTCGCCCGCGCCATGCGGCGGGGCCCAGGTGATTTTTTCGGATCGTCGACTGGCGGTCGCAAAAAACCTGGGCCCCGCGCGAGGCGGGGTTTCGGTAGTCTTTTAGCCCTTGAGGACTTCGAGCAGGGTCTCGCCCAGCTTCGCCGGCGACGGCGAGACGCGGATGCCCGCTTCTTCCATCGCAGCGATCTTGTCCTCGGCGCCGCCCTTGCCGCCCGAGATGATGGCGCCGGCGTGACCCATGTGACGGCCCGGAGGAGCCGTGCGACCGGCGATGAAGCCGACCATGGGCTTCTTGCGGCCGCGCTTGGCTTCGTCCTTCAGGAACTGAGCCGCTTCTTCTTCGGCCGAGCCGCCGATTTCACCGATCATGACGATCGACTTGGTGGCTTCGTCGGCCAGGAACAGTTCCAGCACGTCGATGAACTCGGTGCCCTTGACCGGGTCGCCGCCGATGCCGACGGCCGTGGTCTGGCCCAGGCCGGCGTTGGTGGTCTGGAACACGGCTTCATAGGTCAGGGTGCCCGAACGCGACACGACGCCAACCGAGCCTTCCGAGAAGATCGAACCCGGCATGATGCCGATCTTGCACTGGTTCGGGGTCAGGACGCCCGGGCAGTTCGGGCCGATCAGGCGCGACTTGGAGCCTTGCAGGGCCTTCTTCACGCGCACCATGTCCAGCACCGGGATGCCTTCGGTGATGCAGACGATCAGCGGGATTTCCGCGTCGATGGCTTCCAGGATCGAGTCGGCCGCGAAGGGCGGCGGGACGTAGATCACCGAGGCGTCGGCGCCGGTGGCTTCCTTGGCTTCGCCGACGGTGTCGAACACCGGCAGGCCGATGTGCGTCTGGCCGCCCTTACCGGGGGTGACGCCGCCGACCATCTTGGTGCCGTAGGCGATGGCTTGTTCCGAGTGGAACGTGCCCTGGGCGCCGGTGAAGCCCTGGGTGATGACCTTGGTTTCAGAACCGATGAGGATCGACATGATTAGCGAGCACCCTTCACGGCCGCGACGATCTTCTCGGCGCCGTCAGACAGATCGTTGGCGGCGATGACGTTCAGGCCGCTTTCCGAGATGATTTTCTTACCCAGCTCGACGTTGGTGCCTTCCAGGCGAACGACGAGCGGAACCTGCAGGCCGACTTCCTTCACGGCGGCGATGACGCCTTCCGCGATGATGTCGCAGCGCATGATGCCGCCGAAGATGTTGACCAGGATGCCCTTCACGGCCGGATCGGCGGTGATGATCTTGAAGGCCGCGGTGACCTTCTCCTTCGAAGCGCCGCCGCCGACATCGAGGAAGTTGGCCGGCTCGGCGCCGTACAGCTTGATGATGTCCATGGTGGCCATGGCCAGGCCGGCGCCGTTGACCATGCAGCCGATCTCGCCGTCGAGGGCGATGTAGGCCAGGTCGTACTTCGAGGCTTCGATTTCCTTGGGGTCTTCTTCGGTCTCGTCGCGCAGGGCGCGGATGTCCGGGTGACGGAACAGCGAGTTGCCGTCGAACGACAGCTTGGCGTCCAGGACGCGCAGGTGGTCGTCGGCGGTGACGATCAGCGGGTTGATCTCCAGCATCGCCATGTCCTTGGCCAGGAACGCCGTATAGAGCTGCGTCAGCAGCACGGCGGCTTCCTTGGCCAGGCCGCCGGTCAGGCCCAGGGCCTTGGCCAGCGCGCGCTGGTGGGTCGGCCACACGCCGGTGGCGGGGTCGATCGAGAACGAGTGGATCTTTTCCGGCGTGGCGTGGGCCACGTCTTCGATGTCCATGCCGCCTTCGGTCGAGGCGACGACCGAAACCATCGAGGTTTCACGGTCGACCAGCAGCGACAGGTAGAATTCCTTGGCGATCGCGGCGCCTTCCTCGATGTAGAGGCGGTTCACCTGCTTGCCCTTGGGGCCGGTCTGGTGCGTCACCAGCACGCGGCCGAGCATTTCGGCGGCGTTGGTCTTGACGTCTTCGACCGACTTGACGACGCGGACGCCGCCCTTGGCGTCGGGGCCGAGGCCCTCGAACTTGCCCTTGCCGCGGCCGCCGGCGTGGATCTGGCTCTTCACGACGAAGACCGGACCGCCCAGCTTCTCGGCGGCGGCGACGGCTTCGTCGACGGTGAACGCCGCGTAGCCGCGCGGGACGGGGGCGCCGAACTCCGCGAGGACGGCTTTGGCTTGATGCTCGTGAATGTTCATGAGGGACCGGTCTTCCGCGACGGTTCTTGAATGTGGCGGCGTTATAGGAGCGTGATTTCGCAGGCGCAACCGCACTTGGACGATAAGGCGCCCCCATATTTTCGATCCGTTGTCCGATTGGACAACGGCGCCGCCTTCCTGGGCCGGGCGATCGAAAAGCCTGATCTTTTCGCAAATCGTCCACAGCCCCAGGCTGGCAAGGCGTTCGGGGGCGCAAGCGGCCTCAAAGAACCCTGTTACCGCTCACTTTAATCGCGAGGGCTGGCCATTTGTGCACTGCGGTTGCGCCTGGTGGGGCGGCCGGCGGATATGCCGCAGTTCGTGACGAAGTATTGCTGCGGTCGGCGAGCGTCGTGCGCCCGAACTTGGAAAAACAACGACTTAAATACGATTCATTTTGTGCAAAATCGCCAAGGAGAGGCAGGATATACTCGGTGCGACGTCAAGGCTTGAAAGTATCAATCATTTATTGACCGTCCCGAAGCTTCTCCTTGCCGTACGCACCCTGGGGAAAACCCCGGTCAGGCAACGGAAGACGCTCCATGTTCAACCGCTCGCAAGTTCAGGCCGCCCTGACCCTGGCGGCCCTCGATCGCTCGCTGGCGACCATCGAGTTCGACCCCAAGGGCCGGATCCTGACCGCCAACGCGAACTTCTGCACGGCCATGGGCTACGACCTGGCCGAGATCGTCGGCCAGCACCACAGCCTGTTCGTCGAGCCCGACTACGCGGCCAGCAGCGACTACGCGGCCTTCTGGGCCAAGCTCGGCCGCGGCGAGTTCGACGCCCGCGAGTACCTGCGGGTGGGCAAGGGCGGCCGCGAGGTCTGGATCCAGGCCTCGTACAATCCGATCCGCAACGCCCGCGGCGCGGTGACCCGCATCGTCAAGATCGCCACCGACATCACCGAGCAGAAGCGCCGGGCCGCCGAGCAGCACGGCAAGATGGAGGCCATCGGCCGGGCCCAGGCGGTGATCGAGTTCACCCCGGCCGGCGAGATCCTGACCGCCAACCAGAACTTCCTCGACGCCCTCGGCTACTCGCTGACCGAGATCCAGGGCCGCCACCACCGGATGTTCGTCGAGCCGGCCGAGGCCAATGCGCCGGGCTACGCCGCCTTCTGGGCGCGGCTGAACGCCGGCGAGTTCGTCGCCGCCGAGTTCAAGCGCCTGGGCAAGGGCGGACGCGAGGTCTGGATCCAGGCCTCGTACAACCCGATCTTCGACCACAAGCGCCGCATCGCCAAGGTCGTGAAGTTCGCCACCGTCGTCACCGGCCGCGTCGACGCGGTCAACGCCATCGCCACGGGCCTGGATCACCTGGCCCGCAACGACCTGACCTACCGCATCGAAAAGCCGGTCGATGCGCAGTTCGCCAAGGTGCGCGACGACTTCAACAGCGCCATGTCGGCGCTGGACGGCGCCATGGGCGTGGTGGCCTCGGCCACCCAGAGCGTCGGGGCCGGGGCGCAGGAGATCTCGATCGCCGCCGACGACCTGTCGCGCCGCACCGAGATCCAGGCCTCGAACCTGGAGGAGGCGGCCGCCGCCCTCGACCAGATCACCGCCACCGTCAACCGCAGCGCCGAGGGCGCGCGCGAGGTCTCGCAGGTGGCTTCCGCCGCCCGCATCGACGCCACCCGCTCGGGCGAGATCGTCAGCGAGGCCGTCGCGGCGATGGGCGAGATCGAGGAGAGCTCGGGCAAGATCACCAGCATCATCGGCGTGATCGACGAGATCGCCTTCCAGACCAACCTGCTGGCCCTGAACGCGGGCGTCGAGGCCGCCCGGGCCGGCGACGCGGGCAAGGGCTTCGCCGTCGTGGCTTCCGAGGTGCGGGCCCTGGCCCAGCGCTCGGCCGAGGCCGCCAAGGAGATCAAGGCCCTGATCGCCCGGAGCACCTCGCAGGTCGGCCGCGGCGTGCGGCTGGTCGGCGAGACCGGCGAGGCCCTGGCCACCATCGTCGACAAGGTCAGCAAGATCGACGGCCTGATCCTGGAGATCGCCCAGTCCTCTCGCGAGCAGGCCACGGGCCTGTCGGAGGTCAACACCGCCGTCAATCGCATGGACGAGGTCACCCAGCGCAACTCGGCCATGGTCGAGGAAGCCACCGTCGCCTCGGCCAGCCTGAAGCTGGAGGCCGGCGAGCTGGCGCAGCTGGTCTCGCAGTTCGAGGTCAGCAGCGGGGGCGCGGTGAAGACGGCCGCGCGGCGGCGGGCCTAAACCCAAAAACCTCTCCCAAGGGGAGAGGGAGGGGCCCGCGCCGACAGGCGTGGGAGGGTGAGGGGGTAAACCGCCAGCGGTCCCATCACCCCTCAGTCACAGCCCCGTCCGGATAGGCTTGAAACCCCTCACCCTCCCATGCTGCGCATGGGCCCCTCCCTCTCCCTCCGGGAGAGGTGTTTCATTTGACCGCCGCCGTCGCCCGGCGTTCCAGCTTGCCCCAGCCGACCCGGCCGCCGCGCACGGCGGTCAGCACCGACTTGACCACCACGTAGTACATCAGCTGGCGATAGCCGAAGCGCTGCACCGGCAGATAGGGCAGGTCGGCCCAGGGCGCGCGTTTCTCCAGCGCCATGCCCAGGGCGCCCGCCGACAGGTCGACGAGGATGAACACCGCCCAGTAGAGCAGGCCCCGCACCATGTCGTCGGGCCGCCATTCCAGCGGGTGGGCGACCGCCGCGTAGAGGCCCGAGACCAGGCTCCAGATCACGGCCAGGTCGACCAGCGGCGCGGCCACGGCCAGCAGGATCTGGAACAGCCAGATCTGCGGCAGGGCCACGAAGCCCAGCACCGGGGTCTTGGCGTTGAACAGCGCCGCGCGGTGCTTCCACACGCATTGCAGGGTGCCGAACGACCAGCGGAAGCGCTGCTTGAGCAGGCCTGCCACCGTATCGGGCGCCTCGGTATAGGCCCGGGCCTCGGGATCGAAGGCCACCTTCCAGCCGGCGCGCTGGCAGGCGATGGTCAGGTCCTGGTCCTCGGCCAGGGTGTCTGACGGATAGCCGCCCAGGGCGTCGAGCACGCTCTTGCGCCAGGCCCCTACCGCGCCCGGCACCACGGTCACCGCGCCCAGGGCGGCCAGCGCCCGCCGCTCCAGGTTCTGGGCGGTGACGTATTCCAGGGCCTGCCAGCGGGTGACGATATTGAGGCGGTTGCCGACGATGGCGTTGCCGGCCACGGCCCCGATCTTCGGGTCGGCGAACCAGCGGGCGAGGCGCCCGATCGTCTCGGGCGGGAACAGGGTGTCGGCGTCCAGGGCCACGACGTACTCGCCCCTGGCCACGGCCAGGCCCCGGTTGACGGCCCGCGCCTTGCCGCCGTTCTCGAACGACAGCAGCGTCACGCGCGGATCGCTCTCGAAATGGTCGCGCACCTCCTGGGCCGTGCGGTCCTTGGAGCCATCGTCGAGGACCAGCACCTCGATGTTCTTCCAGTCGCTCTCCAGGATCCGCGCCACCGAGGCGGCGATCACCTTCTCCTCGTTGAAGCAGGGGATCAGCACGCTGACCAGCGGGCCGGCGCCCGCGTCCAGGTCTTCGGGCGTGCGTTCGGTCGCCTTGTGGACCAGGGCCAGGCAGGCCAGGAAGACGAGGCGCGCCACCCCAAGCGCGATGGCGGTGATGAAGAGCCCGGCCAGCAGGGCGTTCAGTCCCCGGAAGAAGCCGAAGCCCAGCCGGTCCAGCGCCAGGCCGACGGGGTCGCGCTCGCTTTTCGGCATCACCTGCTCGGGCGTCATGCCGGCCAGCTCGCCGACCGTCACCAGCCGGTAGCCGCGGGCGCGGATGCCGTCGATCAGGCCGGGCAGGGCCTTGATGGTGTTCTCGCGGTTGCCGCCGGCGTCGTGCAGCAGCACCACCTGGCCGGGATTGGCGCCGGGGTGGTCCAGCCGGTCCAGCGCGCGGTCGATGATCACCTGCGGCGGCGGCTTCTGCCAGTCGTCGGTGTCGATCCGCAGGCCGACGATCAGGTAGCCGAGGGTCTGGGCGATCACCAGCGGATCGACCTCGCGCGGGGTCGAGGGCTCGGCGTCGCCGAAGAACGGCGGCCGGAACAGCCGCATCGAGCGGCCGGTGACCACCTCGAACAGGCGCTGGGTGGCGTTCAGCTCGACCTGGGTCTGGGGCAGCGGCGTCTCGCCGATGTTGGGGTGGGTCCAGGTGTGGCCGCCGACGTCGTGGCCCTCGCGGATCTCGCGCTCGACCAGGCCCGGATGCTTCTGCATGTTCTGGCCGATGACGAAGAAGGTCGCGGGCGCGTTCTTGGCCTTGAGGATGTCGAGGATCTTCGGCGTCCAGCGCGGGTCGGGGCCGTCGTCGAAGGTCAGGGCCACCAGACCCGGCTTCTGGCCGTAGCGCTCGATGACGTAGGAGCTGGGCAGCACGTCATAGGTCTCGCCCGAGATCAGGCCGGTGTCGGGGTCGAACTCCAGCGAGCGCTTGCCGGGCGTGGGCAGGGACGAGACGCGCAGCACCTCGCCGCCGCCGTCGAAGTCCACGCTCTGGCCGGCCGGGATGCGGGCCAGGCCGCCGGCCGTGCCCTTGCCGTAGGGCTGGCCCAGCACGCTCCACACGCCCGGATCCTCGCCGCCCATGCGCCACAGGCCATAGCCGCGCGGCTTGAACGGGTCGCTGGCCTTGACCTGGTTGAACAGGGTGGCCGCGTCGAGGAACCAGACGACGTGCTTGTCGCCGTTGTCGGCGGCGTAGGCGTAGGTGGGGTTCAGGGCGTCGTCGTCCATGCGGATCGCCGCGCCGGCGTCCTGGGCGTTGCGGATCGCCTCGTGGAAGGTGGCCGCATCGCCGCTGGCCGCCGCGCCGTCGGGCTTCAGCGTCCAGTCGTAGCCGTAGGCGCCCAGCGCCAGCACCGTGCGGGCCGGGTCGAGGGCGGAGAAGCGCTTGTCGAGTTCGGCCTCGTACCAGTCCTGGCCGGCGTTGGGGCCCGGATCGCCGCCGCCGTAGTGCTGGTCGTAGGCCATCAGCACGATGGTGTCGGCCGACTGCTGCAGGCGCTTGAGCGGCCAGCCCTGCTCGTCGAAGGGCGCGGTGACCCAGACCTCGCGGCCCGAGGCCTTGAAGGCCGCGCGGGCCTCGTCCAGCAACAGCGGGTAGTTGGCCAGGCCCTTGGGCGACAGGGCCTCCAGGTCGAAGATGTAGCCGCCGAAGCCCCGGCGCTGGGCCAGGGCGACGAGGTTGTCGATCAGCGCCTTGCGGGCGGCCGGATCGGCCAGCAGGGCGTCGGCCATCGGGCCGTCGAAGCGGGCGTCGGCCGAGTTGTGGACCAGCGGCAGCACGGTGGGGTGATTGGTCGCCGCGGCGATGCGGGCCGAGCCGACCGGGTCGTCGTCGACCGACAGTTGGCCCTTGGGACCGTTCAGCGCCACCCACTGGGGCGAGACCACGTCCAGCTGTCCGATGTGGCGGCGCAGGGACTCGCGGCTGTCCTCGTCCCAGGGCACGTAGAAGCCGACGCTCAGCGGCTTGGCCGCGCCTGCGGCCGTCGGGGTCTTGGGGGCGGGCAGGGCGCGCCAGGCCGGCGGCTTTCCGGGCTTGAGGCGATGGACCGTCTCCTCGTGCAGGGCCGACAGCACGTGGGGGTCCTTCAGCGTCACCGCCGGCAGGCGAGGCGCAAAGGCCAGGGTGGCCAGGAAGCCGGCGACGATCGCCGCGACCAGCGACAGGCCTATGCCCGCCGCCAGGGTGAACCTGCGCCGCCGCTTGCCGGTGGGATCATGGAAGATGTGCCGATCGTCGCCGCTCATCGCGCCGTGCCCCGTTCATACCGCTGATAACACGGTTTCGGCGGCGCAATGATCCTCGATCATGTCCGAACGGTGGCGCTTGAACGGCCTTGAAGCGACTGCGACTTTTTGGCTGTGAGCTAGAGTTCCAAGAACGGCTGCCGAACTGCAATTGCCCCGCACTGTAAGGCGTTGTTCGCGACTTTCATCACGCCTTCTAGGAGCGTCTGCCTAGTGTGGTCTTTCGCGCCGATGACTTCAGCGCCATCCATGCTGACCTTGAGGCGCCATTCTGCAGAGGCTAGCGTTGCCAGGATCGTGGCCGAAACTTCCTCCCTATAGGCAACGTACAAATCGGAAAATACTTCGGGATCGGACCGTTCAACGTGATCGACAAAGTCGTTGAACAGAGCTTCGAACTTGGCGCTCGTATGTCCGTTGAGGAATTCCGCTACGGAGTTCCCGACTTGATCCAGCACGGCGCTTTCGATCTGTTCCGCTAGCTCGCGGTGTTCCTTCTTGGTGAAGAAGTCAAACATGCGGATGCCCCTACCCTTTCAGCATCAGGACCTGGGGGCTCGCGGGCGTCAAGATCCTCAGTCCACCCAGTCCTTCTCCAGCCGCTTGCTGGCCAGGAAGAACAGGCCGGCCGCCACCAGGTAGAAGGCCATGCCGGTGTAGATCGACCAGCGCAGCGACTCCGCGCCGAACACCGGCTTGAGGAGGTCGGACACCAGGCCGAAATAGTAGATGCCGACGGCGATGCCCAAGAGGTTGTTGATCAGCAGGAACAGGGCCGAGGCGGTGGTGCGCATCGGGGCGGGGGCCAGGTGCTGGACGGCGGCGGTGATGGGGCCAAGCCACGCCAGGTTCAGGCCCGTGGGGATCAGGAAGATCAGGAAGGCCGCGGTCATGGCGGCGCTCTTGCCCAGCCCGCCGAACAGCGCGCCGCTGTTCATGGCCAGCAGGAAGCAGGGCACCGAGATCAGGAAGGCGATGGCCGGCGTGATCGGATAGCCCGACTTGGACTTGGCCCCCAGCTTGTCGGCGACTACGCCGCCCAGCCAGATGCCCAGAAGGCCGCCGAACAGGGCGATGCCGGAATAGTACCAGGCGGTCTGCGACAGGGTGAGGCCCAGGCTGCGCATGAAGAAGCTGGGCAGCCAGGCGGCCACGCCGTAGCCGCACACCGACGAGGCGGCCGCACCGAACGACAGCAGCCAGAACGACGGCTTGGCCGCCAGCAGGCGCACCGCGTCGCCGAACGGCGGGGGCGGCGCGGCCGGGGCCGGGGGCGCGCCGCTTTCGATGCGGTCGGCGCCGCCGCGCTGCGGGTCCTTGACGATCGCCCGGAAGACCGGGGCCAGCACCACGCCTAGCAGGCCCACGACGATGAAGGCGGTGCGCCAGCCGTAGGTGGCGGCCAAGAGGCCCCCGACCAGGGTGCCCAGGCCCGAGCCCAGAGGGATGCCGAAGGCGTAGGCGGCCAGCGCCCGGGCCCGCTGGCTCTTGGGGAAGTAGTCGGCGATCAGCGAATAGGCCGGGGCCACGCCGCCGGCCTCGCCGACGCCGACGCCCATGCGCGAGAAGAACAGCTGCCAGAAGCCGCCGGCGAAGCCGCACAGGGCGGTGAAGCCGCTCCACACGGTCAGGGCGGCGGTCATGATCCACACGCGGCTGAAGCGGTCGGCCAGCCAGGCGATGGGGATGGCCAGGGTGGTGTAGAGCAGGGCGAAGGCCAGGCCGCCCATCAGGCCGAACTGGCCGTCGGTGAGGCCGAACTCGTCCTTGATCGGCTTGGCCAGGATCCCGAGGATCTGCCGGTCGAGGAA
>PJUK01000585.1_pt1 | contig 10845 bp, 9 predicted proteins | sample 1512211 | NCBI WGS metagenome assembly PJUK01 (sample SAMN08177668, study PRJNA422409) | Feces metagenome, whole genome shotgun sequencing project.
ATCTTGACCGGTTGATGAACAGTGTCGAACGAATTGATGCGCTCATCAATTGCGCTGGTATCATTCGGCAGGCGCGCGAATGGCAGGCAGCTGAATTCCATAAGGTGCTTGAGGTCAATCTCACCGCCTCTCTGGCAGCAGCGACCGCAGCGCGGGAAAAGTTGCTGGCCGCAAAAGGCAGTATCGTCAACATCGCATCCATGTGGAGTTGGTTCGGTTCGGCCAACGCGCCCGCTTATGCCGCATCCAAGGGCGGCATCGTTGCACTGACGCGTTCCCTTGCCGTCGCTTGGGGACGTGAGGGAATACGCTGCAACGCCATTGCTCCGGGGTGGGTAAACACGCGGATGGGAGCAGGCGCTAAAAACGATCCATCGCGCGAGCCAGCTATCACAGCACGTATTCCGCTTGGACGCTGGGCGGAGCCTGAAGAAATCGCGGAGGTGATCGGTTTTCTGATCTCACCTGCCGCGCGTTATATCAATGGAGCGCTACTCCCGGTGGACGGCGGCTATTCCATCGCATGATAAAGGCCGTACCTCGTCCATTACGGGGCACGGCACAACACCACTCAACGAGCGTTCTCGCTGTTCTTTTCTTCTATCCGGGCGACGAGTTCATTCGCCCATTGAATATCAGCCTGCATCGCATTGCGTGCTGCGTCAGGATCGTTGCGGCGCAAAGCCTCAATGAAGCGGAAATGCTGATGATCTTCGCCGGACAATTGCCTGACCGGCATTTCCTCGTGAAATGTACGCAGGAACGGCCCCATCAGTGTCCACATGTTTTCGCAAATCGTTTCGACATAGGGCAGCTCGGCGCGGCGCAAAATCAGAAAGTGAAACTCACGATTTGTCTGAGCGGCCTCGCGTGGGTCCTGTGCCGCCGCTGCGGTGAAACTCGCATTGAGCTTCTCGAATTCTTCTACAATCTCACCTGTAGCAGTTTGGCCGACGCGGTAGGCCGCCATACCTTCCAGATTGTTGCGAATAGCCACAATCTCGCGCAGATCGCGCGGCGTCAAAACAGGCACCGCGACCGAGGTGGCGGCAACAAAATTCAAGGCCTGCTCCGAAGCCAAACGCATGATAGCTTCGCGCACCGGCGTAATCGATGTACCGTAAAGTTCGGCCACACCGCTAATCGTGAGACGCTCCCCCGGACGATATTCGCCCTCCATGAGAGAGAGGCGCAGATTGCGATAAATCTGTTCCGACAGGTTCGCTTTAATGACTTGCTTCTGGACCATCCAAATCGCCTTTCATTTGGATATATCGCAGCAAAATCAAGCGATGGCCAGCCATAAAGTGGCATTACAACGCGGCAACCCATCGCGGACCACTGTTCGTAAATGAAGCACTTTCGTTGACTCTAAGTGCGCCAGTTTGGTTGAGCGCAATGCCTCTCTCTTATCATCAGTCTAGAAACCACAACCTCTAACTTCCGCCGCGTCCACGACATGTCTGCACTAAAAATGATGGCTGACGAGAGCCGCACCCAGCCCCACCAGTATCGTGCCACACGCCTTTGGCACCATCCAACCCATCCTGTTACTGTGGAAGCGTCCAAAGGCGAGAGACGCAATAGCGACAGCTGCAACGTCGGCCGTTGAGAAAATCAGGTTAACGACGATGCCCAACACAAGGAACTGAAGCCAGAGCGGAATTTCGGTCGCCGGCTGCACGAATTGCGGCAGAAAAGTTAGGAAGAACAGCGCTGTCTTCGGGTTGAGAACTTCAACCACGATACTGTCGCGAAACGTTTTTGATACCGGACTTCCGGATTGATCGCCTTCTCTATTCCAATTAAAGAATAGGGCGAACCCCGACCAGATCAGATATCCGGCACCGGCAAACCTTATAATTGCGTAGATGATCGGTGCGTGTTCCATCAACGATGCAAGGCCTATCGTGGCAGCAACGATATGCACGTAACATCCCAGATGAACACCAAGAGCCGCCATCAGGCCAGCATTGCGACCGTGCGCAAGGGTTTGCGCGGTCATGTAAAGTATTGCTGGCCCTGGCACGCAAGCAAATGTCAACGTCGCAACAGCAAACGGTATCCATAAGTCCAGCGACGACATAATGGCTCCTCCCCATGGTCCAATGGCAGGAGTATTAGGCTTCGCTGAAACGCAATGATATACGGCAGGTGTCGTATTTAGACGGCAGGAATGCTCGGATAATCTACTTTTGGTTAAAGCTTTTTAACGCGTATCAAGGCACATAAATGTCCCGATCAGACCACTAACTTTGTTACCGTGACCACTTACGAACCGGTCAATGGGGTGACATTAAAATCGTGGGCTCGATTTTAGCAATTCCCTGATATGGATTTGCATGAATCGCCAGGATCCACAGACATAAAGTTGCGCTGACCGTGTATATAAGCAGAGCTACAATTCCGGCTTGAACTCTGTCTGAATGTGTTGAAGAAATCGCAATTACTGTCATGATAGTGAGTGAAATAACCAAATACCATCTGTAGGAATCCACAGACGTCGTTCCGATAGAAAGCCTCATGCTTCTGGCATCTTGCAGAATATCAAGATCGCTTAATAAATACGAAATTACGGGACCTGGAATATTTTCTTTGCTCATTTTCAATATCACGTCGCGGATGTCCTGCAGGGACTTTTCGACCGAGCCAGCCGGCTGCAGGTTTATGTTCTTCACCCATTCATCGTCTACGACAGCGTTCCTGTAGCGGATCAATACCTCTCGCAGAGGAGGTGCATCGATTTCTGGAGAATCGGCAATTCCAATCAATCGAATGATCGCGGAGCGTTCATCGCGTGTGGCTTGATTTGCTTTTGCGGTAATGGCCCATATGTCAGCCGCGACAAATCCGAGTGCAAGCGCCCAAGCCGTCGCCACTGTAGCGACAAATGCTCCGACTGGTATCGATAGAGGGTCACGTTCGGCATATTTTGCAAATATATGCAGCATCAGGCGCCCAAACAGAAAAAACGCTCCCCCTAATGCAGCAAACGCAAGGAGAGACATTTGGACGGAGAGCGCAAATATCGTAACCATCTTAAAGGTGCCCCGTTTCTTTTTGACTTCCAATATTATTGTTACGGTATAGAATACTAATCGCCAATAAATATTACGATGCTATTAAGTTTGCGACCATAGTGGTATGGGCATTTCTTGGGAGAATAGCCATGCAAAAAAAGATTTCAGCCGCAGCAACCAGTGTGGTGTTACTTATCAGCCTGGTGAATTCCGCGTCAGGCGCGTCGATAGGCGGAGGTAATCCCCACCCTGTTAGCGATTACGTGTGCAAAGACGGCACTCATCTGGCTGTTCGTCTCCTCGGAGAGAGCGCTTCGGTATCTATCAACGGCAAACCCGCCATCGACCTGCCCTCCCAAGGGACCGATGGAACGACCTATTCCGACGGCCAGCAGACACTGGCGATAGTAGATGGTCGACTCTCATGGACCATAGGCCTGGCTGAGCCGATCGCTTGCACCGGCGGCTGAGCACCTCCGCGGCCAACGGATAGCACCGTAAGTTGAGAAGACAAATTTTATTTATAATTTATAAGATGATTAATGTGTCAGTCGAGTTGACAGCTGGCTTCAATTTAAACGCGAACTTATAAGTTTATCTCGGAGCGCCCGATTGCCGCAAACAATCTCACCCATACAAGCAAGCAGCAAGATGCGTTGATAGACTCAACGTTTTAAAGCACCCACAAGTCAGAACTTCCGTATCCGCGCTTAAGTCTGGCAACAAACGCTCAAGACGCCCCTAGCTTCTTCCCGGCTATCTCGCAGCGTTGAATCACGTCCACCGGTGCTTCAAAATCAAAGTCGGCAACGGTCTCGTTCTCCGCAATTGCCTGCCCCAACACCTTGAACTCCTTGCCGCTCGCTCCTGGCTTTAAGCTGAACGCATGGGCTTTGAGATGAACTACTTTTCCGCGTACGAGGCTCTCCCCTTCCCCGCCTTTCGTCCTTATATCCCCATCAACCGTGATGGTACCAAACGGCTTTGACAGCTGGACCCCGATTGCGCCATCACCAAAGGTTGTGATGCTCTGGAATTCGGCATGGTTCAGCGTACCGTCATAAAGGTTGAATCCCCGCGCACCCAGACCATGCGTCTCGATAGGAGCTTGAATCTTGAGCGTGTTGATATCACCGAAATTCACGAACCCAATGCCGCTTGAACCGTAGGAAGTTATCGGGGCTTTTGCCGCCCAGGAATCGACAGCTCCCCAATTGTCGAGAACCATATCATTAGGACTCTAAGTCGTCACCGAATCCTGATTGATAACGCTAGACGCGTTGACGCCGGAACCCACAAACACGCCACCCGTAATCAGATTGCCGGTGCCTTTTGGGATTCCACCGTCCGAATGGATTTCTCCCGTGGTGAGTTCGGTGAGTTCGATCACGCCGCCAGCTTCGGTTGGAGCCGGAGCCTTAGCCATGTCGGCATCAAAAGGAATATACGCTCCACCGAATATGAATATACCACTGCCCCGCAGAGGATTTTCTTTGCTGCCGCCCGAAAGATTATGGGCTTCCAGTGTCCAGCGGCTCGCTTTATTCTTCGAGTTGTTGAGGACCGTCAATCCGCCAAGCAGAACTTCGACTCCGAATCCTGAAGGGCGATGCGCGGCAATTCGGGCGTCCGCCCTTTCAACATGAATGTCAGCAAGCTTGAAATGCCCTGCTATTGCGCCGGCTGCTTCCAGATGAAAACGGCCGACAGTTCTTATATTGTGAACCGTAATCGTACCGAGATCGGTGTTTTCATCAGCCAGACCGATGGCGATCTGAGTTTCATCCGTCACTATCCGCAAATCAGCGATCCGATGGTTCGCACTCAAGATCAGGCCCGGTTGCCCTTCCTTGAAACGCAATTCGGCTGTGCCATCAACACCACGAAGCAGCGTTCCCGATGACAATTTAAGGCTGGGAAGATTATCGATGACACCTTCAACCTCAATGCTCTTCGCATTTTCGTGAATGGCAAGCTGAATGTCGGCAGCATCTTTCACTCGTCGTGTATTATTAATCATGGAATACTCCTATTATTGTCGATGCCACAATTTTTTCGGACGCATTTCGCCGTTTACTTGCCATTTCAATTGAGGAAATAGACCTGCTGCCTAGATTTTCAAGTATTCAGGCGACAAATCCTTGACGGATTTCGCCCCCGCCAACAGCATGACGAGATTCAACTCTTGGTGCACGTGCTCAAGCACACTCTGCACGCCCGCAGCTCCACCCACTGCTGATCCGTAGAGAACAGGACGCCCAACGGCCACAGCAGAAGCTCCAAGGCAAAGGGCGCGGAATACATCAATACCACGGCGGATTCCGCTATCGAAAAGCACCGGCACGCGGTTGCCTACCGCATCGCTGACTTCCTTCAGCACACTGATGGCACCTGGAACGCCGTCGAGCTGGCGTCCACCGTGATTGGAGACCTGAATGGCGTCCGCACCCGCTTTGATCGCCGTATCCGCATCTGTTCCGCGCATAATCCCTTTGACGATGACCGGCAGTTTGGACACTGATTTGACCATACGAATGTCATCGGGAGTAAGATCGATCTTCTGATTTCTGAAATTACCAATTCCGCCGTAACGCGGATCATGATTGCCAAAGCTGAATCCGGGTGGGAAAGGCTTGCCCAGTTCAATGAACGCATCGCTCGCGCCGGGCCCAAGAGCATCTGCTGTGATGATAATCGCGGAATAGCCAGCGTTTCGTGCACGCTCAAGCAGGCTTTGCGTCACATTGATGTCTGCGTTGAAGTAAAGCTGGAACCATTTGGGTCCTGTGGTCGCCTTAGCGATTTCTTCGAGCGCCCGGTTGGATGCACCCGACGATTGGTAAAGCGTACCAGCCGCTCCAGTGCCAGCGGCAGCCGCGATCTCGGCTTCAGGATTGGCAAACATTTGCGCGCCCATCGGGGCCACCACGATCGGAAACGGCAATTTCTGGCCCAGAAGCTCCACACCAAGATCAACATTATCAGCCGCGACACCGGCGAGACGGTGCGTTCGAATTGGGTAGTCGTTAAAGGCACGACGGTTTTCGCGCAGTGTCCATTCATCGCCCGATCCATGGGCGATGAATGCATAAGCAGGCTCACTCATGATGGCTTTTGCGCGCCGCTCAAGCAGGTCGAAGTTCACGATATCGATTTTCTTGTCCGTCGACCGTTTTGTTCCGCTCGCAGTGGCTGCAGCTTTGCGGGTATTCCCGGTCGCATGGGCAGCGCCGGACAGGGCAGCCAGCGCAAAACCCGCGCCGGCTCCTTGCAAGAGATTGCGTCTTGAGTGATTCATATTTTCTGTATCCTGTGTTTGGACCAACGGCTTGCCACCGCAGCCTTGAAAGACTGCTACCAGGCACCACGGCGGTGATTGCTAACCCAGCGATACATGCCGAGAATATTCAACGTCTTCATCGTGCTGAATGCAGTCCAGCTCTGAACCTCCGGACTGAATTTGACGTTGCGATAAAGTTCATCCCAGGACTGTCCAGCCCGCACGAGGTCGAGAACCTGCCGATGAAGATCGACGATGTAATTGCGTTCTGCAACGATGTCTTCTTTCTTCGCCGGGCTGTAATGACCGACATCGATTACATCGACGTCCTGCTTAATGACCCAATCAAGGGTCTCCACCCATCCATCATAATAGAAATCGAGGAAGTCATTATATGGCATGGACTTGCTTTCGCAGACATCCGTGCATTGCAGAGCTTTGTAGCCAGGGAAATAGACCATCACCATGCTGTTGGAATGGCTTGGCGCGACGCGGTGCAAACGCACCTCCTCCCCGCCCAATGTGATCGTCATATTCTCATCGAAAACTTTGTCAGGCACCGCCGTCGGAAGCTTTTCGCCAACGATGGGCTCGACTGCCCGTTGGTTGGCGATAACCGTGGCTCCGTCCTGCTGAAAAATCTGTCCACCACTGACGTGATCGGCATGGGCGTGGGTGTAAACCAGATACTTCACCGGCACATTGAATCGCTTCTTGATTTCGTCTTTGAGCCAGCCAGACGTGCAGCTCATCGCGGGGTCGATAACAAGTGCGCCTTCCGTGGTAACCAAAACCAGGCCACTATGGACAGCCAGTCCTGCACCGGTCGTATGACGGTAGAGATTACCCTTGACCTGTTCCAGGCTACGAGGAGTATCGGGGCAGGCTGCGCCGGTGAAATCGGGAAGAACCGCGCGATTGGCATAGGGCGTTTGATCGAGAACGACAGCATCATCGCTGGCCGCCAGCGCAGCCGTGCCGGTCATAACAGCCAAGAGCAGCGCCACAAGTTTAGTCAAAGAAAGTTTCATCAATTATCCCCTTGAGGTGTTCGGCGAAGGGTATCTGCGGATACTGAATTGTCCTGAGCCTGATTGCGGCCCAACTTGAACAGCGGTTGTCGGCCCGACATTACTGGGCCGGAAGCTACCGCCCGTTTGATCTATCTGACAATTCGGATAATATTGATGATTATGAACAGTCCATTCGATAGAACCAAAAAACAGCCCACCCTGGATCAGATCAATGTGTTCCTGGCCGTTGTCGAAGCGGGCGGATTTTCTGCGGCGGCACGGCGGCTGCATCGGCAGCAATCGTCTGTCAGCTATACGATTGCTGCATTTGAGGCCCAATTGGGCGGCGTCGCGCTGTTTGATCGGACAGTCCGCCGTCCCCTACTGACGGAAATCGGGCGCGCGGTGCTGATCGATGCGAGGCGCATCGCGCAAGAAGTGGATGGTTTGAATGCCCGGATGGACGGGCTACTGGCCGGTGTGGAGCCAAAGCTTTCCATTGTAGTCGATGCCATGCTTCCCGGACCGGCTCTTGTGGCCACCCTTCGCGATCTGCGCACCGAATTTCCCAAACTTGCTGTGCAGTTGAGGACGGAGGTTCTAGGTGGTGTCCCGGCAGCCGTTCTGGACGGATCAGCCAATATCGGAATCAGTGGACCGCTTTTTTATCGTATCGACCGGCTGGATCAGGTTCGTATCGGTCAGACCAGTCTTATCCCTGTGTGCGCACCGAATCATGAACTTGCAAAAATGCCGGGACCAATTAGCAACAGGCAGGCGCGAGCTTTTACCCAATTGGTTTTGACAGACCGCTCGGAAATGTCCAAAGGCCAGGACTTTGCCGTATTGTCACCTGACACAATCCGGGTTTCGGATATCCAGGCCAAATACTGGTTGGCGCTGTCTGGCCTTGGATGGGGTAACCTCCCCCTGTGCCTCATCGAGGATGACCTTGCGGCAGGCCGATTGCACGAAGTTAAACTGGCGGAATGGCATAGAAGGCCCTATCCCTTCCACACAGTTCATTCCATCGACGCGCCGCCCGGTCCGGCTGCCCTACGCTTTGCAGAATATCTTGAGAGACATTTGACCGAAGAGTAGTTTTCATACTGGCATTTTTGCCTCGCATTAAATTCCAACGCTGAAAAACATGCCGTAAGACGCGGCGAGCGTCCTTATCGGCGAAAGCCATGCTTTTGTCCTCATGATCGCGATACATGACGCGGATATCGCCGCAAGCGCATAGCCAAGCTCCCAAAATGGCGAAAGCGAAACAACATTTTCGATGTGGAGAAAAATCGCCCCGGACGACATTTTCCTGAAGATTACATTTGCAGCTATATCAAAATAAGCTTGCATATCATTATGTGTTGATATTGTCACAGGTTATATGTGAACTAATACTGTCATAAAACTGATAATTGAAAATGGATGTATTCAATGTTTTTTTAATTTCGCAAATACAACTACTTCAAGTGACGAATCATGAAAATCGCTACACTTCTGATTTCTTCCGCAGCGGGGATCATATCTTTGCCGGCATTTGCCGCCGATGCAATTGTTGCTCCAGAGCCGGAAGCCGTCGAATATGTTCGCGTTTGCGATGCTTACGGCGCGGGCTATTTTTACATTCCAGGCACCGAAACCTGCCTGCGCGTTAGCGGCTATGTCCGTTATGACGTGAAGGGTGGCGACGACGCCTATACAGGCTTTGATCGCAAGGGCTGGGACAAGGGCGCCCGCTTCACGTTGCGCACCCACACCGCGACCGAAACCGAACTGGGCACGCTCAAGTCCTATACCGAAACCCGCTTCAATTACACGGCGGACAATTCCGGCTGGGATGGCGAGTATGGCTCCGCGTCGAGCGGTGTCGACAATCGCCGCGCCTATATCGAACTTGGCGGCTTCCGCGTAGGTATCGACGAATCGGCCTTCCACACCTTCACCGGTTACCTCGGCGATATCATCAACGATGACGTTATCGCAGCTGGTAGCTACACCACGGGCCAGATCTCCTACACCTTCAACGCTGGCAATGGTCTCTCGGCCCTTATCGCAGCCGAGCAGGGTGGCAGCAGCTACACGATTGACGGCTACACTCCGCACCTTCTTGGCGGCTTGAAGTACAAGGCTGGCTGGGGCTCGATCGCAGCTGTCGTGGCTTACGATTCCGTTCTCGAAGACTGGAATGCGAAGCTTCGTGGCGATGTGAACATCACCGAAAGGTTCTCGGTCTGGGTACAGGGCGGCTATTCGTCGGAAGAAACCCCAGATCAGAATTACGGCCAGTGGGGCGGCGAATGGGTTGTCTGGGGTGGCGCGAAGTTCAAGGCAACCGAGAAGGCCACAATCAATATCCAGGGCGCTTACGAAGATTGGGGCAAGACCGCAATCGCTGCAAACGTGGCTTATCAGCTGGTTCCTGGTTTCACCATCACCCCGGAAATTGCCTACACCAAGTGGGATAGCGATCATCCGCTGCGTGAAGCAGGCCTCGTTGGTTCCGATGGCCTTCAGGGCACAATCCGCTTCCAGCGTTCTTTCTGACTATTTGGCGTGAATCGAAATAATTTCGGAAGTAACATTTGACAAATTCAAGATAAGATTGAATATTGAAGTTGTGATAATCTGACCTCCAATCAAGATTACATCACACCAGCTAACAGCTGCGGATTACTTCTGTCGCTGTTTTTTTGTTTATATTTAAAATTAGATTCCATATCGCATCATCGCATAAATTCACAAATATTACTATTAGCTGACATAATATTGGATGTTTCATTGCAACATCGATTGACAGAACAAAATTGAAATCGAATTTGGTAATTGTCCGGAAAGCATATTAATGCTCTTTGGCATCATTGTTCGCATACAATGAAAGGTCAAAGTCATGAAAATAAAGTCGTTCCTGATTGCTTCCGCTGCGGTCGTGACATCAGTTCCGGCATTTGCTGCCGATGCTATTGTTGCTCCAGAACCTGAAGCTGTTGAATATGTTCGCGTCTGCGATGCTTACGGCGCTGGCTACTTCTACATTCCGGGCACCGAAACCTGCCTGCGCATCAGCGGCTACGTCCGCTACGAAGTAAAGGGCGGCGACAATCCTTATTCCGGCGTTGACCGTGAAGGCTGGGACAAGAGCCTGCGCTTTACGCTGCGCACCTCGACGGCTTCGGAAACTGAACTTGGCACCCTGAAGACCTTCACCGAAACCCGCTTCAATTACTCGGCCGACAATTCCGGCTGGGATGGCCGCTACGGTGAAGCGAGCGATGACGTCGAACTTCGCATGGCCTATATCGAACTTGGTGGCCTCAAGGTTGGTATCGACGAATCGGAATTCCACACCTTCACTGGCTATCTCGGCGACATCATCAACGATGACGTGGTCTCGGCTGGTGCTTACCGTACGGGCAAAATCGCCTACACTTTCGCAGCAGGCAACGGCTTCTCGGCTGTGGTCGCTCTCGAACAGGGCGGCGATGACGATGGCGGCTACTCGAACGGCGTCCACGATTATGCAATCGAC
>PJUK01000587.1_pt1 | contig 10829 bp, 8 predicted proteins | sample 1512211 | NCBI WGS metagenome assembly PJUK01 (sample SAMN08177668, study PRJNA422409) | Feces metagenome, whole genome shotgun sequencing project.
CGAAGCTTTTCAGCGCATCGATCGAGCGGATGATGACGGCCACCATGATGAAAGGCAGGATCATCGGAAGCGTGATGTAGCGGAATTTCTGCCAGCCATTCGCGCCGTCGATTTCAGCGCTTTCAAACGGATCGCGCGGCATGGAGGCAAGGCCACCGAGCACGATCAGCATGACCAGCGGTGTCCATTGCCAGGTCTCGACCGCGACCAGCGACGGAATAACCGTGTTCTGATTGAAAATCCATTCCTGCGGACCGATCCCGACCAGCGACAGGAGATAATTCAGCACACCGAGCTGCGGGTGATACATCATCGTCCAGACCAGAGCGACGGCAACAGGTGTCGCCATCATCGGCATGACGAAGATACCGCGCAACAGGCCCCGCATCGGCAGCTTGCTGTCGAAGATCAGAGCGGCAATCGTGCCCAGCACCATGGGCGCCACCACGGACAGCACCGTATAGACCGCCGTGTGCCACATGGAATCCCAGAAGCGCGCATCGGCTGCCAGACGGATATAATTGTCGAAGCCGACGAAGCTGATGCCTCCGCCGAGCTGCCATTGATTGGCACTCATCCAGAGGGTGAACAGCCAAGGGAAGACGATCACCGCCCCGACGGTGATCAAGGCGGGAAGCACAAACGGCCAGTAACTCGGTTTCAGATGGCTTTTGCCAGACTTGCTACCGGTTCTGGTTGTGGAAGCCGCCTTTGTGGCGGCCTCCCCATTCATGCTCTTTGTTGCTCCTGTCGGGGCGGCAGATGTCATTTTCCTTCGCTCCGTGCGAGGACCGGACGGAATTCTTCCGTCGCGCGCTTCATTTCAGCTTCTGCTTCGGCACCATTCAGAAGATTGGTGAGGCCAACGCCCATGATGTCGCGGAATTCCGTGACCGGGACGATAACCGGCAGGCAGAGCTGGCTGATTGGTGCGGATTTCGACAGGGCTTCGACCCAGCCTTCCGGCATGGTCACGCCCTTGCGCACTTCCGCATCGTCGATGATCGACTTGCGGAACGGAACGCCCGAACCCGTCTGCAGCAGACGAGCGCCCATTTCTTTCGAAATGGCCCACTGGCAGTAGAGATAGGCGGCTTCCTTCTTGGTAGAAGCTTCGGTCACGCCGATGCCGTCGCCGGTGGTCGGTGCAGCCTGGGCCTTCGGTCCAGCCGGGATGACGCCATAGCCGACCTTGCCGACAACGCGCGACTTGTTCGGATCTTCGAGCGGCGGCGCAAAGCCGATACCGTCGAGCCACATGCCGACTTTGCCTTGCAGGAAGCTCGACTGGCATTCGGCCCAGTTGAAACCGGCAACACCGGGAGGTGCCGCTTTGGTCATCAGGCGCTGATAGAGCTTGGCGGCTTCGATGGCTTCTGCCGAATCCGTCTTCAGATTGCCGTCGGCATCGACCGAGCTCTGGCCATAGCCGAGCATCAGGCTCGTCCAGACCGGAACATTGGCGTTCTTCATGCCGCGGGCCACGAAGCCGTAGGTGTTCGAAGACGGATCGGTCAGCGCTTCCGCAGCCTTCACCAGTTCTTCGAAGGTCTTCGGATATTCGATACCCTTGGCTGCGAACAGGTCCTTGTTCCAGTAGATGATCCAGTAATCGACCGAGAACGGCAATGCGCCGAAGCGGCCATTGGCGTCCTTGGCGAAGGTCAGACCAGCGCTTGCGAAATCGTTTTCCGTCAGCGACGCATCGGTCAGCGTCGGGTCTTTCAGGAACGGGTTGAGATCGGCAAGCCAGCCGCCCTTTTCGAACTGGCGCTTCTGCACGTGATAGCTGATGTGAATGACGTCGAAGCTCGGGCGACCGGAGGTCAGTTCGATGACCGCCTTCTGACGCTGCTGCTGTTCCGGCATCTGTTCGGAATGAACCTTGATGCCCGTCAGCTCTTCGAATTCCTTCTGATGCTTCTGAAGGATTTCGCCGCGCGGGCTCTTGATGAGATTCACCTCAAGCGTGGTGCCCGCATATTTCTTCCAGTCAACCGTGGAAGCGGCGAAAGACGGGCTGATGCCTGTCACGCCGGATGCGGCGATGGCCGCTGAACCCGCCAGAAACTGGCGACGTGTCGGATGAAATAGTTTCATTCTGCTCCTCCCCTATGTTTCAAACCCGGCAACTCCTCTTGCTGGGCCTTTGTTTGATCTAGATGTGTAAAGCCAGCTTCCGCGCATTGTTGATATGAACGGCGATGGCATCCATGGCGATTTGCGGGTGGCGGGTTTCAATCGCCGTCAGGACCGCCAGATGTTCCTGCATGACCGGAATGACGCGCCCGGTGATCCGGAAACGCTCCTGATTGATCAGGCGCATCTTGATCGTATTCGTCTGGTAAGCGCGCCAGATGATTTCATTGTCGAGCGAAGCGACAATGGTGTCGTGCAGGCTCCAGTCGATATTCTGCGCCCGCTCCTCAAGCTCCGGCGTTTCGCCTTCGCTCATGGCGCGGTTCAGCGTGTCTTCATGCTCGGCCCGCAGCGAACGCAGCAATTCATCCGATGCCGACTGGCAGAAAATGGCAACCGACTCTTTCTCGATGAACAAGCGAAACTGGAAAGCCTCACGAATGAGATTGAGATCAATATGTGCGATCTGAAGTCCGCGCTGCGGCACGGTCTTGATCAGACCTTCCGCCTCAAGCCGGGGGATCAGTTCGCGGATTGCGCCAAGCGGCAGGCCGGTCATGGTCACGAGCTGGCGCTGCGAGACGAACTGGCCCGGATGGAAATCGCGCGCCAGCAAATGCTGGGTAAAGCTCTGATAGGCTTTGTCCCGCAACTTCACCGGCTCGTTCTGATCTTCCGCCAAGGCTTTGTCCTCCCCCAACCGCTTTGGTTATACTGCGGAAACGTCTCCCACATTTCCGCAGCATGTCTGCAACGCTTATGCCCGGCTCAGGCCGCCTTTGCCATATGCAATCCGGCAAATACACTGCCAATTGCATCGAAATCCGCATCGTTCAGCGCAACCAGCGGTGCACGGACACGGCGCCATTCCTGATCGCCGGTATGCCGCGCCACCAGCGCCTTCACCGCAGGCGTCACCGGATAGTTGAGAAGCTTGCGCACAGCATCGACCAGTTCGGCATCGTCCTGCCCGTCATTGATCATGCGCAGCAGGCGGTCCGGGAACAGATTGGCCATGCCGGAAATCGCGCCCTGCCCGCCGAGACGAACACCGGCGGCGAGATCGCGCTCGTCGCCGATCAGGATTGCAATGTCCTTATGCGCAGCCAGAAGCTTCTCGGTATAAGCCCAGTTGCCCGATGAATCCTTCACGCCAGAGATAATCGCGCCGAAAGCAACTCGCAGACGACCGACCAGATCGACCGAAAGTTCAACCGCCGTCACCGAAGGGATGTTGTAAAGGATGATATCGCGCGCATCCGAACCGAGACCCTTCAGCACGGCGGAGAACCAGTTGAAAAGGCCATCGTCGGAAAGGTTCTTGAAATAGGACGGCGGCGCCAGAAGAATGGCCTTGCAGCCGCGACGCAGCGCATCGCCCGACTGAAGCACCGCATCGGCAATGGAGTTCTCCATCACGCCGACAACGATATTGGCTGCTGGAAATCCCTGCGCGATGAATGCGTCGAGAAGCGCTGCGCGCTCCGCATCGCCAACCGAAGATCCTTCGCCGGTGGTGCCGAACAGCGTGACGCTGGAACAGCCGCTATCCAGACGCGCCTTGGCATGCGCCAGCGCACGCTTGACGTCGATCTTGCCATCCGCATCGAATGGCGTTGTGAGCGCTGCAGAAAGCCCGAAGCGCTTCTGCCCAGAATTGTTTTGGGGCCCAGAATCTGTTGGCAAAGCCGTCTCCTCCCAAGATTGAACTGTAAGTTGGCACATACTAACATGTTAGTAAATAGTCAATTCGAGTTCACTGTGCATTTATGTAAATTTTGGGGATTGGAGATTTAAACCGGAAACAGTCCGCTTTCCATAAATGCCTGCACTTCTGCCCGGCTTGGTGAACCGGAACGTCCGCCGAACCGTGCGCATTTGATGGCGGCGGCGGCATTGGCAAAGCGGATGATGTCATGCATCGCGCCGCCTTCGACCAAACCGAGCGCGAAGGCGCCATGGAAGACATCGCCCGCAGCGAGCGTGTCGACCGCCTTTACGGGAAACCCGGCGACATGCTGCACCGAATGCCCGGCCCGTTCAGTCCAGTAGCACCCCTGCGCGCCAGCGGTAACGGCTGTGAAAACATCATAGCGGCTGGCCAGTATCGCGACGCATTCGCTCAAATTCGCCGTTCCCGTCAGGCTGATGGCGGCGGGTTCTGACGCGACAATATGCGTTGCAAGCGGCAACAGTCGTTCAAGGCGTTCGACCGGGGCCGTGTCTGCATCAAGAATGGCGGGTATACCGGCGCGACGCGCGGCCTTGAGGCCGGTTTCTGCGGCCCAAGCCCAACGGACATCGGCCATGACCGCTGCAAATGCACCTGTTTCGACAGGCGGCACGCTTGAAGCCGGGCTACCCAGTTGCGGATCATAGAACGGCACGATCACGCGCTCGCCGGACGGATCAACCAGAATCGACGAAAACGCGGTGCGCGCGCCTGGAAGCCTGCGAATATGAGAGCAGTCGATGCCTTCGGCCCGCAATTCAGCAATCACCCGCTCGCCGGTGGCGTCGTCGCCGGTCGATGCCCAAAGCGCCACATCGCCCCCAAGACGGGCGATGGCGGCTGCGGCACTCGATGCCATACCGGCTGCGATCTGCACCGCTTCTCTGGGCAGATATTTCCCGGCTTTTTCCGGCAATGCGTCAAGGCGGAGGATTGTGTCGAGCGTAAGGGCGCCCAGGCAGAGAATAGTGCGGCTCATAATATGCGATCCAGAACTTGCAAGAATCTGACAGCGTCCTCCCCGGATCGCGCCGCTCTCGCCATATCACGTTTTCGCCAGTTGCAAAGCGTCCGTCGCACCAAGCCAGAAGGCGCGCAGGCTGTTGCGCCAAACAGCAAAAGCCCTGCTATCCATTTGTTTCGACAAAGCTTCCGTCATAAAGCCATCATGCAAAATTGCTGAAATGGACCGGAAATTTTTTCTCGCTGAAAGCTCATGCTTGAGAAAGAAAGGCCAAAGAATTTCAATATTATGCGATGCGGTTTAATCTCGACAATGCATAAGATGCAAATTACGCTTTCGGCATGAATCAGTCGGTCCAGCGGCGTGCCGTATTCTTTATTGGCGGGTATGATCCGAAAACGCCAGACGCGTTTTTCAAGCGGCTGCGTAAGGAAATTGCTCGTTTCGACACGCTGTGGGGCTACCAGTCAGCGGTCTCTTCCGTGGATCAGGCACCCGATCACGAGATCGGGCTTGCAACCATCGAAACCCGTGCTGCGCACGAAGATTGGTCAACGACGACCGATTTCAATTTTCTCGCACTCGACAGCATCGTATTGGCAGATTTCGCCCGGCCCCTGCCTGTTCGGCTCGGCAAATATCTGCGCGCTTTTGCCGACTTCGTCTTTTCCGGCACGGCTTTCCAATTCTTTGCCAAAGCTTGGCGCTTCGGGCTTTATTTCCTCTATCCTTTCCTCGCAATCGTCCTGTTCGCGCTGTTGGGATATGCCGCCGTTCGTCTCACGGCGCATTGGCTTGGCGCACTTGGCTGGATCATCGGGCTTGCCGTGTTCTCGTTCGCATTGATGGTGCTGGGCAAACGCTGGTCCACCAATCATCTGATGGATCTCTGGTCCTTCTCGTTGAGCTTCTTTCGCGGCAGGCGACCGGATGCCGAAGCGCTGATGCAGCGTTTTGCGGAAAGCATTGTCCAGCGCGTCAGAGCGGGCAGATATGACGAGGTCATCCTGATCGGCCACAGCACCGGCGGCATGCTGATGCTGGATGTCGCCGCCCGTTGTCTGGCCATAGACCAAGCCTTTTCAACGCGCGCGCCGAAGGTTACCATTCTGACGCTTGGTTCCACGGCGCTCAAGGCGGGCTACCATCCGGCAGCCAAGAGATTTCGTGAAGACGTGCAAAGACTTACCGATGATGGTAAGCTTGAGTGGGTGGAAATCCAGTGCCTCACCGACGCTATCAACTTCTATAAAACCGACCCGGTGGCGGAAATGAAGCTCAAGCGTGCGGAGGGCAGAAGGTTTCCGTTCGTGCGTCAGGTGCGCATCAAGGATATGCTGCTGGCCGAGACTTACACGCGGGTGAGGCGCAATCTCTTTCGCGTGCATTATCAATATGTATTCGGCAATACGAAGCCCTATTGGTACGATTTCTTTCAGGTCTGCTGCGGCCCGATTTTCCTCGCAGACCGTGTGCGTGACCATATTGTGGGCGGCTCGTCGCCAGAAAAGGATATTTCCGAATGACGCCCACCTTGGCAATGATCGTTTGGGCCATTGGCCTCGTTGCGTGGGTGGTCATCCGGGTGCCGCACCAGCGGCGCGCCCGCAAGATCAAAGTTACGACCAATGCCAAGACACTGCCCGACCGGGCGGCGCTGGCTGCCGCGACCGTCGGCCTGTCGCTGATCCCGATTATCTATGTTGCAACGGGCTTTCCAGCATTTGCTGATTATACCTTTCAGCCGTGGCTCGGCTGGATCGGCCTTGTCGTGGAACTCGCCTTTCTATGGCTGTTTCATGCAAGTCATCGCCAACTCGGCAAGAACTGGTCGGTGTCGCTGGAAATCCGCAAGGAACACAAACTCGTGACGGATGGGCTCTATAAATATGTCCGCCATCCGATGTATTTATCGTTCTGGCTTTGGGCGATAGCGCAGTTTTGCCTGCTCCCCAACTGGTTCGCCGGACTGGCGGGCATTGTTGGTGTCGGCATTCTCTATTTTTACCGCGTAGGCCATGAAGAAGCGATGATGCGCAACGCATTCGGCGCTTCATATGACGAATATGCCAGGCGCACCGGACGTATTATTCCGAGACCTTGGCCATAACCCCGGTATTTTTACATGACGAACAAATCAGGCAATTCGGCGAAAAATTTCATCAGCCGCCGCTTTCTGCTGCTTTCTGGCCTTGTGCTGGCCGCGATGCCGGTCGCAGCACACGCCAAATCGGCGAAACCTGCCGGACAGGTGCCCGCTACGAATGACAAGACGGGAAACGCCGCCCAGCCGGGACGCCCCGACGTCTATCTCCTGCGCGGTTTCGCCAATATCTTTTCCGCCGGCATCGATGAAATCGGTGCAGAATTGCAGGCCGCAGGTGTAGATGCGCATGTCGATGGCAACGCCGCCTGGCGGCTCGTCGCCAACCGGATTATTGCCGACCGGCAGAAATATGGCCCGCAGCCGGTCATTCTCGTCGGCCATTCATTGGGTGCCAATGCCATTATTTCCATCGCCGAAGTCCTTGAGAAAAAAGGCATTCGCGTGGATTACATGGCCTCGTTTGCCGCCACGGCACCCGATCCCTTGCCAGGAAATATCCGCCGCGTTGTGAATTTCTATTTCTCGCAGCACGGTTGGGGGCTTCCGCTGGTACCCGGCCCCCGTTTCAAGGGGAAGCTGGACAACCGCGATTTCTCCGGCGTGAAGGAAGTCGGCCATTTCAACATCGAAAAACAACGCCCGCTGCAGGCGGAAGTCGTCCGCGATATTCTCCGTGTCCTTCAATAACGGCCAGCAACAACACGCGTTTCTGCTAATAATGGCATCACTCATTATCACGAAGTGAACAACTGCCGCTCTCAATCAATTTAATTGCCGGGCGGCACCGTTGTGTTAGCGTTCGGACAGCCGGTATTACGGCGTATCCCTTCGTTGACAGGAGCGTTGAGTGAAGCGTTGGGTTGTTTGGGGTGTCCCGATCCTATTGGTTGCCGGTGCCGGTTTTGTCGGCTGGCAACATACCACGAAACAGAACGGCACCAGTGCTCCAAACGCAGTTCAGACAGACAGTCGAAAAGGCGGTAGCCGCTCGGCCAGTGCCGAGCATGCCGTCAAGGTCGCGGTTGCAACCGCTGGATCGCTGCCGATCCAGCGCAGCACCATCGGCACGGTGGTTGCCGTCGCCTCCACCGCAGTCAACAGTCCCGAGCCCGGCAATGTGGCCATCCTCAAGGTCAAGGACGGGGCCATCGTCAGAAAGGGCGACCTGATCGCTCAACTTGATGACCGAGCCATCCGCGCCACCGTCGTGAAAGATCAGGCTTCCGTCGCCAAATCGCAGGCCACGCTGAACAATGCGCAAATCCTGCTGAAGCGGATGCAAGACCTTGTCAACAAGGGCGTCAGTACATCGCAGGCGGGCGATGATGCGCTGGCCGCTCTCAAAGTGGCTGAAGCCCAGTTGCAAGTCGATCAGGCACAGCTGGCGGCTGATCAGGTGACCCTCGACAACACCCGGATTATAGCGCCTTTCGACGGCCAGCTTGGCGCCGTGCTTGTATCCGCTGGCGCCTATCTTTCCGCCGGTTCGCCGGTCGCGACCATCACGCAGATGAAGCCGATTTACGCAGATTTTACACTAGCGGAAACGGATATCGCGCTGATCCGCGAAACGCTCGCCACCGGCACACTAAAAGCCACAGCTTCCGCAGTATCGGCTGACGGCAGGGATATTTCGGAAAGCGGCCCGGTCAGTTTCCTTGACAACACAATCGACGAGGCCAGCGGCACCGTGCGTCTGCGCGCCACGCTGGACAATCAATCCGGCAATTTCTGGCCAGGCCAATCGCTGCGTGTACTGGTGGAAGCCGGACAGGCAGACAATCTGGTGCTTGTGCCCGGCGTTGCCGTGCAGCCGCAGGAAAGCGGTTCGATCAGCTATGTCGTGAAGACGGATAACAGCATCGAAGTGCGCCCGGTCACGGTTGCGCTTCGCGCCAATGGCATGGCCGGTCTCAGCGCTGGCCTGCAACCCGGTGAAAAGGTCGTGACCGAAGGTCAGGCCTCGCTTGCCAATGGCAGCAAGGTCAAACTGGCCAGCAACGACGCAGAGACAAAAGTCTCGTCCAACTGAATGAAGGCACCAGGGCGATGAACATTTCCGAAGTCTTCATTCGCCGCCCGGTTGCGACGATCCTCCTTGTCATCGGCGGATTGATCGGCGGCATCGCGGCTTATCTCCAGCTTCCAGTCGCGGCTCTACCCGAGGCGGATTTTCCGACCGTCAACGTGTCGGCACAGCTGGCAGGCGCGTCGCCGGATACCATGGCATCGTCTGTCGCAACCCCGCTTATCAAGCAATTCGAGACGATTGCGGGTATCGATACGATCAGCGCCACCTCGTCGCTCGGCAACACGTCGATCACGCTTCAGTTCAACCTGTCGCGCAATATCGACGCGGCAGCTGCCGACGTGCAGGCGGCGATTACCCGCGCCCAGCGTCAGTTGCCCGACAATCTGACCACGCCGCCAAGCTACCGTAAGGCCAATCCAGCCGATGCGCCGGTCATCATTCTGGCGCTCACCGGCGACGGCGCACGCCTGACGCAGATGGACGACATCGCGCAGAACATCATATCGCCAGCGCTTTCCACCATTTCAGGCGTTGCGCAGGCGCAGGTCTACGGCTCCAAAACCTATGCCGTGCGCGTCGAGGTCGATCCCGACAAACTCGACAGTCGCAGCCTGTCGCTGTCTGGCCTTGGCGATACCATCGCCGCCGCGAACAGCCAGACGCCAGTCGGCACATTGCAGAACGGGTCGCAGGCGCTGACTGTCAATGCCAAAACCCAGCGCACCAATGCTGAAGAGTTCAAAAGCCTGATCATCTCCGGCAGCGGCAATCGCATCGTCCGCCTCTCGGATGTAGCCAATGTTCTCGACAGCGTGGAAAACATCAATCAAGGCAGCTGGCTGGATGGCAAACAGTCGATTGCGCTTGCGGTACAACGCCAGCCGGGATCAAACACGGTTGCCGTTGTCGATGCGATCAAGGCCAAGCTGCCGGAGATCGAAGCCGCCCTGCCCGCGCAGATGCATATTTCTGTCGTCAACGACGTATCCCGGTCGATCCGCGATGCGGTGGCCGATGTTCAAAAGACGCTTGGCATTACGATTGTCCTAGTAGTGCTGGTGATCTTTCTGTTTCTCGGCCAGTTCTGGGCGACGATGATCCCCGGGCTTGCCGTGCCGCTTTCGCTGGTTGCGACATTTGCCGCCATGTATGCGTTCGGCTTTTCCATCGACAATATCTCGTTGCTTGCCCTCACACTGGCGGTCGGCCTTGTGGTGGACGATGCCATCGTGATGCTCGAAAACATCGTGCGCTATACCGAACAGGGGATGCAGCCTTTTGAGGCCGCCATCAAGGGCAGTCAGGAAGTGACCGGCACGATCATCTCCATGTCGTTGTCGCTTGTGGCGGTGTTTCTGCCCATTCTCCTGATGGGCGGCATCGTCGGGCGTGTGCTGAACGAATTCGGCATGGTGGTGACACTCGCCATTCTCTCCTCGGCGCTCGTGTCGCTGACCGTGACGCCGATGCTCGCCGCACGCCTGCCGCACAAGGAAATCAAACCGGGCCGGATCGCTCGCCTGTTCGATCAGGTGACAGAAAGCTATGGGCGCGCTGTCGGCTGGTGCCTCAGGCATCGGGCGCTGGTGCTGCTGGTGTTCGGCCTCAGTTTCCTTGGCTCGATCTGGTCGTTCACGACGCTGCCGCGCAGCTTCTTCCCGCAGGAAGATATTGGCCTTCTCACCATTTCCACGCAAGCGCGGCAGGATATTTCCTATCAGGCGATGCGCAACCTGCAACAGCAGGCGGCGGCGATCGTTTCCGAAAACCCCGCCGTCCAGCACGTTACGGCGTCACTCGGCAGCGGCCCCGGCGGCTCGACCTTCAACACCGGCTCGCTGCTGGTGCAGCTGAA
>PJUK01000588.1_pt1 | contig 10822 bp, 11 predicted proteins | sample 1512211 | NCBI WGS metagenome assembly PJUK01 (sample SAMN08177668, study PRJNA422409) | Feces metagenome, whole genome shotgun sequencing project.
AGCGGAGCAAATTGTGTAGGCATCAGACTTGTCATCACGGCATTAATTGAGCCGCTATTATCCCCTAAAGAATGCATGGCCGGACCTTCGATGCCACTCTGTCAGCAAATTCAAAGTCCGGGCTTATTTATTGTGTCCTATCTTAAGCAGCTTATCTGCGTGCTCCTGTTCTGCCAGCACACGTATATAGTCAGCAAAATCCTGATCTTCACCGCGTAACAGCTGCGGCAACAGATAATAAAAATCCTCACGACGGCACCATTCACGCATGTAATCATCCCATGAATGCCAGCGCCTCAAGGCAACGCCACGCATATTCGGCACATACGAAACGATATATGCCCGCTCGAATAGTGCGATCAGCATTTCATAGATGATGAGCGTACGTTCCTTTTGATCAGCGCTCAGGTCGCTGCGGGCGACCGCACTGCGTAAGCGCAGGTCTGGATTGTCCAGCACGATCTTGAGGAAGTCGTTGTAGGCGTCCTGCAGCAACTGATACGCCTCCTCATCCTCGGCATCACGCTCCTTACGCTGTTCAAACAGGAAGATATAAAGCGCAAAAGGCAGCGCCAGGGTAGTCACGACATAACTGGCAACTTCCCAAAACCCGATATCGAGAAGAAAGCTCATGGCTGCACCGTAGAGAAGAAGATTATTCAGTGTACCGCGAGCATGCGCGAACTCCACCATCAGCGCTTACAATAGTTGTACGGCAATTCGACACGGGGCACAGATGCAGCAAGTACTTCAATGCGACATCCTCATCGTAGGCGGCGGCATCAACGGTGCCGGCATCGCGCGTGATGCAGCTGGCCGCGGCCTCTCTGTTCTACTGTGCGAGAAAGATGATCTGGCTGCGCACACTTCGTCCGCCTCCACCAAGCTGATACACGGCGGTCTGCGTTACCTGGAGAATTATGAATTCAGCCTGGTACGCAAAGCGCTGATAGAACGTGAAATCCTGCTGCGCTCCGCGCCGCACATCATGCATCCCCTGCGCTTCGTCATGCCGCACGACAAGGGGCAACGCCCAGCGTGGATGATACGTGCCGGCTTGTTCCTGTATGACCATCTGGCAAAGCGTGAACTGCTACCCGGTTCGCGCGGCATCAATTTGCGTACGCACACGGCAGGCAGCCCGCTGCAAGAAGAATTCAAGCAAGGCTTCGTCTACTCCGACGGTTGGGTTAACGATGCACGCCTGGTCGTATTGAATGCGATCGCCGCCGCAGAAAAAGGCGCCCACATACTGACACGTACCGCTTGCGTCGCCGTCACACGGCATGCAGACAAATGGCAAGCGACCTTGCGCACCAAAGACAACGAAGAAATCCAGGTTGAGGCAAAGCTGCTGATCAATGCCGCCGGTCCCTGGGCCGCCAACTTCCTCCACGATACGGTGCATGGCCGTAGTGGCAAAAAGCTACGCCTGATCAAAGGCAGCCACATCGTCGTCAGGAAATTATTCGATCATCCCTATGCCTACATCTTCCAGCATCCCGACGGTCGCATCGTCTTCGCGATTCCGTATGAACAAGACTTTACGTTGATAGGCACTACCGATATCGACTACCACGGCGACAGCGATCGCGTCAGCATAGACGCCAGCGAGATCAGCTATCTGTGCGAGCTGTCCAATCACTACTTCAAGCAAGCCATCAGTCCGTCCGATGTCGTGTGGTCCTACTCCGGCGTGCGTCCGCTGGTAGAAGACGTCAGCGACGACGACAATGAAAAGGCATCGGCGGTGACACGTGATTACAAACTCGCGCTCGACAAAGACGCAGCACCGGTACTCACTATCTTCGGCGGCAAAATCACTACCTTCCGCAAACTGGCAGAAGAAGCGGTCGACCTCATCGCACCCCTGTTCGACAATCAGCATGGTGCATGGACTGTAGACGCCATCCTGCCGGGTGGCGACATCTACGGTGCGCGGGCAAACAACAAGGCGGTACTGGAATTCGATGAGTATGTGCACGAATTACAGCAAGAGTATGCGTGGCTGCCAACCGCGCTGGTTGAGCGCTACGCCCGCGCTTACGGTACGCGTATAAAACTATTGCTGGAAAACAGGGCCAACATTGCAGACATGGGAGAAGAAATCGCTCCGGGTTTGTATGCTGCCGAGGTCGAATACCTGACGCAATACGAATGGGCGACCAGTACCGAAGACATACTCTGGCGACGTACCAAGCTGGGATTACACCTGGCGCAAGGCAGCACGGCACGCAGTAGCCTCAATCATTGGCTACAAGAACTCGATCAGCAATAAACCTAGCGCACCAGCTGCTAGCTAGCCGGCCACTTAAAAGACTTAGATACCGGCGGCGACACCAATGCCGAAGCACTGCATAGCACTATAGAAATTTCCGGATGCGATAAATTGATACAGTGCTGGGCGGATGCCGAGGCATCAGTCGAAGCCAGTTTGTAGAGTGCTTCTTTGCGGCTCCAGCATTCATAAAACGTCTTTACCCTGGCATCTCCCTGCAACTGGGCGATCAAAGCGGTGTCGTCTTCATCCAGCGCCTGTTCACTCAAGGCGAGGAAATCTCGTTGCGGATTCAGCATCTCTATATCCAGCCCGACCGGGGTTTGCATGCTCAGTGCACAGGCTATCCAGTCACCACTATGAGACAAACTGAAATATGGAGTCGTCTCCATCCCAAGCAGCATAGGTGCCTGCCCTGATCGTTCTAAAAGTGAAATAGCGGAAGGAGGACGGTTCAGGGCCTGCCCCAGCAGACTACGCAAGAGGATGCGCCCGAGGAGGAATTGACGCTGACGTTGCGGCCGTATAAACCGCCGGTAACGTTCAGCTTCACCTGGACTCAGCCAGGTGAGGTAAGGCAGCAATTGCTGATCACTCACGATACGGCCATCCAGCAGCCATATCGCGGCGACCGGTTCTACATCATTTGCCGGAGATTTTGACAAAATCGCCCTTCAATGCGACGCCTGCCATGATGGCACCCGCATGACATTCGTATTCTGTTTCACTCGACATTTCTGCCTTTTTATAATTGCTCTTAATATTAATCACTGCATTCGCACCCAATTCCTTGGCGCGCTGTTCCAGTGACAGCATGGCTGACAAGAAGGCCCACTGACAAGCTACGTCATCGGCTTTGCCAAAGGCATTCGTTTTTTTGTTGCTGGCGTAGTTACCCAGCTTCTGCACAACCTTAGGTGTCTTTTGTTTGCCGAAGTAATACCTGATCGAGCTATCGAGCTTTTCCTTGGTGTCGCTGGACTCCATCGCAACACTGATAGGCATCAGCAATTTGTCGTCACGTGCATGTGCGGATATCGCCGTAGTAGCCGCGACACCAATAAAAACCAAGGTAGCCAATGTTTTTTTCATTTCAATTTTCCTTATTTGCGATTTGATCTTCAGCCCCGGTCGGGCCACCCACTGCTTTTTCATAATTAGTTGCCGTGTACACAGCAACCAGGGATGCGAGGCGATCCAGCATGTTTCTGTCAGTCGCTCCCCAACTCATCGCACCACCGAATCCATTGCTTCTTTGATAGAAAACCGGGGATGCAATTACCTTTCCGGAAGCGGCATCGGTATAACGGACGTTAAGTGCCACCGCCGATTCACCACCTGCGAATCCCAGACCTAAACGCCCAGCGGTACCAACCATACGGGCACCGGAGCAAACCGGCTGTATGATCAATTTGCGACCGCTCTGCACAGAAGTTGGCGACTCTTCCCAGTTTTTAATCAAGGTACGCAATTTGATGTTGACCTTGGTCTCGATCTCGTTCAATGCAACATCTGCACCTCGCAGTTTTTCGCACGATGAAGTGCGATCCAGACGTTTTAATTCAAATTCTGAAAAACTTGAGAACACCTCAGTCGGCGGTGGATTACTGCTGTTGGTTGGCGGCTTTACGGTAGAACACCCGGAAATCAATACGGTAAGCCCGACCCCTGCAACTGCGACTATTTTATTTATAACTACGCTTTGTGCCTGAGCCAATCTGTCTCTCCTTTTTTATTGGTATTTTTTAAAAATCAATGAAGTATTAATGCCACCGAATGCAAAGTTATTCGACATGACGTAATCACAATCGATATTGCGTCCTTCACGCACAATGTAGTCAAGCTCCGCACATTGAGGATCAATTTTTTCCAAATTAATGGTCGGTGCAAACCAGCCCTCGCGCATCATCTCTATGCTGATCCATGCTTCCAGTGCTCCGCATGCACCCAGGGTATGCCCCATATAACTCTTCAATGAGCTGATCGGCGTATGTTTGCCAAATACCTGCATGGTTGCCTGCGATTCGGCGATGTCGCCTTGTGCAGTGCCTGTGCCGTGCGCATTGATGTAGCCGATGTCGGAAGGCTGCAAGCCTGCATCATCCAGTGCCAGTTGCATGGCGATCTTCATCGTTTCGGAATTCGGTTGCGTCACATGGCAGCCATCGCTATTGGTACCGAAGCCGACCAGCTCGGCATAAATGGTCGCGCCACGTTGTTGTGCATGCTCCAGTTCTTCCAGAATCAGGCAACCCGCGCCCTCGCCTATCACCAGGCCATCGCGTTCACCATCGAACGGGCGCGGCGTGGTAGATGCTGCATCGTTTCTCACACTGGTGGCAAACAGGGTATCAAACACCGCTGCCTCGGTCGCGCATAGTTCCTCGGCACCACCTGCAATCATGGCGCGCTGTTGCCCGCCACGTATCGCTTCGTATGCATAGCCAATGCCCTGGCTACCGGAAGTACAAGCACTTGAGGTTGTAATCACGCGACCAGTCACCCCAAAGAACACGCCTATGTTGACCGGTGCGGTATGCGCCATCATCTTGATATAGGTCGTCGCATTGATGCCTTTGGTCGTGCGCTCTTCCATCATCCGGCCAAAATCACCAATGGCGCTGGGCGTACCTGCAGACGAACCAAAGGAAATACCCATCTGTCCGCTTTGCAGTAAAGGATCATCCAGCAATTTCGCATCAAGCAAAGCCAGTTCACTGGCGCGGGTTGCCATCAAGGCGATGCGTCCCATGCTGCGCATGGTTTTACGATTGAATTTATCGGACAGTTCAAACGGAGCAGCAGGTGCACCGAGCTGTGTATTGAGCCCTTCATAATCCGACCACTCATCCATGCGGCTAACGCCATTGCGATACTCACCCAGGCGCTGGCGGATAGTGCTCCAGTCATTACCGATAGGACTGATACCGGCCATGCCGGTTACGACAACACGGCGGCTCATGCCAGGCCTCCGTTCACCGAAATGACCTGACGCGTGACATAAGCAGCGTCCTCACCCATCAGGAAACTCACCACGGCGGCCACCTCTTCCGGCTTGCCGACGCGCTTGGCGGGTATCATCTTCAATGCTTCTTCCATAGGGACATCACTGATCATATCGGTCGCGATCAAGCCTGGCGCAACGCAGTTAACGGTAATTTCGCGGCTGGCCAGCTCCACGGCCAATGCTTTGGTCGCACCGATAATGCCGGCCTTGGCAGCACTGTAATTAACCTGACCGCGGTTGCCGATCAGGCCAGATACAGATGCCAGGGTCACGATGCGACCCGGCTTACGGCGACGGACCAGCGGCATGGTCAGCGGATTGAGGACGTTGAAGAATCCATCCAGATTGGTTTGCAGGACGATATCCCAGTCTTCACCTGACATGGCGGGAAACGCGTTATCGCGTGCGACACCTGCATTACAGACCACGCCGTAATAACAGCCATGTGCCTCCACATCCGCCAGCAAGATTTGTTCTGCCTGCGCCCGCTCACTGATATCAAATTGCAATACCCGCGCACTACGACCCAATGCCGTAATTTCCTGCGACACCGCGTCTGCTTCTGCACGTTGACTACGGCAGTGCAGGACAATGTCATAGCCATCGCGTGCCAGACGCAATGCGATCGCCTTGCCGATTCCGCGCGACGATCCCGTCACCAACACACTTTTATTCATACTGCACTTTCATTCCGAAATTTTCTGTAAAAATTCACCGACATTCTCTGGCTGGAATACCGTAATACTTGCCGTTGCCACTGCTGCCAGGCCCGGATCTCCGGCTACATCTATCCTGCATTCAAACGCACCCAGGCCGTTCTCGCCTTGCAATGCGCGTTGCACATGTACATGCAATGTGCTGCCTATAGGGAAAGATGAACACCGGGCTTCATAGCGACGCGAACCCAGCAGGAACCCAACCTTCACTGCTTCGCCGCGGACATGGGCTTCATAACCGGCAAAGGCAGCCACTGCCTGTGCCATATATTCGACACCGACCCATGCGCCGACTCCAGCCCCGTCGCAAAACAGGGTGTCCGGCCTGATCAGCACTTCTGCACACAAGCTTTCTTCGCCCACCGCAATCGCACGATCCAGCAAAACCATCGCGCCTGAGTGAGGCACCAGACTACGGATATCCGGCAAGGTCATACACCCCTCCCGAACACCAGCGTTGCATTTGATCCGCCAAAAGCAAACGAATTACTGAGCGCCCACTGGATAGGGCGCCCCAAACTGCTACCCGGCTCGGCGACCTTCAATGATGGCAGTGTTGGGTCCGAAACACCATCCCACAAATGGGGTGGAAAATAGCCATTGGGATTATCGTCTTGCATTGCCAGCCAGCATATCGCTGCTTCTATCGCCGCTGCCGCCCCCAGGGTATGGCCGGTAAACGGTTTGGTTGAACTGAGCGCCGTCGTCGCGCCGAAGATATCGTGCACAACACGCGATTCCATCGCATCGTTTTGTATGGTCGCGGTTCCATGCAGATTGATATAGTCGATCTGGGACGCGGATATACCGGCTTTTTGCAGGGCTTGTGTGATGGACAAACGTGCGCCACCACCGGCAGGATCCGGTGCGGACATGTGATGGCCGTCCGACGATTCGCCCCAGCCACATAGAGCCACTGATGCGGGCTCCTTAGTCATGAGGAATAAGGCCGCACCCTCGCCGATATTGATACCTTTACGGTTGGCGCTGAGCGGCTTGCACAATTCTGCGCTGACCGATTCCAGCGCCGAGAAACCGGCAATCGTGAATGCACATAATGTATCTACGCCACCAGTAATCACCGCATCACACAGTCCCATCTTAAGCAGGCGGGCGGCACTGGCCATGGCTTTGGCGCTGGAGGAACAGGCACTCGAATGTACATAAGCAGGACCACTGATGCCCAGCTCGAGGGCCAGCATAACGGCTGGCGAACCCATTTCCTGTTGACCGTAATGAAACTCCGCTGGCAGGCTGCCATCAGCGACGTGCTGGCTCAAAGCCCGCTCAGTTCCGGCTATACCCGAAGTACTGGTGCCCAACACCACACCTACGCGCTGCGCGCCAAATCGAGCAATAGCCTGATCTACTGCAGGTCGCATCTGTGCCAGCGCCGCTAATGCCAGTTGATTATTGCGACTGCGCTGCGCCAGGGGCCAGGCCTGCATCGATGGCAGTTCCATATCAACGCTGCCCAGCGGCAAGACACGTCCGGGGGACCACGCATCTGTCGGCAGCACACCACTTTCGGCGCGCTCAAACAGGCGCGCCTTGATCTCACCATGTGTAGCTCCTAGCGGGCACACAATTCCACATTCATTCAAATACGGCATTATTGCTTTCCGGGTATTCATCAAGGGCCAGCCGGTACTGAATCTATTGTCAATTTGTAGTGGTAGCGCAGGTTTTCCAATACTACCCTGCCACTCCAGCGCGGCATTGCAGCATATTCAATCACCGTCACCAGGGTTTGCCCCATATAAACATTACGTCGCAAGCCATCATCTTCTATCGACCAGCCATGCGGCAAGGCTTTACTGATGGCATCCCTGGGCCACAAAGTCAGTTGCAAGTCTTCCAGCACATCTTCGGCACGCACTTGCGCCGGCAACATCACATGTCGCCAGGATTGCAATTCCTTGCCGTCATAACTCAGGCTTAACACCCGCTGACCAAACGCCAGGCCGACCAGTTGTACATGCTCCGGATCTATCTCCAATGCCGCATTCAATTCATCAATACGGCCATCACGCTCGACCTTTAAATGCTGCTGCCGTGCGATGCTTGCGCCCAGCGTTGCCGGAGCCAGCTTAAGGCCTAGCCGTGCCGGTTGCGGACTGGGCGCCGTAGCGCAGCCGCTGAGCAGTAGCGTAAGTATCAGGAAGAGACGCATCATAAGTGGACGTATTTAAGGGTTTTCTGAATTAATTCGCTCATGCCTGTTCTGCATGCCCGGTTCTGAAACACGGCACGATTACCCACACCATGGCAATCCCGAACAACATGGTCAAACCAAACGCCTGTAGTGCCGGAGTACGACTCAAGCCGAGCAAACCAAATGACAAAATCGTATTCGCCGCGGAAAGACCGACCGCCAGCCAGGGCGTCGTGTTGCGACGGTCCGGATGCTCTTGCATGAAGATACCGTAATCAACACCCACGCCCAGCAAAAGCATTAGCGCCAGCACGTGGAACAATTGCACATTCTGACCAGTGATACCCAAAAGCGCGAGCGCAGCAATACTGGCCAGCGCGGTCGGTGCCAGTACGCGCCAGGTGTTACGTCGGTAACGCGGGAATAACAGGCAGAACACAACGAGGTAAGCACCTGCCACGACCCAGCCCATATAGACACGATAGCGACCGAGCACGGATGAGATCTCGCTTACCTTGTCGACCCATTGCACGCCTTCCAATCCTTCCGCCGTTCCCTGCATCAAGGCCAGATCGGCAAAACTCAAACCACGCAAGGCGACGATGCTGGCATGCACGTCATTGACCTGTCCCAGCCACAAATGACGCCACGGCTCACTCGCTGGTGACTGCAGAAAAGCATCCATAGCCAGCAAACTTCCAGACTCGAGCAAATGCGCACGCGTGGCCGCCGCCCAGTTTTTATCTTCGCCTATGTCTGCTGCCAGTTGCTCCAGCGGTCCGCCTGCTTGCAGTAACTTCTCTTCCAGCAATGCACGTCGTGCATTTTGTGTTCGCTCCGAAGGCACCCAATTCGACATTGCCTGGTAACCACTGATCTTGCGTGCAGCGATCAAGGGATCGAGTCGTTGCTTCAATGCTTCTTCACGCTGCAGGACAGCTTCGGTAGAGTCGCCACGCACCAGGAAAAACTGCACCGGCGTCGGCGCATCAAGCAACTTGCCCAGCTTGATCTGGTCATTGATCAAATGCTTGGGCGGGTTTTGCAACAAGCGGATATCGTCATTGCTGCCCAGGCGCGAGAAACCTATCACCGCGACCACCACAAACAAGACTACCGCAATCAGGCTCGCCTTATTCATGCGCAAGCGCGGCCAGCGAGCCAGTGTTGCGCCATATGCGTGTACCAGCGCGCCGCTCTTCAGCGTGCCATTGCTGATCAGGCTCGGGAACCAAAAGACTACGGTGAGCCAGGCAAAGATCAAACCCAACGCGGAAAACAAAGCCATCTGGCGCAAACCTGGGAACGGCGTCAGCGCCAGACCCGCATAACCGATAACCGCTGCCAGCAAAGTCAGGCTCAAACCTGGCATCAGGCGCTTGAGCAAACTGACCGAATCCAGCTTCTCATCCGCATGCAAACGATTGCACAGGAAATAAATGCCATAGTCTTGCGCGACACCGATCAGGCTGGCACCAAATACCAGCGTCAACAGATGTACACGTTCAAACAAAATCCAGCAAATCGACAAAGCGCCGAGACAACCTATACCTATCGACAACAGGATCAGCGCAATCGGCTTAACCGAACGGAAGGTGAGCCAGGTCAGCAAGATAATGCCGATCAGTGACCCTAAACCTATGGTCGAGATTTCTCCGCTGGCCTGCGAACTTGCCGCCGCCGCATGCAATATCACGCCGGAGCTGATCACTTCGGCTTGCGGCACGGCCTTGTGTGCTGCTTCGCTAGCCTGTGCCAGCAAGGGCATCACTGCTTCCTGCGCGCCCTTGGAGAACGCCGGCACTTTCAATGTCAGCGGCAACAGGATGTACTGCTTATCTGCATTCGCAACGAACAAATGACCATCACGTGGCCGCACCGGTGTTTCCTGTGCCCGTTCCTGCACCCAGCCGCTGAACAAGCCAAACGGATCATCACGCCATGCACCCAGCTTGGGGCCGGAGAAGGCGCTATACAATTTGGCACGTGCCGCATCCACCCAGAATTGCGGCGCTTGCTGACGCAACTGCACTTCCTGCGCGGCGGTCAACAAAATCAGGCTGTGTTGCTGGAACTTCGCCAGCCAGTCTCCCTGCATCTGGTCGCTCAGATCCGTGCCTTGCAACAAATCTTTGCGGGTCGCCAATACGGCGCTGTATGCATCGGCCGCGCGTTGCGCATCCTGCCAATCCGCGGCACCGACCAGCACGATCACGCGCTGTTGTGCCGCGTCCACCATGTGGGTAAACGATTGCTGCAGCACCGGATCCTGTTCCTGCACCGGCAGCAAGGCAAGAATGTCGGTGTCCGGCACGATGCGCTTATCCAGCCACAGATAAGCATTGTGGGCGAGCAGCATAACAACCACTAATACCCACGCCAGCGCATAGCCTTTGCGATAGTTCAAAATAAGGCGGCCTCTTCCGGCAACATCGCTGCGCTACCACTTTGCATCGCGGAGAACACAATATTGGTTTTGTCGCCGCTGGCTTCGTTCAGCGTGATGTTTTTAACGTAAGCCCCGCCTTCCAGCGAGATCGCACCAATTGCCTTCGCCAGCTCCGGCTTACGCGCCTTCAGCGCAACACGCCAGCTATTCGCATCCGCGCTACCGTCGGTTTCAAACAGGCTATCAAGCTGCGACAAGTCGCCGGACAGCAGCGAAA
>PJUK01000590.1_pt1 | contig 10759 bp, 9 predicted proteins | sample 1512211 | NCBI WGS metagenome assembly PJUK01 (sample SAMN08177668, study PRJNA422409) | Feces metagenome, whole genome shotgun sequencing project.
CATGGGCGTCTGGCCGCTGGTGGTGTCGCACGGGGCCGGGGCCGAGATGCGCCGGGCCATGGGCGTGGCGGTGTTCTCCGGCATGCTGGGCGTCACCGTCTTCGGCCTGATCCTGACGCCGGTGTTCTACTACGTCATCCGCCGGCTCTCGGGCCGCAAGTCGCTGGCGACCGTCAAGACGGCCCCGGCTGCGGAGGCCCAGGCCCACGGCTGATCGCCTCGCTTCCCAACCCAAGCACACCCATCCCTGTCCCTTCCCCCTCGGGGGAAGGGAGACTTCCGAGGCTCCCATGACCCTCCTTCGCACAGCCCTGATCGCCGGCGTCTCGCTGCTGGCCACGGCCTGCGCCGTCGGCCCGACCTACAAGGCCCCGACGCCCGCCCCCGTCGCCCTCCAGAACGCGACGCCCGCCGTCGCCTCCACCGCCGCCAATCCCGAGGCCCAATGGTGGAAGGCGTTCGGCGACCCGACGCTCGACGCCCTGGTCTCCCAGGCCCTGGCCGCCAATCTCGACCTCAAGGTCGCCGTGGCCCGCGTCGACGAGGCCCGCGCCCTGTTCAAGGACGCGCGCCTCGACCAGATCCCGCGCGTCACCGCCTCGGGCGGCTACACCGACACCAAGCAGCAGCAGCCCGGCTTCTCCGACCAGCGGGTCGAGGTCGAGAGCTATCGCGCCGGGCTCGACGCGGCCTGGGAGATCGACCTGTTCGGCCGGGTGCGCCGCGGCGTGCAGGCCGCCGGCGCCGAGGCCGGCGCGGCCCAGGCCGACCTGCGCGACGTGCAGGTCAGCGTCGCCGCCGAGGTGGCCCGCAACTATCTGGAACTGCGCGGCGCCCAGGCCCGCCTGGCGGTGGCCCGCCGCAACCTGGAGACCCAGCGCGACACCCTGCGCCTGACCCGCGTACGGTTCGAGGCCGGGGCCGGCGGGGCGATCGACGTCGCCAGCGCCGAGGCGCGCCTCAACGCCACGGAAGGCACGATCCCCGACCTGGTCACCGCCGCCACGCGCGCCAACTATCGCCTGGCCGTTCTGACCGGCCAGCGCCCGGGCGCGCTGGACGCCCAGCTCGCGCCCCGCGCCGAGGAGCCCGCGCCGCTGGTCGCCGCCCTGCCGATCGGCGAGGCGTCCGAGTTCCTGCGCCGCCGTCCCGACGTGCAGGCGGCCGAACGTCGCCTGGCGGCCCAGACCGCCAAGGTCGGGGTGGCCACCGCCGACCTGTTCCCACGCGTGCGGGTCAGCGGCTTCGTCGGCTTCCTGTCGGGCACGTCGTCGGGCTTCGGCAACAGCGCCAGCCAGGCCTGGTCGGTCGCCCCGGCGGTCAGCTGGCCGGCCCTGGACCTGGGCGGCGCCCGGGCGCGGCTGAAGGCGGCGGAAGCCCGCAACGACGCGGCGCTGGCGGCCTACGACCAGACCGTGCTGGCGGCGATCGAGGATCTGGAGACCGCACTGGTCTCCTACGCCCAGCGCCAGGCCCGTCTCAAGAGCCTGGCCGACCAGGCCGCCGCCTCGCGCCGCGCGGCCGAGCTGGCCCGCATCCAGTACAAGGAAGGCGGCATCGACTTCCTGGTGCTGCTCGACGCCGAACGCACCCTGCTGGCGGCGGAAGACGCGCTGACCGTCGCCGAGACCGGCGTCAACACCGACGTCGTGGCCATCTACAAGGCGCTGGGAGGCGGGTGGTCGTAAGGAAACACCTCTCCCAAAGGGAGAGGGAGGGGCCCATGCGCAGCATGGGAGGGTGAGGGGTTGCACCGCCTGCGGTCCCCTCCCCTGAACCCAGCGCCGCCGTTCAAGCCATGCGCGGGCCGGCGCCTTACCCCCTCACCCTCCCACGCCTGCGGCGCGGGCCCCTCCCTCTCCCCATGGGAGAGGTTTATATGGCGTCCGCGCCCTTTACTCGGAGCCCGCATGGCCGCCGCCGACGCCTATCTCTACCATCCCCGCGACGGCCACGGCCTGGCCCACGATCCGTTCAATTCCATCGTCGGCCCGCGCCCGATCGGCTGGATCTCCAGCGTCAACGCCCAGGGGCGGCGCAACCTGGCGCCCTACAGCTTCTTCAACGCCTTCAACTACACCCCGCCGATCGTCGGCTTCGCCTCGACGGGCTGGAAGGACACCATCGCCAACGTCCAGGCCACCGGCGTGTTCTGCTGGAACCTGGCGACGCGCGAGCTGGCCCAGGCGATGAACATGACCTCGGCCCCCGCCGCTCCCGGCCAGGACGAGTTCGCGCTGGCCGGGCTGACGCCGGTCGACAGCACGCTGATCGCCGCGCCGCGCGTGCTGGAAAGCCCGGTCAATTTCGAGTGCCGCGTCACCCAGTCGTTCCAGCTGACCACGGCCGCTGGCGAGGCGGTCGAGACCTGGATGACCTTCGGCGAGGTCGTCGCCGTCCATATCGACCGCCGCCTGATCCGTGACGACCGCGTCTACGACGCGCCCGCCGGCCGGCCGATCCTGCGCTGGGGCGGCCGCGGCGACTATGTCGCCGTCGATCCCTCGGCCATGTTCGAGATCTTCCGCCCGACCAAGGCCGACATCCCGCCCGCGGACTAGGGCTTGGCCCGTCCGTCGCGCTCGGCGCGCATCGCGGTGACCACCTGGCCGATCTGCGAGCCGCCGGGCGAGTCGGGCTTCACCGTCTGCAGGCCGCGCAGATAGGCCCGATCCATCGGCGAGGCGTCGGTCCTGCCCTCCTCGGTGAAGAGGTTGAGCACGGTGTTGAACCCCTCGTAATCGCGATCGGCGCGCGCCGAGGCGACGCCGGCCAGCGCCACGTAGTCGGCAAGGCCGCCCAGCTTGCGGCCGCCCATCCGGCGGCGATCGACCACCACGAACTGGTCCTGGATCACGCCCACCACCGAGGTGCGCACGCGCGAGCCGGCGCTGCTGGTGGTGAACATCAGCAGGTCGTTGCCCAGGCCGTCGGCGCTGACCGCGCCGCGCATCACGTCGACCTCGGCGAAGTTGGTCCACACCCGCACCGGACGATCGGTGGTGGCGTAGCGCTCGAAGCTCAGGGGTCGTTCGCGGTCGACCCAGAACTTGCCCGCCGCCCTGGCCTTGCGCACCAGTTTCTCGGGCTCGTCGGCCAGCACGACGGTGAGGTTGGGCTGGCAGCCCTTGGCGGCCATACGCACCCCCGCATCGCGCGCCATCTGGCTGATGCGGTCATGCAGGTAGCGGTTCTCTTCCGTGCGTCCGCCGGCCACGTAGGGGCACAGGGGGCCGGCCCACATCATCACCTTGCCGGCCGGCGTCAGGGGCGTGGCCCGCCGCACGAAGCCCGGATAGGGATCCACGCCCTGGGGCGAGACCTCGACCTCGTCCACGGCCGGCGGCTGCGCCGCGCCCTGCGCGACCGACAGCGCCAGCATCAAGGCCGCCAACACCGAAACCGACATGAATAACCCTCCCAGGTCGCTCAACCTGGGAGGGTTTCACAGAACATCGCTCACCCGCAAGGGTGAAGCTTCGTCAGACGTCGACTTCGGCGTCCAGGGCGTTTTCCTGGATGAACTCGCGGCGCGGCTCGACCAGGTCGCCCATCAGGCGGCTGAACATGTCGTCGGCGTCGTCGGCGTGGTTGACCTTGACCTGCAGCAGGGTGCGGGCGTCGACGTCGAGCGTGGTCTCCCACAGCTGCTCGGGGTTCATCTCGCCCAGGCCCTTGTAGCGCTGGATGGTCAGGCCCTTGCGGCCGGCGTCGAGCACGGCCTGCACCAGATCGAGCGGACCCCGGATCGTGGTGCTCTTGTCCTTGCGGCGGAAGATGGCGGCCTTTTCGAACACCTCGGCCAGCTTGGCCGCGCGTTCGGCCAGGCGGCGGGCGTCGGCGGCGTGCAGCAGCACGTCGTCGAGCACGATGCGCTCGGACACGCCGCGACGCACGCGGCTGAACACGAAGCCGGTGTCGGCGCGCTCGCCCGACCACGGACCGTCGCCCTCCTCGTTGTAGAGGTCGAGGCGGCGGGCGGCCTTGGCCGCTTCGGGGCTTTCGCCCAGCAGGCCGGCCAGCGCCGCCTGCTCGATGGCCGAGGCCGGAGCGCGGGCCGCCAGGCGGTCGATATTGGCCTTGGCCGAACGGGCCAGCTGCACCAGGGCCAGGAGGTCCTGGCCGATCAGGCGCTCGCCCGAACCCAGGTCGAGCTCGGCGCCGTCGACGCCCTCGTCCACCAGGAAGGCGTCCATCTCGGTGTCGTCCTTCAGGTAGCGCGACGACTTGCCCTTGCTGGCTTTGTAGAGCGGCGGCTGGGCGATGTAGATGTAGCCGCGCTCGATCAGCTGCGGCATCTGCCGGTAGAAGAAGGTCAGCAGCAGGGTGCGGATGTGGGCGCCGTCGACGTCGGCGTCGGTCATCAGCACGATCTTGTGGTAGCGCACCTTGTCCGGGTTGAAGTCCTCGCGGCCGATGCCCGCGCCCAGCGCCGTGATAAGCGTGCCGATCTGGTCGGACGACAGCATCTTGTCGAACCGCGCGCGCTCGACGTTCAGGATCTTGCCGCGCAGCGGCAGGACGGCCTGGTTGTCGCGGTTGCGAGCCTGCTTGGCCGAGCCGCCGGCCGAGTCGCCCTCGACGATAAAGATCTCGGACTTGGCCGGATCGCGTTCCGAGCAGTCGGCCAGCTTGCCGGGCAAGCTGGAGATTTCCAGCGCGCTCTTGCGGCGGGTCAGTTCACGCGCCTTGCGGGCGGCCTCGCGGGCCGCGGCGGCCTCGGCGATCTTGCTGACGATCTGCTTGGCTTCGTTCGGGTGCTCCTCGAACCAGGTGGCCAGGCCTTCCTGCACCATGCTTTCGACGGCGGGGCGCACTTCCGACGAGACCAGCTTGTCCTTGGTCTGCGAGCTGAACTTGGGATCCGGCACCTTGACCGACAGCACGCAGGTCAGGCCCTCGCGGCTGTCTTCGCCGCCCAGGCTGACCTTCTCCTTCTTGGAGATGCCCGAGCTCTCGGCGTAGGCGGTGATCACCCGGGTCAGGGCGCCGCGGAAGGCCGAGAGGTGCGTGCCGCCATCCCGCTGCGGGATGTTGTTGGTGAAGCACAGCATGTGCTCGTGGTAGCTGTCGTTCCACCACATGGCGAGGTCGAGCTCGACCTTGTCCTTGGTGCCGCGCACCGTGATCGGGGCCTTGAGCAGCGGGGCCTTGGCCTTGTCGAGGTGGCGCACGAAGGCCTCGATGCCGCCCTCGAAGAACAGCTTCTCTTCCCACGGCTCGGCGTCGCGATGGTCCTTGAACCAGATCGTCACGCCCGAGTTCAGGAACGCCAGCTCGCGCAGGCGGTGCTCCAGGGTCTTCCGGTCGAACTCGATGAACGCGAAGGTGTCCTTCGACGGGAAGAACGTCACTTCGGTGCCGGTCAGGGTCTCGCCGGCCTTGGGGCCGTCCTCGCGCACCGGCGACTCGCCGGTCACCGCCAGCGAGGTCACCGCGTCGCCGCGCTCGAAGCGCATCTGGTGGACCTTGCCGTTGCGGTGGATCAGCAGCTCCAGCCAGTCCGACAGGGCGTTCACGACCGAGACGCCCACGCCGTGCAGGCCGCCCGAGACCTTGTAGCTGTTCTGGTCGAACTTACCGCCGGCGTGCAGCTGGGTCATGATGACCTCGGCCGCCGAGACGCCTTCGCCCTCGTGGATGTCGGTGGGGATGCCGCGGCCGTCGTCGGTGACCGTCACCGAACCGTCGGCGTTGAGGATCACCTGAACCTTGGTGGCGTGGCCGGCCAGGGCCTCGTCGATGGCGTTGTCGACCACCTCGTAGACCATGTGGTGCAGGCCCGAGCCGTCGTCGGTGTCGCCGATGTACATGCCGGGACGCTTGCGCACCGCATCCAGGCCCTTGAGGACCTTGATCGAGTCCGCGCCGTATTCGCCGGCGACGGCTTCTTCGGGAGCTTCGGGAACTTGGCCTTCGGTATTCTCGGTCATTCGTCTTCCAGAGCCGTAAACTCAAGGGGGGTCAGGCCGGCCTCGCTGACGCGAACGCCCAACGCCCGACCCTTGAGGTGGTCGAACAGCGACTCGTCCGTGCCGGTGAGGAAGGCCTGGAGCTTGAGCGCCGTGAGTTCATCGGCCAGAGCGGCTCGCCGGGTAAGGTCGAGATGCGCGGCGACTTCGTCGAGCAACACTATAGGATTCGGCGCGGATTCCGCACGCGAAAGTCTCGCCGCCTGGGCCAGAACCAGGTTCAAAATCAGCGCTTTTTGCTCGCCGGTGGAGCATTCCGAGGCCGGACGGTCCTTGTCGACGTGGAACACCGCCAGATCGCCCCGGTGCGGCCCGGTCAAGGCCCTTCCCGCGGCCCCGTCGCGCGGCCGCGCCGCGGCCAGCGCGCTGGCCAGCTGAAGCTCGATCTCGGCGTCCGAAACCCCGTCCAGCGCCATCTGCTCCCAGGCGCCGGTCAGGGTCAGCCGGGCCTGCGGGAACGGGCGGTCGCCGCGTCCGTCGATCTCGGCCTGCAGGGCGATGAGCGTGCGGGCCCTGGCCTGCGCCATCAGCGCGCCGGCCGCCGCCAGGCGGGCCTCCAGCACGGTCAGCCAGGCCGGATCGGCCGGCGCCCCGCCGTCGGCGGCGTCGGACAGCAGCCGCATGCGCTCGCGCTGGGCCTTGTCGTAGGCGTTGGCGTGGCTGGCGTGGGCGGGCTCGGCGGCGAACACCAGCCGGTCGAAGAACTTGCGCCGCTCCGAGGCGGCCTCGAGGAACAGGCGGTCCTGGGCGGGGGTCAGCCACATGGGCCGCACGTGGTCGGCCAGGCGGCCTGGCGCGACGGTCTCGCCCTCAATGCGGACGATGCGGCGCGAGGCGCCGGCCAATTCGGTGCCTGTGCCGACCTTCAGCGCCTCGCCGTCGGCCTGCTCGACCTCGGCCGCCACGGCCCAGGCCCGGCCCACGCCCTCGCCCGGCAGGCGGCGCCCCACCTCGGCCAGGCTCGATCCCCGCAGCCCCTTGCCGGGCGACAGCAGGCTGACGGCCTCCAGGAGATTGGTCTTGCCCGAGCCGTTGGGCCCGAACAGGTAGACGCTGCGCCCGCCGGTGATCAGGTCGGCGCGCTCATAGGATCGGAAGTCGGTGAGCCGCAGGCGGGCGATGGTGGCGGACGCCATGGGCGTCTCATACGGTAGGTCGCCCGCTGCGTCACGCGCCGGCTGGCCCGCCCGTCAGCCCTGCCAGCGCCGTCCGCCGGCATGGGCCAAGAGGCGCGGCGCGCTCCGCAGGCCGTGCATCAGGTGCGGACCGGCCAGCAGGACCAGGGCCCAGGCCCCGGCGCTCACCAGCACGACGGCGATACGGTCCCAGGCCAGGCGCATGGGGTGTCTCCAGCAGAGAGGAAGCGACACCGCCGCGCTACGCCCGGATCAGGGCGGAAAGGGGGCCGGAGGGAAACCTCTCCCGGCGGGGCGAGGAAAGCGCCCGCGCGCCGTATCTCTCTTCCCGTCATTCCCGCCCTTGTGGCGGGAAACCCTGGTCCCGCTCGCACGTGAAGTGAAAGCGACGTGCCGAGCACGCCGCCCCCTCCGCCCTTGCGGCTGACAGAGGGCTTCCCGCCACAAGGGCGGGAATGACGGGAGAATTTGAAGTTCGCGGTGGGCCTATTCCCCCAGCCGGTAGGCGCACAGCTTGTTGCCGTCGAGATCCCGGAAATAGGCGAAATAGGCCTTGGGCATCCGCTCGCCGGGCGCGCCCTCGCAGGTTCCGCCCAGTTCGATGGCCTTGGCGTGGAAGGCGTCGACCTCCTCGCGGGTTTCGAAGTCGAAGCCGCCCATCATGCCGTTGCCGATGCAGGCCGGATTGCCGTCATACGGGCCCAGCACGCCGAACATGCCCACGCCCTTGCCGCGATAGAGCCGCCCGCCGGACGGATGCTCGAACAGCGGCCGCATGCCGATCGAGCCCAAGAGGGCGTCGTAGAAGGCCTTGGCCTCCTCCAGCCGGTTCGAACCGACGGTCATGTAGCTGATCTTGGCCATGGCAAGCCTCCCGTTTTCTTATGAAACGGACGTTGGCATGCCGCCCTGTCCTTGTCATCCCGGCCGTAGCGCAGCGAAGCGCCGGGATGACAATTGTGGGGAGCTACCCGAAATATCCCCGCGCGACCTCGACCTCGGTCAGTCGCCACACGCCGGCCGCGCCCAGCAGCACGCGGCGCATCTCGACCTCGAAGACCTCGCGGGCGACGGCGCGGTCGACAAGGTCCCGCACCGGAACCTCGAACGGCGCATCGACGGCGATCGCCCGGTGCACGGCGGCGTTCATGGCCGCCAGGTCGACGGCCCCCTCCAGCGACGAAAAGGCGGCCGCGACCGCCTCGGAGCGCTCGAACCAGGTCGCGCAGTCCGAGAAGTCGATGGCCGCCCACAGGGTCAGCATCCGCTCGAAGAGGTCGTCGAAGCGGTCCTCGCGCAGCAGGCCGGCGGGACCGCCCCGCGAACTCACTGGGCGGCGCCGACGCCCAGCACCTTCTGCAGGAACTGGGTCTCGACCTCGCGGCGGCGGTCGTTGTTGATCTTCTTGGCGAAGCCGTGGCCCTCGTCCTTGAACTGGACGTACCAGGTCTCCACGCCCTTCTCGCGCAGCTTGGCGACCACCTGGTCGGACTCCGACTTGGGCACCCGCGGATCGTTCCAGCCCTGCATGACTAGCATCGGCTTGGTAATCTTCCCGACGTTGTTCAGCGGCGAGATCGTCTCGAAGGCCTTCAGCATCTTCGGGTCGCGCTCGTCGCCGTACTCGGCCCGGCGCAGGTCGCGGCGATAGGCCTCGGTGTTCTGCAGGAACGAGACGAAGTTGGAGATGCCGTAGCGCTCGACCCCGCCGGCCAGGCGGTCGGAATAGTGGGTCATCACCGCCAGCGACATGTAGCCGCCGTAGGACTGGCCGTAGACGACGACGCGGTTCGGATCCAGGTCCGGCTGGGTCTTGATCCAGTCGAGCAGCGCGCCGATGTCCTTGACCGAGTCCTCGCGCTTCTCGGCGTTGTCGAGGTTGAGGAACGTCTTGCCGTAGCCCGACGAGCCGCGGACGTTGGTGACGATCACCGCCGCGCCCAGTTCGGCCGTCGTGTGCTGGTGGAACGGGTTGAAGGTCGGCCGCGACTGGCCTTCCGGGCCGCCGTGGATGTCGATGATCACCGGCGCCTTCTGGCCGGCGGCCAGCTTGGGCTTGTAGACGAAGGCCGGGATCGAGCGCTTGTCGAACGAGGGGAAGCGCACCAGTTCCGGGCTGACCAGGGCCTTGGCGTCCAGGCCGCCCAACTCCGAGGCCGTCCAGCGCGTGACCTGGCCGCTGGCCAGATCAAAGCTCCAGGCGTCGCTGGAGGCCGTGGGCGTGGCCAGCGAGAAGCCCAGCTTGCCGCCGTCGGCCGAGAAGGCCAGGTTCGAGACCACGCCGCCCGGCAGCTCCGGCTGCGGCAGGGCGCGGCGGGTGCGGAAGTCCTGCACGATCAGCTTGGAATAGCCGTCCTCGTTGACCACGTAGGCCAGCACGCGGCCGTCGCCCGACAGCTTGAAGTCCTCGACGTCCCAGGGGCGCTCGCCCGAGACCAGGGCCTTCTTGCCGGTCGCCAGGTCGAACTCCACCAGGCGCATGAAGTCCGAGCCCTCGTCCGACAGCATCAGCACCGACTTGCCGCCGGGCGTGAAGACGCCGCCGTCGTACGAGACCTTGCCCTTGACCGGGTTCAGTTCGGTGGTCTTGCCGGTGGCCACGTCCAGCAGCCAGCGCTTGCTTTCGCCGATCGAGAAATAGCGGCCCAGCAGCACGGTCTTGCCGTCGGGCGAGACGTCGATCGGCGAGACCTGGCCCTCGCCCTGGAAGATCACCCGGCGGCCGCCCGGGGCGGCGGGGTCGCGCATGACGACGTCGTAGTTGGCCGAACCCTTGGTGGCGCGGCTCCAGACCAGCACCTTGCCGTCGCCCGACCAGGCCGGCGACTGATTGCGCGTGCCCGCTTCGGTCAGCTGGGTCTCCTTGCCCGAGGCGTCGCGCACGAACAGCTGGAACCACTCGTCGCCGCCGGTGTCCTTGGAGAACAGGATCTCGCCAGTAGACGTCCCATTGGCGGGCAGGGTGTGAACGCCGCTGACCGGCTCGTCGTGGAAGGTCAGCTGGCTGCGGTCGGCGCCCGGGGCGGCGACCTGGTGGATCTGGTTGGTGTTGCCGAAACGCGTGACGATCAGCATGCCGCCGCCGCTGGCCCAGTCCTGGAAGCTAGCGCTGCGGGCGTTCTGGTAGCGCGCCAGGCTGGCCCGGATCGAAGGATCGGCCGTCGGCACGTTCTCGAGGATCTGATTGCCGATCTCGCGCCGCTCGACCGGCTGGGTCTGAGCCAGGGCCAGGGTCGAGGTCGACAGCGCCAGGGCGGCGGTCAGGACAAGCAGGCGGGATTTCACGAGGGCGTCTCCGGGAACCGCCCCCTCCACCGTTCATCCCCGCGTAGGCGGGGATCCAAGCCGAGGCAAGGAGGGGCGCGGCGCCAGGAGGCTCAACATCAGCTTGGATCCCCGCTTTCGCGGGGACAGGCGGAAAATATGCGGCCTTACACCCGCAGCGGCATCAGCACGTACTTCACGCCCGGGTCGGTCGGGTCGACCACAAGGGTGGGCGAGGCCGGGTCGGCGAAGCGGAACTCGGCCTGGGGGCCGCCGATCTGGCCGCAGACGTCGAGCAGGTAGCGGGCGTTGAAGCCGATTTCGAAGGGCTCGCCGTCGTAGTCGACCTCGACCTCTTCCACGGCCTGGCCGGCTTCCATGTTGCGG
>PJUK01000593.1_pt1 | contig 10690 bp, 9 predicted proteins | sample 1512211 | NCBI WGS metagenome assembly PJUK01 (sample SAMN08177668, study PRJNA422409) | Feces metagenome, whole genome shotgun sequencing project.
CGCCGCGTTCGGTGGCTACAAGAAATCAGGCGTTGGCCGCGAAACCCACAAGATGATGCTCGACCACTACCAGCAGACCAAGAACCTGCTGGTGAGCTACGACATCAATCCGCTGGGCTTCTTCTGATAGCCAGCACACGATCTGCTGCGCGTCGGCCCTACTGCGTTAGAAACAGGCTCGAAATGCTCATGTACAAAAGTACAGTCGCCCGCGACTCCGACCGTTTCTCACCTGTTTCTGCCTTGTAGGTCTCTAGCTCGCAAGATCGTGAGCAGGCTCCGTATTAACCGCGGTGCGCTTGCTCCGGCGCGCCGCCTTTTGCCAGGCGAAGAACCCTATCCGGGTGGATCTGTGGGCAGCCATGGGCCTGAACGGCAGCAGATCCTTATCGCGACGCGGCTTCGGCCGCGTTTTTTATTGGTCGCTATCTTTGCTCGCTGAACGCACCCAATCGTTGCTGGAAATGTCATCCGAACCTTTCCGCTTGGTCATGTCCCAATACTAGGGAGGCGTTGCTGCTAGTAGGGCTTCGCGTAGCCGCCCAGGCTCATGTGCTACCTACCAATGCCAGCCAAATCTCCTCCCAAAGTACCATTTGGCCGCCTGCCTGGCGGGGGCTTAATGGAGTTGCCGGAATGCCCCGGCTCAATAAAAAGAGGACCGCACCATGTGGACTAAACCCGCCTACACCGATCTGCGTATTGGCTTCGAAGTGACGATGTATTTCGCCAATCGTTGATCGCTCCTGGCCCCGGCTCGTCCGGGGCATCCCGCTGGTGACTCCCATGCATATCCAGATTCTCGGCTCCGCCGCCGGCGGTGGTTTTCCGCAGTGGAACTGCAACTGCCGCAACTGTCGTGGCGTGCGAGCCGGCACCCTGCGTGCGCAGCCGCGTACGCAATCGTCCATCGCCATTTCCGATGACGGCGAGCAGTGGATCCTGTGCAACGCCTCGCCAGACATCCGTGCGCAGATCGAGGCCTTTCCTGCACTGCAACCGGCACGCAAGCTACGCGATACGGCGATTGCCGGCATCGTCCTGCTCGACAGCCAGATCGATCACTGCACCGGCCTGCTGACCCTGCGCGAAGGCTGTCCGCACCAGGTCTGGTGTACCGAGATGGTGCATCAGGATCTGACCACCGGCTTTCCGCTGTTCAACATGCTCAGCCACTGGAATGGCGGCCTGCAGCATCAATTGATCGAGCTCGCCGCCGAGCCGTTCAGCATTCCCGCTTGTCCGGCGCTTAGCATCACCGCCATCGCTTTGCGCAGCAGCGCGCCGCCTTATTCACCACATCGCGGCAATCCGCATCCTGGCGACAACATCGGCCTGTTCATCGAGGATCGGCGCAGCGGCCGCAGCCTGTTCTACGCCCCCGGCCTCGGCCAGGTGGATGAGCACCTGCTGAGCTGGATGCGCCGCGCCGATTGCCTGCTGGTGGACGGCACGCTGTGGCGCGACGACGAAATGCGCGTGTGCGAGGTGGGCGACAAGCTCGGCAGCGAGATGGGCCACCTGTGCCAGAGCGGCCCGGGCGGCATGATCGAGGTGCTCGACGGCCTGCCGTCGGCACGCAAGATCCTCATTCATATCAACAACACCAACCCGATTCTCGACCTGGATTCGCCTGAGCGCGCCGAGTTGGACGCGCACGGCATCGAGGTCGCGTTCGATGGCATGAGTATCAGTCTGTAGGGTGTGCGGGGCCGCCTAGGTTCTGTACGAAAAGTCGTCGAGCGAAGGTCAGGCGAGGCAGAAACGGGTGAGGAAGCGGAGTTTACGAGCTGTAAATGAGCATTCCGAACCCGTTTTTAACGAAGCATCACCGAGCGCAGGCACTTTTCGTACAGAGCCTAGGATGTGCGCACCAGGACTCCAGCTGGCTAGCACTGGTGCGCACGGCGCACCCTACGACAATTCGTACCGGAGCGTCTTGATGAGCCAACCTGCCATGAGCCCTGCCGAATTCGAGCAGGCGCTGCGCGCCAAGGGCGCGCTGTACCATATTCATCATCCCTTCCATCGTGCCATGTACGAAGGGCGCGCCACCCGCGAGCAGATCCAGGGCTGGGTGGCCAATCGTTTCTACTACCAGGTCAATATTCCACTGAAAGATGCGGCGATCATGGCCAACTGCCCGGATCGCGAGACGCGCCGCGAGTGGATTCAACGCATTCTCGACCACGACGGTGCGCCAGGTGAGGAGGGCGGTATCGAGGCCTGGCTGCGCCTGGCTGAGTCGGTCGGCCTCGACCGCGAGCAGGTGCTGTCGCAGGAGTTGGTGCTGCCCGGCGTGCGCTTCGCCGTCGACGCCTACGTCAACTTCGCCCGCCGTGCCAGTTGGCAGGAAGCGGCCAGCAGTTCGTTGACCGAGCTGTTCGCGCCGCAAATCCACCAGTCGCGTCTGGATGCCTGGCCGCAGCACTACCCGTGGATCGATGCCACCGGCTACGACTACTTCCGCAAGCGTCTGAAAGAAGCGCGCCGCGACGTCGAGCACGGCCTGCGCATCACCCTCGAGCACTACCGCACGCGCGAATCACAGGAACGCATGCTGCAGATCCTGCAGTTCAAGCTGGACATCCTGTGGAGCATGCTCGACGCGATGAGCATGGCCTACGAGCTGCAACGCCCGCCGTATCACACGGTGACCGCCGAGCGTGTCTGGCATCGAGGGATCGCGCTATGAACCGCAATGTGTCGGTGCGCACGGCGCACCCTACAAAGGGCTCAACCGTAGGGTGCGCCATGCGCACCAGTTTGGAGTCAGAAGCATGACCGCCGCCATCCTGCCCCATATCCCCGCCATCCGCCGCGGCTTTCGCCTGCAGTTCGAGCCGGCCCAGGGCTGCCACGTGCTGCTCTACCCGGAGGGGATGATCAAGCTCAACGACAGTGCCAGCGAGATTCTCCAGCAGGTCGACGGCAAGCGCTCGGTGGCCGAGATCATCGGCAACCTGCATCAGCGCTTTCCTGATGTGCCCGGCATCGACGAAGACATCCTCGCCTTCATGGAGGTAGCCCATGCTCAGTTCTGGATCGAGCTTCGCTAAGGCCGGCCATGAAGCCGGGCCGCCGTTGTGGCTGTTGGCCGAGCTGACTTACCGCTGCCCGCTGCAATGCCCGTACTGCTCCAACCCGCTGGATTTCGCCCAGCAGGGCGCCGAGCTGTCGACCGCCGAATGGATCGAGGTGTTTCGCCAAGCCCGTGAGCTGGGAGCAGCGCAGCTGGGCTTTTCCGGTGGCGAGCCGCTGGTGCGCCAGGATCTGGCCGAGCTGATCGCCGCAGCGCGCGGGCTGGGCTACTACACCAACCTGATCACCTCCGGCATCGGCCTGACCGAGGCGCGTATCGCCGAGTTCGCCGATGCCGGGCTCGATCATATCCAGATCAGCTTCCAGGCCGCCGACGAGGAGGTGAACAACCTGCTGGCCGGCTCGAAGAAGGCCTTCGCGCAGAAGCTGGCCATGGCCCGTGCAGTCAAGGCACACGGCTATCCGATGGTGCTCAACTTCGTTACCCACCGGCACAACATCGACAATATCGAACGCATCATCGAGCTGTGCCTGGAGCTGGAAGCGGACTTCGTCGAACTCGCCACCTGCCAGTTCTATGGCTGGGCCGAGCTCAATCGCGCCGGCCTGTTGCCGACCAAAGCGCAGTTGGAGCGTGCCGAGCGCATCACCAATCAGTGGCGCGACAAGCTCGCGGCCGAAAACCACCCGTGCAAGCTGATCTTCGTCACCCCGGATTACTACGAGGAGCGTCCCAAGGCCTGCATGAACGGCTGGGGTAACCTGTTTCTCGACATCACCCCGGACGGCACGGCGTTGCCATGCCACAGCGCGCGACAGCTGCCGGTGCAGTTCCCCAACGTGCGCGAGCACAGCATCGAGCATATCTGGCGGCATTCCTTTGGTTTCAACCGTTTTCGTGGTGACGACTGGATGCCAGAGCCCTGTCGTTCGTGCGATGAGAAGCACAAGGACTTTGGCGGTTGTCGCTGCCAGGCCTTCATGCTCACCGGGGACGCCAGCGCGGCTGACCCGGTGTGTACCAAATCGGCCCATCACGGTGTGATTCTCGCGGCACGCCAGCAGGCTGACGACGCTCCGCTGGGCATGGACGCACTGCAATACCGCAACGAGAAGGCCTCGCGAATCATATGCAAAGCGTAGGGTGCGCCGTGCGCACCGGTTCTGACGCGATCTGGAGTGCCGAGCAGGCTGCAGCGGCCAGCGCCGACTTCGCCGAGTTGCACGCTGCCCACGGCGGTGTGCTGTGGGTGGCGTTCGATCCTGCTCTGGCGCGTTGCGGGCTGTTCTTCTGCCGTGACGGTGTCGTCAGTGAACTGACGCCGCCGGGCTTCTCCGTACGTAGCCGTGTCTACGAGTACGGTGGCGGCGCTTGCTGCGCCACGGAGCTGGGCGTGGCCTTCGTCAACGAGCGTGATCAGCAGATTTACCACCTGGCGATTGCGTGCAGTTCCGTAGGAGCGGCTTCAGCCGCGATTTCTCTTGAATCTCCAAGATTCGCGGCTGAAGCGGAATGCCGCCCAGCCGCTCCTACAGGGTGCGAGCCGCAGACGCTGACGACTCGCGCCACTTGCCGCTATGGCGACCTGTCCTTTGTGCCCGCCTGGCAGGCATTGCTGGCGGTGGAGGAAAGCCATGAGGGTGGCGCGGTGGTGCATCGTCTGGTACGCATCGGCCTCACCGGTAAGCGCGATGTTCTGGTGGAGGGTGCCGATTTCTATGCGGCGCCGGTAGCCGACCCCAGCGGCCAGCGTCTGGTATGGATCGAGTGGGATCGCCCTTATCAACCCTGGGTCGCCACGCGTCTGTGTCAGCGCGAGTCTGGCGAGCGTAGCCGGGTGTTGTCGGGTGAGGCGGGCGATCGATCCCTGCAGCAGCCGCGCTTCGATGCCCATGGCCGGTTGTGGGTGTTGAACGACCGGGCCGGTTGGTGGCAACCCGAGTGCGTCGATGGCGACACCACGCTGCACGCTGCGCCCTATGATCACGCGTCAGCGCCCTGGCAACTGGGAGGCCGAACCTACCTGCTGCTGGAGCATGATGAGCTGTTGCTGACCCGTTTCGAGGAGGGAATAGGCCGCCTCGTAGGGTGCGCCGTGCGCACCAATACTGCTGTCGGAATCCATGGTGCGCATAGCCTAGGCGGCCCCGCGACACCCTACGTAGAGCGGCAGTTGGCCGAGGGCTTTACCCGTTTCCGCTCTCTGACCTCCGATGCCGAGCATTTCTACTGCATCGCCGCCGCGCCGGATCGCTTGCCGGCCGTGTTGGCGATTCGCCGCAGCGATGGCGCATTGCAGATGCTGGCTGGCGGTGAGCAGCCGCTGTCTGAAGCACAGCTATCACGGCCTCAGCCTTTCAGCTGCACGGTGGGTGAGGGCGAACGTAGCCACGGTTTTTTCTACTCACCAGCTCCAGCCGGGGAGCGCCCACCGCTGGTGATCTTCCTGCACGGCGGCCCGACCTCGGCCTGCTACCCAGTGTTCGATCCGCGTATCGCTTTCTGGACGCTACGTGGCTACGCCGTGCTCGATCTCAACTATCGCGGCAGCAGCGGTTATGGCCGTGCCTATCGTTTGCGTCTGGCAGGGCAGTGGGGCGAGCTGGAAGTGGAAGATATTCGCGCTGCCATCGACTCGCTCGCCAGCCATGGCCGTATCGATCCGCAGCGTGTATTCGTACGCGGTGGCAGCGCGGGCGGCTTCAGCGCGCTACGTGCACTGGTCGAGCTGCCACAGCTACGCGGTGGTGCAAGCCTCTACGGTGTCAGCGACCCGTTGGCGCTGCGTCGGCTGACCCACAAGTTCGAGGCGGATTATCTCGACTGGCTGATCGGCGACCCCGAGCAGGATGCCGAGCGCTACCGAGAGCGCACGCCCTTGTTGCAGGCCGAGTGGATCAAGGTACCGGTGATTTTTTTCCAGGGCGCGCTGGATGCCGTGGTGGTGCCAAGCCAGACCGAAGCCATGGTCGAGGCACTGCGTCAGCGCGGTTTGCCGGTGGAATATCACCTGTTCGCCGAAGAACGCCATGGTTTCCGTCAAGCCGCCAATCTTGCCACTGCGTTGCGCGCTGAACATGCCTTCTATCAGCGCCTGAGCTGATCACAGGTCGCATTGCATTAACCGAGCAATGCAGTAGGCTGATCGCCATTCCATAACAAGAAATTTCAGGCCGTTGTATGAGCCACGATTTGAATCAGCTACGAAAATTCGTTTCCCCCGAGATCATCTTCGGCGCCGGCTCTCGGCATAACGTCGGCAACTACGCCAAGACCTTCGGTGCGCGCAAGGTGCTGATCGTTTCCGATCCCGGTGTGGTCGCGGCCGGCTGGGCTGGCGATGTCGAGGCCAGCCTGCAGGCTCAGGGTATCGCCTACTGCCTGTACACCAGGGTATCGCCCAACCCGCGCGTGGAAGAGGTGATGGAGGGCGCCGAGCTGTATCGCAGCGAGGGTTGCAACGTCATCGTCGCGGTCGGCGGCGGTAGCCCGATGGACTGCGCCAAGGGCATCGGCATCGTGGTTGCCCACGGCCGCAGCATTCTCGAGTTCGAAGGCGTGGACACCATCCGTGTGCCGAGCCCGCCGCTGATTCTGATCCCGACCACCGCCGGCACCTCGGCCGACGTGTCGCAGTTCGTGATCATCTCCAACCAGCAGGAGCGGATGAAGTTCTCCATCGTCAGCAAGGCGGTGGTGCCGGATGTGTCGCTGATCGACCCGGAAACCACGCTGAGCATGGATCCGTTCCTCTCCGCGTGTACCGGCATCGATGCCATGGTGCATGCCATCGAAGCGTTCGTCTCCACCGGCCATGGTCCGCTGACCGACCCGCACGCACTGGAAGCCATGCGCCTGATCAACGGCAACCTGGTGCAGATGATCGCCAACCCAGGCGATATCGCCCTGCGCGAGAAGATCATGCTCGGCAGCATGCAGGCCGGGCTGGCGTTCTCCAACGCAATTCTCGGTGCGGTGCACGCCATGAGCCACAGCCTCGGTGGCTTCCTCGACCTGCCGCACGGCCTGTGCAATGCCGTGCTGGTCGAGCACGTGGTGGCGTTCAACTACAGCGCCGCCCCAGAGCGTTTCAAGGTCATTGCCGAGACCCTCGGCATCGACTGCCGCGGGCTCAATCACACGCAGATTCGCCAGCGCCTGGTCGAGCATCTGATCGCCTTCAAACACGCCATGGGCTTCCGCGAGACGCTTGGCCTGCACGGCGTCAGCACCTCGGACATTCCGTTCCTGTCCAGCCATGCGATGGATGATCCATGCATCCTCACCAACCCGCGTGAGTCGACCCAGCGTGACGTCGAGGTGGTCTATGGCGAGGCGCTCTGACGAAGCGCTGGCCGGGCTGTTGGGGCTCGGCAGCCAATCGGCGCGCAAGAGCCACTATCCCGAACTGCTGGCGCGTCTGGAGGAGCTGGAAACCGAGCGCAACCGCTATAAGTGGCTGTTCGAGCACGCGGTGCACGGCATCATCCAGGCCAGCCTGCAGGACGGCGTGCTGGCGGCCAATCCGGCGATGGCACGCATGCTCGGTTACGACGACCCGCAACAGGTGCTGTGGTCGCTGGGCGATCTGGCCCGCCACCTGTTCGTTGGCGGTTTCGACGAACTGGAAGTGATTCGCCAGCGGCTGAGCCAGGGGCAGGCATTGCTCGGCTACGAAACGCGTTTGCGCCGGCGCGACGGCAGCACCATCGATGTGCTGATGAACCTGCTGCTCAAGCCCGAAGGCGAGGGCGTCTTCGAAGGCTTCGTCGCCGACATCACCGAGCGCAAGCAGGCGCAGCAGCGCCTGCAACAACTCAATGACGAACTGGAGCGCCGCGTCGCTGCGCGCACCTATGAGCTGCTCGAATCCAATCGCAACCTGCAACGGCAGATCGAGGAACGCGAGCGTATCGAGCTGGCTCTGCGCGAAGCACGCGACGCCGCCGAGGCGGCCAACCGCAGCAAGGACAAGTACCTGGCGGCGGCCAGTCACGACCTGCTGCAACCGCTCAATGCCGCGCGTCTGCTGATTTCCACGTTGCGTGAGCGTGAATTGCCGAGTGCCGAGCAGAACCTGGTCGAGCGCAGTCACCTGGCGCTGGAAGGCGCCGAGGATCTGCTGGCCGACCTGCTGGATATTTCCAAGCTGGATCAGGCCGCGATCAAGCCAGATCTTGATGTCTATCGCCTTGAAGAGTTACTCGCGCCGCTGGCGTCCGAGTTCGAAAGCGTGGCCTCGGCCAGTGGCTTGCGCCTACGGGCGCGAATTGCCGGTTATGCGGTGCATACCGATTTCCGCTTGCTGACGCGCATTCTGCGCAACTTCCTGAGTAATGCCTGCCGTTACACCGAACGTGGCGGTGTGTTGCTCGGCGCGCGGCGGCGTGGCGCTTTCGTCGAACTGCAGGTGTGGGATAGCGGGCGAGGGATCGCGGCGGATCAGCTCGACACGATCTTCCTCGAATTCAGCCAGCTGGAGGTCGGGCGGGCGGCCGAGCGCAAGGGCGTCGGCCTGGGCCTGGCCATCGTCGAGCGTATCGCACGCATGCTGGGCTACCCGGTGCAGGTGCGCTCGCTGCCGGGGCGCGGTTCGGTCTTCAGCATTCGCGTGCCACTGGCGCAGGAGGCTCCACGACGCCAGGTGCAAGCCGTGGCGCAGCCGCTGCTGGGTAATCCCTTGCCGGGTCGGCGCTTGCTGGTGGTCGATAACGAAGTGGACATCCTGCACAGCATGGCCGCACTGCTCGGCCAGTGGGGTTGCGAAGTGATCACGGCAGTCGATCTGCCCGAGGCCTTGCAGCGACTGGAGGGCAGGGCGCCGGAGGTGATCCTGGCCGATTTCCACCTCGATCATGGCGTGCTCGGTTACCAGGTGATCCAGCAATTGCGTGACGAATTTTCCAGACCGATCCCGGCGCTGATCATCAGCGCCGATCGCAGCGATGCCTGCCGTCGTGATCTGCAGGCCCTGGGTGCGCCGCTGCTGAACAAGCCGGTCAAGCCAGGCAAGCTGCGTGCGGTGCTCAGCCAGCTTCTGATGGAAACGTGAACGGCTGCGGATCGGTGGAGTGAACCTGAGCGATTTTGATGCTGTCTATTGGCTACCTCGTCCCTCAGGAGATAACCACAATGACAATTTCCATGAACCCCGTTATGCGTCGTCTGGCCGCGATTACCGCGCTGTTTCACCTGTTGCTGGTAGTGCAGATTCCTGCCGCGAACGCAGCGATGGTCGGCACTCACGAGGTGATCGCCGAGCAGCAGCACAAGGTGGATCAGGAGCAGTTGATGGCCATGCTCGATGATGAGCAGGTGAAGGAGAAACTGGTATCGATGGGCGTTGACCGTGACCAGGTCGAATCGCGTATCGCCAGCCTGACCCCGGCCGAGCTGGCGCAGTTCAACCAGCAGCTGGATCAGGCACCAGCCGGTGCGGGTGTGGTCGGCATTATCGTGTTGTTTCTGGTGATCTTCATCATCACTGATATGCTGTGCGCCACCAACATCTTCAATTTCGTCAAATGCATAAATCGCTGATTCGCCTCTGCTGTATCGCATCGATCGTTCTACTCACAGCCTGCGCTCGCTCCCCGGTGTTATCACCGGTGGGCGAGCGTTTGCCTGAGCGGGTGGAACTCACCGACGTTCCCTTCTTCCCCCAGGACGCCTATCAGTGCGGCCCGGCCGCCTTGGCCACCATGCTCAATCAGCGTGGCGTGCTGACTACACCCGGTGCGCTCAAGGACAAGGTCTACATCCCCAGCCGCGAAGGCAGCCTGCAGGTCGAGATGGTCGCCGCCGCGCGCAATCACGAAATGCTGGTGTACCCGTTGCAGCCGCGCCTGGAGGCCGTATTGGCCGAAGTGGCCGCCGGCAATCCGGTGCTGGTGCTGCAGAACCTGGCGTTCGACTTCTACCCTCAGTGGCACTTTGCGGTGGTGGTCGGTTACGACCGTCGTGAGCGTACGTTGATTCTGCGTTCGGCGACCACGCGTCGGCTCGAAGACAGCTTCAACAGTTTCGACAGAACCTGGGCACGCGGTGGGCGCTGGGCGGTGGTGACCCTGCCGCCTGAGCGTCTGCCGGCGCAGGCCGATATCCATGCGTGGATGAAAGCCGCCAATGACCTCGAGCAAACCGGCAATACCCAGCCGGCGCGACGGGCCTATCGCCGTGCTACCGAGGCCTGGCCGGAGCAGGCGTTGCCCTGGTTCGCGCTGAGTAATAGCCGTTATGCCGATGGTGATCGTAAGGGCGCCGAGCAGGCGTTGCGTGAGAGCCTCAAGCGTGAGCCGAACTTCGCTGCGGGTTGGTTCAACCTGTCGCAGGTGTTGGGCGAGCAGGGCTGTGCCCATGAGGCGCAGCAGGCGCAGGCCTGTGCGCAACGCCTGGCACCGGAGGATTCGCGATTCGCTGCGCCGTCCAAGGCTGGCGGTTCTGGTGGGCAGTGTCAGGCCTTGCCGGCCTGTCCGTGATGCAAATGAAAACGGCGCCCTTGGGCGCCGTTTTCATTGAATGCGTCGCTTAGAGCCTGTTCAAAGTCTCGCGAGCTAGAGCCAGGCAATACCGATGGCGGCCCCGCGAATCGAGCGAAGAACGCTCGGAGTCGCGTTCGACTTTACGAGCTGTAAATGAGCATTCTGA
>PJUK01000594.1_pt1 | contig 10687 bp, 10 predicted proteins | sample 1512211 | NCBI WGS metagenome assembly PJUK01 (sample SAMN08177668, study PRJNA422409) | Feces metagenome, whole genome shotgun sequencing project.
CAGGGCGATCGTGCCGGCCAGGGCCGCGCCCTTGGCGTCGGCGGGGATGGCGTCTTCCAGATTGGCCAGGATCACGTCGACCGTGGGGGCGATCTCGCCGACCTTGGCCCGCACCTTCTCCAGGTGCGGCGGCACGAAGTGGATCATCCGCTCGACGCGGGCGGGAAGCTCCCGCCACGGCGCCGGGGCGCCGATGGCCAGGGGTTTGAAGAAGCCTCGGGCGGTCTTCATGCGCGTCTTCCCTAGTGCTTATTTCGCAGTTGCGAGAAGACTGCGGCGCTAGCGCGAGAGGGTCAAGGGCGACGCAGGGTCAGCCCTGCGCCGGCCTCGGCGGCGCATCATCGGGATCCTCGCGCCCCAGCTCGTCGGCGGCGTCGTTCTGCGAGACGTGAGCGGCCGCCTTGCCGCGGGCCTTGCGGGCGGCGCGCGGCTCCAGGCGCAGGGCGGCGCGGGCGTCCTCGCCCTCCTCGCCGAACAGGCCGCGCAGGCGCACGTCGCGCTGCGGATAGGGGATCTCGATGCCCGCGCCGCGCAAGGCGTCGTCGATGGCCCAGGTATAGGCCGCAAAGATCGCCGCCGGCCGCCGCACCGCCTCGACCGTCGGCCAGACGATCAGCTCGAACTTCAGGGCGTGCTCGCCATAGCCGACCAGCCACACCTGGGTGCGGCGCACCGCGTCGTCGGCGCTGGTGAAGGGCACGCTGCGGGCCGCCTTCAGCACCGCCTCGCGCACCAGTTCCTTGTCGACCCCGAAGGCGGTGACGAAGGGCACGCGGATGCGTCGCGTGGTGCCGCGCAGGGTCCAGTTGATCACCTGGTCGTTGACCAGCACCGAGTTGGGCACGATCACGTCGGTGGCGTCGTTGGTGCGGATGCGCGTGGCGCGCGGCCCGATCTCGTGCACGACGCCTCGCGCGCCGTTCGACAGCTCGACGAAGTCGCCCACCGCCACCAGTCGCTCGAACACCAGGCTGACGCCCGAGGCGAAGTCCTTGATCACGCCCTGCAGGCCAAGGCCGACGCCCACGCCCACCGCGCCGGCGAAGACGGTCAGCGACGTCAGGTCGATGCCCATGGTCGACAGACCCGCCAGCAGGCCCACCAGCACCAGGCCGTAGGTGGTCAGCTTCTCGACCACGTAAAGCGAAGGCCCGCTGTCGGCCGCCCGCGCCCGCAGGCGCCGAAGGCCCGCCGCCGCCAACCGCGCGGCCAGCAGCGCCGCGATAACGATGACGATCCCCGCGCCCAGCCCGCCCACCGTGATCGCCGACTTGCCGAGCTTGACCAGCTCGAGGGCGTCCAGGCGCTGCAGGGGATTGTCGCTCATGGGGCGGAGTTTGAGCGCGGGCGGGCGACGGGTTCAAGACCCGCGGGCCGGATGGCGAGGAACCTCCCCCCGTGGGGGAGGCGGCCGAAGGCCGGTGGGGGGAAGTTTTCAGCTTCCGATGCCCTGGCCGATCTCACAATCACGCCCCCCCACCGATCGCTACGCGATCGCCTCCCCCACGGGGGGAGGTTCTCGCAAGTGCGGGCTCGGTCTGGATCAGCGCCCCACCATCGCCAGCCCGGCTTCCGCATACCGCGCGCCCTCGACCTCGGTCTCCGGCACGGCCGCGGCGATCTTCGCCAGGTCGTCGGCGCTCAGCGCGACGTCGACCGAACCGATATTCTCCTGCAGGCGCGCAACCTTCGTCGTGCCCGGGATCGGGGCGATGTCGTCGCCTTGGGCCAGCAGCCAGGCCAGGGCCAGCTGGGCGGGGGTCACGCCCTTTTCGCCGGCCAGTTCGACCAGGGCCTCGACCAGCGACTGGTTCTTGGCGATGGCCTCGCCCTGGAAGCGCGGCAGGGTCGAGCGGAAGTCGTCCTTGCCAAAGCCGTCGCCGGCCTTGATCGCGCCGGTCAGGAAGCCGCGGCCCAGCGGGCTGTAGGGCACCAGGCCGACGCCCAGTTCGCGGATGGTCGGCAGCACCTGCGCTTCGATCCCGCGCGTCCACAGCGAGTACTCGCTCTGCAGCGCCGCCACCGGCTGCACCGCCTGGGCCTTGCGAATGGTGGCCGCGCCCGCTTCCGACAGGCCGAAGTGCTTGACCTTGCCCTCGGCGATCAGATCCTTGACGGTTCCCGCCACGTCCTCGATCGGCACGTTCGGGTCGACCCGGTGCTGGTAGAAGAGGTCGATCACATCGACGCCCAGGCGCTTGAGCGAGGCCTCGGCCACCGCGCGGATGTTGTCGGGCCGTGAATTGACGCCGCGCATGCGCGGAACGCCGGCTTCGTCGGGGGCGATGTCGAAACCGAACTTGGTGGCGATCACGACCTTGTCGCGGAACGGCTTCAGCCCCTCGCCGACCAGTTCCTCATTGACGTACGGGCCATAGACCTCGGCGGTGTCGAAGAAGGTCACGCCCAGGTCGACGGCCTTGGCCATCAGGTCGAACATCGCCTGCTTGTCGGGCGCGGGACCATAGGCCCAGCTCATGCCCATGCAGCCGAGACCGAGGGCCGAGACCTCCAGGCCGTCGCCGAGTTTGCGCGTCTTCATGGGCTGCTCCTTTTTGGGGAATTTCGATCGCGGCCCTCGCCGCGACGGCTGAGAGATGGGTCCGTCGGAGCGCGACGATAACCGCTTGCGGTCTCAACGCACTCCTGAGCATCTCTCAGCAATGTCCACGCGCCCCCTGCCCGACCTCGCCGTCTTCGCCCTGGTCGCCGAGCGCCGCAGCTTCCGCGCCGCCGCCCAGGCCCTGGGCGTCACCGCCTCGGCCCTCAGCCACTCGATCCGCAATCTCGAGGCCCGCCTCGACGTGCGCCTGCTCAACCGCACCACCCGCAGCGTCGCCCCCACCGAGGCGGGCGAGCGGCTTCTGGCCAGGCTCGGCCCGGCCCTGGCCGACATCGACGCGGCCCTGGACGAGGTGGCGATGTTCCGCGACCGCCCGGCCGGCCGTCTGCGCGTCAACGTCGCCAGCACGGCCGCCCGCATGCTGCTGGCCCCGCGCCTGGGCGGCTTCATGAACACTTATCCCGACGTGCGGGTCGAGATCGTCTGCGAGGACGCCCTGGCCGACATCGTCGCCGGCGGCTTCGACTGCGGAGTGCGGCTGGGCGAGCGGCTGCAGGCCGACATGATCGCCGTGCCGCTGGGCGGCGAGCTCTCCCAGGCCCTGGTCGCCACGCCCGACTACATCGAACGCCACGGCGCCCCCACCAAGCCCGAAGACCTGATGAGCGGCCATCGCTGCCTGCTGGTGCGGCGCGCCTCGGGCCAGCCCTATCCGTGGGAGTTCGAGCGCAAGGGCCGCCTCGTCGTCGTCACTCCGCCGCCGGCCCTGCTGACCGACAACGGCGTCGTCATGCTGGAAGCCTGCCGCGCCGGCGCGGGCCTGGCCTTCCCCTTCCGCGAAGCCGTCGCCGACGACATCGCCGCCGGCCGCCTCGTGGCCCTGCTGGAAGACTGGTGCGAGCCCTTCCCCGGCTTCTTCCTCTACTACCCCAGCCGCCGCCAGCTCTCGCCGGCCCTGCGGGCGTTCATCGACTGGATGCGGGGGTGAGATCCCTCCGTTCACAAACCGCCCGTCATTCCCGCCCTCGTGGCGGGAACCCCTGGTTCAGCTGACGCGTGAGATGCAAGCGGCGTGCTGAGACGCCGCCCCTACCGCTCCTGCGGCCGATAGAGGGTTTCCCGCCACGAGGGCGGGAATGACGGGAAGATAGGGATCGAAAAAATTGCCCTCGACCCTGTCGGCGTGGCGGGCGTTCCTTCGTCCTCGGGAAGACGCGGCGGTCCGTCGCGAAGGAGGAGGAGCAACGCCATGCCGAAGATCTCGCCGTTCCTGTGGTTCGATACGCAGGCCGAAGAGGCCGCGAACTTCTACGTCTCGATCTTTCCCAATTCGAGGATCGTGTCGGTGAACCGCTATCCCGACGACGTGCCGCCGCCGGCCGGGCCGGGCGGTTCGGTGTCGACGGTCTATTTCGAACTCGACGGCCAGCCGCACGTGGCGCTGAACGGCGGGCCGCACTTCAAGTTCACCGAGGCGATCTCGCTGTCGATCGACTGCGACGGCCAAGCGCAGGTCGACCACTACTGGGACAGCCTGCTGGCCGGCGGCGGCCAACCCTCGGCCTGCGGCTGGCTGAAGGACAGGTACGGCCTGTCCTGGCAGGTCACCCCGCGCCAGCTGATCGAGCTGACCACCGGCCCCGACAAGGCCGTGGCCGGCCGGGTGTTCGCCGCGATGATGCAGATGGTGAAGATCGACGTGCCCACCCTGGAGAAGGCCGCGCGCGGCGAATGATGCAGATTTAATCCGGGTAATATTGACTCTTATTTTTATCCGGGTGAATTATGCGGCCACTTTCGAGAGGCCGCCCGATGTCCGTCGCCCAGATCCCCGCCGTCGCCCGCGCCCTGCGGGCGACCTTCGCCACTGACGTCGTCGACGCCGAGACCCGCCTGACCGGCGGGCTCTCGGGCGCGGGCAGCTGGCGCATCCGCGTCGGCGGGATCGCCTATGCGCTGCGGGTCGACACCGCCCGCGACGCGGTGCGCGATCCGGCCCGCGCCCAGGCCTGCCAGCGCATCGCCGCCGACGCCCTGCTCTCGCCGCGCCTGCGCCATGCCGACCCGGCCGGCGGGGTCACTATCGTCGAGTGGATCGACGCCCGGCCCCTTTCCGACTTCCCCGGCGGCGGGCCTACGCTGCTGGACGAGCTGGGCCGCACCGTGCGCCTGCTGCACGAGACCCCGGCCTTCCCGCCGCTGATGGACTATGTCGACGCCCTGGACGGCCTGGTGAACGGCCTGCTGGCCAGGCCGCTGCTGGCGCCCGAGACCCGCGGGCGGCTGGCGGCGCTGTGGGCCGAACTGGCCACGGCCAGCCGGGCGGCGGGCGTCGAGCCGGTCTCCAGCCACAACGACCTCAATCCCCGCAACATCCTCAGCGACGGCGCCCGCCTGTGGCTGGTCGACTGGGAGGCCGCGTTCCTGGCCGACCGCTATGTCGACCTGGCCGCCGTCGCCAACCTGTTCGCCCCCTCGCCTCAGGCCGCCGATCGCCTGCTGACCGTCTATTTCGGCGCCCCGCCGAGCGATCGCCAACGGGCTCGCCTGGCCCTGGCCCGACGCGTCAGCCACCTGTTCTACGCCGTGATGTTCCTGACCCTGGCGGCGGACGAACGCCCAGGCGCCCGCCTGCCCTGCGATCCCTCCGCCTGGCCGCTGCAGCAGCTGCACGCGGCCCTGGGCGAGAGCCAGCCCCTGCTGGAAACCTGGGAGGGGCGCCTCGAATACGGCCTGGCGCGGCTCGACGCGGCGACGTGAAGGCGGCCTGAAAGAACGTCGTTACAAAGCTGCTTGACTCAAACTCTACATATATCGCTAATAGCGACATGACCCGCGCACCCAACATCTCGCGCCAGACGGTCGGCGTGCTCGCCGCCCTGCTGGCCCAGCCCCAGGCCTGGCGCTACGGCTACGACCTCTCCAAGGAGACGGGCCTGAAGTCGGGCACGCTCTATCCGCTGCTGATGCGGCTGTCCGACCAGGGCTACCTGGAGGCCGAGTGGCGCCAGCCGCTCCAGCCCGGCCGCCCGGCGCGCCACGCCTATCGCCTGACCGCCGCCGGCGTCGCCCTGGCGCGCCAGCGCGCGGAGGCCCAGCCCGGCGCCGTCTCGCTCCAGCCCTCGGTGGTCCGGCCATGAGCCTCGCCAAGCGCCTGCTCGACCACGCCGCCGCCGTCCTGCCGGCCGCCCAGCGCGACTGGGCCGCGGGCATGAAGGCCGAACTTTCCGCCATCGACGCACCGGACGAGGCCCTGGCCTTCGCCGCCGGCTGCGTGCTCGCCGCCTATCGCCGAAGGATCAACCCCATGCGCATCGCCCTGACTTCAGCTCGCCTGTTCGTCGCCGCCCTGGCCATGCTGGCCGCCGCCTTCCACGTGCTCCCGACCGGCTACTGGCTGCTCATTCTGGTCGACCTGAAACGCAGCGGGATGGAAGGATGGGCCGGCCGGCTGGGGATGTTCCGCGGCGCTTCCGCCGAGCAGGCGATCGGCAGCCTGATGCAGTTCCAACCGTGGAACTTCATGCTGACGCTCGTCATGGGCTTCAGCTTCGCGGCCGCGGCCTGGTTCGTGGTCAAGGGCCGGATGCGCGGCCTGTTCGTCGCCGTCCTGGTCGGCGCCCTGGCCCATACGGCCCGAAGCGCGATGCTGATGGCGTTCTGGCCCGCCCCGTCGCATCTGGGCTTCGCCTGGCTGAACATCGCCGCCTTCGGCCTGCTGCTGGCGGCCGGACTGTCGCTCCACGGCCTGGACCGCTGGACGCGGCCCAAGCTCGCCGCCGCCTAGGCCGGGTCGAATTCAGCAACCTGGCCCTTTTCTTCCGAACTCCCCCGCGAAGGCGGGGGCCCAAGCTGCCTTTCGAGGGTTGGTGAGGCGGGGGACAATCCGGAGTCGCCGCTTGGGTCCCCGCCTTCGCGGGGAGGAACGGATTTGGAGGCCGTCGCCGTGTGAAAGTCGATATGCTCTAGGCCGCCGCGGGCTCGGCCAGCCAGGTCTCGACCGTGGCATAGAGCAGGTCCTTCTGGATCGGCTTGGCCACGTGGTCGACCATGCCGGCCTCGCGGCACTGGGCGATCTGCTGGGGCAGCGCATCGGCGCTCATGGCGATGATCGGCACGGCCGAGGCCGGGCCAGGCAGGGCCCGGATGGCCCGGGTGGCGGTCAGGCCGTCCATGCCCGGCATGTGGATGTCCATCAGCACGATGTCGAAGCCGCCGCCCCGAGCCATGTCGACCGCCTCCTGGCCGTTCTCGGCGGTGACGACCTCGCAGCCCGCCAGGGCCAGGAAGGCGCCGCCGATCTCGCGGTTCATCGGATGGTCGTCGACCAGCAGGATGCGCGCGGCGGCGATCCGGCCGCCGGCCGCGACCACCGCCCGGGGCGCGGCCTCGCAAGGCTGCGCCGCCAGTTCGATCCAGAAGGTCGAACCCTGGTCCGGGTTGGCGTTCATGCCGATGCGCCCGCCCATCAGCTCGACCAGCGCCTTGCTGATCGCCAGGCCCAGGCCCGCCCCGCCGAACGCCCGGGTCACCGAGCTGTCGCCCTGGCTGAAGCGCTGGAACAGGCGGTCGCGCAGCTGCGGCGGCACGCCGATGCCGGTGTCGACGATCTCGATGCGCAGGTGGTCGACGTCCTCGCCCGGCGTCACGGCCAGCCGCGCCGTCACCCGTCCGGCCGGGGTGAACTTCACGGCGTTGTTGAGCAGGTTCAGCAGCACCTGGCGCAGGCGGTCGGCGTCCAGCCCGTGATCGCGCCCCGTCTCGCCCGCCGCCTCGACCTCCAGCGCCAGGCCCTTGGCGCGGGCGTCCTGGGCGACGATGGCGACGGCGTCGCGCAACACCGCCTCGGCGCGCGCGGCCCCGACCTGCAGCTCCACCCGGCCGGCCTCGACCCGCGAGAAGTCGAGCACGTCGTTGACCAGGGTCAGCAGGGCGCCGCCGGCCCCGTCGATCAGGCCCACGTGCCGGCGCGCCTCGGGCGCCAGGTCGTCGCGGTCGGCCAGAAGGCGGGTGAAGCCCAGCACGCTGTTCAGCGGCGTGCGGATCTCGTGGCTCATGGTGGCCAGGAACTCGGTCTTGGCCTGGCTGGCGGCCTGGGCGCGGGCCTGGGCCTTGCGGGCCAGGGCCTGGCGACGCACCAGAAGCTGCTTGAGGCGCTGCTGGTTGGCGAGCGCCAGGGCGGCGGCCAGGCAGGTGAACAGCAGCGCGCTGACCAGGAACTGCAGGGCATGCATGCGCTCGGAAGCCTGGGCGCGCGTGGCGGCCTCGGCGACGATGCCCAGCACGCTCAGCGGCGCGGCGATGGCGGCCACGATCACCGTCGTCCAGGCCGCGCCCTTGGGACCCAGCCGGAACGCCACCAGCACCCCGGCCGGAAACACCAGGAACGGCAAGGCGTGGCCGGGCCGTCCGAACGCGATCAGGGCCGCGACCGCCACCATCACGTAGCAGGCGATCTTCTCCCACACCGGCCGCTCGAAGCCGCGCTGGATGCCCGGATCGAACAGGATCAGGGCGATCGGCAGGCCGGCCGTCATGCCCAGCGCGTTGACGAACATCCAGTTCTTGATCAGCACCGGCAGCGAGACGTTCAGCATCGGCGCGCTGGCGAAGGCGCCGATCACGGCCAGCACCGCGGTGATCGGCAGGGCCAGCCCCACCACCCGCAGGGCCTGGGCCAGGTTCTTCATCCTCGGAGGCCCGCCGAAGGCCCTGCGCAGCACCACCGCGATCAACGCGGCCTCGATGGTGTCGAGCACCGTGAACAGCGCCGTCATCGCCGGCGCCGTGCCGCCCAGGCGGTCGAGCAGCACGTGGCAGACGGTGGTGACGGCCAGCAGGATCAGGCTGCGGCGCGGGGTGAGCAGGACGAGGCCGCCGGCCAGCAGGCCGTTGCATGGCCACAGGGTGGCCATCCCCGACGGCCCCCTTGTCAGCAGGTCGCAGTAAGCGATGGTGACGGCGTAGGCGAAAATCAGCGCCAGCAGCAGGCGCGTCTGTCGCCCCTCGCCCTCGAACCCGTTTGAAGCCACCATACGCGTACTCGCGATCCCCTCGTCCCCCGACGAAATCGCCGGCAGGATCGCGTCTAACCCCGCCTATAAGGTTAAGACGAAACGGGAATTTCTCGCGACGGGCGCGATCAGGCCTTCTTGACGAACTCGGTGCGCAGCACCAGGCCCTTCACCTTGTCGACATTGGCCTCGATCTCGTCGGGATCGCCGGTCAGCCGGATCTTCTTGACCAGCGTCCCGCGCTTGAGGGTCACCCCGCCCGAGCCCTTGACCTTCAGGTCCTTGATCAGGGTGACGTTGTCGCCGTCGGCCAGGATCGCGCCGTTGGAATCGCGGGTTTCGTCGGACATTGAAAGACTCCTCGGCCTCGCGCCGCGAAGCCCACACATAAAGTATGGGCTTCTTAGAGCGCGTCGGAGGCAAAGTCTAAGCGGTTTCCGCCGCGCCTACTTGGCCCGGCCCAGGCACGGCGCGCCGTCCGGCCCGACGGCGCCGTTGCAGATCCGCTGGGCCAGCATCGACTCCTTGCTTTCGACCAGGGTCTTGGAGCCGTCCCTGGCCCGCTTCAGCGTGAAGGCGTCGTAGAGCTTGCCGCTGGCGGTGTAGGCGGAAAAGCCCAGCTTGTCGGCGTCGACGTCGATCACCTGGTAGAACTCGGTGTCGGCGGCGACCTTGTCGGGCTGGGTCAGCGCGCGGTCGTTCAGCGCGTACATCTTCGAGCCGACCACCGAGACCACGTAGACCGGCCCTTGCGGCTGGCCGGCGGCGTGGCGGCGGGCGGCGTCGGCCTTGCCGGCCTCGCTGGTCAGGCGGGCGTAGCAGTGGTCGTGGCCCTGCAGCACCAGATCGACCTTGCGGGCCTCGAACACCGGCTTCCAGGCGGCTTTCAGCTTTTCGGTGTCGTTGGGACGCGCGCAGGTGAAGATCGGCTGGTGGAAGGTGACGATGTTCCACTTGGCCTTGCTGGCCGCCAGGGTCTGGTCCAGCCAGCGGGTCTGGGCCTCCAGCGCGCCGAGGTCGAGGGCGGCCGTGCCGTCCAGGATGATGAACCGCACGCCCTGATAGTCGACATAGTAGGTCGTCTGCTTCACCGGCTCGGCGCCGTTGGTCGGCAGCACGAACTGCAGCGGCCAGTAGGGGCCGAGCTTGCGGCTCTCGGTCCCGTCGGGCCTGGCCACGTCCACGTACTCGTGGTTGCCCGTGGCCGGCAGCTGCGGAACGGTCGAGAAGTTGTAGGCGCCGGCCGCGGTCCACTCGCCCCACTCGTCGTCGTGGTCGAGGTCGTCGCGCTGGGCCACCAGGTCGCCGGCGTGCAGCACCAGGGCCGGCGCGGCGGTCGACTGGAAGCCCTGGCGGATCACCCGCGAGCCGATCGGCAGGATGCCGTTCTGGGTGTCGCCCAGATAGAGGAAGCGGAACGGGCGGAACGTCGCCGCGGCGGTGTGGAACTGCAGCCACTCGCTCCAGCCGTCGGCGCCCTTCACGCGATAGACATAGGCCGTATCCGGCGACAGGCCCGTCAGGCGGGCCTGATGATAGAGGGCCGGGCCGTTGGCGCTGTCGATCGCCTGGGTGGTTCCCGGCAGCGTCTTGGCGTGGAACGCCAGGCTTGGCCCGTCGATGGCCGGCGCCAGCTGGATCTCGGCGCCCGCCTGGCGCGGATCGGTGCGCCACGCCACCGCCATCTCGCGCGCGGGATCAGCGCCCGCGGTCAGCACGATGCGGTCGGGCAGGCCCTTGGGCTTGAACGGCAGGCCGGGCGAGCGCGGGATCGGCTGGGGCGCCTCCTGGGCCAGGGCCGACGCCGTCGCCAGCACCGCCAGCCCGATGGCCGCCGCGCCGACCAGAAGTTTCCGCAGCCCCATGATTTCCCTCCGTCGACTGACGACCAACGCGTCCCGAACCGTCGCCGCGGTTCCTGCCCGGGTTCCGTGACAGATTGACGAAGGTCGCCCGCCTTTTCGGCCGCGGACGGCCTGGGGTGTGGACTCAATTGGCGTGCAAAGAAACGTGTCTTCCCGGCCGGAGGAGCGCGTCAGCGATCCGTAGAGCCGGGATCTCCCACGTCGGCAGGTTCTGAACTGTGGGAGATCCCGGCGCTCCGCTGCGC
>PJUK01000595.1_pt1 | contig 10674 bp, 9 predicted proteins | sample 1512211 | NCBI WGS metagenome assembly PJUK01 (sample SAMN08177668, study PRJNA422409) | Feces metagenome, whole genome shotgun sequencing project.
GGCACCGCCCTCGCACCACGCATCACGCTGGTGTCGGAACCGACTGTGAGTGATGCAGAAAAACTGTCGTGGCTGGTGCTGGGACGCGGTCTGTCCGGTACTGGCGATGCAGATCGCGACGCACTGCAAAGTGCCGCGACCTCGCTGTTATCCGGCACAGCTGCAGCCGGCTTGCAGTCACAAATCGCCAGTGCCTTCGGTTTTGACGACGTCAGCATAGGCAAAGGCGGCACTGACCTGCAGGATCGCATCATCACCCTCGGCAAACGTATCTCGTCGCGCCTTTATCTCAGCTTCAAGCAAAGCCTGGATACAGTCGGCAGTGTTCTGCTGCTGCGCTATACGCTGACGCCCCGCATTACGCTGGAAGGTGAAGCCGGCACCAGTAGTGCGCTATCTGTGTTCTACAACTTTGCCTTCGACTGACTATGCATAAGCGGCCTGAAACTGATATAACAACACTATTGCGCATGTTTTCCTGTTGAAACCGTGCTGAACACCCGCCATTTCCAGGAAAGGCATGCATCGCGGGGCTGATCGTCCCGCCGCTCACGATTTTCAACAATTGGAGAGTAGCTATGTCTAACGATCTTGATGGAGATGTAAACCAGAGTACCCAGACCAACACTGAATCACAGACCTTGACCGACAACGCTGCGGCAGTACATCGCATCGTCATCGTCGGCGGCGGTGCCGGCGGCCTTGAATTGGCTACCGCGCTCGGTGACAAGCTCGTCAAGAGCGGACGCATTAGTGTCGTGCTGGTCGACCGTTCATCCACCCACATCTGGAAGCCTCTGCTGCATGAAGTAGCAGCGGGCAGCATGGATGCAAACTCACACCAGCTCGAATATGCGGCGCAAGCACGCTGGCACCGCTTCGTGTATCAACCGGGAGAACTGCAAGGCCTGGATCGGGTACGCCAGACCATTACGATAGGAAGCCTGAATGATGACGATGGCGTCGAGTTATTGCCACGCCGAGAGATCCCTTACGACACGCTGGTCTTATCAATCGGCAGTGTGACCAACTTCTTTAATGTGCCCGGCGCAGAAAAGAATGCGATTTCGATCGACACCATGCACCAGGCCGAACACTTCCGGCGTCGCATGATAGGACTGTGTGTACGCGCCGACCAGGCACAAAGCAAGCTGAACATTGCGATCATCGGCGGTGGTGCAACCGGTGTCGAATTATCGGCAGAGCTGCGCAATACGGCAGAGATACTCGGCGCGTATGGCTTGCATCACCTTGATCCGCACCGCGATATCCGCATCAGCGTGATAGAAGCGGCACCGCGCATTTTGTCGGCGCTGCCGGAGCGTGTATCGAGCAAGACGACTGAACTCTTGAATCACATGGAAATCGATGTCCTCATTGATGCCAAGGTTTCCGAAGTTCAGGAGCATGCGGTCATGCTCGCGAACGGCGACAGCGTACCAGCCGACCTGACAGTATGGGCCGCAGGCATACGCGCACCACAGATACTCGACGAACTCGGCTTGCCAGTGAATCGTCTTGGCCAGGTGGTAGTGACACAAAGCCTGCAAACCGAAATCGATCCGAATATTTTTGCTTTCGGTGATTGCGCTGCATGTCCCTGGCCGGAGAAGAACAGTACGGTGCCACCACGTGCGCAGGCAGCGCATCAACAGGCCAGCTTCCTGTTCAATGCCATCAAGAAACGCCTCGACAATGAAGAGTTACCACTGTTCCAGTATCGCGATCTTGGTTCACTGGTATCGCTTGGTCGCTTCGATGCGGTCGGTAACCTGATGGGGCCGTTGCTCGGTCGTGCGATGTTTATTGAAGGTGTGCTGGCACGCTTGCTATACATCTCGCTGTACCGCATGCATTTGGTCGCATTGCACGGTGTAATACGCACTTGCGCTGATACCATCGCGCATTGGTTAAGACGCAAAACTTCACCACGCGTAAAATTGCACTAAACACACGTTAATCACGTGCAGGTGTAGAAAAAAAATAATTGCACTATAATGCGCCGCTGCCTGTGTATCAGGCATGCGGCGTATTTCGTAATATGCATCGCAGAAAAATGTATACGACCTTTTGCTAAAACTGCTGCTACACTTTCGGCAGTCAAATTAATAAAACGGTACCTCCGTTAAGAACCTAACAGTCTTATTCGCTAATGTGTCCTTAGTATCACGACACAACAAACCGGATTACACCTGCAATGAGTGCAGGCAGTAGCATCCAAAACAATCTGTGAGTAAAGTTGCTCGACCCAACACATGGTCGCCGCTGTACTGTCTGCTAAATAGACAAGGCGAGACAAGGCGTCCTGCTACACAAGTCGTCTGATCTTGCGTGGACACTTACTTTAAATTGCCGGGAACAACATGACATCACATAGTTTTTTTCCGTCCATGCCGCACGCTTTGAATGTACTGACCGCTACCGGTCTGATCCTCACCGTCGGTATCCTCGGCTCGCATTTGCTGCGTCGCTTCTTTCCGCAAGTGCCTGCTATCAGCTGTTATGTGCTGACAGGTTTATTGATAGGTCCGTCGGTACTGAACCTGATCGACGCCGCCATGCTGGAAGAAATCAGCATCATGGTCGACCTTGCACTGGGGCTGGTACTGTTTGAACTTGGTCGCCGCGTCGACTACAAGTGGCTGCTGCGTGAACGCGGCTTGTTGATTACCGGCGTCTTGTTGAGCCTGGTGACTTTCTTCGCCCTCTTCCTGCTGCTGACACAATTCGGCGTCAGCAAACTGGTCGCCAGCATGGTCGCCGCACTCGGCATGGCGACCTCGCCGGCCGTCATCCTGAACGTGGTGCGTGAAGTCAAAGCCGAAGGACAGCTGACCGAGCGTATGCTCAATATCGTCGTCATCGGCAATGCACTCGCTTTCATTATCTTTTCAATGGGACTGGCCGCGGTACACGTGGAGTACGCAGCGGGCTGGCAAAGCTACATCCTGCATCCGCTTTACCTGTTGCTTGGTTCCGCGGCACTCGGCTGGATCATCAGCCGTCTGCTGGTATGGATAGGTCAATGGCTGGGACGTGATAGCCAGGCGCAACTGATACTGGTGCTGGCACTGATCGCAGCAACCGTCGGCATCTCGGTCATGTTCAATCTGTCGGCGCTGATCGCACTGCTGGTGTTTGGTATCGCCAGCCGCAGCTATGATGCGCGCCACGCGATTGTTGAACCTGACCTCAGCCAGTTCAGTGGTTTGTTCTATGTCGCGCTGTTTGTCTTTGCCGGTGCCAAGCTGGAACTGTCACACCTGTTGACCTTGTGGCCTGCGGTACTGGCCTTCATCGCGCTGCGCCTCGCAATCGCGATGACCACCACCACCGCTATGGCGCGCATCAATGGCGTAACCCTGCGCAAGGGTGCGTTGCTGGGCGTCGGCCTGATGCCGCTGTCCGGCTTCAACATCATCATGGTGCAGCATGCGGTCGGTTACTATCCACAGTTCGGCTCGCAACTCGCGGCACTGGTGGTATCTATACTCGTCATCCTGGAAATCATAGGCCCGGTCTGCACCCGCTATGCACTCGTTGCATCCGGTGAAGCCAAGCAATAAGCAAACAAGGAAACCCTATGCTGGAATTCAATAATTCGACTCCGTTGACGATGGGCGTAGAGCTCGAACTGCAAATCGTCAACCGCCGCGACTACAACCTCACACGCGGTTCCAGCGATTTGCTCGTCATTATCGACAAGACCGATCACGGCTATGACATCAAGCCGGAAATCACCGAAAGCATGATCGAAATCGCGACGTCAGTGCATACCGATCACAAGGAAATGCTGGCCGAGTTAACCGCCATGCGCACCTTGCTGGTCAACGCTGCCGACAAACTCAACCTCGGCCTCGCTGGCGGTGGCGCACATCCGTTCCAGCACTGGGAAGATCAGCGCATTTATCCGACCGATCGTTATCGCCTGGTGTCCGAGTTGTATGGCTACCTCGCGAAACAGTTCACCGTTTACGGCCAGCACATACACATTGGTTGCGCCACCGGCGATGAAGCGATACGTCTCGCACACATGCTGGCGCGCTACATTCCGCACTTCATCACACTGTCGGCATCATCCCCGTTTTACCAGGGTGTGGATACCACCTTCCAGTCGTCACGCCTGACCAGCATCAACGCTTTCCCACTGAGTGGCTACATGCCTTTCGTCACCGACTGGGATGCCTTCAATGCTTACTTCGATAAGATGTCCAGCCTCGGCATCGTGGCCAGCATGAAAGACTTTTACTGGGACATCCGGCCCAAGCCGGAATACGGCACGGTAGAGATCCGCGTCTGCGATACACCACTGTCGATAGAAGTGGCGGTCGCACTGGCTGGCTACGCACAAACCTTGAGCAAGTTTTTCTTTGCACAGCAGGAACTGAAACCGGCGCAAGACACTTACCTGACCTATTCCTACAATCGCTTCCAGGCTTGCCGCTTCGGCCTCAACGGTGCGATCATCAATCCGATCAACGGCACGCAGACTTCGATCAAGGAAGACATACTGCAAACCTTCGATATGCTGGCCGATATTGCCCAGGAGCTAGGCACCACCGAAGCAATAGAGTTATTGCGCCAGCGCATACAGGCTGGCCAGTCCGACGCCGACTGGCTGCGCGCCTGCTACGAGAAATCAGGTTCGTTAAGCGATGTCGTACGTCAACAAAGTGCGGTCTGGATGGCACGCTAGGCAAGTTTTCTGCTGCACTGCACAGCAAATCTCCCGCTAGCGCTGCACATGTAAGCGCTTTCCCACAGCAGAATCGGATAAGCACCGATTCTGCAATGTTATCAACTACTTCACAATTCACTCTGTAAAAGTCGTAGCTGTCTAACAGAGGAGAAGTGAATGTCGAACGGATTGAATGCTAGCGCTGAAGTCGCGGATATCTCGATTTCCAGCCTTCATGACATGGCCGTATTGCAAGCCCAGAATAGCTCCCACACCGATACGCTCAGGCAGCTGGCTCGTTGCGGCGACCTGTATGGCGCGTCCGCTACTATGCAACAGTTGTTCCAGATGATAGGTAAAGTAGCGCCGACCACTGCCAACGTCCTGATCGCAGGCGAAAGCGGAACCGGCAAGGAATTGGTCGCACAGGCCATTCATCAACTGAGCCGTGAACAGGATCAGCCTTTCGTCGCACTGAACTGTAGTGCCGTCTCACCGCAATTGATCGAAGCCGAATTGTTCGGCCATGAACGCGGCAGCTTTACCGGTGCAATCCGCATGCAGAAAGGCTGCTTCGAGCGCGCTAACGGCGGTACCCTGTTTCTCGATGAAGTGACGGAAATGTCGCTCGATATGCAAGTCAAACTGCTGCGCGTACTCGAGAGCAGCCGCTTCTGTCGCATCGGCGCAGAAGAAGAAACCGAAGTCAAAGTCCGCGTCATCGCGGCAACCAACCGCGACCCGCTGGAAGCCATGAAGAGCGGCATCCTGCGTAGCGATCTCTTTTATCGTCTGGCGGTATTCCCGCTGGATCTGCCACCGTTGCGCGAGCGCAGCGAAGATATCCGCCTGCTGGCCAGCCTGTTCTTGCATCAGCTGAACGAGGAGGACGGTCGCGACCGGGTCTTCTCCAAAGCTTCTTGGCGTCTGTTGAATGAATACAACTGGCCGGGCAATGTACGCGAATTGAAAAACGTCGTGCACCGCGCCTACATCATGGCTGACCACGAGCTGGAGTTGTTACCGCTGGTCAATCCGAACAAGAAGATGGTCAGCGAACAAAGCGGCGACTGCGTCACTGTACAGCTGGGTAGCAAGCTGGCGGATGCCGAGCAACGCTTGATTTATGCCACTTTGGGCCACTGTGGCGGCAATAAGACTCTGACCGCCGAGGTGTTAGGTGTGAGCCTGAAAACCCTTTACAATCGTTTGAATGAATACCAGGCCAAGCTATTCCTGGGCGATGTCATACCGCACGTGCGGCCCTATGGCGCACAAAGCCGGAATCAATAATCGGCCAGGTAATCAGTTAAACGCGCATAACCATAATGATAAAAATTCTTGTAGTCGATGATCACGCAGTAGTACGAGCCGGTGTGCAATATTTCATTGCCCAGGTGCCGGACATGAAAATCGAAGGTGAAGCCGCTACTGCACAGGAAGCCATACGCCTGGTTCGCTCCCAGGATTGGGACATCGTGCTGCTCGACATCAATATGCCGGACAAAAGTGGTGTCGAAGTACTGAAGCAGATCAAGCGTGAGAAACCGGACCTGCCGGTACTGATCCTGAGCATGCATCCGGAAAGCCGCTATGCGGTACAGATCCTGCGCAGCGGTGCCAGCGGTTATGTACAGAAGGAAGCGCTGGCCGAAGAACTGGTGAACGCGATCCAGACCATACTGCGCGGCCACAAGTACATCAGCCATACCGTTGCAGAATTACTGACGACAGAGCTCGATACCAGTACCGAAAAGCCTTTGCACGAAACCCTGTCGAAACGCGAGTATGAAATTTTCTACAAGCTGTGCCAGGGACATGGTGTTACCAAGATAGCGGAAGAGCTGTGCCTGAGCGTAAAAACCGTCAGCACCTACCGGGCACGTGTATTGCAGAAGATGAATATGGAAAACAATGCAGGCATTATTTACTACGCAATCAAACAGAATCTGATTGATTGATGTAGCCGAAGTGGCAATGCGATTACAGCAATCGAATTTCTTAAATGTGGCTGAAATATGACTCAAGCAACGACTTTTGAAAATACAGTGAGCCAGCCCTTACGGGTCTTCCTGGTGGAAGATTCCCTGGACGTCCGTGAACTGATGATAGAGAACCTGGCGATGATCCCCGGCGTAGTGGTTGCCGGCGTGTCGGAGTCGGAAGGTGATGCACTGAATCAGCTGAACGCACTGCCCTGCGATGTGCTGATCGTTGATATCCAGCTGAAAAAAGGCAATGGCATCAACCTGCTGCGTCAGATTTCTGAAAAAGCAAAAGTAGCGAATGCATTGAAGATCATCTGCAGTAACAATGCCACCGAAGTGTTCCGTCGCGTCGGTCGTCAATACGGCGTCAATCACTTCTTCGACAAAACGTCCGAGTTTCCGCAGTTATTTGAATTGGTAAAGAGCCTGAGCTCTGCCAATCTGGAATACAAGGCCCGCGGTTAATTCATTCTTTCCTGCACCGCAAATTAACGCGCTCCCTCCGTCTCGTTACCTTCCTCGTTTTCGTCTTCCACTTCTATCTGCATATTCTCGGCTGTCTTCGGTATGCTAATCGCTATCGTCGTCCCGCTTCCTGCACTACTGCTCACCCGCACTGAACCACCAAGATAGCCGGCACGCTCACGCATCCCGCGCAAGCCATGTGTAATCACGCCCGATTGTGCAGTCGGTATGCCGACGCCATTGTCGCGTATGGTCAGCATGATTTCATCATCGGCATCATCCAGGATCACATCGACCCGTGTTGCCTGTGCATGCTTGGCGATATTATTGAGCGACTCCTGCACCATGCGGAACAAGGCGATATCGACACGCGGCGCATAAATCAATCTGTCATCCGGCAGACTCGCATTGCAGCTTACGCCTGTGTACTTTTCAAACTCGGCAGCCTGTTCGGCGATCGCAATCTTGATACCAAACACATCCAGCTTATCCGGCCGCAGACCATTCTGGATGCGACGTGTGGCATCCGTAATCGAACTCAGCAAGGCTTTGATTTTGAGTGAGCGTTCGGTAAATTTTGGCTCCGTCGGCATTTGCTGGAACAGCAAAGACAAATGCATATTCAAGGCTGTCAATGCAGAACCAAGATCGTCATGCAACTCACGCGCGATCGAGCGCTTCTCTTCTTCCCGCGTGGTTTCCAGATGGCCAATCAATTCGCTGACTTCGGCAGTACGCGCCGCGACCAATGCTTCCAGCTGCGTCTCATGCGCCTTCAGCGAGTCTTCCATGCGCTTGCGTTCGGTAATGTCGGTGCTGATACCGACCAGCCCCATTACCTCGCCATTCGCATTCAGCCATGGTGCCTTGGTGGAATGCATGGTGTGTACGCCACTGGCAAAATGTATCGTCGTTTCAAATACCTTGGGCACGCCGCCATCCAGCACGCTCTGGTCTTCCAACTTAACTTTCTCCGCGTCTTCTCGCAGCGGATAGAGGTCTATGCTGCGGTAACCGATGACTTCATCACGCTGCTTGCCAAGCAAACGCAGCTTGGCCGGATTCGCAAACACCATGCGACCACTGCTGTCCTTGACGAAAATCGCATCCGGCGTGTTATCACTGACCGCACGTAACAAGGCATTGCTCTCGGCCAGCGCCGCCTCACCTTGTTGCCGCCCTTCATACTCGCGGTTGAGCAAGGCAGCGGTACGACAAAACATAATGAACAACAGCGAGCTGCTCAGCAGGATCAGCAGAGGCGAAGCCTTGTCTGCATCGTAGTAACGATTCTGCACACCCCACTTGATCGCGAAATCGAGAATCACCAGCAGGATCAGGCTATTCGGCAACAAACGTCGCAACAAGGGGCCACCGGGCGAGGTACTGTTCCACAAGCTCATCAGCCTGTGCTCTGGCCGCGCCGACAGGATACCGAGCGCCAGGATGAAGAAAATGATGGAGATAAACGGTGTGACGGTATGCGCTGCATTCAGCTCGTCAACCGACATCACATTGTATAAATGGCCGATCAGCGGGATACCCATCACGCCGGCGAGGATGAAGGCACCGTACTCCGATGGATAGTGATCGCGCGCTGTACGGTAATCCAGCAGTAATAAGCTTAGGCCGGCCAGCGTAAAGCCCAGCGCGGGCAGCGGTGCCATGCGCTCCAGATAGGCTTTGTATTCAGATGTTGCCAGGGTCGGGAATACACGCTCGATACCGACATGCACACCGAACATATACTGCAACAGGGTCGACAAACCGAGCAAGGCGACACAAAGCGCAACGATGGATGCCAGTACGGCAAATACGGTGCTGGCACGCAGCGTGGATACCTTGAAGGAGCGCAGTACCAGCGCCAGACCGGCCAATACAAAAGCCAACGCGGTATTTGCCAGGATAGGCACCAGATCAAACAGGCGGTAATTCAGCACCCACAGGTCTTGCCGCACATTGACCATAGCCAGCACGCCCACACCCGCCATCAGCAATGCAGCCAATAGCGGAGCCCACAACGGAGTGAACGTGGTACGTACCGGCGGGGTAGTCAGCATAAATATTCCTGTGTGAGTAATGGGTAGCAACAGCTACTACGAACAACCATGCATGCGATGGCGACGGCTACGCTGCTGAACTGAACCGGGCAGCGAAAATACACCATGCGCACTACCCGTAATACGGACGGCAAACGCAGCGATGGTGACTGCAGCTGTTCCTGCCTGAATAATAGATGTGATCGGAATCAGCATAGCAGCATGCATAGGGTATGCAAACACCTGCAAACCGATGCAAATTTTGATGCCGGATATAGCTGCTTTCCGGCAAACAGCAGTTCAGATGCTGCCCCTGTGAAATGGTTCCAAAAAGCCAACAAATTGTAGCATCCGTTTTAGCGACCAACACCACTTCCCACCCTTGCCGAGAGGCAAACAAAGTCCGCTTTTCCCACATGTAGCGTATTCAAGCTACCCGGTAATTTTTACAAAAATATCAAAAAATAAACATAAGTCCTTGATTCATATAGCCGCAAAAGCTGGCCTGCGGCTTGCGTAGTAGAAGGCAGGCAATTTTGCCTTTCAGCGAATTACTCGCAAGTAATCTGAACAAGGAGAATGCTATGAATTGGGACGTTATTGAAGGTAACTGGAAACAACTCAAAGGCAATATCAAAGAGCAATGGGGCAAGCTGACCGATGATCATCTGGACACGATCGCCGGTAAGCGTGACCAGCTCGCCGGCAAGATTCAGGAAGCCTACGGCGTCAACAAGGATGAAGCCGAGAAACAAATCAAGGCTTTTGAAGAGCGCAACCGCAACGATAAGCGCTATCTGTAAGCGCTTTGCAGTGCGGGCCCACGGCTCGCCGGCAGCAAGACCTTCTAAACCAATATAAAGGATATATAAAATGAAAAAATCCCTCTCTATGATAGTCATGGCTGCAGCCAGCTTCGGTTTTATGAGCGCTTCTTATGCAGCACCATCTGAAGCCAAGGCTAACTACGACGCGGCAAAAACGCGTGCGGAAGCCGATTACAAAGTCGCACGCGCAGCCTGCGACAATATGAAAGGCAATGCGAAAGACGTCTGCCAGGAAGAAGCCAAGGCCGGTGAAGTAAAAGCCAAAGCCGAAGCGGAAGCGACCTATAAAGGTACGCCTGCAGCTCAAAAGAAAGCACGTACTGACATTGCCGACGCCAACTACAAAGTGGCCAAGGAAAAATGTGATGACTTTAGCGGCAACAAAAAAGATGTCTGCGTAAAGGAAGCAAAAGCTACGCATGACTCCGCTGTTGCTGATGCCAAAGCATCGAAAGAAGTAAGCGATGCACGTAAAGATGCTCGCGATGAAAAGAAAGATGCACACGCAGCTGTGCAAAAAGAGAAGTGTGAAGCATTGGCCGGCGATGAGAAATCACGTTGTATCGCCGCCGCTAACGCTGGCAAATAAGCACTGATGGCCGATAAGGCAGCATAACCTTAGGCTGCATAGCCATTCCAGGCTGACTCTTGGTAAGACAACGGCCCCGGTATCACTA
>PJUK01000598.1_pt1 | contig 10642 bp, 8 predicted proteins | sample 1512211 | NCBI WGS metagenome assembly PJUK01 (sample SAMN08177668, study PRJNA422409) | Feces metagenome, whole genome shotgun sequencing project.
ACCAGTGGCTTCATGTCGACGCCGATATTGCGTTCGGCCAGAACGCGCAGGCGATTGAGACCGGTGAAGGTGATATCCGGCATTTCCGACGTGCCAGCTTGACGCATGATCGTCTGGATGCCTTCTTCATAGGTGGCGGAAGGGCTGACGAAGTTGATCTTGATGTCCGGATTTTCTTCCATGAATTTTTTCGAGATGTCGGCCATGACATCCTTGAAGAAGCCGGGCATCGGATAATGCACATTGAGCGTGGTGTCTGCGAAAGCGGGCGAGCCGAGGCCGGTTGCGATGGCCAGAGCGGCAAAAGTGCTTGCGAGTCGTTTCATGGATAACTCCTGTATGTGAGATAGGCGAAAGAGGTCAGCCTTTGAGACCGGTCAGGGTGATGCCCTCGATGAAGCGGCGCTGGGCGGCGAGAAAGGCCAGCAGCAAAGGCAAGGTGATGATGAGCGTTGCCGCCATCAGCGCGCCGTAGTCGTCACCGGCTTCGGCGGCGCGGAAATAGAGCAGGCCGAGCGGCGGCGTGGCGCGTTCCATGCCGTTGACGACGATCAGCGGCCAGAACAGATCGTTCCAGTGCGCAACAACCGAGAAGATCGAGAATGCCGTGATAGCAGGCCATGCATTTGGCACGATCACGCGCATGACAATGCCTGCTTCCGACATGCCGTCGAGGCGGGCGGCGCTGATGAGATCGTCGGGCATGGCGCGGAAGAATTGCAGGAACAGGAATATGCCGAATACCGAGATGAAGAACGGTGCGCTGAGCGCAAAATAGCTGTTCAGCACGCCAAGCTGGTTGAAGCCGACATAGATGGGCAGCGCGGTTGCGTGGATCGGCACCAGCAGTCCCAGCATGACGAGAACCATCATGGTGCGCTGGCCGCGAAAGTTGAGTTTCGCCATGGCATAGGCGCATGGAATGGCGATCACCACCTGCACCACCAGCACCAGTCCACAGACCACAACGCCGTTGAAGAGCAGCAGCCCCATGGGTACGCGGGTGAGGGCTTTGGCGACATTGTCCCAAAGCGCCCAGTTCTGCGGGATCAGCGAGAGCGACGACGAGAAAATGTCCTGCTGCGACTTGGCTGCGGTGGACAGCATGAAGATGTATGGCGCGAGGAAAAGCTGCGCGCCGAACGAGAGAAGGCCGAGGCGAAACGAGCGGGCGAATGACATATCCGTTTCCTCAATAATGCGTGCGGCGGTCCAGCACACGGAACTGGAGCAGCATCAGGACGATCAGCACGGCGAGGAAAATCACGGTCATGGCCGAGGCGTAACCGACGCGCAGGAACACAAAGCCTTCCTGATAGATGCTCCAGAGCAGGACTTCGGTGGCCTTGTTTGGCCCGCCTTCGGTGAGCGTCTTGACGGTTTCGAACACCTTGACCGCATTGATGATGCTGATTGTCGTCACGAAGAGCGTCGTGGGGCCGAGCAGCGGCCATGTGACGAGACGAAAGCGCTCCCAGCTGCTTTTCACGCCGTCCACTTCGGCGGCGGAATAGAGTTCGCGCGGAATGGCAGTCAGCCCGGCCAGAAACAGCACCATGTTGAAGCCGACGCTCTGCCAGACGCCGATCAGCGCAAGGCTGAATAGCGCCGTATCGCTGGAGCCGAGCCAGTTGGGGCCGGTAATGCCGACCATGCCGAGAAGGGTGTTCACGGGGCCAAGGGTCGGATGCAGCAGATATTGCCAGACGGTCGCCATGGCGACGAGAAGCGAGGCAACAGGCAGAAAATAGACAGTGCGGAAGAAAGACTTTCCGCGCACTTCGCCTTCGATGAGAAGCGCGACGCCGAGGCCGAGAAACACCGAGGCCGGTGCGACAATGGCCGTATAGATCGCCGTGTTCTTCAAAGAGATGAGAAAAGTGCGGTCGCTAAACAGTTCGACATAATTGTCGAGGCCGATGAATTCGAAACCGGCATAGCCGAGTTCGTAATTGGTGAAGCTCCAGAACAAGACTGCTGCGGTCGGCAGAAGGATCAGCAGCACCGTCAGGAGAATGGCGGGGGAGGCGAGTTTCCAGGCCAGTCGCTCCTCGCGCCGCCGCGCATTTTCGGCGGCAGTGCGGGCGCTGACTGCGCCGGGCCTAGCAAGAGCGAGATCAGACATGAGCCGGAGCCTTTTCCGCCGGTGCGAGGGTCACCACATTTCCGGCAGGCTGGCGCAGGCGCGCGCCGTCATCGCCGAAGATATAGGCGTTTTCCGCATCGAAATGCAGGCCGACAGGCAGACCGGGTGCAATGTGATCGGCCTTGACAGGGGCGAGCTTCACGATCAGTTCCTGCGCGGAGCCGGGCGCTTTCAGGTAAACCAACACTTCGGAGCCGAGGAATTCGATGCGCGAGACGGTTCCGCTAATGCCGGTCTTGTCATGCGGGCGCAGACGGAAATGTTCCGGGCGGATGCCGACACGGATCGTTGTGCCCGCATAGGCGGCGACGTTTTGCAGGATCGGGCGGCCCGCGAAATGGACACTGCCCTGATCGCTGACCAAGGCGTCCAGAATGTTGATGCGCGGGGTGCCGATGAACTGGGCCACTTCGATATGGCGCGGATCGTTATAGATCGCGGTGGGCGTGTCGATCTGGAGCAGCTTGCCGCCCATCATCACCGCCACACGGTCGGCCATGCTCAGCGCCTCAGCCTGATCGTGGGTGACATAGATCGTCGGCACGCCAGCGCGGCGGTGCAGTTCCACAATCTCGGCGCGGGTATGAACGCGCAGATTGGCATCGAGATTGGACAAAGGCTCGTCCATCAGGAAAACGCCGGGCTGGCGCACGAGCGCACGGGCAAGTGCAACGCGCTGGCGCTGGCCGCCCGACATCTGGCCGGGCTTGCGGTCGAGAAGATGGTCGATTTTCAGGCTGGCGGCGGTGGTTTTCACCTGTTTCTGGATCGCGGCGCGCTTGGCGCGCTGGCCTGGAACCAGTGGTCCAACGACGGGCAGGCGTTCGGTCGTCGTCATGTCGCGCATGGCGAGCGGCACGGCGATGTTCTGCGCGGCGGTCAGATGCGGATACAAAGCGTAGGACTGGAAGACCCTCGCGATATTGCGGTCGGCGGGATACGCGCCGGTGATGTCGCGGCCAGCCAGCGCGACATTGCCTTCATCGGCATGGTCGAGCCCGGCAAGAATGCGCAAAAGCGTGCTCTTGCCGCAGCCAGACGGGCCGACGAGGGCGATGAATTCGCCCTCCGCCACGTCGATGCTGATGCCGTCCAGAATGCGGTTGCCGCCATAGGACTTCCCGATATCGCGGATGGCAAGCGTGCTCATTGGGTTGCCTCTTCCGTGACTTTCGCGCCGTCGCCCGCATGATGCGGATAGACCTCATGCACCACATCGTCGATCACGTAGGGCGTCAGTTCATCAATGCGCACGATGGCGCTGGTGGCTGCTTCGCCAAGTTCATGCACGACAGCGCCGAGAATACGCTCGCCTGGCAGATCGCGTTCCATCGCGCCGACGATGAAGGCCGCCGCCGGTCCCCAGACATAGCGCGTGCCGAACGCTTCGCCCTTCCATGCCCGGTGCAGGTGGCCGCTGGCGTGAAGCTGCACGTTATACTGCGCGAAGAGATCATAGAGACGCTGGCGCGCCACCGGGCGGATGCCCCAATAGCCGCTGTCGCCTTCTTCCGGATCGTCGACGAAGAGTGGCTTGTGCGCGAAAACGGCGACGGGCTTGCCGTCTGCGTTTTCCAGAACGTTTTCCAGCCACTGGAACTGGTCTTCTTCCTGTTCGCTGCCGGTGCCGATGATAAGGCTGTTGAGGCCGACGATCAGCCAGTCACCGAGGTCCTTGGCCCAGCGGTCTGGACCGATATGGCGCTGCCAGCGCGCAAGGCGCTCGGCATTGACCGGCTGGTGGCTTTCCGGCAGATGGCCGATGTCGTGATTGCCCGGCACGCTGAGGACGGGCGCGGAGAGCTGTTCGAAACAACTGCGGCAGAATTCGAGATCAGCTTCGATATCGGCGCCATCGACGGCAAGATCGCCGGTGTGAATGATGAGATCGGGCTTCTGCTGCTCGATCCACGCCACGAGCGGTTCCCAGTTCGGGTTGAAATGTGTCTTGATCGGGCTGAGATGGGTGTCGGTGATTTGAACGATCCGCATGGGCGCGCTCCCTCATGGCTTGTGAGATGTTCGCAGCGATCACCGTCTTCTCCGGTGGCCGCTTCACGCCGGATGCGTTCTCCCCGCATCGGCTCTGCCGGGGCTTTTAGGCCTGTTTTGTGACAGTCCTGATGCGCCGCAATGACAGTTGGATGACATCTTCTGTGGGGAATCAGCGGAAGGTGATTTGCTGATTTTGCAGGCAGTTAGGTTGTATCGATGCCTGTTCCATAGGCGCTCTGATTTGCATCCAACCGCTCATTGGGCGGGCAAGATTTAGCTAACTATTTGATTGTATTTACAATAAGTGCCTGAACGAGCTATGCGCAGGATGCATGGCAGCTTTGCGCTAAAGTTGCATTGCAAAAATGATGAGCAGGGAGCATATAACAATCATCTCAGCGCCGCGTTTCCTCCTCCCATTTGCGCGGGCTGAGTGTTCCCCTCTGGAGGTTTGCCTCAAAGGCACCTTCAAAACTCAAAGCCAGACATTTGTCTGGCTTTTTTTTTGGCTTTTCGCCTGTTATTGGCCGCGACGGCTGAACACAACAAACTACAAATGCTGATCACCTTCCAGCTGTCTGTTCTGACAGGGCGAAGCCACGTGCTGTTTTTCCGTGAAAGTGCGGATACGACAAAGGGGCCTTGCGGCCCCTTTGTTATTCGCTATTCAGAAGCTTTTGTTCTTACGCATGTCTTTGTCTCGAAACCGGTTCCCACTTTCGGGAGAAATGCTTAGCGCAGGCTGGCGCAGAAGCGCTGGATACGGGTGCAGGCTTCTTCGAGCAGCTCATCGGACGTTGCATAGGAAATGCGGAAGTTCGGTCCAAGACCGAAAGCCGAACCGTGAACCACGGCAACGCCTTCTGCTTCCAGCAGTTCGGTGACGAAATCTTCGTCCGTTTCGATGACCTTGCCAGCTTCGGTTTTCTTGCCGATCAGGCCAGCGCAGGACGGATAGACGTAGAATGCGCCTTCCGGTGTCGGGCACTGGATGCCCTTGGCCTGATTGAGCATCGATACGACCAGATCGCGACGAGCCTGGAAAATTTCCTTGTTCTTCGGGATGAAGTCCTGCGTGCCGTTCAGCGCTTCAACCGCTGCCCACTGGGCGATCGAGCAGGCACCGGAAGTCTGCTGACCCTGCACCATGTCCATGGCCTTGATGAGTTGCAGCGGGCCAGCGGCGTAACCGATGCGCCAGCCGGTCATGGCATAGGCCTTGGAAACGCCGTTCATGGTCAGCGTGCGGTCATAGAGCGACGGCTCGACCTGAGCAGGGGTCGTGAAGACGAAATCGCCGTAGACCAGATGCTCATACATGTCGTCGGTCAGGATCCAGACCTGCGGGTGACGCACAAGAACGTCTGTCAGCGCCTTCAGCTCGGCTTCCGTATAGGCAGCGCCCGTCGGGTTCGACGGCGAGTTGAAGATCAGCCACTTGGTCTTCGGCGTGATCGCCTTTTCCAGATCGGCAGCGGTTAGCTTGAAATTGTCTTCGATCTTGGTGTTGATGAACACCGGCGTACCGCCGTTGATCGCAACCATTTCCGGATAGCTGACCCAGTAAGGGGCAGGCACGATGACTTCATCGCCGGGGTTCAGCGTGGCCATGAAGGCGTTGAACAAAATCTGCTTGCCGCCGGTGCCGACGATGACCTGATCCGGCGTATACTCGAGGCCGTTTTCGCGCTCGAACTTGGCGACGATGGCCCTGCGCAGCTCAGGAATACCCGCCACAGGCGTGTACTTCGTTTCGCCGCGATTGATCGCGTCGATGGCGGCCTGCTTGATATTGTCCGGCGTGTCGAAATCGGGTTCGCCCGCACCAAGACCGATCACGTCCTTGCCTTTGGCTTTCAGTTCGCGTGCTTTCTGGCTGACCGCGATGGTCGCAGATGGCTTTACACGGGAAAGGGCGTCGGCGAGAAATGCCATGATAGATCTCCATAGATGGCAGGCTCTGTTAACCGCACTGGGAACGGCGCGGTTTTGCGGATTTTCTATGTCGCATCGGCACGGGAATCGCAACAGATGGATTGACTTTTCGCCCGTGAATCCGGGTTTTCTCGAAATTGTGTTGCGAAAAGTGTCGGATAGATCAGTCTTGCTGACATAATATCTCAATGAAACTGATTAGACAGGATGCTGTCCGCGCGTCGATATGGTTTTTTGAAACAGGAGATTTTCATGCTGACCATTTACGCCCAACCCGATTCAGGAAATTGCTACAAGCCCCGCCTTCTGCTTGCCTTGCTGGGCAGGCCTTTTCGGCATGTCACGGTTTCGTCGCTCGACGGCTCGACGCGCAAGCCGGACTATCTCGCCAAAAATCCCAACGGAAAGGTGCCATTGCTGGAGCTGGAGGACGGGCGACTGCTGGCAGAATCGAACGCCATGCTGCTCTATCTGGCGGAAGGAACGCCGTTTCTGCCCAAGGACGCCTATGAGCGGGGGCTTGTCTATCAATGGCTGTTCTTCGAACAATATAGCCATGAGCCCCATGTGGCCGTGCGCCGGGCGCTGATGCTCTATCCGGAGCGGGCACGGGATGCGACGCCGGAACGTCTGGCCTCAACGCTCGCCGGTGGCAACAAGGCGCTTGGCGTCATGGAAACACAGCTTGAAAAGACGCCCTATCTGGCGGGCGAGACTTATACGGTCGCCGATATCGCGCTCTATGCCTATACGCATGAGGCGCATCTGGGCGGCTTCGACATGCAGCAATATCCCGCGGTTCAGGCCTGGCTCAAGCGCGTTGCGGCCCATCCGGGCCATGTGGCGCTCGACTGGCTGCCTTGAGAGCCTGTTCTAAAAGTCGCCCTGTGTGGCTGCAAATGGCAATTTTCTCCATTCCGGTGCTCACGTACCCAAAGTACGCTCCGCTCCGGTACTCGAAAATCACCATTTTCGCACACACATGCCGCTTTTTGATTCAGGCTCGGAGAATTTTCTCTGATTCCAAAAAATTAGAGCGCCGGTCAGACCGGCGCTCCAATGTTTTCATGTCACATTCGTGCACAAGCCAGATGAAACATCCGGCGGCAAAATGTCTTAGGCTGCGACGAGGTTGTCGGCAGACGAACGGCCCGAACGGCGGTCCTGCACGATCTCGTAGGTGACCTTCTGGCCTTCGTTGAGCGTGGCAAGGCCAGCGCGCTGAACGGCAGAGATGTGAACGAAAATGTCCGTGCCGCCCTGGTCAGGCTGAATGAAGCCGAAACCCTTGGTCGTGTTGAACCATTTAACTGTTCCCGTAGCCATGGGAATGTCCTTTGTAACGATAGTAATTTTTAGTCCGCATGCTCCGCATACGTCCCTGTGGATCGAATTTATGGACAGGAGATCGTCAGGAAGCACGGCAGGCCGCACGGGTCTCAAAGTCACTCGACCGAAAAATCGATTGCCGGACTATATGCGACAAATTTGACCAGCACAAGAGAGCTAGGATGTGTGTCTGGCCATGGTTTTGCTAAAAAAATCGCAGCTTTAACGTCAACGCTAGGTATTTTTTATCTAAAACGCCGCCGTATCAGCGATTGCGCGCATGGTCGCTCTTTTTTGAAGGTGTTGCGACCTTACTATTAAGACGGGCAATAGATCGGTCCTGCCAGAAAAGACAGATCTAAAGTCAGAGCCCGAACGAGACATCGCTTTTCTTTGACTTTTGCGTGATATGCATAATGCGCATGTTGCGAATGGCCCGCGATTTCGTCACAGGGATTCGCGAACGGCACGTGGCGAGGCAAATATGACGTCTGAACCGGAACAGAAGCAGCCGAAGCGCAGCGCGCAAAGGAAAAGCCGCAAGCGAGGGAAGTCCCAGCGCGTTGGTATCAAGGGCTTGCTCACCCGTCAGCCGGTCCGGGACGGCAATGATCTGTTCTCACAGGTCTCGATGATGACCGGCGCTTTCTGGAATTCGCCAGTGCGCACCACGCTGATTGCACTCGGAACCGGCATTTTCGTGCTGATCGTGCTGATTGCGATTGGGCAGGTGGCCATCAACCGCTGGAACGAGCCGTTTTACGATGCGCTGGCGCGCAAGGATTTGCAGGCGTTCTTCCAGCAGCTGATGGTGTTCTTCGGTATTGCGGGCACATTGCTGGTGCTCAATGTCGCCCAGACATGGCTGAACCAGATGTTCAAGCTGAAGATGCGTGAAGGGCTGGCGCGCGATCTCGTTGGTCAATGGCTGGTGCCGGGGCGCGCCTTTCGGCTCGCCAATGCGGGCGAGATCGGCATTAATCCCGATCAGCGCCTGCATGAAGATGCGCGCCACCTTGCCGAAACATCCTGCGATCTCGGTATCAACCTGCTGCAATCGACCGTCATTCTGTTGAGCTTTGTCGGCGTATTGTGGTCGCTGTCGAGCGGATTTATTTTCAATATTGGCGGTTATAGCTTCCCGATTCCCGGCTATATGGTGTGGGCGGTGATCATATATGCCGCGTCCGCATCGTGGCTGACATGGATCGTCGGGCGCAACCTCGTCAATATCAATGCCAATCGTTATGCGCGCGAGGCGGATTTCCGCGCCTCGCTGATGCGCGTCAATGAGCATCTCGATTCGGTCACCCTTTCGCGCGGTGAGGCGGATGAGCGCCGCCGTCTCGACCTCGATATCGACGCCGTGCTGGCTGCGATCCGCAAGATCGTCTATGCGACCACGCGACTGACATGGGTGACGGCTGGTTATGGCTGGCTCACCATCGTCGCGCCGATTCTGGTCGCCGCACCGGTGTATTTCTCTGGCGGACTGACCTTCGGTGGTCTGATGATGGCCGTCGGCGCGTTTACGCAGGTGCATAATTCACTGCGCTGGTTCGTGGATAATTTCGGTGCCATTGCCGACTGGCGCGCCACACTGCTTCGTGTCGCCACTTTCCGTCAGGCAATTCTGCGCATGGATGAGTTGGGTCATCTCGACCGGCACGTCGATCTGGCCGTCAACGAAGGCGATAGGATCAGTCTCGATGATGTGTCGATTGCGGCACCCGATGGCTGTTTGCGCCTGTCGAAGAGCGCCTTCGCGGTCAAGCCGGGCGAACGGGTGTTGGTAACCGGCGGCACCGAAACCCAACGCACCTTGCTCTTTCGGGCGCTTGGCGGTCTGTGGCCATGGGGCGAGGGGCGGATCGGCATGCCAGCCAATGACGGCGTAGCCTTCATGCCACGTGCGCCTTATTTCCCGCCCGGGACATTGAAGAGCGTCATCGTCTATCCATTCGACCTGAAGAAATTCTCGCCCGAAGCGCTGGAGGGCGTGTTGCAGCGCGCCGGGCTTGACCGGCTTATCGGCAGTCTCGACTACGCCACACGCTGGGAACGGGTGCTGACCGATGACGAGCGGCAATGTCTCGCTTTCGCCCGCCTCATTCTGCAAAAGCCGCAATGGATCATCATCGATGGCGCGCTGGATGGTCTCGATGCCGAAGCCTATGATCGCATCCGGGACATTTTGACCACTGAGCTGAAAGACGCTGCTGTGATCCATCTGGGCAAGCCGCATCTGCATAACGGGTTTTTCTCCCGGCAGGTCAATCTGGAAGATGATCCCGATGGCAAGCCGCTGGAAATTCCCGCTTTAAAGAGCGCATGAAAAAAGCCGCCGGATCGCTCCGGCGGCTTTTTTCATTATCTGTAAAACAGATTATGCGCGGAAGTAATCCTGCAGCGGACGCACTTCCAGCGAACCGGCCTTCAGCGCCGCGATGGCTTCGGCCGCTGATTCTGCGCCTGCCATCGTGGTGTAGTAAGGCAGCTTCTGCATCAGCGTTGCGCGGCGGATCGACTTGGAGTCGGACACGGCGCTGGCGCTGTCGGTGGTGTTGAAGACCAGATGGATCTGACGGTTGCGGATCGCATCTTCCACATGTGGACGGCCTTCGATGACCTTGTTGACCTTGATCGCCTCGACGCCATTGTCAGCGAGGAAACGCTGCGTGCCGCCGGTTGCCATCACGCGGAAGCCGAGGCTTGCGAGCTTGCGCACAGGTGCCAGAACGCGTTCCTTGTCTTCGTCGCGCACCGACACAAACACCGTGCCTTCACGCGGCAGTTCCACGCCGGCACCAAGCTGCGCCTTGGCGAAAGCCAGTGCGTAGTCGTAGTCGAGGCCCATGACCTCGCCGGTTGAACGCATTTCCGGTCCGAGCAGCGTATCGACGCCGGGGAAACGAGCGAACGGGAACACGGCTTCCTTGACCGCGATATGCGGGCGCGATGGGGCCTGCGGCTTGCCGCCATAAGCGCCGAGCGCTGCTTCAAGGCTTTCGCCAGCCATGATGCGGGCCGCGACCTTGGCAATCGGGGTGCCGATGGTTTTGGCAACGAACGGCACCGTACGCGAAGCGCGCGGATTCACTTCGAGGATGAAGATTTCGCCATCCTTGATCGCGAACTGCACGTTCATCAGGCCGCCGACATTGAGCGCCTTGGCCAATGCTTCGGTCTGACGTTCGAGTTCGGCGACGGTTTCAGCCGAGAGCGAGTGAACCGGCA
>PJUK01000600.1_pt1 | contig 10630 bp, 12 predicted proteins | sample 1512211 | NCBI WGS metagenome assembly PJUK01 (sample SAMN08177668, study PRJNA422409) | Feces metagenome, whole genome shotgun sequencing project.
ACGGGTGATCGCCTTCAGTGAAGCCGGTTTGATGCCGAGTTCAAACCGCTCCGACCAGTATGGCTTGAGCAGCAGCGTCGGGATCAGCGAAACCAGATTTGCATTGCCGCACCGCTCGCCAATACCGTTCAGCGTGCCTTGCACATGCCGCACACCGGCATCGATGGCGGCAAGCGAAACGGCAACGGCCTGTTCCGTGTCATTATGGGCGTGGATGCCGAGGCTTTCACCGGGCACCACGGCCTTCACCGCATTGACGATTTCGGCAATTTCATGCGGCTGCGTACCGCCATTGGTGTCGCAGAGCACAACCCAGCGTGCGCCCGCCGTATAAGCCGCCCTGGCGCATTCCAGCGCATAGTCCGGATTAGCCTTGTAGCCGTCAAAGAAGTGCTCGCAATCGACCAGCGCCTCACGGCCCGCCATACGCGCAGCCGTCACCGATGCCGTGATCGATTCCAGATTTTCCTCATTGGTGCAGCCAAGCGCCAGCCGCACATGATAGTCCCAGCTTTTGGCAACGAAACAAACAGCATCGGCGGAAGCCTGCAGCAGGCTCGACAGTCCCGGATCGTTCGACGCGGAAACACCAGCACGTTTGGTCATGCCGAAGGCGGTAAATTTCGACCGCGACGTCTGACGGCGCTTGAAAAAAGCCGTATCGGTCGGATTGGCGCCCGGATAGCCGCCCTCGACATAATCGACGCCCAGTTCCTCAAGCAGCGCGACAATCGACTTCTTGTCCTCGACAGAAAAATCAATGCCGGGGGTTTGCTGCCCGTCGCGCAAGGTCGTGTCGTAGATGTAGATGCGTTCGCGTGCCATAAATGCCTGCCTGTCGGTGGGTCTCTACTGGTTCAACGTTACCGTTGCGGCCAATTATCTGTGTCGTAGTCTGGATGCTGATAGGAAATCATCGTCCTGACAAATTCGATGCTCTCCGGATCGCGTTCGGTTGCATAGCCGGGAAGGTTTGCAAGTCCGCTCACATAAGGAAGCTGCTTTTCGATGCCCCATTGCACGGTCGGCTCCACTTCCTCCGGCGCATCGAACGCACCGATGGCGAGCGCGATGCCATCCGGCGCTTCATAGGTGAGCGGGGTTCCGCATTCCGGGCAGAACCCGCGTTGCACATGATTGGAAGAGCGAAAACGCTTCGGCTCGTTGCGCGTCCATTCCAGTTTTGCCTGCTCGACGGAAACCAGCGGCGCATAGAAATTGCCGAAAGCCTTCTGGCACATGCGGCAATGACAGATGGAGGCCGAACCCAAAGCGCCGTCGACGCGGAAACGCACCGCGCCGCATTGGCAGCCGCCGGTATAAATCGGCTTGTTATCGAGCGTCATGTTGTCCTCCCCAATCAAAAACGCTGTCAGCCTACCACATCCCACGTCGTCATGCGCTCGCCCGTGGCGGGATCCTTGCCATCCTTGAGCTGCACGCCTTCCGCAAGAAGCGCATCGCGGATGCGATCAGCTTCCGTGAAGTTCTTCTCCTTGATGAAGCGCAGGCGTTCCGCAATGCGCGCCTCAATGGCATCCGTATCGACATTCGCCTTGGCGAACACCGGCACATCCTCCGCCGTCACGAAGTAAGGATCGAGCAGGCCCATCAGCGCCATGCCCTCGCCTAATGTCGCAATATCCTTGTTCTTGAACGCCTTGCGCAATGCGGTGATCGCGACCCAGCTGTTCAGATCGTCGGACAGGGCTTCCGTCACTTCACCGATTGCGGTGAGCTTCTCTGGCGCCGCAAACTTTACATCACGCAGCAGACCATACCAGCGGCGCAGTTCGTCGGCTGATTCAGCCAGACGCTGTGCCGTCCAGTTGATCGGTTCGCGATAATGGGTTTGCAGCATCGACAGGCGCGCAGCCAGACCGACCCAGCGATCACGGATTGCGTTGTCGTCCCACGCACCCAGTTGCGGCAGGCCGCCATTCAGTACGTCACGAATGGTGATGAAATTGCCGAGCGATTTCGACATTTTCTGCCCTTCGACCTGCAGGAAGCCGTTATGCATCCAGATATTGGCCATCCGCTCGGTGCCGAATGCGCAGCAGGACTGCGCGATTTCGTTCTCGTGGTGCGGGAAGACCAGATCGATGCCGCCGCCATGAATATCAAAGCGGTTCTTGTCCGGATCGTCGCATTTCAGTCCCCCGCCGAACGGCTCCAGAAGTTTGGCCATCGACATGGCCGAGCATTCGATATGCCAGCCCGGACGGCCGAGCGTCTCGATACCCGCGGGCGATGGCCAGCCCGGTTCGCCTCCCTTTGAAGGCTTCCACAGCACGAAATCCATCTCGTCACGCTTGTAGGAGGCAACGTCCACACGCGCACCCGCCAGCATTTCATCGAGCGAGCGGCGCGCCAGCGCGCCATAGCGCGGACCGCCGAACGTCTTGACGCGCTCGTTCATGGCGGAGGGCGAAAACAGCACGTGATCTTCTGCCACATAAGCGACGCCGATGGAGACCAGACGGTCAATCATCGCGCGCATTTCGTCCATATGCTCGGTCGCGCGCGGCTGAACACTCGGCGCCAGATTGCCGAGCGCCGTCACATCGGCCTGAAACTGCGCATTGGTGCTTTCCGTCACACGCCGGATGGCCTCGTTGAAAGGCAGCTTCGGATAATCGCGTGCGGCTCGCGCATTGATCTTGTCGTCAACGTCGGTGATGTTGCGCGCATAGGTAACGTGTTCGGAACCGTAAACCTGGCGTAAAAGCCGGAAAAGAATGTCGAAGACGATGACCGGGCGCGCATTGCCGATATGGGCAAAATCATAAACGGTGGGTCCGCAGACATACATGCGCACATTGTCGGCATCGATGGGGGAAAAATCCTCCTTCGTGCGGGTCAGCGTATTGTAAAGACGCAATTGCGGCGCATCAGCCATGGAACCATTCCCCAAAAAAACCAGCAAATCCAAGTGAATTCAATGCACAACGGATCGCAGCCATCTGGCCGGGGCGTTATCATCCTGTTTTATGGAAGGGAGACGAAAACGGCCGGGCCAGCAGGCTGCTAGCCAATAATGATCGCACAAATACAAATGTTCGTGGTCGGCGTTTTCATGGCAGCACTTATCCCTGTCCGGCGAACGACAGTCAAGCGCTTTTGCTGGGGGGTGATTATTTTGCCAGGAATTGAGAGCGCCAAAATGTTGCATTTCTGCAACCCCGATAATCCTTGACGGGCGTTAACCGGATTACCCCAAAACCGGCCCCAAACAGCCTTCATTCGGTCTCAATCCATCACAAAATAGTGAGTGTAAATTACTTAGGCGTAACCGAAGTTCGGTTGGTTTTGGAAGCATTCGGGACCGAACGCTTCGGGGAAAGGAAGTAAAAATGTCTAAGAGTGAACTGCAACCGCGTCAGGACCGTCTGGTCGACAAGTATCGTGAAATTGGCCCCGCCGCGCTCGTCGCCGCCTTGATGACGGCAGCAAAGCGCAGCAGCGCAGGCCGTAACGACAATCGTCGTCATTCTATACTGGCCACCAAAAAATTCGCCAAGTAAGCGGTAACGACCACTATTAAGTCGCGCAACGCGGTCAGAACATTGAAAGCTGACCGCCGGAACTGTCTTCGGGTTCCGCTTTGGCCTTGCGCTTTTGCGGTGCTTTCTGAGCTTCCATCGTTTCTTCGACACGCGTCTGCAGATCCGGCGTGGCGTTGCTCACCTTGTTGACCTTGTCCGAGACGGGTATAACCTCGAAAAAATCCTCCTGCACCGGGCGCATGATGTCCGCCACTTCGCGCGGCAAGTAGCGCTTGCAGTCGAGCCAGCGTGCAAAATCTTCGGGCTGCACCACCACCGGCATGCGTTCATGGATAGGACGCAGGAGTGCATTGGCGCTTGTCGTCAAAATGCCGCCCGTATCGATCTGCGACCCGTCGGCACCGCTCCAGGTTTCGATCAGTGCACCGAAGGCGACCATGCCGCCATTGCGTGGGCGTACCCAATAGGCTTGCGCCTTGTTCTTCCCCTCGCGACGCCATTCATAAAAGCCGGAAGCCGGAACAAGCGCGCGACGGTGATTCAGCGCGGCGCGAAACGAGTTCTTCTCGGCAGCTGTTTCCGAGCGGATATTGAACACCAACGACCAGTCATTCGGGTCTTTCACCCATGATGGCACAAAACCCCAGCGCACCAGCGTGCCCACCCGATCCGGGCGGTTACCGCCTACCGGAGGCATGTTGCCGACAAAACTGGAAAGAGACGGCGTTTCGCCCGCCACTATGGTCAGGATCGGCTGGGTCGGGGCGATATTATAGCGAGGAGGAAAATCCTCCGAGATCATGGCAGCCAGAAAGATCTCGAGTTCTTCCCGACTTGCCGTCAATGAAAAGCGTCCGCACATGGTGGCCATGTTCAGGTTTTTGTGCTGGTGGTCAAGACCGGTTTGCGATTGCCAAAACGCCGCAAGCCGATCATAGCTATTCCATGCCCACGATCCCCGTCATTCCCGTTCCGCTTCATATTCATGGCGTTTCGCTGATCTGTCGTCGCGATGGCCGCTTTCTGCTGGTCGAACGCGGCAAGGAGCCGTGGAAAGGCTGGCTGGCTTTTCCGGGCGGAAGCATCGAAGCGGACGAGACGCCGGAACAGGCCGCCATTCGCGAGTTGAAGGAAGAAACTGCGCTCGATGTCAGCGCGCTTTCCCACGTCATCACCGTCGATCTGGCGCTGGAAGGCAAGGCCTATGAGAAAAGCTATTTCCTGTCGGTCTTTCGTGCGCTGGATATTTCAGGGCGCGAACAGGCCGGCGATGACGCTGCCGCGATCCATTGGCTAACGTTGGAAGAAATGGCCCATGCCCGCGTGACTGACAGCACGCTCGACGTCGCCCGCTCCGTTGCGGAAAGCGAAGATGGCTTGGGATATTGATCGGCCTCGTTTCATCCTGTTTGACAATCTGCCTTGAAGCAGCCCCTATTTCACGCAACAAGTGCATTTCATGTGAGAGGGTTTCCGATTGAAAGGCATGAAACTGTTCCGGTTCGCATTGTTGATGTGGGCAGGCGCAGCCGGTCCGGCTTTTGCGCAGGATGCGCCCTATGAGGGCAAGATGTTGCGGCTTGCCGAGGTTCTGGGCTCGCTGCACTATCTGCGTAACCTGTGCGGAGAAGCAGGCAGCGAATGGCGCGACCGCATGGACGCGATCATCGCCGCCGAGAAGCCGTCGGAGGGCGAAAGGGTGAGGATCGTTTCGAGCTTCAACCACGGATATCGCGTCTTCAGCGACAATTATACCAGCTGCACCCCTTCCGCGCTTGCGGCGATAGACCGCTATATGAAGGAAGGCGAAGGCTTGTCGAACGAGATCATCTCGCGCTATGGAAATTAACCAATCATACACTCTTATGCGGATTGCGGAGAATAGTCTCGTTCAAATCCGGTATAATCTGTTAACACTGTCTTAAGAAGGCAGGCAGGCCGCAAATGGATTGCGCTCCCGGAACACGGTGAGACATCCGCAAAACGGCAGAAAGGCGAAAGCCAGGATGAAGTCTATGGAACATGCACCGACCGATCTGGACGAGATGATCGCACGCGAGAAGAAACTCGTGGCTATCGAATATCAGAACGAGGCCTGGGCGGACGGTATTTCCGAAGGCATTGAGCCTGAAATCCTCGCCGAAGCTGCATTTACAACCGCGCTGACGGAACTGATCCGTGAGGCTGGCGACGATTGTGCGCTCGAACTGATCGAAAAGATGCGCGAACAGATCGAAGCTGGCGCTTTCCTGCCAGCACGCATCCTGCAATAGCTAAGCCATAACGTCGCCGGTCGAGGGGCAAGAACCGGCCGTTCCCACCAGTCGTCCTCCGACAACGCCGATGCATCCTGCAATCTGGAATTCCGTCCGACCGCTTGCGCTCGTCGCGAGCATGATGCTCGTCTCACTGCCCGCCTTAGCGGCAGCGGATCAATTGGCGTTTGTGGATCGTTCTGAATTCTTGACACTGCCAGCCTATCGCACCGCACCGGACGAACATCCGGCTTCGTCGCCGATACCGCTTCCCAATGCGCTGCCGCATCGGGTGCCCTCTGCAACACCGCAGAACGTGCCCGCCAGCCCTGCCCAACCGGTTGCCAAACCGATGCCGGAAGTGTTGCGCGATTTCGACAAACTGCCGCAGCCTGTCCGGCAAATGCGCGAGAAAATGCTCGCCGCCGCACAATCCGGCGATATCGAGCTGTTGCGCCCGCTGTTGGGCGAAGCCCACAACAGCACACAGTTTTCGCTGGAAGACCACGAAGAAGACGTCATCGAATTTCTGAAATCGCTGGCTGGAGATGCGGAAGGCCGCGAAATCCTCGCCATCATCGCCGACCTGCTTGGCACAGGTTATGTGCATGTGAATGCCGGAACGGATGATGAGGTTTATGTCTGGCCCTATTTCTACGCCATGCCGCTCGACAGGCTGACACCGTCGCAGACCGTCGAGCTTTTCCAAATCGTCACCGCCAGCGATTTCGAAGACATGAAAAAGGCAGGCGGCTATATTTTCTACAGCATCGGCATTGCGCCCGATGGAAGCTGGCGCTTTTTCACCGCCGGGGAATAATCACCCCACTGCCCCACGCGCGCGGCTTGGCGACTGGTCATAGATGCGCTGCCAGGCACGGCGAAACTGCCGCGCTGAGGCGAAGCCAGATTTTTCAGCCACATTCTCGATATCGAGACCTGAATTAAGCAGCATTTCGCGGGCCAGACCAACTTTCAGCCGGTTGACGTAATCCGTCACGCTCATGCCAGCATGTTCATTGAACAGCCGCGAGAGATTGCGCGGGCTCGCGCCACTCACATCGGCAAGCTTTTCGACGGGCCATGCTCCGGCGGGGTCCGCTGCGATGGCGTCCTGCGCACGGTGCACGACGGGGTTCATGTGGTTACGCCCTTCAAGCCAGGGCGAAAGCTGCGGATCGCCGCCGCTACGCCGGAGGTAAACAACCAGATAGCGCGCCACCGACAAGGCGACTGCGTGGCTGGTCAAATCGGCCACGACTTGCAGCATCAGGTCGATCCCGGCGGTAATACCCGCACTGGTCAGCCGTTCGCCATCTTCAACGAAAAGCCGGTTTTGCAGCACTTTTGCGGTTGGCGCTGACTTTTCCAGTTCTGTAATGGCCATATGGTGCGTCGTGCAGACATAGCCATCGAGCAGCCCTGCCCGCGCCGCCAGCAAGGCGCCGGAGCAGATCGTGACCAGCCGAACACCGGGGCAGACGACACGCTTCAGCCAGCCGATAATTTCATTCTCAAAGACGGCGTCTTCATCGCGGCTGGCAACCGACCCGCCAAGCGGCATATCCGTGGAACCGGACACGATCACCAGCGAACCCTGCGGCACGCTATCCGGCAGCGGTTCGACGCCAGTTACTGCCAGACCGATGGAACTGTGAACAGTGCCGAGCGGCCCGACATAATGCACCGCAAATTCGACCTTGTCCTGATCGAGATTCGCCTTGCGCAACACTTCCAGCGGTCCTGCCACGTCCAGCAAAAGCAGACGTGGCGGAACGATGACATAGACGGGAATGATTTGCTTGCCGTCTGTCGGTTGGGTCATGCGGCCTTCCGTTCCTGCTGGCCAGCCAGCGCTTCTTCCACCGTGGCGATACGGGCGAAGCGATTGGCCAGCACGAGTTCAGTGCGCGCGCGAATCTCGGCAGCGCTCCATTCATGGCCCATTGCGTCGGTCATTGGGAAAGTCAGGGTCGCCTCGCCGACGAAATCGACCGTATAGCCCAGATCGGACGCCTGCCGGGTGGTAGTTTCGCAGCACTGTTCCGTGCGAATGCCGGAAACGATCACCCGGCGAATACCGTTTGCTACCAGCCATACATCGAGACCGGTGCCGACCAGCGCACTGTGACGACGCTTACGGAACACCGCATCCGGCGTGAAGGAGAGCGGCGCGAGTGTGCGGACGTGGCCCGATGCTTCGGCGAAGTTGCCGCTTTCTTCCGTGTGGAAAATCTGCACAACCGGAATGCCCGCCTGCTTTGCGCCATCAATCAGCTTTTGCTGGCGCTCGACATAGGCGGCCACATCGGCCTCACGATAATAAGGCTGGTGCCGGAAGGATTCCTGCGCATCGACGACAAGCAGAACGGTATCTTGAGCGGACATTTTTGTTCTCCTACAGTGTGAATATAGGAGAGAATTTACGCCGTATAGACTGGAGCGAAAGATAGATGCCGGACAAAGATGGGACAAATCACGCCATTCGTTCGAACGGCGTGAAAACCCATTATCCGCGCGGCAGAGCTTCGATAAATTCGACCGGCTCGCCCTGATGCGGGTTCACGATTTCTGCGTCCCACATCACCTTGATGCCGCGAACGATTGTCCCGACCGGCCACCCGGTGACGGTCTTGCCGTGGTAAGGCGTCCAGCCAGCTTTTGAGCCTGCTTGTTCATGCGTGATGGTTTCGCGGCGCTTCATGTCCACAATGGTCAGATCGGCATCATAGCCGACAGCGATGCGGCCCTTGCGCGACATGCCGAAAATACGGTTCGGGCCGTGGCTCGACAGATCAACGAAGCGCTCCAGCGACAGTTTGCCCGCATTCACATGGTCGAGCATGATCGGCACCAGCGTCTGCACGCCGGTCATGCCGGATGGCGAGGCCGGGTAAGGCTTCTGTTTTTCTTCCAGCGTATGCGGGGCATGGTCGGAGCCCAGCACATCGACGATACCCTGATCGATACCCTTCCAGATGCCGTCGCGGTGGCGTTTGTCGCGCACCGGCGGGTTCATCTGGATGAGATTGCCCAGCGTCTTGTATTCATCGGCGGAAAGCGTCAGGTGATGCGGGGTTGCTTCGCAGGTCGCAACATCCTTATGCGCTTGCAGAAAGTCGATTTCCTCAGCCGTGGAGATATGCAGCACATGAATGCGTGCGCCGGTTTCATGCGCAATGCGCACCAGACGTTCCGTGCATTGCAGCGCGGCAATTTCATCGCGCCAGACCGGATGGCTGGACGGATCGCCCTGCACGCGCAGACCTTCGCGCTGCTTGAGGCGGAATTCGTCTTCCGAATGGAAGGCAGCGCGGCGGCGCGTATTTTTCAGGATGGAGCGAACGCCGTCATCGTCTTCAACCAGCAGATCGCCGGTCGAGGAACCCATGAACACCTTGATGCCTGCGGCGCCCGGAAGGCGCTCCAGTTCGGCAACGTCCTTCGCATTGTCGCGTGTGCCGCCGACCCAAAAGGCGAAATCGCAATGCATGCGGTGGCGTCCGCGACGGATCTTGTCTTCCAGCGTTTCGACGGTCGTGGTCAGCGGCTTGGTGTTCGGCATTTCAAAGACAGCCGTAACCCCGCCCAGCACGGCAGCGCGGGAACCGGTTTCGAGATCTTCCTTATGCTCCAGACCCGGCTCGCGGAAATGAACCTGGCTGTCCACGACGCCCGGCAGGATATGCAGGCCGGTGCAGTCGATCACTTCGCCTGCCGACGCCTGCCCCAGAGAGCCTATAGCGGCAATACGCCCGTTGCGAATACCGATATCGCGCTGCCCGGTGCCGTCATGATTGACGAGGGTTGCGCCTTTCAGAATCGTGTCGAACGTCTCGGCCATTGTGCTCTCCTACGCTGCTGATGGGACTTGCGAGCCTTTCCAATGGGGATTACGTAACGAAGGCGCGAAACGCAAGGAAGAAGCGATGACAACGGCAGCCGAAACGATCAATCTTTCCAACAGAGCACTGGTCCACATCACCGGCGAAGACGCGGAAAAGTTTTTGCAGGCCGTAATCACGACCAATCTCGACAAGCTCGGCTCAGACGAAGCCAAACCCGGTGCGCTGCTGACGCCGCAGGGGAAAATCCTGTTCGATTTCCTTGTCTCGCGTATTGAAAACGGCCTGCGCTTCGAGATGCCCGCAAGCATTGCAGCTGATTTCTGCAAGCGCATGACATTCTATCGCCTGCGCGCCAAAGCGGAAATTACACAATTGCCGGAACCACTTGTCAGCGTTTCCTGGCAAACTGATTCCTCTCCTTCACAAGATGATTCAACAAAACGCGATTCCCGCTTTCCGGCTGAGTTGAACGTGCTTCGCACCTATGGTCAGGCCGGTGAAAATGCCGACGCATCGGCTTGGACGAAGCTGCGCGCCGAATATGGTATCGCAGAAGGCGAAGCCGATTTTGCCTATAGCGATGTGTTTCCGCATGACGTCAATTTCGACCAGATCGGCGGCGTCACCTTCCCGAAGGGATGCTTCATCGGACAGGAAGTCGTCTCGCGTATGCAGCATCGCGGCACGCCGCGACGCCGGGTTCTGGTCGCCAAGTCGGAAGGCAATCTGCCGCCGCTCGGCACACCTATTACGGCAGACGGACGTGAAGTCGGCAATCTCGGCAGTTCTGCAAATGGCGTCGGCATCGCGCTTGTGCGCATCGACCGCGTCAAGAACGCAATGGATGCAGGCACGCCCCTGCTCGCTGGCGAAACACCGCTAGAACTGAGCCTCCCGCCTCATGTTCGGTTCGGCTTCCCGGAAATCGAAGCAGGCAACGCCTGATGGCGGCGGCGGATCAATCATCCGGCAAAGCGCGCGCCTGGCAACGCATGTTGTCGGGCCGCAGGCTGGACCT
>PJUK01000601.1_pt1 | contig 10606 bp, 8 predicted proteins | sample 1512211 | NCBI WGS metagenome assembly PJUK01 (sample SAMN08177668, study PRJNA422409) | Feces metagenome, whole genome shotgun sequencing project.
GAACGGCGTCAATGTTGCGCGGATTTCCAAGGAAAAGCACCTCGACAACGGCTATTTCGCTGATGGTCCGACCTTGATTCATGCCACCGATGGCAAGGATGAGGAACTGGCCTCGCTCGCCGGGGTCGGTTCGCTGCGCGGCGCGCATAATGCGCAGAACGCGCTCGCAGCCGTGGCGGCCTGCCTCGCTGTCGGCCTGTCGCTCGATGAAATTCGCGCCGGTCTGAAAAGCTTTCCGGGTCTGGCGCACCGCATGGAGCAGGTGGGGCGGCGCGGCAAGGTGCTGTTCGTCAATGATTCCAAGGCGACCAATGCCGATGCGACCGCACCGGCGCTGTCGTCCTTTTCGCAGAACATCTACTGGATCGCTGGTGGTGTGCCGAAAGCGGGCGGTATCGAGTCGCTCGGCGGGTTTTTCCCGCGCATCGCCAAGGCCTATCTGATTGGCGAAGCGGCTGCGCAGTTTGCTGCGACGCTGGGCGACAGCGTGCCGTTCGAAATTTCCGATACGCTGGCCGTGGCCGTCGATCATGCCGCGCGCGATGCGGGCAATGATGCAGCCGCAGAGCCGGTGGTGCTGCTTTCGCCAGCCTGCGCCAGCTTCGATCAGTTCCAGAATTTTGAAAAACGCGGCGATGCCTTCCGCAGCGCCGTATTGGCCCTTCCCGGTATCATGCCAATTGGAGGAGAAAGCTGATGGTAAGCCGTGTCGATCGCGGTCCTGTCGCCAACTGGTGGTGGACAATAGACCGCTTCTTTCTCGTAGCCTGTCTTGCCCTGATGGGGCTTGGTATTCTTCTGTCCTTTGCGGCAAGCCCGGCTGTGGCTTCGCGCATTGGTCTCGACAGTTTTCATTTCGTCGAGCGTCAGACCATCTTCATGATCCCCGCGGTTATCGTCATGGTGGGCGTGTCGTTCTTTTCGCCACGGCAGATTAGGCGTTTCGCACTGATCCTGCTCGCTATTTCCATGGTGCTGATGGTTGCGGCGCTCTTCTTCGGTATCGAAGTCAAGGGTGCGCGCCGCTGGGTCAATCTGGCGGGTATTTCCATCCAGCCATCCGAATTCATGAAGCCCGCTTTCGTGGTCGTCTGCGCATGGCTCTTCTCCGAGCGCGAACGTGGCGGCGACATGCCGGGCTATTTCCTCGCCATGATGCTGTTCTGCACGGTTGCCGGTCTTCTGGTGTTGCAGCCCGATCTGGGCCAGACCATGCTGACCACCGGCACATGGGGCGCGATGTTCTTCCTCGCCGGACTGCCGATGTTCTGGATTCTGGTTCTGGGCGGGCTTGCGGTTTGCGGCGGCTTTAGCGCTTATTTCGTGTTCGACCACGTGGCCGGTCGTATCAACCGCTTCATGACGGGCGAGGGCGATACGTTCCAGGTCGATGCCGGACGCGAAGCCATTCTGCGCGGCGGCTGGTTCGGGCAGGGGCCGGGTGAAGGCACCGTTAAGCGCATCATTCCCGACAGCCACACCGACTTCATCTTCTCCGTGGCTGCGGAAGAATATGGCATCATCCTGTGCATGATCATCATGCTGCTATTTGCCTTCATCGTGGTGCGTGGGCTTTCCATTGCGCTCAAGGAACGCGATGCGTTTACGCGTCTTGCCGTGTCTGGCATCGTGATCCTGTTCGGCTTCCAGTCGATCATCAACATGGCGGTGAACCTGCACCTGATGCCCGCAAAAGGCATGACGCTGCCGTTCATTTCCTATGGCGGCTCGTCGCTGGTGGCGATTGCCATCACCATGGGCATTTTGCTGGCGCTCACCCGTCGCCGCCCGGAAGCGCGCATGACGCACACGGTTGGGCATATCGGGTCAAATCGGGGCGAACGCATTCCGGCGCTGTGAGGGATTGATGGCTAAAGGTGTTATCGTATTGGCCGCCGGGGGAACGGGCGGCCATCTTTTTCCGGCGGAAGCGCTGGCGCATGAATTGAAGTCTCGCGGCTGGGATGTACATCTGGCGACCGATGCCCGGGCGCAGCGTTTTGCAGGCGCTTTCGATGAAAGCCATGTGCATGTGATCCGTTCTGCGACCATTGCGGGCCGCAATCCGATTGCGCTGCTCAAAACATTCTGGTCGCTGTGGCAGGGCAATCTCGATTCACGCAAATTGTTCCGCCGCTTGAAGCCGCAGCTTGTCGCTGGTTTCGGCGGTTACCCGACCTTGCCGCCGCTTTATGCGGCCAGCAATATGCATATTCCGACGCTGGTGCATGAACAGAACGCCGTGATGGGCCGCGCCAACAAAGGCCTTGCGGGGCGCGTCAAGGCGATTGCAGGCGGGTTTCTGCCGGAAACAGGCGGTGCCTTTGCCGACAAAACGGTCACGACCGGCAATCCGGTGCGCCCGCCTGTGTTGGCGGCAGCCGCCACGCCTTACAAGCAAGCCAAGCCGGACGAGCGGTTTCGTCTTTTGGTTTTCGGCGGCAGTCAGGGTGCGCAGTTCTTCTCAAACGCGATACCGGCTGCTGTTGCTCTTCTGCCCGAGAAGGAACGCGCGCGACTTCTGATCACCCAGCAGGCGCGCAAGGAAGACGAAGCTTCCGTGCGTGAGGCCTACAAGAAGCTTGGTATTCCTGCCGATGTGGCTCCGTTCTTCAACGATATGCCCGCTCGCATGGCGGATGCGCATTTCGTGATTTCACGTTCCGGCGCATCGACGGTTTCGGAAATCACCGTGATCGGTCGTCCGGCCATATTGGTGCCGTTCCCGCATGCGCTGGATCATGATCAGGCGGCCAACGCCGCGGCCCTTGCAAATGCCGGCGGCGGCGAGGTCGTGCGACAGGCCGATCTTTCACCGGAACGCCTCGCGCAAATCCTGCAAGCGGCGATGAATGAGCCTGAAAGGCTCGAAAATCAGGCAAAAGCTGCGAAAAGCGTTGGCAAGCCGGATGCTGCGCGGTTGCTTGCCGATCTGGCAGAGGCTATTGCAACTGGCAAATCAGTTCACGAATTCAAAGAAGGAACTCGGCCATGAAAATGCCGCTGAATATCGGGCTCGTCCATTTCATCGGAATCGGCGGCATCGGCATGAGTGGCATCGCCGAGGTGCTGCATAATCTCGGTTACAAGGTTCAGGGCTCGGACCAGTCGGACAGCGCCAATGTGCAGCGTCTGCGCGACAAGGGCATCGAGGTCTTCGTCGGCCACAAGGCGGAAAACCTTGGCGACGCGGAAGTCATCGTCGTTTCGACCGCAATCAAGAAGACCAACCCGGAATTGGCCGCTGCCCGCGAAAAGCTGCTGCCCATCGTGCGCCGCGCCGAAATGCTGGCCGAGCTGATGCGCTTCCGCCGCGCTGTTGCCATTGGCGGCACGCATGGCAAGACGACCACCACTTCCATGGTGGCAGCGCTTCTGGATGCAGGGCATCTCGACCCGACGGTCATCAATGGCGGCATCATCAACGCCTATGGCACGAATGCCCGCATGGGTGACGGCGACTGGATGGTGGTGGAAGCCGACGAAAGCGACGGCACCTTCCTCAAGCTGCCCGCCGATATCGCGGTTGTGACCAATATCGACCCGGAACATCTCGACCATTACGGCAATTTCGACAATGTGCGCGCGGCTTTCGCGCAGTTCGTCGAGAATGTGCCGTTCTATGGTTTTGGCGTCATGTGCCTCGATCATCCGGAAGTGCAGGCGCTTGTGGGCCGCATCGAGGATCGCCGCATCATCACCTATGGCCAGAACCCGCAGGCGGAAGTGCGTTTTGTCAATCAGCGCATGGAAGGTGCGGCGAACCTGTTTGACGTGGTCATCCGTTCGCGCAAGGGCGAGGCCGTCGAGATCAAGGATCTGCGCCTGCCGATGCCGGGCCTGCACAATGTTTCCAACGCCACGGCGGCGATCGCAGTCGCACATGAACTGGGCATTTCCGCTGACGATATCCGTCGCGGCCTTGGTTCATTCGGTGGCGTGAAGCGCCGCTTCACCCATACGGGTTCGTGGAACGGCGTCGAGATTTTCGACGATTATGGCCATCACCCAGTGGAAATCCGCGCGGTGCTGAAAGCCGCACGCGACGCAACAACTCAGGCAGGTGGTCGCGTGATCGCCATTGTGCAGCCACACCGCTACACCCGCCTGCACAGCCTGTTCGACGAATTTGCCGCATGCTTCAACGATGCCGACACGGTCATCGTCACGCCGGTCTATACGGCGGGCGAAGACCCTATCGAAGGCGTGAACTCCGAAACGCTTGTCAGCCGCATCAAGACGGCGGGCCATCGCGATGCGCGCTACGCCAGCGGGCCGGAAGCTCTGGCCCCGCTCGTTGCCTCCATCGCGCAGCCGGGCGACTTTGTCGTCTGCCTCGGCGCGGGCAACATCACGCAATGGGCCTATGCGCTGCCCAAGGAACTCGCCGAACAGGGTAAGAAGTAATGGACTATCACCCGATGGAAAGCGGCGAGGCGCTTCTGAAGAAGCTTGACGGCAAGCTGTCGGGCCTGCGCGGGCGTCTGACGCCCGATACGGGCATGGACAAGATCACCTGGTTTCGCGCCGGTGGACCGGCACAGGTTCTGTTCCAGCCCGCCGACGAGGAAGACCTGTCGAATTTCCTGAAGGCAGTGCCGGAAGAAATACCGATCCTCGTGGTGGGCATCGGTTCCAATCTGCTCGTGCGTGACGGGGGCGTTCCCGGCTTTGTCATCAGGCTTTCCGCTAAGGGGTTTGGCGAGGTCGAGCGCGTTTCCGAAACGCAGCTCAGGGCAGGCACAGCGACGCCAGACAAGCGCGTGGCAGCGGCGGCGCTGGAAGCGGGCCTTTCGGGCTTCCATTTCTACCACGGCATTCCTGGTGGCATCGGCGGGGCGTTACGCATGAATGCGGGCGCCAATGGTGTGGAAACGCGCGAGCGTGTCGTGGAGGTGCGGGCGCTCGACCGTAAGGGCGAACTGCATGTGCTTTCGAATGCCGATATGGGCTATGCCTATCGCCATTCTTCGGTATCGCCGGAGCTGATCTTCACCTCGGCGCTGTTCGAGGGCGTTCCGGGTGACCGCGAGGATATCCAGCGCGCCATGGACGAGGTGCAGCATCACCGTGAGACGGTGCAGCCTGTGCGCGAAAAAACCGGCGGCTCAACTTTCAAGAATCCTGAAGGCACGTCTGCCTGGAAGGAAATCGACAAGGCGGGCTGCCGTGGATTGCGTATCGGCGGTGCCCAGATGTCGGAGATGCACTGCAATTTCATGATCAATACCGGCACTGCGACCGGGCATGATCTGGAGACTTTGGGCGAGACAGTTCGCGCAAAAGTTTTTGAGTCGTCAGGGATTCGCCTCCACTGGGAGATCAAGCGTCTCGGTTTGTTCCGCGACGGCGAGCGCGTAGAAGAGTTTCTCGGCAAAGTTTAATAAAAAAATTGCCCGGATTTTCTGCCTGAAAATCCGGGCTTTTTTGCCTTCGCAAGCGACGCGTAAGGTTCGTCCCTTTTGATAGGGTCTTGTCACGGAATCAATCCTCTGATTCTTTATGGTTAACCACACAGTGATTTGATTCGGCAGGATTTTCCTGCCGTGGACGTCTGCGGCCTCCAGTGTCGTGGTCTCGAAGTTCGCTAGGGTTCGATATCGTGCGTGAGTGCGAACTTCGAGATCAAAACGACACTGGCAGTTTAAAAAGTAGCCGGTGTTCTTTCGGTCCCGAAATTCGTCGGTGATCGATATCGGTTGAAACGAATTTCGGGATCGGAACACCGGCCCGCTGGGCTACTCGGACTCTGTTCTTGATTCACCGCGCAGGGGATTGCGCAGAGGGGATGCTTAACATGACGGGAAAACACGTCGCCGTTTTGATGGGTGGGTTCTCCTCCGAGCGTCCTGTCAGCCTGTCGTCCGGCGCGGCCTGTTCGGCGACCCTGGAAGAGCGCGGCTACCGTGTGACCCGTATCGATGTGGATCGCAATGTCGCCAGTGTTCTCGCCGAGCTGAAGCCTGATGTCGCCTTCAATGCGCTGCACGGCCCATTCGGTGAAGATGGCGCCATTCAGGGCATCCTCGAATATCTCCAGATTCCCTACACCCATTCCGGCGTTCTCGCTTCCGCGCTCGCCATGGATAAGGATCGCGCCAAGAAGGTTGCTGCGGCGGCTGGCGTGGCCGTCGCGCCGTCGCGTCTGATGAACCGTTTCGATATCGGTTCCGAACACCCGATGGAGCCGCCTTATGTGGTCAAGCCGGTGCGTGAAGGTTCAAGCTTTGGCGTTGTGATCGTCAAGGAAGACCAGACCCATCCGCCGCAAATCATCGGCTCTGCGGACTGGAAATATGGCGACGAAGTTCTGGTTGAAAGCTACATCGCTGGCCGCGAATTGACCTGCGCCGTGATGGGCGACCGCGCAATGGATGTCTGCGAGATCGTTCCGGTCGGTCATCAGTTCTACGATTATGATTCAAAATATGTTGCAGGCGCATCAACTCACGTGTGCCCGGCAAAAATTTTACCAAATATTTACCAAAAAATACAAACAATGGCCCTTACGGCGCATCGGGCAATCGGGTGTCGGGGCGTAAGCCGGTCGGACTTCCGTTTCGATGATCGTTTTTCAGAAGAAGGCGAAGTTATCTGGTTGGAAGTTAACACCCAACCGGGGATGACGCCCACCTCGCTCGTGCCTGATATCGCCAAAGCGGCTGGTATCTCTTTCGGTGAATTGTTGAGTTGGATGGTGGAGGACGCGTCTTGTTTGCGTTGAACGGCAGAAATGATGGATATAGGCGCTCGGGCGCGATGCGAGACGCATCGGCGATGAATGTCGCATTCGTCCTGCCGCGCTTTCTGCGCAAGCCGTTTCGCTTCGCTGCCCGTCTGTTTCAGGGCAATGTCAGCATTCCACGTCATGCCGGAACCATTGGCATGCTGGGCTTCCTCGGCGCCACCGGCATTTACGGCATGGTTGTTGGCGGTCACTCGCAGGATGTGGTGAAGGCTACGGCCTCGACGCTCGGTTTCGCCATCGAGGACGTCAAGGTGGTCGGCAATCACGAGACCTCCGATATCGATATTCTGGGACAGCTTAACCTTGATGGCGAGACCTCGCTGGTCGGCCTGAACGCTGAAGAAGCGCGCGCCGCCATCGCACAGCTGCCATGGGTGCAGAGCGCCGAAGTACGCAAGGTTTATCCGGGTACGGTTCAGGTTGCGTTGCATGAACGTCAGGCCTTCGCCATCTGGCAGAACGACAAGGAATTGTCGCTGATCGATGCCGAAGGCGACACCATCGTGCCTTTCCGCGCCGGGCGCTACAACACGCTGCCGCTTGTGGTTGGCGACGGCGCTGAAAAGGTCGTTAAGGGCTTTGTCGACGAGGTCGCAAACTATCCGGCGCTGGCTGGCAAGGTTCGCGCTTATATCCGCGTCGCTGACCGTCGCTGGGACCTTCTTCTGGACAATGGCGTGCGCATCATGCTCCCGGCGGAAGATCCGCTGAAAGCGCTCGCACAAATCCAGAAACTCGATGAGGAAAAGCAACTTCTCACCCGCGATATCATGGCGGTCGATCTTCGTCTGGATGATCGTGTGACCGTTCAGCTGACGGCAAGCGGTATGGAACAGCGCCAGAAGTTCCTGGCGGAGCGTAAGAAAGAATTGGCCCGCACGGGGAAGCGCGTATGAGTATTCTGGGCGGTAAGGGATCATCTCAAGGCGGAACTGCAGGGCGCAAAGTGCGCCTGCTCACGGTTCTGGATGTTGGCTCAAGCAAGGTGTCCTGCGTCATCGCAAGGTTGCGTCCGCATGAAGGCGGCGCGCTTCTGCCAGGCCGCACGCACCGCATGGAAGTGCTGGGTATCGGTCATCAGCGTTCGCGTGGCGTGAAATCCGGCGTGATCATCGATCTCGATGCCGCCGAACAATCCATCCGTCTCGCCGTCGATGCCGCAGAGCGCATGGCCGGTCTGACCGTCGATAGCCTGATCGTGAATATTTCGGCCGGTCGCCTCAAGAGCGAAACCTTCACCGCGAGCGTGAATCTCGGCGGTCATGAAGTCGAACAGACCGATATTCGCCGCGTTCTCGCAGCCGGCGCGAAACAGGCTCTGGCCGCTGAACGTCACCTCGTTCACTCGCTGCCGATCGGCTACACGCTCGATGGCGAGCGCGGCGTTCGCGACCCGCAGGGCATGCTGGGCGACAGCCTCGGCGTTGACATGCATGTGCTGACGGCTGATGCCGCTCCGCTGCGCAATCTCGAGCTTTGCATCAATCGCTGCCATCTGTCGGTCGAGGCCATTGTTGCGACGCCTTATGCAAGCGGTCTGTCTGCTCTGGTCGGCGATGAAGCCGAAATGGGTGCGGCCTGCATCGACATGGGTGGCGGCACCACGACGATCTCTGTCTTCTCCGAAGGCAAATTCATTCACGCCGATGCAGTTGCCATCGGCGGCAATCACGTCACGATGGATGTGGCGCGCGGTTTCTCCACTCGCATGGAAGACGCCGAACGCCTGAAGGTCATGTATGGCTCGGCGCTGCCAAGCGCTGCCGACGACCGCGATCTCATCTCCGTCTCGCCAATTGGCGACGACGAGCGTGATGTACCCAATCAGTATCCGCGGTCGGTTTTGACGCGGATTATCCGCGCAAGAGTGGAAGAAACGCTGGAACTGGTTCGCGACAGGCTGAACCAGTCGGGTCTCGGACACATTGTCGGCAAGCGTGTGGTTTTGACCGGCGGCGCAAGCCAATTGCCGGGCATGCCGGAGGCCGCCAGACGAATCCTTGCAAGAAATGTACGAATCGGGCGTCCTCTAGGAATAGCGGGATTGCCTGAGGCGGCTAAGGGGGCAGCTTTTGCCGCGACCGTCGGACTTCTGATCTACCCGCAGGTGGCCGGGATAGAAGAGCGGTCGGTAAAAGCAGCTTCCTCCGGTCTTATGACCGGTACGGGTGGGCGCATTCAACGTGTCAGCCAATGGCTGAGGGAGAGTTTCTGAGTAACCGATCTTTGAGTGAACAGTCGAATTTTCCGGGACGTGACCATCTGGGTAACAACCAATCAGCACCGCAGCGGCGAAAAGCGGTGACGGGCTTTAAGAGGAACAAGGACCAATGACTATCAATCTGCAAAAGCCGGACATCACCGAGCTGAAGCCCCGCATCACCGTTTTCGGTGTCGGCGGTGGCGGCGGCAATGCAGTCAACAACATGATCAATGCCGGTCTTCGCGGTGTGGATTTTGTTGTGGCCAACACCGACGCGCAGGCTTTGACCATGTCGAAGTCCGACCGCATCATCCAGCTCGGCGCTGCCGTGACGGAAGGTCTCGGCGCAGGTTCCCAGCCCGAAGTCGGTCGTGCCGCTGCTGAAGAATGCATCGACGAAATCGTCGATCACCTCAATGGCACGCATATGTGCTTCGTCACCGCAGGCATGGGGGGCGGCACCGGCACCGGCGCAGCTCCAGTTGTTGCCCGCGCAGCACGTGAACGCGGTATCCTGACCGTCGGCGTCGTGACCAAGCCTTTCCATTTCGAAGGTGCGCGCCGCATGAAGACGGCCGATCTCGGCATCGAAGAACTGCAGAAGAACGTCGATACGCTTATCGTCATTCCGAACCAGAACCTCTTCCGCATCGCCAATGACAAGACCACCTTCGCCGACGCTTTCGCGATGGCCGATCAGGTGCTCTATTCGGGCGTTGCCTGCATCACCGATCTGATGGTCAAGGAAGGCCTCATCAACCTCGACTTTGCTGACGTTCGCTCTGTCATGCGCGAAATGGGCAAGGCGATGATGGGCACCGGCGAAGCTTCCGGCGAAGGCCGCGCAATGGCTGCTGCCGAAGCTGCCATCGCCAACCCGCTGCTCGACGAAACCTCGATGCGTGGCGCCAAGGGCCTGCTGATTTCGATCACCGGCGGTCGCGACATGACCCTGTTCGAAGTCGACGAAGCTGCAACGCGTATCCGTGAAGAAGTTGATCCGGAAGCAAACATCATCCTCGGCGCAACCTTCGACGAAGGTCTCGAAGGCGTCATTCGTGTATCCGTGGTTGCTACCGGCATCGACAAGCAGATCGGAGATGCGGCGCCTGCGCCGCTGGAATTTCGCCAGCCAGTAAAGCAGCCGACCTCGCAGGCCAAGCCTATGGCTCCGCATGGCGCTCTGCGTCCTCCGGTCGTTGAACAGCCGCGTCAGGCTGACCCGATTGCGCAGGCAATCCAGTCTGCCGAAGTCGATATGCCGATTGCAGCTGCGCCAGCCGCACCTGCTGCATCCGCAGAGCCTGATTTCCGTCCGCAGAGCCGCATTTTCCAGGCACCTGCACCGGAAGCCTTCGAACGCGCACCGGTTGCTCGCGCACCGATGCCTCAGGCTCACGCTGCTCAGGCCGCTCAGCCGCAGGCTTACCAGCAGCCGCAGCAGATGCATGCAGAACCGGCCCGCGAACCGCGCCCGGCTCCACGTATGCCAGCCGTTTCGGATTTCCCGCCGGTTGCACAGGCTGAAATCGCCGCCCGTCGCGCTCCGCAGCAGCCACAGCCTGCTCAGGAAGAGCCACGCGGCCCGATGAGCCTTCTCAAGCGCCTGACCCACGGTCTGTCGCGTCGTGAAGAAGAGCAGCCTGCAGCCCGTC
>PJUK01000610.1_pt1 | contig 10487 bp, 9 predicted proteins | sample 1512211 | NCBI WGS metagenome assembly PJUK01 (sample SAMN08177668, study PRJNA422409) | Feces metagenome, whole genome shotgun sequencing project.
ATCAGCGGCGGCAGCTCGAAACCTTGCCGCAAAATGTAGCCGACGCCTGCTTCGCCATCGATGGGGACGCCGGTCGATTGCAGGTCGGAGATGTTGCGGTAGATGGTGCGTTCGGAGACTTCCAGCCGTTCGGCAAGCTGGCGCGCGGTGACAAGCCTGCCACCGCGCAGGTGCTGAACGATCTGGAAAAGACGGTCTGCTCTGCGCATTCCGGTTCACTCTCCGTTGCAATATTTTGTCTTGCGCTGTTCCAGATAGCGATCCGGCCAGCCCAAATCCTTGCGCAGATCTTTCGGTAAACCGTCCAGTGCCCGCTGGGTGCGGACAAAACGGCGGCGCTCATCATGCTTGCGCCGGTATTCCTTCAAGATTGCGATCAGCGGTGCGATTGCGAGTGCCATAGTTCATCTCCCTCATCCTTAGGGAAACACTATCGCACACCCCTCCTGACAGCTTTCTGTCAGGAGCAAAGCGATATTATTATGTCGCTAATATATGCCCACTGCAACAAGGGCGCGGGGTCTGCTTATGGTTTGAAGGGCGGTTCAGCCAGATAGCTGAGCGGCAGGCGACCGCCATCGGCATAGATCGTCTGGCCGGTGATGTAGCTTGCGTCCCGCGATGCGAGGAAGGAAGCGATGGATGCGATTTCCGCCGGATCGCCAATGCGGCCAAGTGGCGTTCGCGACAGGATCGTCTTTCGCGCCTCGGCGTCCGCATTCACTGCTGACAGCATATCGGTCTGGATCGAGCCGGGGCCGATGGCGTTGACGCGAATGCCCCATTTCGCCAGCGCCACGGCCATGGTGCGTGTCAGCTGACTGAGCCCGCCCTTGGAGACGGAATAGGCAAGCTGGTCCGGCAGTCCGAAAATCGCGTTGATCGATGACATATTGATAATCGTGCCCGCTTCGCCGCCAGCTTCCACACGCGCGACCATGCGTTTGGCGACGGCTTGCCCGCACAGAAATGCGCCCTTCAGATTGACGCGCATGACGCGGTCGAAATCCTCTTCCTTGAGGTCAAGAAAATCCGTCTTGTGAACGATACCGGCATTGTTGACGAGAATATCGATCTCGCCAAGATTGGTGACGGTATAGGTCATCAGATTATGGATATCGAGCTTGTCGCCGACATCCGCCGCCATGGCGCGCGCATCGCCGAATTGTTCGAGGTCTTTGACCGCCTGCAAGGTGGCCGTGTTGTCGATATCCGACAGAACGACGCTGGCGCCGTCCATGAGGAAGCGTTTTGCGATGGCATAGCCAATACCGCGGGCAGCGCCGGTGACGATGGCTACCTTGCCTTCAAGCTGCATGGTCTGTTCTCCGTTTCGCGCGGAGAGTGGACCGGCGAAAACCGCCGGTCAATAGTTTGGCTGATGCCGCTATAAAGCTCAGGCGAAGGCCATTCCGATATGGCGCTCCCGCAAAAGAGTGCTGATTTCATCGAGAACCGCCGGGTCTTCGATGGTGGCGGGCATTTTCCATGTCTCGCCATCGGCGATCTTCTGGATGGTTGAGCGCAGGATTTTGCCCGAGCGGGTCTTGGGCAGGCGCTTCACGGTCAGGGCCAGCCGGAAGGCGGCGACCGGGCCGATGGCGTCGCGAACCATGGCCACGCATTCCTTTTCGACTTCGTGCGGATCGCGGTCGATATTAGATTTCAGCACCAGAAAACCGCAAGGCGCTTGCCCCTTTACGGGATCGGAAATGCCCAGCACCGCGCATTCCGCCACATCGGGATGACCGGAAAGGACCTCTTCCATCGCGCCGGTGGACAGGCGATGGCCCGCGACATTGATGATGTCGTCGGTCCGGCTCATGATATAGAGATAGCCGTCGCTATCCATATATCCGGCATCGGCGGTTTTATAATAGCCGGGGAACTCCGCGAGATAGGCTTTCCTGAAGCGTTCATCGGCATTCCACAGCGTCGGCAGGCAGCCGGGCGGCAGTGGCAGCTTGATCAGGATATTGCCGAGCTGGCCGCGTTCCACCTCATGGCCTTCATCATCCAGCACGCGGATATCGTAGCCCGGAAGGCAGACCGCAGGCGATCCGTATTTCGTTTCCAGAAGGCCGAGACCAAGCGGATTGGCTACCATCGGCCAGCCGCTTTCGGTCTGCCACCAATGGTCAAGCACCGGGCGTCCGATCAGGTTCTCCGCCCAGTGGATTGTGTCCGGATCGGCGCGTTCGCCTGCCAGAAACAGCGCACGGAATTTCGACAGGTCATAGTTGCGGACGAAATTCCCGTCGGCATCTTCCTTCTTGATGGCGCGCAGCGCCGTCGGCGCGGTGAACATCACCTCCACGCCATGTTCGGCGATGATGCGCCAATAGGTGCCCGCATCCGGCGTGCCAATGGGCTTGCCTTCGAACAGGATCGTCGTGGCGCCTGCGAGCAGCGGCGCATAGACGATATAGGAGTGGCCAACCACCCAACCAACATCCGAAGCGGCCCAGAAGACCTGCCCCGGCTCCACGCCGAAGACGTGTTTGAGCGACCAGGCCAGCGCCACCATGTGCCCGCCATTGTCGCGCACCACGCCCTTTGGCTCGCCGGTGGTGCCGGATGTATAGAGCACATAAAGCGGATCGGTCGCGGCGACTGGCGTGCAGGGCACGTGTCGGCCCCGCGCGGCGTCCACAGCAGCCGTGTAATCGATGTCGCGCCCTTCAACCGGGGTATGGGCATGCTGCTCGCGCTGCAGAATGATGCAATGGCCGACCTTGTGGTGGGCGGATGCAATGGCTTTGTCGAGCATGTCCTGATAAGGCACCACGCGCGTCGGCTCGATGCCGCAGGAACCGGCAATGATCATCACCGGCTTGGCATCGTCGATGCGCGTTGCAAGTTCATTGGCGGCGAAACCGCCGAAAACGACGGAATGCACAGCGCCTATGCGCGCCGATGCAAGCATGGCAACTGCCGCTTCCGGCACCATCGGCATATAGATCAGAACGCGGTCGCCCTTCTTCACGCCATTGTCCAGCATGACGGCGGAGAGCGCCTCCACTTCCTCCAGCAATTCGCTATAGGTGAACTTGCGCACCTTGCCGGTGACGGGGCTTTCATAGATCAGCGCCAGTTGATTGCCGCGCCCATTGGCGACATGGCGGTCGAGCGCATTGTAACAGGTGTTGCATTCCGCACCGGTGAACCAGCGGCCATAGACGCCTTCGTCGCCTGCAAAAACCTGATCCCAGGGCTTGAACCAGTCGATCGCCTCTGCGGCTTCCGCCCAGAACCGTTCAGGATCGGCCTGCCATGCGGCATAGGTCTCGGCATATTTCGAAGTCATGCTGTTCCTCCCAGAAACACGCACCGCGCACCGCCCGCATGACGGACGTTCCAAGGTGCGATTTTTCATCCGATGTCAGCGCGAGCGCGGCCTCCTCAGACCGGCATCCTCCCGGATTTCTCCGTGCGCTTTCATCTCCTCCATCCTTAATTTACGCCGAGCCGTGAAGCTTCGTCCATGGGACTTAAGATGAAGATTGGAATAGAACAAGAAGACTTGCAGCTCGCAAGCGCCTGCGTCACAAGGAGGGGAGAGGTGTCGCCCGTGACCAAAGTTTTGCCTGTGCTGCTTGTCCTTTTGATGGGAATGCACATCATCAAACCGCTCGGCCTGCCGGGATTGAAGCGTCGCGGCGATTTCTGGAAAATTGCCGTCATCGCCATATTCGTCATGGCGCTGGCTGTCGGTTTTCATTTCCACGAATCATGAAAAAGCCCGGCCCAAAACCGGGCTTATCCTTTCTATCGCTGCCCTGAAAAAAATCAGGCTGCCTGTTCTAGTTCTTTTTTCCAGCCGCCGGTTGCGGCAAGGCCGTTCATGCGGGCGCGGTGGGTGAAGGCACGCTGACCGGCGGCGACGTTCTCCGGCTTGCCACCCCACGCTTCGAGGGCTGCCGCCTGCAAGGCGCGTCCGTAAGAAAATGTCATTTTCCACGGCATGTCGTAAGCTTCATTCATGGCCGAGAGATGCGCTGTCGCCTCTTCGCCCGTCTGACCGCCGGACAGGAAGGCGATGCCCGGAACTGCGGCGGGAACGGTGTTGAGGAAGCAACGCACGGTCTTTTCAGCCACTTCCTCGACCGACGCCTTGCGCGCATTCTTGCCATCGAGAACCATGTTCGGCTTCAGGATCATGCCTTCCAGCTTGACGCGGGCGTCATAAAGCTCGGCAAAAACCGTCTTTAGAACCAGCTCGGTCACTTCATAGCAGCGGTCGATGCTGTGATCGCCCGGCTTGCCATCCATCAGGACTTCCGGCTCGACAATCGGCACAATTCCAGCTTCCTGACAAAGCGCAGCATAGCGCGCCAGCGCCTGTGCATTCTGCCTGACCGCGCCCCATGTCGGCAAAGCGTCGGAAATTGATATGACGCCGCGCCATTTGGCGAAACGCGCCCCCAGGCCGTGATATTCGTTCAGGCGTTCGCGCAGGCCATCCAGACCTTCGGTGATAGTCTCCCCGGGGAAACCAGCCAGAGGCTTCGCGCCCGCATCGACCTTGATGCCCGGAATCGAGCCCGCATTGCGGATGATGTCGTTGAGCGGCGTGCCGTCCTTGGCTTTCTGGTGGATGGTCTCATCGTAAAGAATGACGCCGGAAATATAGTTCTTCATCGCATCGTCGGCGCGGAACAGCATCTCGCGGTAGTCGCGGCGCGTCTCTTCCGTGGATGCCAGATTGATGGAATCGAAGCGCTTCTTGATGGTTCCGGAGCTCTCGTCAGCAGCCAGAATGCCCTTTCCGGAAGCGACCAGGGCAATCGCAATATCTTCAAGACGTTCGGTCATTCGTAAGCTCCTCTTCAGAACCGGCCGACTGGAGTTCGCCTCGGTCGGCATCGGAAATTGATGACTTATCGCCGATGGCAGAAGTGTCCGGTAAAAAGATGGCATGCGCAACTGATTGAAACGATTGAAAATTTTTTGAACGATTTAGACTGGACATGTTTTCTTGTCGCCAGTCGAACGAGGCCGGTTCAAGGTTTTTACGGTGAGGGGTTTCATCTGGGCGACAAGACCCCATGTAACGATAACCTGCCGTTCTCATCGCCCAACGCCTCCGAGGAGAAGACATGCGCGCCGCTCATCTTAGCCTGTTATTTGCTCTCGCCGCATCGGTTACATCTATTCCGATGCAATCCGCCTGGTCCGCCAGCATCAATGCGGGCGACCGCGAAACCAAGGCCGAAGCGCCATTCACCGTCACAAGTGTTGCGGAGTTCAACACGCCGTGGGCAATTGCGTTCCTGCCCGATGGCCGTCTGGTCGTGACGGAAAAACCCGGAAAGATTTTCATTGTCACAGAGATGGGTAGAAAGTCCGAAGTTGCGGGCGTGCCCAAGGTTGCCTTTGGCGGGCAGAACGGTTTGCTCGACATAGAGGCTGCGCCGGATTTCGCGAAGAGCAAGGCGCTTTATTTCACCTATAACGAACCTGCGGACGGCGGCAGCAGCGTGGTGCTGGCGCGGGCGAGACTGGCAGAGAGCGGCGACAAGGCCACGCTTGAAGACCTGACCACGCTGTGGAAGCAGGATGTGGTCACCAAGGGCGGTCAGCCGGGCGGAAAGATCGCCTTCGCACCGGACGGCAAGCATTTGTTTCTCACGGTCGGGGACCGTATGCAGCCTGCCACAGCGCAGGATGACAAGGCCCCGATGGGCAAGATTCTCCGCATGAATCTGGACGGGTCCGTGCCGCAAGATAATCCCAATGCGGGGGAGGGTGGCATTCGCGGCCTGACCTGGACGACCGGTCACCGCAATCCTTATGGGCTGGCCTTCGCGCCCGATGGCACGCTGTGGGAACACGAGATGGGGCCGCGCGGCGGCGACGAGTTCAATCTGATCAAACCCGGCCTCAATTATGGCTGGCCGGTGGTTTCCAATGGCGACAATTACAGCGGCAGGCCGATCCCGCGCCACAGCACGCGCCCGGAATTCGAAGCGCCGCGGGTCTACTGGAATCCGGTGATTTCGCCGGGCGGTCTGACCTTCTACAAGGGTAATTTGTTCAAGGCGTGGGACGGTTCCGCCCTGATCGCCGGTCTTTCTTCGATGGCGCTGGTGCGTGTCGCTTTCGACAGCAAGGGCCAGCCGGACGAAGCCGAGCGCTTCGATATGGGCAATCGCATCCGCGACGTGGCCGTTGGTCCAGACGGCGCGATCTGGCTGATCGAGGATGATGATCCCGGACGCCTATTAAAACTGACGCCGAAATCTTGAACTGAAAAAGGCCCCGTTTCCGGGGCCTTTGATTTGTTCTTCCGCATTGTCCTGCGCATCGAAGCGGGATCAGAAATCAGTCTAGTGGACTGATTTCCCCGCGTAGGCGCTTCGCACTTTTGCTGGAAATGCTTTATTTCTTCAACACATCGACGCCCGGAAGCGGCTTGCCTTCCATCCATTCCAGGAAAGCGCCGCCTGCGGTCGAGATATAGGTGAAGTCGTCGGCCACACCGGCATGGTTCAGCGCCGCGACCGTATCACCGCCGCCGCCGACCGAAACGAGCTTGCCAGCCTTGGTGCGGGCCGCGACATGCTTGGCGGTCTTGACCGTCGCGGTGTCGAACGGGCGCAGTTCGAATGCGCCGAGCGGGCCGTTCCAGACCAGCGTTGCCGCATCGTCGATGGCCGAGGCGATCAGATCGGTGGACAACGCACCTGCGTCGAGGATCATGCCATCGCTTGGTACAGCGTCGACGCCATAGGTCTTGTTCGGCGTATCGGCGGCAAAGTGCCAGCCCACAACCGCATCGACCGGCAGGATGATGGCGCATTTGGTGGTTTCGGCCTTGGCCATGATTTCACGCGCCGTATGGGCGAGGTCATGTTCGCAAAGCGACTTGCCGACATCGTGGCCCTGTGCCGCGAGGAACGTATTGGCCATGCCGCCACCGATCACCAGCGCATCGACTTTTTCGATAAGGTTCGAAAGAAGGTCGAGCTTGGTCGAGACCTTGGCGCCGCCGACAATGGCGACAACCGGACGGGCCGGATTACCGAGGCCCTTTTCCAGCGCTTCCAACTCGGCCTGCATGGCGCGACCGGCAAAAGCAGGCAGGACATGGGCCAGACCTTCGGTCGAGGCATGGGCGCGGTGGGCAGCCGAAAACGCGTCATTGACGTAGAGATCGCCATTGGCGGCCAGCGCCTTGACGAATTCTGGATCGTTCTTTTCCTCGCCCTTGTGGAAACGGGTGTTTTCCAGAAGCAGAACGTCACCGTCCTTCAGCGCATCGACAGCGGCCTTGGCCTTGTCACCGATGCTGTCTTCCGCGAAATGGACGCCCCGACCAGAAATATGGGGCCCGAGCACCTTGGCGAGCGGCTTCACGACATGCTTCAGCGAATTTTCGTCGGAGGCAACGCCTTTCGGGCGACCGAAATGGGCGAGCAGAATGACCTTTGCGCCCTTCTTCGACAGTTCGGCAATCGTTGGAACGATGCGCTCGATGCGGGTGAGGTCGGTCACCTGTCCGTCGGCCATTGGCACGTTGAGGTCAACGCGGACCAGAACGCGTTTGGATTTGACGTCGGCGTCGTCGAGAGTGCGGAAACCCATAAGTTTTCTCCCTGGCTTGTTCCGGCGCGTGGTGAAGCCTTATCGCTCTGACAGTTTGGCTTAACCAGGCAGACGCTGGAACAGGGTTGGATAATCGGTAACAAGCCCGTCTTCATCGACGGGTAGATCGGCGGTGAAAGAGCGGTCCGCCGCCGCGTAACGATAGAGCCTGCCTTCTTCCAGACAGCGGTAACGCTGGCTGTCGCGGAGGGGCTGAAAACTGTCGAACGGCACATAAAGCATGTCCAGCTGAACGGTGCCGCTTTCCGGTGTCAGGCCAAGCCTGCGTATTGGCAGTGTGTTGGTGAAGGGCGTTCCTGCCAGATCGATGTCGATGCAGCCGTCGAATTCCGGCAAAGGCTCGCCAGTCACCGACTGCCAATGGCCCTCGCCATCGGAGGAGAATTCCAGCTTCTGGCCGGATGTGGTTTCGATAAGGAAATGAAGAACGCGCCAGGTGCTGTCGCAGTCGATGCTGTAGCGGACACCGTAAGCATCGCCGCCGCGATTGCCGATCACCACGCTTTCGGCATGAATATTGCGGCCCGCGGGCGCAAGATTCAAATGTTCGAGCCCTTCTCCTTCCAGCGGACGCCAGCGGGCGACAGTGGGGAGAAGGGCGCGAAACATAGTCAGGCCACGGGGCTTAGATCAGCTTGCCGAGAGCGACGGCGGTGTCGCCCATACGGTTGGAGAAGCCCCATTCATTGTCGTACCACGACAGGATACGAACCATGGTGCCGTCCATGACCTTGGTCTGGTCCATGTGGAAGACCGAGGAATGCGGATCGTGGTTGAAGTCGTGCGAGACAAGCGGCTCGTCCGTGTAGCCGAGGATGCCCTTGAGGCGGCCATTGGCGGCTGCTCGGATCGCGTCGTTGATTTCCTGCACGGTGGTCGAACGCTTGGCAATGAAGGTCAGGTCAACGACCGAGACATTCGGGGTCGGGACGCGGATAGCGACGCCGTCCAGCTTGCCCTTCAGTTCCGGCAGCACGAGACCAACAGCCTTGGCTGCACCCGTCGAGGTCGGGATCATGGAGAGCGCTGCCGCGCGGGCGCGGTAGAGATCCTTGTGCATGGTGTCCAGCGTCGGCTGGTCGCCCGTATAGGAGTGGATCGTGGTCATGAAGCCCTTTTCGATGCCGATGGCATCATTGAGGACCTGTGCCACCGGCGCAAGGCAGTTGGTGGTGCACGACGCGTTGGAGATGACCTGATGCTCTTTGGTGAGCTTGTCGTGATTGACGCCATAAACGACTGTCAGGTCAGCGCCGTCGGCAGGAGCCGAAACGATGACGCGCTTGGCGCCAGCTTCCAGATGCATTGCCGCCTTGTCACGCGCGGTGAAAATGCCGGTGCATTCCAGCGCGATGTCGACGCCTTCTTCCTTCCACGGCAGTTCGGTCGGGTTGCGAACGGCGTGCACCTTGATCGGACCATAGCCGACGTCGATGCTGTCGCCAGCGACCTTCACTTCCTTGGGGAAACGGCCGTGGACGCTGTCATAGCGCAGAAGATGCGCATTGGTTTCCACCGGGCCGAGATCGTTGATCGCGACGACCTGAATGTCGGTGCGGCCCGATTCCACGATGGCGCGGAGAACATTGCGGCCAATGCGGCCAAAACCGTTGATTGCGACGCGAACTGCCATTTTCTGTAAATCTCCCGATAGGATACTGCACTTGCAGTGCTTCATAATTCAGTCAGTGCCGGGCATTCGGACAAATCCCGCGCGGCACTGACCGGAAACTTAAACGCCGGCGTTTTTGAGACGCCGGCGTTCAAAAAATCATGCTGCGGCGTTGAGCTTCTTTTCCGCGGCTGCAACGGCGTGTTCTGCCGTGATGCCGAAGTGCTTGTAGAGATCGTTGATCTCACCCGAAGCGCCGAAGCCCTTCATGCCGATGAAAATGCCGTCTTCGCCGATGAAGCGCTCCCAGCCGAGCGAGATTGCCGCTTCGATGGCAAGCTTGACCGGCGCATTGCCGATGGTTGCCTGCTTGTAGGCGTCGCTCTGGCCTTCGAACAGTTCGAAGCACGGCACCGAGACCACGCGTGTGGCAATACCCTTGCCTTCGAGAAGGTCGCGGGCCTTGAGCGCGATTTCCACTTCCGAGCCCGTGGCGAAGATCGTCACCTTGGCGTCGTCGCTGGCGGTCGCCAGTTCGTAAGCGCCGTAAGCGGAGAGGTTTTCTTCGCGATGCTCGGTGCGCACGACCGGCAGGTTCTGACGGGTCAGGGCCAGCGTCGACGGGGTTTTGGTCGACTGCAGGGCGATCTGCCAGCATTCCGCCGTTTCCACAGCGTCAGCCGGACGGAAGACATTGTGGTTCGGAATGGCGCGCAGTGCTGCCAGATGTTCGACCGGCTGGTGGGTCGGGCCGTCTTCGCCCAGACCGATGGAATCATGCGTCATGACATAGATGACGCGGATGCCCATCAGCGACGACAGACGCATGGCCGGACGCGCATAATCCGAGAAGGTCAGGAAGGTGCCGGAATAAGGGATCAGGCCGCCATGCAGCGTGATACCGTTCATGGCTGCCGACATGCCGAGTTCGCGGATGCCGTAATGGACATAACGGCCGCCGTAGTTTTCCGGCGTCACTGCCTTGGTCTGGCTGGTCTTGGTGTTGTTCGAACCGGTGAGATCGGCAGAGCCGCCGATGGTTTCCGGTACGACGCCGTTGATGACTTCCAGCGCCATTTCCGAAGACTTGCGGGTGGCGACCTTCGGCTTTTCAGCAGAAAGCTTCTTCTTGTATTCGACGATGGCCGCATCGAAACCGGCAGGCAGATCGCCACGCATGCGGCGTTCGAATTCTGCGCGGGTTTCCGCGTCGGCAGCGGCGAAGCGCTTTTCCCATTCCTGGCGCTTCTTGGCGGCGTTGAGGCCA
>PJUK01000612.1_pt1 | contig 10448 bp, 8 predicted proteins | sample 1512211 | NCBI WGS metagenome assembly PJUK01 (sample SAMN08177668, study PRJNA422409) | Feces metagenome, whole genome shotgun sequencing project.
GCCAGTAGCACGTCCTACCGCGTGGGGCTCGTCGATGAAGAGCAGAAACAATCGCTGCGCGCCAATGGTGCGGTCGGCGACGTTCTGTTCCATTTCTACAATGCCGATGGCCGTATCGTCGATGATCCGGTGCATGAGCGCGTCATGTCGGCCAGCATCGAAAGCTTGCAGAACACGCCGCAACGCATCCTGACATCCGGCGGCAAGGAAAAGATCGAAGCGCTTCTGGGCGCGATGAAACTTCTGCGGCCAACGGTGTTCATCACCGACGAGGAAAGTGCCGCCGAAATGCTCCGGCGCATCGGACATTCCGTTCCGAACTGAACCGCTCAGTAGTGAGAATACAAATAGTTAGGGCGCTTTCGTGATCCTGCACGAAAGCGCCCTTTGAAATGGGGCCGAAATTACTTGCGCAATTCGGCTTCGATTTCGTCCAGAACCTTGTCCTTGCCGATGCCGGTCAGGAATGCGAGGCCCTTGATGACCCGCTTCTCGACCGCGGCGGAAATAGGCGTCGTGGAAACGATGAAATCCACATTGTCAGCCAGAGACGGCACTTCGGTCGCCTTGGCCTGCTGGGCGTTGAAGGTCAGCCCGCGCTTTTTCATCTCTTCGGTGACGGCAGCATTCACGGCAGTGGATGTTGCGACGCCGGTGCCGCAGGCAAAGAGAATCGTTTTCATTTTGGCCATTTTGGTTCCTCCGATTAACCGAGCGCGGCTTCCACGTCACTCAATGTGCGCGATTTCTTGAGATGCTCGAGCGCGTCCTCATTTTGAATGGTCGCCATCACCTGTTGCAAGGTCTCAATCTGTTTGTCCTTGTCATTGATGGCAAGCAGGAAAACAAACCCGACCGGAACGTCCTCTTCCGGATCTTCCATATTGGAGAAGATGACAGGAGATTTCAGCGTCGCGAAAGCGATGCCTGCTTTCAGGACATGCTCGGGATCGGTATGCGGGACGGCGACGTTTTCTTCGCGCTCCAGCGGCAGACCGGTCGGCATGGTCTGTTCCCGCTTCACGACCGCATCCGCATAGCTTGGCTTTACATAGCCGAGCCGTTCCAGCTTCGCCGCCAGAATACGGATAATTTCCTCATTGGTTTTGGCCTCGCTCTGCAGCTCTATCGCTTCAGGATCCAGAAAAGCCATCAGGCCGTTCGCCATTCCATCCTCCATTGCGGATAGCCGCATACCTCTCCGGTATGCGGCCAGTATTGCTTTTGCGCCTTACCAGTTGTTCTGCTCGGCTGGTTCGTCTTCCGCACCGGCAGCGCGTTCCCAACCGTCGGTGTTGCGACGATAGAGAATGAACGCTGCGGCGATGACGACTGCAAGAACCGCGATTCCAACAACGCCTAACCACTGGATTGCGGCGATGATGACATAAGGCACCCACAGGAAGCCGTCGACCACCGAAGTGATCTGCAACGCGTTTTCCGGCAACTTGAAGCCAGACGACACGGCAGCGCTCGTGAAGAGCGGAGCCAGCGCATTGGCCACATAGAAGCCGATGGCGAGCGTCACCGTGCCGACGACAACCATGCGGAACACGTTGCCCTTCAACAGCGGCGCAGTCATGGCGACGATGAACGGAATAACCGCAAGATCGGCGAACAGGATGACGCGGTTGCCCGGCAGAATCACCGACAGGATGATCGCAATCGGCACGAGGATCAGCGACGACGAGATCGCAGCCGGATGGCCGATCAGGATTGCCGAATCGAGACCGACCAGCAATTCGCGGTCGCCGGTGCGCTTGCGCACGAATTCCTGTGCGGCATCAGAAACCGGCAGCAGGCCTTCCATCAGGATTTTGACCATGCGCGGCAGAAGCAGCATCACGGCGGCAAGCGTCATGCCGGTGCCCAGCACCTTGGCCAGCACATGGCCGAAATCGCCTGAATTGTAGAAAGCGATGAGACCAAGCACGAGACCGATAATCAGGCCCAGAACCACCGGTTCGCCGAAAACGCCGAAACGGCGTTCGATGGTTTCGGTGCTGATGTGGATCTTGTTGATGCCAGGAATGCGATCCATGATCCAGTTGAGCACGATGGCAATCGGCAGAATTTGCGCCGATGCCAGGTGCGGTACCGAAACGCCCGGAACGCCATAGAACTGCTGTACGGCGCGTGCCGACCAGTCAGCGAACAGCAGCGACAGAGCCGCAACAAGAGCTGCAACGATAATACCATAGGCGAGATTGTCCGTTGCGGCGACGACAAGCGAGCCGACAAAGGCAAAGTGCCAGAAGTTCCAAACATCGACATTGAGCGTGCGGGTCCAGCGCATCAAAAGCAGCGCGATGTTGACCAGAATGCCGACCGGAATGACCCAAAGCCCCACGGACGAACCGAAAGCGATGGCCGCAGCCGAAGGCCAGCCCACATCGACGATATCGCGCTTGATGCCCGTATTGGTAACAATCGCCTGAGCCACCTCGCCAATGGAGGTGAACATCAGCCCCAATACGAGGTTGATACCGATGAAGGCGACGCCGATGGTCACGGCAGCACGGAAGGCTTTGCCCACCTTTGCGCCAAGAACCACGGCTATAATGAAAATGACGATAGGGAGCAGGACCGTCGCCCCCAACGTATCGATGGCCGATTTCAGGCCGCTTAGAAATGCGTCCATAGTTTTCTCCTCCCCCCGGCCATCCTCCAACGAATGCCAGGCCGTTCGAACGCTTGTATCAAGTTCCGCGCCGCATGCCCCCACAAGATTTTGTTGTGTTGCATTTTGAAACACCGGGCAGAACATTTGTTTTTTATAGCAGACCAATGTTTGTTCACAAGCGATAAAGCACGGTAAGGAATAACAGGTCTGTGGCGCGTGATAAATGTACACTCGTATTGACTTGGAAACAAATGTTCATTATCGGGTAAAGGAAGAGAGGCGCGAAGGCGTCTGGAGGAACATCAGGAGGAAAAGATGGCGACGAATGTGGCGTTGACGGGCTTGGCACGTGATATGCAAGCGCGTGCGGACAGCGGACGGCCGATCCGTATCGGGCTGATCGGCTCCGGCGAAATGGGCACCGACATCGTGACCCGCGTGGCGCATATGCCCGGCATCGAAATCGGCGCCATTTCCGAACTGCGTGTTCCGAACGCTTTGAAAGCGGTTGATATCGCCTATCAGGAAGAAGGCCACGGCAGGCAAGTTTCAAACGCTTCCGACCTGACCTCGGCCATGGAAGGCGGCAAGGTCGCCGTTACGGACAATGCCAGTCTGATCCTCGAAAATGATTTGATCGATGTGGTCATCGACGCCACCGGCGTTCCTGCTGTCGGCGCGGAAATCGGCCTGCGCGCCATGGAACATGGCAAGCATCTCGTCATGATGAATGTCGAAGCCGATGTCACCATCGGCGCTTACCTCAAGGCAGAAGCCGACCGTCTGGGCGTCACCTATTCGCTGGGTGCCGGCGACGAACCATCGTCCTGCATGGAGTTGATCGAGTTCGTTTCAGCCATGGGGCATCCCATCGTTGCCGCTGGCAAGGGCAAGAACAACCCGCTCAATATCGACGCCATTCCCGACGATTATCTGGAAGAAGCCAAACGCCGCAACATGAATGTGCGTATGCTGGTGGAGTTCGTCGATGGCTCCAAGACCATGGTGGAAATGGCAGCCATCGCCAATGCCACGGGTCTGGTGCCGGACAAGCCGGGCATGCACGGCCCTGCCGCAACGCTCGACCAGCTCAACAAGACGCTGATTCCTGAAAAGGATGGCGGTGTGCTTTCGAAGGTCGGGGTCGTGGATTACTCCATCGGCAAGGGCGTGGCTCCGGGTGTCTTCGTCGTCGCCGACATGTCGCATCCGCGTGTTTCGGAACGCATGGAAGATTTGAAAATGGGCAAAGGCCCTTACTTCACCTTCCACCGCCCTTATCACCTGACCTCGCTCGAAGTTCCCCTCACCTGCGCCCGTGTCGTGCTTTACGGCAAGCCGGACATGGTGCCCCTGGCAAAGCCGGTGGCCGAAGTCTGCGCTGTGGCCAAGAAGGATATGCAGCCGGGCGAAAAGCTCGATGCCATTGGCGAATATTGCTACCGCGCCTGGATCATGACGTCTGGCGAAGCGCGTACCGCGCGCGCCATTCCCTGCGGTCTTCTTCAGGGTGGCAGTGTGACAAAGCCGATCAGGAAGGGCGAACTCATCACCTATGACAATGCTGCCGTCGCGCCGGGATCGAAGATCGCCGAACTGCGCGCTCGCCAGGACAAGCTCGTTTACGGAGCATAAGGAGCCGCACCATGGTTCAGGCCAGAAAGATTGATGCGCAGGTCGCAGATCGCCACAACCTGCCCTTCGCTTTCCGCACCTATTCTCCCGAACAGCTGAAGGAAGCGCTGCACAAGATGTATCTCATCCGCCGCTTCGAAGAAGGCGCGGAAGAAAGTTACACGCGGGGTTTTATTCACGGCACGATGCACCTGTCCATCGGACAGGAAGCAAGCGCCATGGGTTCATGCCTGCCTTTGACCGAAGATGACATGATCACCTCGACCCATCGCGGCCACGGTCATTGCATCGCCAAGGGCGCGGATGTGAAACGCATGTTCGCGGAATTTTTCGGCAAGGAAACCGGCTATTGCAAGGGCCGCGGCGGCTCCATGCACATTGCTGATGTATCCAAAGGCAATCTCGGCGCAAATGGCATTGTCGGTGGCGGTATTCCGATTGCTGTCGGCGCTGCCCTTTCCGCAAAAAAGCAGAAGAACAACAAGGTGGTCGTGTCGTTCTTCGGCGATGGCGCCAACAATGAAGGCGCTTTCCATGAAGCGCTCAACATGGCTTCCGTCTGGAAGTTGCCGGTCGTTTTCGTTTGCGAAAACAATGGCTATGGCATGTCTACTTCAACCAAGCGTTCAACGGCGGTGGTGAATGTCGCGGACCGCGCATCGGCCTATGCCATGCCGGGCAAGGTCGTGGACGGCAACAACCTTTCCGACGTTGCCGAAGCCATCAACGAGGCCGTGGAGCGTGCGCGGCGCGGGGAAGGCCCGTCGCTGATCGAGAACAAGACGTACCGTCTGCGTGGTCATTCGAAGAGCGACCGCAACCGCTATCGCACCAAGGAAGAGATCGAGGATTGGGCCAATAATCGCGATCCAATCGCGCATTTCGAAGCCGATCTGAAGGCTTATGGCGTGATCGACGACAAGGAGATCGAAGCCATTCGGGCCAATGTCGAGAAGGAAATCGCTGACGCGATTGAATATGCCCGCAACAGCCCTTCTCCCGACCTCACCAACCTGACCCGCGACGTATATACGGACGAAATCTGATCATGGACACCACCATCCGCGAGTTGAGCTATTCGCAAGCCATTCAGGAAGCCATGGCGATTGCCATGGAGCGCGACGACCGTGTTTTCCTGATGGGCGAGGACATCGGCGTCTATGGCGGCGCGTTTCAGGTAACCGGCGATCTCGTGCATCGCTTCGGCGAAGACCGCGTCATGGACACGCCGATTTCTGAACTGGGCGGTGCGGGCGTCGCCGTAGGTGCAGCGCTGACCGGCATGCGCCCGATTTTCGAATTCCAGTTTTCCGATTTTGCTGCGCTCGCCATGGAGCAGATCGTCAATCAGGCCGCAAAAATCCGCTATATGCTGGGTGGCGCGGTTTCGGTGCCGCTGGTCATGCGTTTTCCCGCCGGTTCAGGCACGGGCGCCGCCGCACAGCACAGCCAGAGCCTCGAAGCCTGGCTCGGCCACGTGCCCGGCCTGAAGGTTCTGCAGCCTTCCACCCCGCATGACGCCAAGGGCATGTTGCTTGCAGCTGTCGAAGACCCCGACCCGGTGATGATTTTTGAGCACAAGCTGCTCTACAAGATGAAGGGGCCGGTGCCGGAAGGCTATTATACCGTTCCCATCGGCAAGGCCGATGTGGTGCGCGAAGGCCGTGATCTCACCATCGTCGCGACCGCAATCATGGTGCACAAGGCGCTGGATGCGGCGGTAGAACTGGCCAAGGAAGGCATCGACGTCGAAGTCATCGATCTGCGCACCGTGCGCCCAATTGATCGCGACACGATCATCAGAAGCGTCAAGAAAACTTCGAAGCTGCTTTGCGTCTATGAAGCTGTGAAAACACTCGGCATCGGCGCGGAAATCTCTGCAATCGTCGCCGAAAGCGATGCTTTCGATTATCTCGACGCCCCGATTGTCCGCCTTGGCGGCGCCGAGACGCCGATCCCTTACAATCCCGATCTTGAACGCGCGACCGTGCCGCAGGTGCCGGACATTCTCAAAAGCGCCCGCGATCTTGCCAGGGGAGTGCGCTGACCATGGCAGTGGAAGTCATCCTGCCGAAAGTCGACATGGATATGGAGACCGGCCAGATTTCGCGCTGGTATGCCAAGGATGGCGATACCGTCACGAAGGGTCAGCTCCTGTTCGAAATCGAAACTGACAAGGCGGCCATGGAAGTGGACGCACCGGCCAGCGGCATTCTTGCAGATGTGAGTGTTGCCGAAGGCACTGTTGTGCCGGTCGGACAGGCTGTCGCGTGGATTTACGAAGAAGGCGAAGAGCGCAAAGCACCACCATCCGTTGAGCGCCCCGCCGATGCGCAGCCTGCTCCCTCGCAGAGCGCGCCAGTACCGGTTCGGGAGGATGGCCCCCCACCTGTCGAACCGGTCGTTTCTACCTCCCAAGCTGCTACCGCTCAGGACACAGCCGTGCGTGCAACGCCGCTTGCACGCCGGCTGGCCCGGGAGGCTGGCATCGATCTTGAGGCGATTGCAGGTTCCGGCCCCAAGGGACGCGTCCAGAAAAAGGATGTCGAGGCGAAGATTGGCTCTGCCCAAGCTGCGGTTGCGGCTGGCGCTGTAAGCCAACCGGTTGCACCCCCCGCACGAAGACCTACCGCCGGTTCCGCTGCACCGCTCAATGCAGTCTGGCTGCGTGAGGGTGAAGCCGGAAAACTGCCTGTTGTCCTAATCCACGGTTTCGCCGCCGACCTCAATTCATGGCGCGGCCTGTTCGCAGGGGCAACACTCGGCCATCCGGTTCTGGCGCTTGACCTTCCCGGACACGGTGCTTCCACGCGCACAGTGCCGGACAGCATCGATGCGATCGCGGAGGCCGTTGAAGCCACACTTGCCGCCTTTGGCGTGAACGCCTGCCTGCTTGGCGGTCATTCCCTTGGTGGTGGCGTTGCGGCGACCGTTGCCGCACGCGGCATCGTGGATGTGCGCTCGCTGGTGCTGATTTCGTCCGCCGGTCTCGGCCCTGAAATCAACGGCGCCTTCACCAAGGGCCTGATCGCCGCCAAAAGCGAAGCGAGCATCATCCCTTGGCTGAAACTGTTGGTCAGCGACGAAAGCCTGCTCACGCGGCCTTTCATCAATGCCACAGTCGCTCAGGCCGCTGATACCGAATTGCGCGCCGCGCAAAGCGCGATTGCGGAACGGTTCTTCACCGATGGCACGCAGACCTTCGATCTGCGGTCAACCATAGCCGGATTGCCGATCCCTGTGCGGCTGATCTTCGGTGCGGAAGATCGGGTCATTCCCGTCAGCCACGCCCATGGGCTGCCCGGAAAAGTCGGCGTGCATATCTTCCAGCGTTGCGGACATATGCCGCAAATCGAGGAACGCGCCGAAGTACTGCGTATTCTTGGCGAATGCGCCCGCGCCGTTGCCTGAAACAACAAAGCCCCGGTTGAACCGGGGCTTTTCTCATATATCAGGCAGTTAACGCCGCTAACGTCCGCTCAACCAGCCGCGTCATGGAGCGTGTCGAGCCAAAAGGCCAAATATCGCCGCCGAGATGATAAATATGACCGGCGCTGACCGCAGGCAGGACCGGCCAGATCGCGCTTTCCGTCAGTTCCTTCGGCGTCGCGTCATCCAACAGGCAAAGCCGTGTCTCCGGCGCTAGCGTGGCAAGCTCTTCCAACCCGAATGTCGTAAAACCAAAGGGCTGCACGCCGCGGTCGACTGCTTCCGAGAAGCCAGCTTGCACCATCGTTTTCATCACGGCAGAATTGGTCGTGAATATTCTCAATCGCGCCACACCGGGCAAAGGCTGCGCAATCACGACAGGCAATGGGCCGGATAGTTTCGCCCGCGCTGCCGACAGGCCATCTTCGAAAGATTGCCACGCGGCCCTGCGTTCCGCCTCGCGTTGCAGCGCACTTGCGGCAACGGCGAGATTTGATTTCATATCCTGAAAGAGATCGGCGCTATCGGATGCGCCGTCGAGCAGCACCGTCGGTGCAATCGCCTTGAGGCGCTCGGCAATCGCCTTATGGCGCAACGCCGATGTAAGGATCAGGTCCGGTTTCAGCCGTGTCAGCGCTTCAAGGCTCGGCTGCTGCCGTCCGCCCACATCGGCCGCATCGGTGAGCCCGTCATTCTCGATATTGACCCACTGGCGATAGCCCGCCAGATCGGCAACGCCCAGAGGGCGAATGCCGAGCGACAAAGCAATTTCCGTTTCCGCCCATTCGAGCGTGACAACCTTACGCGGCGTCTCGGCCCGAACAGAAGACGTAAGGGCGGCCAAAGCCGCCCCCACAAAAAATTCACGTCGTGAGAAACTCACTACCATTTCACACTCGTTGTCGCCACGATGGAGCGGCCCTGACCGTAATAGCACTGGCTGGTCGAATTGCAGCCCGCCACATATTTCTTGTCGCCGAGATTATAGGCATTCACCTGAAGGCGATAGTTGCCAAGATCATAGCGCAGGAAAGCATCCACCAGCGTATAGGATGGCACGAAGAAGGTGTTCAGCGTATCGCCAGCGGTCTTGCCGATGCGTCGTACACCGCCGCCAAGAACGAGATCGCCCTTGAGGTTATCCGGCAGCGGCACATTATAGCTGACGAACAACGACTGCTGATCCTTCGGCACGGTATAAGGCAGCTTGCCAATCTGGGCAGGCGTCTGGCTTTCGCTGACTTCCGGGTCCTGGAAGCTCATGGCAGCCGTCAGGTTCAGGCGATCCCACAATTGGGCCGTGCCTTCCAACTCGACGCCGCGTACGCGCACTTCGTCCGTCTGATAGTAGACGCCGGAAATACGATTGACGACATTCTGCTGTTCAGCTTCGAAGGCCGAAAGCGTAACGCTGTAATTCGCGCCTTCCGGGGCGTATTTAATGCCCACTTCCTTCAACGTGCCCGTGGTCGGCTTGAGCGGCGTATCCGCCAGCGTCAGCGTCGGCAGGAAGGACGTCGAATAGAGCGCATAAGGCACAAAGCCACTGTCGAAGACATAGGCTACGCCCGCACGGCCCGTGAACTTTTCAGGGTCCTGCTCATAGTCGACGCTACGGCCTGTTGAGAGCGTCGTCTGTTCGGAATCAACCCGGACGAAGTCCTTGCGACCGCCGAGCGTCACGCGCAGATTGCCTGCTTCGATCTGATCCTGCACATAAATGCCGGTCTGATACTGGTTTTGCAGAAGACGCGTCGTCGCCTTCACCGGCGTCAGCGGCTGATTGAAGGTCGGGTTGAACAGGTCCTGCGACGGACCAGCCGCCGAGCCAGTATAATTGTCGAGGCGCTGCCATTGCTGATCAACGCCGACCAGCAAAGTGTGCTCCAGAGAGCCGGTATCGAAGCGCGATTCAAGCTGCGTGTCGAAGGCAATTGAATCGAGTTCGGGCTGTGCCAGATAATTGGTGCGCGGCAGCGTTCTGCCATTCCAGCCACTGGTCGGCAGCACGCCCGCAAACAGGTTGCGATAATCGGTCTTCAGATGCGAATAGCGAAAGTTCTGGCGCAGCGTGAACGTGTCGTTGAAGCGATGCTCGAACTGATAGCCAACGTAACTGATTTCCTTCTTATAAGTCGCGATGCGCGGATCGCCATCGGTGAAATCACGCGGAATACTCTGGCCGGTCGGGTTCGGCAGCACGCTGCCATAGGCCGGAACGATCACGCCCGCCTGTCCCAGATCATCCTTGAGATAACCGCCCGAAACAATCAGGCTGGTATCCGCATCCGGACGCCAGGCGAAGCTCGGATTGATGGCAATACGGTTGTTCTTGCCCAGATCGTAGGACGTGTCGGCATCGCGGATCATGCCGTTCAGGCGATAGGTGAAACGAGGGTCGTTGTTGATCGGCCCCGTCAGATCGAAGCCGAATTCCTTGCGCTGGAAACTGCCGCCACGCAGATAGACCTCATTGGATGCCTCGGCCTGCGGCTGCTTGCTGACCATGTTGACGATACCGCCGACATTGCTCTGGCCAAACAGCGCGGAACTTGGACCGCGCAGAACTTCCACGCTTTCGAGCGAATAGGGTTCGACCACGAAGCCCGAATAACCGCCGGTCTGGTTGGCTATCTGCGGAATACGGATGCCATCAAGATAGAGATCAGCCGGGAAACCACGAATGGTGTAATAATCCGAGCGCACATCCGCGCCATAACGCTGACCGTTCACATTGGCGCTGTAAAGCAGTGCTTCACTA
>PJUK01000613.1_pt1 | contig 10447 bp, 10 predicted proteins | sample 1512211 | NCBI WGS metagenome assembly PJUK01 (sample SAMN08177668, study PRJNA422409) | Feces metagenome, whole genome shotgun sequencing project.
ACATAATATTCAACAGCATTTTGCCAGCTTTGAAATTCAGTCAGAGTTAACGCCCTTAGTCTCAGGTTGGACACCGAATCCAGAATCGGCTGCATTGAAATGTCTACAACAAGCTTATCAATCTGCATTTAAGATTGAGCCAAACTTGAAAGTGATTCATGCGGGCTTGGAATGCGGCATTATTGCGGAGCATTATCCTGATTTGCAGATGGTATCGTTTGGCCCGGATATTCAAGGGGCGCATGCGCCTGGTGAACGAGTTAAAGTAGATACGGTAGATAAATGCTGGAAGTTACTGGTAACGGCTTTGGAGAGTGTAGCTTAATTTAATGTTGTAATCAGATCAGACCAATGATCCTGTCTTGGTCTGATCAATCAATGATAAATATTGTGTTGGTACATGTATTGTTAGCCAAACACCATTTTCTGCCTGATGAAACTCAAAACCATCTTTATACATTTGTAGTGTGTTAATCAAAAATAGCACAGGCTTACCATAGCGTTGGCCTACATTCAAAGCCGTTTCTTTATTTTCACTTAGATGCACATAATGGCGCTGTCCAGCGATTAGGCCTTGCGTCTGAATTGAATCTATAAATCGACTCGCTGTGCCATGATATAAATATTGTGGTGGCTCAAGCGCAATCATTTGCCGTTGTACCGTATTTGTTGAGTGGCCTTGCACAGCCCTGATCATCAAACCATCTTCTGAGATTTGGAAGCGTTTTTTATCATTTTGTTCTACGATGACTTGGAGTAATGCTTCATCTAGAGGAACATTGTGTTGTTGTGCAGCTTCAATAAGCTCAGCAATTTTTGCCCAGCCTTCTTGATCAAGTTGAAGCCCAATTTGTTCAGGCTTATGTCGTAATATCAGGCTTAAAAATTTGCTTATTTGAGTATGTTCTTTCATATTTAATATTCACTATTCTACGTTTACTTTGACCTGAAACAGGTTTTGGTCGAGTTCGATAAACTCAATTTCACAATCAATAAATTTTTCAATCATTGCAGCCTGTGTACGGGTATGTTCACTAATACATTGTGCCGTAAATTCACCACCGTGACCCAATGCCAAAGGTAATAACAACTGATCTGTCAAATACTCATCTACTACAGCTTGAGAATTAATATATTGCTTCACCTGTTCCGCCAAATGATTGGCAATTTGTTCTGCACTTTTGCGCATTTCACCTAAAGCAGTAAATAGCTGGATGTGATGCTGATGTTCAACTTTGACATACACCGTATTACCTTGGCTAATGCCGTTTAAATGAAACTGCTGTTGTGTATCCAGTTTTAGTCTTTTATTTAAGGTTGCCAGTTCCCGTTGTGCGATTTGTGCTTCTTCGGAAAGGTTGAGTACTGCCGCAAAAGCCTTTGTCGTTTGCAAAGTACCACGATCTAATAAATTTAACTTGTTTCGATGTTGCCAAGGTTGAATCTTGATTTGAATTTCACCAGCACCAATCGGGAAGAAGCCTGCTTTATTTAACTTAAACTCGACCGCTATTCCAAGTTTTTCTAATGCAGGCAAAAAGCACTGCTCGATAAAATCTGCCGTTGGCGCAAGCGGGTTGTGAGTGCCACCAAAAATAGTCAATTCACTCGCTTCATTTTGTAATAACAAAGCTGGTAAGAGGGTTTGTAAAACCAGTGTCGTACTTCCTGCCGAACCAATCTGAAATTGGTATTTTCCACTTTGTACATGCTGTGGTGCGAAGAACAAACGCTGGCTATGAAGTTCAGCACCTTCCACATAGGCTTGGCTGATGTGTTGAGATGCCTGTACACAGACCAGATGCTGACGCATTAAGCCTGGTTTTTTACGCCCAGCACGAATGTTGATTAATTCAAATGCCTGACCCGTAATCATCGAAAGGGCAAGGGCAGTTCTTAAAATCTGTCCTCCACCTTCACCTTGTGAACCATCAATCTGGATGATTTTATTTTTAAAAGTTATATTCATTTTCATTTAGACCTGTAAATTAATCTTCCCAATGGAAAAAAGCATCAAAGTAGCAATATCCATGATTTGTGAAATTTGTATGTACCTCATAATTTGAAGGTAATTTTATTTTTAATTGTTTTTGATTTAATCGAATTAATTCAAATTTTGATAGTAATTTCTCAATCTGTTGTGCAATCAATATAAGATTTGAATTTTTAATTTCATCAATTTGATCTAACTCTGGAAAACCATTAAAACGTTCTATTTTTCGGGTTTTACTTTGCCAACGATATTCTTTTTCAATCATAATGAAATAGGGAGCTATGCGACAAAAATATATTTCTAATCCTAGAAAGTTTTGGTTATAGGGTGGATATAGCTGTTTTGTGCGAAACTCTTCTTTGAAGAAAAAGGTAGGAATATAAGATGCATAACCTGAACCATAGTGATCAAAATCTACGAGGAATTGTGTACCAGATAGTTTTGAAATGTCTAAAAATATTTGTTTATAGTGTTGAACAATTAAGTTTTCATTATTTGTGCTCCATGGGAACACCTCTGAAATAGAATCTCCCGAGATCAATGATTCAATTTCTAATTGTGATAATTGAAAAAAACTCATAACTTTCCATTAAGGTTAAATGAACATACTGTCAGTACATGGTAATGCGAAGTAACGTGTGACTTTGCTTTTGGCAAAGCTTTGCTAGGTACATGGTGCTGAGCCTAATCAGTGAAGATTGATGCACGGCTCACATGCTGCCATAGCCGCCTGAATTATTTTCAATCCCTCAGATCGGAGTAATGCAGGATCTTGTACTCGCCCAGTATGCCCAAACTGTGCTTGTGAACTAAATTCACAAAATTTGTTGTCTATTCGACTAAATCAATTTGCCAATTGGCAGCCTGAATCTTGATATTTAAATCGCGTAATTTCGCGCTGATATCATCGGCTTGTTTTTGCAAGCTAGAAACAGGGATAACCTTCTTCCATTTGATCTCACGTGAGCTATAACGATCCGGTTCACGATGGGTATTGGCAATCGCATCAACGAGGATCTTATGTTGTTCAGCATAACTATCGCGTAAGCTTAGTAGGGATAGCAATATTTTTCCATCTTCCAACTTGGCTTGTGCATTGGTCAAATGAATACGACAAATCAACTGATTGCTTTCTTGGGTTAAAGCAAATACTTGTTTGATCAGTTCATTTGGATCTTCGCTCGGTTCATCACCGTCTTGTACCAGTACATTGGCGTTGATCCGCTGTTTTAATGAAGCGAGCTTTTTTTGTTGATCGCTTCGCAGTAAAAGTGCTTCTGCTAATTTCATTATTCGTTTACCAATTTTGGAGTATTTTTTTGTTCAGCTTTTTTCGCATCTAGCCCAATTAAAGCTTCAAGTTGTTTTTGTCGTTCATATCTTGCGATGTACCATTCTTTCATCAGCATTTCGATCAAACTAATTAACATTTGAGCTTCTTGCAGATCAACATCAACAATTAAATTAATGTCTTTTTCCATGTGTGCGCCGATATTGCCAATTTTTCTTACCGCATCTATTGCCTGCCAAGTAATAGGGTCAACTCTATCTTTAATGGCATTGATTTCATCAATTAAACGAGATTTTGTTTCGCTCCAGAAATCACGAATCATGCCCTGTAAACATCTTCGTGATAAAGTTGCTGATGCTTTAGGACTAAGATCGCGAATCAAACAAGCTTCGTTGTAATCATCTAAAACAGCTTTAGGAATATAATCTGGAAACTGTTTTGCAAGTGAACTGGGTTTTAACTGCCACGTAAATAATGGATCACCATATGAACTACTACTGATGTCAAGATCATATGTATGGTGTAGGCTGCTATTTAATATAAATTGTTTACAATCATTATTTGGGCAAGTAATAGCTGTAAATGTAAAAGCAAGGTTTCCTTCAATGTTTCCTTTATTAAATTTAAAGCGATTACGATAAATATTTGAATCTGTAATAGTCGCGTTTTGATTGCAGTAAGGGCATGTCCACGAAAAAGCCATTTAGTTTCTCCTAAATTTAATCTTTTTTAAAGTTGTAATCTAAAATGAACATTTAGATCATACTATTTCTATCCTTTAACACACACTACTTGTCTTAGTGTATAAACCACTTCAACCAAATCCTGTTGCGCTCTCATCACATCTTCAATCGGTTTATAAGCCGACGGAATTTCATCAATCACGGCTGCATCTTTGCGGCATTCCACACCGTCAGTCTGCGCAATCTGATCTTCTACGGTAAAGCGACGTTTTGCTTCAGCACGGCTCATGACACGACCTGCACCATGCGAACATGAACAGAACGATTCCTGATTTCCAAGCCCACGAACAATAAAAGACTTGGCTCCCATTGACCCTGGAATAATTCCATATTCTCCCAAACGTGCGCGTACAGCGCCTTTACGGGTTACCATCACTTCTTCGCCATAATGCTGTTCCTTTTCCACGTAATTATGGTGGCAATTCACGGCTTCCAAGCGTGCCTGGAATGGTTTTGGGATAATCGTTGCTAAGGCTTTAATGGCAGACTGCATCATGATTTCACGGTTTTTCATGGCGAAGCGCTGTGCCCAACCGACAGCAAACCAATAATCATCAAAATGCTCAGTACCTTCGACTAAATATGCCAAATCTTTATTAGGTAAGTTAATAAAATGCTTTTGCATATCTTTACGCGCCAGTTCGATAAAATGATTACCGATGGCATTACCGACACCGCGAGATCCTGAATGCAACATAATCCAAACATGGTCGTGCTCATCCAAACAGACTTCGACAAAGTGATTTCCGGTACCTAATGTTCCCAATTGCTTGCGGTTATTGGTATTTTTTAGGCGAGGGTGCTTGGCACAGATCAATTCAAAGTCTGCCACTAAATCAGCCCAAGCTTGATCTACCATTTCAGGCGGAGTTTCCCAAGAACCTTTATCTCGTCCACGTTTGGTCATTCCATGCGGAATCAAACGTTCCAGTTCGGTACGTAATGCATGTAAATTATCGGGTAAATCTGACGAGGTTAAGCTGGTACGCGTCGCCATCATCCCACAGCCAATATCAACACCAACGGCAGCAGGGATAATTGCTCCTTTGGTTGGAATCACGCTTCCGATGGTTGCGCCTAAACCAAAATGAACGTCGGGCATCACGGCCATCCATTTATAAATAAACGGCATTTGTGCGGTTTGTAGTAATTGTTGTTTGGAGTTGTCATCAACAAGCACACCATTGGTCCACATCTTTACCGGCATACTCGTTTCATTTTTTAAAACTTGATAAGCACGTTGTTGCTGTTCTTGTTCAAATTGAGCTTGTTGGTTGATTTGTTCAACGACAGACATTTTCATTTTCCTTTCAAAGCCTGCCTGCCAAGCGTTTGCAGGCAGGTGATATTCACAATATCCCAATGATGTTGTGTGCTTATACTATTGCAGTGACTGTGCCAACTTTTTGAAATTTAATTTTTATAATTATTAAATTATTGATAAATAATTAAAATAAAATTTTTAAATATCTTTAAAGCTACAATCAAGGCTTGATTTAAGTAAAATATTTGTATTTATTAAGATAGAAAAATATCTTAAAAGATATAGGTGTTGTTGTGAGTTTTATCTGTCTCCTCACATACTGCAAATTTATTAAGTTTTTTCAATTTTTGAAAGCTGGCCTGTCTCGTCTAAGCTAAATTGATCAAAATCATGAGCTAAGTAGAAGTTGCCTTGATAGAACTTTCTAACTTCTTCAGCAATTGCTTGTTGCCCGGCATCGTCCTGATGGCGTGGGCTAAAGTGAGTCAGGATCAGATTGCTTAGACCTTGTTGCTGAGCAAATTCTGCAACCATCTTTGCTGAACTATGCATGGGGCCTGAACCCACTTTATCTAAAATAGCTTGGGTGTAGGTGCTTTCATGAATGAGGAGTTGGGCATCTTGGCATGCTTGCGCTAATAACTCAGGACGATCATTATCTCCACCCACGATGGCATGTATACGTTGCTTCTGGATTTGAGTGAAATCAGTTGCTTTCAACGTTTGTTGATTAAACTGAATATCTTGACCGTGTTGTAAGTCTCCCCAAGCTTTACCTTTGGGTACGCCGAGTTGAACTAAAGCCTGTGTATCTAGTTTCTTTTGGGTGTATTGCACAATAATACTAAATGCAAAACTGGGTACACGGTGACTCAGTGGATGAGCCTGAATCGAGAGTTCATCGGTTAACGATAGAATCTGAGTTGCTTTATTCACATCGATAAAGTTGAGTGGATAGGGCAAATGTAGTTCAGTGAGTTGTGCGGTAACTTCAATCCATTGTTGAATTTCTTTGGGCGCGATAATGGTTAAAGCTGCAGTACGGGCATTCATACCTGCGCTGGCCAATAAGCCAACCAATCCATAACAGTGATCGCCGTGCACATGGGTAATACAGATGGCAACTAGGCTTTGCAATGAAAGTTTGGCCTGTTGAATACGTTGCTGTGTACCTTCACCAGCATCGACCAAGATCCAGTCTTTATTCTTGCTGTTACGGATGGCTAAGCCAGAGACGTTGCGTGTGAGTGTGGGTACACCAGAAGAGGTGCCTAAAAAAGTAAAATGAAGCATATTGTTGGAATTTTTCATTGAAATGCGTATTGTATATGATAGTCATATATAAAATATTATAGAAATTATGCTGAATGCAAAGAAAACTGTCGTGATTGGCTTTGTCGGCTCTACTTTAGATCAGGGCAAGCGTCCTGACCGATGGCAACGCTGGCGTCCAACCTTGAGCCTTCTGATGCATGAAGATCTGATGGTGGATGAACTGGTACTGTTGCATGATCGGCAACATCATAATCTAGTTAAATTTATTGCTGAAGATGCCCAGCACTTATCGCCATCGAGCACTGTCTCAGGCCAGCGTGTCAGTATTCGTGATCCTTGGGATTTTGCCGAGGTCTATGGTGCGCTGTATGACTTTGTGAAAAGTTATCCTTTTGATACGGAAAATAATAACTATCTTTTGCATATCACCACAGGTACTCATGTTGCGCAAATCTGTTGGTATCTATTGGTCGATGCCAATTATCTACCTGCCAAGCTGATTCAAAGTGCACCCAACCAACAAAAAACGCCAGAAGGTGAATACCGCGTCATCGATCTGGACTTGTCACGTTATGATGTGCTCAAGCAACGTTTTGAAGATGAACAGCAACAAAACTGGCAACAGTTAAAAGCCAATATTTCAACCTATAACCACGAATTTAATCAATTGATCACCGAGGTTGAGTTGGTGGCGACACGTTCGAGTGCACCGATTTTGATTATGGGTGCCACAGGTGTAGGTAAATCGCATTTAGCCAAACAAATCTTTCAGTTAAAGAAAGACAAGTTTCATTTGAGTGGGCGTTTTATTGATGTGAACTGTGCAACGTTACGTGGCGATAGTGCCATGTCGAGTTTGTTTGGGCATATCAAGGGGGCATTTACAGGTGCAGCGGCTTCACGAACAGGTTTATTAAAAAGTGCTGATCAGGGTATTTTATTTCTGGATGAAATTGGTGAGCTTGGGCTAGATGAGCAAGCGATGTTGCTTAAGGCACTCGAAGATAAATCCTTCTTTCCTGTTGGAAGTGATAAAGAGGTTCAGGCCGATTTCCAACTGATTGCAGGGACAAATAAAGACCTGAGAGCAGAGGTGCAAGCAGGTCATTTCCGAGAGGATTTGTGGGCACGATTGAATACATGGACTTTCTTTTTACCGAATCTCAAAGATCGAATTGAAGATATTGCACCGAATATTGAGTTTGAGTTGCAACGCTTTGCGGCAAATCATCAACGACAATTATGTTTTCAACGTGATGCACTTGATGTGTATTTGAAATTTGCCAAGTCTAAAGAAGCATCGTGGCAGGGAAATTTCCGGGATTTAACCGCCAGTGTGACTCGATTAGCGACATTATCCAGTGGTGAGTTGATCCGTTCGGAAACGGTGGAAAAAGAGATTCAGCGTTTAAAGCAACTGTGGTCGATTCAAACTACACAAAACCAATCTAAAGATGTAAATATTCTCCTCAAATATTTAGATCAAACCCAGTTGAGCGAGATTGATGAATTTGATCAGATTCAACTGCGTGGCGTGCTACAAGTCTGTGAACATGCCAAATCGATGGCAGATGCTGGACGCCAACTGTTTGCTGCTTCACGCCAGCAACGTAACACCACCAATGACAGCGACCGGGTCAAAAAGTATTTGGCCCGGTTTGGCTTGAGTTGGCGTGATTTTCAGTAATCATTCAGCTGGATGGTCTTTCTTGATTCTGGATTGGTTGGGTAGAAACTCTAAGTTCCAAAGTTTTTCGGCATGTCGGCCAATCCACCAGAAAGATGCAGCGAGCAAGATAAAGAAAATGGCTTTGTGCATGCCATTCCAGAAAAACTCAAAGTACTTGGTGTAGAGGTTAATAAATAGGAATGTGATACCAAAACCGCGTGAGGTGGCATCATCATGTTTTAAACCATAAACAATCGCGATGATGGCAATAAAGGCAAATAAAACGCCCCAATGTAGTAACTCGTATTGTTTAACGTTATACCAGCTACTCAAGTCACCATAATTGCCAAAAATCGAGAGGATCCATAAGGCAATAAACAGATAAAGCAGTCCCATGACATAAGTTGGATGGGCGAAGTCTCTAAAATATGCAAGCGTTTAAATAGCAAGCTTAAGCCAATCAGGACACCGCCAAAAAAGACAAAGCGTAACGGGAAGTTCATACCGAGGTAATAGGCGCCCCAACCTGACATATAGCCAGTTTCTGTCCCAAACCATGAGCCGAGTGCAAGCAGCGAGAACACCCAGATCAGTTTTGAGGGGAACCAGAACGCAAGTGCTGCATAAATAAGAGTGGAGAGCAGAAATAACAAAGAAAAATGACCACTGCCTGTATCAATCGCTTGTCCGAAATAGGCGACGGACGCTGCGGTAGATAGCACGCCTGCGAAAATAATCGCTTCATTGCTAAATTGATGCTGGGGTTTGGTCCTACGTCGACGATAGGCAAAGCCATAAAAGCCGGCCGCCACCACAGCGAAAATCAGACATGGGATAATCTTGGAATCGATAAAGATTTTTTCAATCAGCTCCATCAAGAACTGATCGGCAGTCATTGCAGCGATGGCAATCACGGCACAAATCATTGCAATCCAGAATGAGTATTTTGCCATTCGTTCCCAGTCAAATGGACGAATCGAAAAGCTATGCTTTAACTTGTTGGCCACATCGGGCGTAATCGTGCCTTGTTGCTGCCATTGTTCAATGGTTTGTTTTAAAAAAAGTCCCTGTTTTTTATTGAATTTCATTATTAAAGAACCCAATGTCTGTACATCTCTACTGATATAACAGACATTGGATTCAAAACACGTATATTTTTCTTAGTAATTTGTTGTTAAGTCTACAGTTTTAAAAAACGGGCAATGACTTGACGCAATTGTTTTAGATAACCGGTAAAGAAATGGTTGGCGCCTGGCAGAATCGTGATCGGATGTTTTTGTGGTTTTGCCCACGCGATCATATCTGAGAGCAGGGTAATATCATCTTGCTCGCCATGAACGAACAGGATATCGCCGTCGATAGCCGGGGTCTTGTAATGACGTAAATCGACGACCGAACCCGTAGGTAAGCCACATAACACCAGTTGTTTGGGACGTAATTCTTCGCTGAGTTGGGCTTGGCATTTTGCCAATACGTGAGAACCGAAGCTGAAACCACCCGCATAGAAGGTTAAACCTGCATGTTTTGCACGTGCATATTCAATCACAGCCATAATGTCATCCGTTTCGCCGTGTCCCTGATCATGGGTGCCTTCACTGCCAGCTAAACCACGGAAGCTAGGGCGATATACGACACAGCCCATTTCATTAAAAATCTGAGCCAGCAGTACAGGGACTTTATGATTTGGTGTTCCACCTTGCAAGGGATGTGGATGGCAGACCACAGCAAAACCTGTGACTTCACCTTGAGGTTGATCGACAAACATTTCAATTTGACCAACAGGACCCTGGATGAATAATTGCTCAGACATAAGATACGCAATGGATAATGGAAGAATCCACTATTTTACCGATAATGAAGAATGAAAACACGAATTGGCATTAAAAATTATCAACTGTTATAGTTTCATCAAGTTAAATTTATTTTTTGATTGATTATGCTTGCTTTAATTTCTCCAGCGAAAACACTTGATTACACAACGGCTTTACCTACAGATACATATACTCAGCCACGTTTATTAGAACAATCACAGCAGTTGATTGATGTATGTCGCAAGCTTTCTGCGAGTGAAATCGCATCGTTAATGACCGTGAGCGAGAAAATCGCCAACTTGAATGTAGAACGTTTTCGTGACTGGAATGCAGATTTTGATTTTTCCAATGCACGCCAAGCCTTGTTTGCATTTAAAGGCGATGTGTATACCGGTTTAGAT